>Ga0302319_10000816_pt1 | contig 69848 bp, 51 predicted proteins | sample Bog_T0_2_FD_203319 | JGI IMG/M metagenome (GOLD analysis project Ga0302319, IMG submission 203319) | Peat permafrost microbial communities from Stordalen Mire near Abisko, Sweden - Bog_T0_2 | ecosystem: Environmental > Terrestrial > Soil > Wetlands > Peat | place: Sweden: Abisko, Stordalen Mire...
CCGGCCACCCATCAACTTCGGAGAAACACCGGAATTGTAGACGGTTCTCAAAAAGGCGGCATGGGTATACAAGCTGATAAGACACGCATTCTTGACTCGCAACCGACAGCGCAGGTGGTTCACTGTAATCTCACGGCCAATTATGCCTTTTCGATGGGTCGGGAACAATAGCCAAATAATTGAATCTTTTAACTTGTATCTGGACACTTGTGAGTCCGGATCGTGTGTTTCCCCGGTTGCAACGCGACTTCAATCCATCCGTTGACGCTGTGAACAACGACGGCCGCTCCGTCAATCTCCAAAACATCCCTGGCGTGGACTGAACGAAGTCGAACCTTGGCATGCACCTTAGCGGGAATGACGCAGCTAATCTCTGTTCGGCGCCCGCTCTTCATCGTCCACTCCATCTCCACCGGGCCGAACTCGGTGACGCATATGCCCCTTGCCCAATCGAGGCCGGAGAAGCGCGGCTCAATCAAGATTGTTCGTAGATCGACCGGGCCCTCTCTGCGTGCACCCAAAACATATGTCGTCAGGAAATAGCCAGGGTGAATGCCGTAGATATGAACCTTGGACCCGCCGCTATTTTCTAACTCCTCCCAGGTCGTCTGCCATTCGGAGTCGACTTGATTTTTCCAGCGAGTCCTCATGAGTTGTAGAGCTTCGATTTCGTGCTGCTCCTCCTTCATTTCGTAGAGCATTCGGAATAGGTAATAGTGCGACATCGATTCGCTCACTTCTTCCCGATGTTTCAGAACCCACTTTCTGACCGAGGCGAGGCGTTCCGGCGGAACGACTCTGCTGTAGAGCGCGAACAGATTGGCCTGAGCCGTAGGATGGAAGCGGCCATCGACGATGGGCCCATCAAATTTGCGTCCCTGCTGCAAGCGAATCTGCGAGCCCGGCCCGAAGAGAGCACTGTCATAGGCCCCTTCCGACTCGTTCCACAACAACTCATTGAAGGCCGACTGCAAACGCTGCGTTTCTTGCGCAAGCATGTGCGCGACACTCTGTTTGCCGATGCTGCTGGCAAGCACTGAGGAGTCGGCGAACATCCTGTAGACCATGGCGTTTAATCCTGTGCCTTCACAGATCTGGTAGCGCAGCGCATTGTCCCATACTTCCCACTCTCGCGCGGTACGCCGCTTGCGGTACCAATCGAGCAGCGTGGTCAACGTGGGCCATAGCTCGCGCACTAGCTCCGTGTCGCCGGTGCTCTCCAGATACTCGCGCAACAGCACCACCCAATCGCAAGTGCGGTCTTCCATGATGGCGTGAATGTCAAATCGTTCGGAGCAGCTATGGGCCTTGAGTTGACCGTCCGGCTGCTGGGTGAGAGCGATGCGCCGCAGCAGGCCGCGCAACAGGCGAGCATCACCCCAGTGCGTCTTGCCCTGCTCGTCTGGACCACGCATCATCACCCATGTGCAATCGAAGGCCGGCGGGCTGTCGTCGGTCCACTCGACACGTTCACGGTCGGCGCAATCGACGTAGGAATCTTCGCTCAGCATCTCAAGCGAGCGGGCGCAGATGCCCCAGAGCTGGCTTAGAAAAGTATCGCTGCAGGTGAACGACGCAGCTCGCTCGAAGGGATACCGCACCTCGTAGGATGCCGCCCGGGTCAGGCGAATCTTCCCTGCCGTAACGTGTAATCGAAGCTGCCGGAAGGCGAAGGTATCGCCGCTCATGTAGGTCTGCAAGCCAGAGCGAGCGATATACGTGCATTTTCCGCTTTCTTCCCCTTGCGGCAAGACGTAGGAGACCGCCAGCGAACTTCCTTCCTGTGCGTCTAACTCCAACAGGTGAAAGGCCTGCGCGATCTCGGAGAGACTGAGTTCGATCTCGCTCCCCGCCGCCAGATCCATCGGTAACGCTGGCGCACCCGAAGACCACGGCCGTTCCGTCTCAAGCTGGAGCGGAGTGCTACGCGGGAAGAATCGGATCTCTTCGCTGCCGGTCACAACAGCAGACGGCCGCCACACAGGTTGCGTCAGATCGGGCTGGGTCCAGTCGGTGGTCTTACGCGCATCAATGTTCTCATTTATCGAGGACCAAGCCTGCGCCCTGGAACCAAAGGATCGTTCCGGCATTGATAGCCAGGACGAATCTGTGGCAATGACCTGCTTCCTTCCACCGAGTGTCAACTCAAGAGCGGCAACAAAGCCGGGATCGTGCTGCATGATGCGCCCTGTGGGGGCGTCGCGTTGCACCAGTACAACCACAACATTTTGCCCTGACTTTAGCTTGCTGCAAATATCGCGGCTGTCGTACTCCGGTCGCTGATTCTGATAGCGAGATGGGCCACGACCGATGTAGCTGCCGTTGACGTACAACCGATATCGCGTGAAAGCGAATAGATGCAGAATTGCAAGCGAGGGAACCATAGACAGCGTGATCTCCTTTGCGAAGACGCAGTGGATATCCGGTGTAGCGTTTCTAGGCGCTCCGGAGAACGAAGATGCGATATGTGCCGCTGTTCCTCCCGATTCAATCTCTACTGGAGCCGCTGTGACAGACCAGATAATCTGCGCCGATGCCAGCACGGCTGGCTCCCCAGCCGCCGTACCGGGCGCAGCGAAGAGTGTCGCGCGCTCCACGATTGGTGCCACTGCAGCGGCAGTTCCTCGAATCAGAAACTCTCTACGTTTCAGAATCATTCCCCTATTCCACCACAGAGTGGAAGCATGAGCGCCCAGCAACAGATCGCCCGAAAAGTCTGATTGTAGTAGTTTTGCACGGGACTGCACGGAAACGCATACTTCTGAATAAGTGTATTAATTACAATAGATTGGAGAAGACGAACGCACTGCACTTGTCTGCACTAGACTGCACAGAATTCGGGGAGAAAGTATCACCAACGTACTGCGGATTTTCACGCGAGATCTCCGAGAATCGGCTCAAAGAACGTCCGCAACTCTTCGGCCACGTCTGCCAGACTCTCCGGCGCCTGGGTGATCGCGGAGCGCTTAAGGAACGCCCTCCATTGAGTCTGCATGCCCGGATCGTTGCCAAACTCCGCCGAGAGTCCGACAGGAGTTGCCTCTATTTCCATCTTACGGTTCCTGAATGTGCGCTCAATCGCGGTTTGCAGTGCTGACTTATTCAACTGAGGGTGCCGTGAAAGCAACCACAGATCGAAGTAGTCCTTCATCCGGCTGTTCAACATCCGGAGTTGCACAAGAGCCTGCAGCTTCTCGGCCATCACCGTCTCCCTGGTGTAGCCGAATAGAACAGGCGCCGGGAAATCGAGGATCGTCGGATACGAGAGCTCTTCCGGCTCAGGAGTGACCACATCTCCGAATCCAATATCAATCTGCATGTGGACTCGGGCCGCATCGAGCCGTCCCATAAACACCGTTCTCACCCCAGAGTAATCGGCGTCCTCGTGAATCGCGACACCTAAGAACGACGCGGCCTCGAAGACGATGCCGTCATTCGGAACATCAAACTGTGAGACCTCCTTCATCAGTCGAACAACGACTTCAATCTCGTTACTGGTTCGGCCTAGCAAATCGATGTCCATCGTAGGCCGGGAAATTGGTGCCTGCCATGCTGTGAGCAGCAACGCACCTTTCAATAGGAATCTTTCGCTGTGCGGCGAGACTGAGAGCCTGTAAAGAAATAGCTCCATTGCGTAATACTGGAGCACTTCAGCAAAGGGCCGGTCGTTCGCCTTCGCATAATTCAGCAACCGCTGCCGAACCGATGCACCCATGTTTTTGACCACCGGAACCGTCACAGGACCGCCTCCAAATATGGGCGCATGACGCGCTCGACGCGGCACACTTTCGCGTATCGCTCAAGCTGATCCACCTTCATGCGGCCTCGCCTGCGATATAGGTTAAGAGCCTCCACGCACACATCGATGCCAAGCTTGTTGCGGTATTTGAAGCAGTCCGCAAGCGGCTTTTCTGCCGAATAGACGCGAACCTTCGCACCGTCCAACGTCGTCTCGATGACACCGCTTTCATATACAGCCTTGGAATACCAGAAGAGCTGGAGCGGAGGATGTTGAAGAGCAGGAGCCTGGTCATTTGCGGGAATGGCGAGGTAGACGGCGTGCGGAACCTGTGTGGTCATCCTATGAAATGCGAGAGCCGAAATCAGACACACGACACCTCGCGGAACCTTTAGAGCGACGGTGACGAGATCAGGGTTGCCAAGTGGCTTTGCATCGGCGAGTCGATAAAGACCTCGTTCCATCCGCTCCAGTCTGGCATTGTCGCGGAGCGCATAGAGAGTCCTGGGGGGATACCGAGCTTAATCGCTTTTCCTGTGCTGAGAATCCCGCCATTTTCCTCAAATGCTTCCATGGCGCGATCTACGGCGCTCCTGGAGATGGGCTTGATGGCCTCGGATATGTTTCTCGGAGATTGCATACATTCTCCGACTATTTTATCCGCTTCAGCAAGATTGGCAAATTGCAGGTTGCATCCGAGGAAACCACGCAGTTAAAAGATAGACAACCGCTTCTTTCAGCATTGCTCAGGATTGTTCTATATTGCCAATATCGACGGACTGCCCAACCAGTTCGGCATGCGTGTAACCGAACAGGATCTCAGCCGCGATGTTGACCATCTCGATCGACCCCGCACCGTTCACTAGGAGCATCGCAACCGGGCTGTACTCGACAAAGAGTCTGAATCGTTCCGCGCCTGCGTTATCCTTAGAGGACATCGTTTTCCGCCATCCATGCCATCAACATAGCTTATCTCAGCTCATGCGACGAAGAGAGTTCTTGGGTTCCAGCCCTTGAATATAGGCGACGGCGCTCTCGCTCGAATCAACTGCTAAACAGCGGCCATTGGTTTGCTGTTTTCTTTATTGAGGATACCCCAGGTCGATTTGCAGGGGGACAGACTTGCTTCATTAGCTCGCCTTGTTTCCGGCAGGGATCTGGCCTCTGAGCCCACTGTGCAAAAGGGAACAGTCCGCCAAACAAGAAATAGGTAAAATTGCGTCCTCGCGGGATATTGGCGCTCATCGCTCATGTCTGCCAGCTTCACGTTAACCTGTGCGGGATCAGGAGGTATCTATGCACTTAACTGTCGTCCTCGCCGTCGGTGCGGAGCCATCGCTCTTGGCTATACAGAGCACAGAATGGAAAGCCGCTGGATACATCATCCAGTTCGCGGGTTCAATAAAAGATGCGATCAATCACTTCAGAGCCGGAGATTTTGATCTGGTGCTGCTGGGCAATTCCATCTCACCCGAAAACAAGGAGAGACTGACTTTTCTGATCCGCGCATCGGGTGCGCAAACCCCCGTGGTCCTCGTGGAGAGCCGCTCGGCCGATTTCGACTCGCTCGCGGATGCGACACTTAAGAACGACTCAAGTGAGATTCTTACAAGGCTAGGAGAGTTGCTGGGAAAAACGGAGAAACTTGGGGCGGTGGAGGGGACGATCCTCTACGGCAATGCGAGTAAGGGGGCTGCGGCACAGCGCTGAGAGGAATTGAAGATCATGGTTTTTTCGATAGCCAGGCACACAAACAGTCTCAAACAGCCGGCTCCGAGGAGAGATGCTTCGCGGACTCTCTGATCCGGCAAGGGACGGAGGATCCTAAGGAATTAGTTAATAGCGCTTCATCTGCTCAACTAATTCCGCGAGGTCAATGGGCTTCATAAGGTAGGCGTCACAGAGTTCCTGAAAGCAGAGGATTACCTCCTTGACGTCTTCTACTGTCGTTGTCATTATGACCTTTACGCCTAAGGTCGATAAGGTTCCATGGTCCTCCTCGATGGCCCGGATACGCCGCATGGCTTGGCGCCCGTCCATTTCGGGCATCATGATGTCCATGCAGATCATGTCGTATGGTTGTTCCTGCTCCATTGATAGGGCATGCGATACAGGTAGCGCCCTCCCCACCCTCCCCAATCCGGCCTGCGATAGGCGTTCAGCCCATTGACGATCAGTCCCAGAAATGTCGGCGTATCTCCCTCCATGATGTATGCAAATTGCGGATAGAGCTTGCCCAGAGGGCCCTTGCTTCGGATATTTGCATCGAGCCATTCGTTGGTTACGGTTGTGAAATCCGCGCCCGAGCCATTGCGATAGAAGATGTCTCCGCTGATCCCGTCCAAGTTGCGCAATAGTAGTCGGCCCCCGTCCATCGCTCTTTGTTGCCATTGAACTCACACGCTCCCAAGAGGCATGTTTCCGTCGATGCGAAGTACAAAGGGCATTCCCGAGGGGGAGACGTTGGCTGGAAGCTTGACTATAAGGCTCGCAGTGGTCTGTTGAAAGTGAAGCGGCATAGCGGAACCGAGAAGAGTAACCCGGTCTACTCTGGCTTTGCCTGCGGCCAGACACGTCAAGCTTGCTTCAGCCGCAGGCCGCATGTAGCCAAGCGCGTAGAGCGCTCTTTTCGCGACCGTAAAGCGGAAGTCTGCTTCTGACGGAGGCGGCACATTTGGGTGGCCAATTCGTGGCCCCTGCACGGCAGTTGAACCGCCCTTCCAATCCCCGGGCGGCTCCGGCGGCATCATAGGTCCCTCACCCATACGAGTCCAGGGGCGCGATCCATAGATCGCTTCGCCATTGACCTTCAGCCACTCTCCGACCGCAAGCAGCGCCTGCTGCTGTACTTCTGGAATCGATCCGTCGCCCATGGGTGAGATGTTCAGAAGCAAATTACCCCCCTTACTCGCCAATTCCATCAGCTCGCGAATCACACTTTCCGGCGGTCGAACGGTCATACCGTCGGTATAACCCCATGTGCTTCCCAAGGAATCATCCACCTGCCAACCCGCGGCGTCATAGATCCACTTCGGCGCTCGCTGTTGCTTCTCGAAATCCTGAACAGAGCCAAAGAGATAAGCGACGTCCTTCGTTGCCAGCGTGCATTCCTTACCCCATTTTGCAGCTTGATTGTAATAGTACGCAGCCGCACGCAGCTTTACATCATCGTAAGCTCGCGTATTGACTCCGTTGTCGAAGTAGATCATCTGTGGTTCATACTTATCGACGAGCTCCTGCACGCGCGCCAGCCAGTCACCCTGAAACGCAGGCGAAGCATTGGAGTTGTTGAACTCACCCGGAATGGGAGGCCCATAGAAGCCGGCAAACTTCGGCTCGAACTCGTCGTTTGGAACAGCCGCTGCTGGATAAGCGAACGCGTCGTGTTCCATGCGATGACTCGAGACTCCGAAGATGAGGTTTTGCTTGCGCACCGCGTTCGCGAGTTCACCGGTCAGATCGCGCTTCGGCCCCATCTTCCCGGCGCACCATGGCGTGATATCGGAGTTCCACATGGCGAAGCCGTCGTGATGTTCCGCAACCGGCACTACATACTTCGCGCCGGCCTTGGCGAAGAGTTCGGCCCACGCTCCTGGATCGTATTTGGGCACCGTGAAAAGAGGAATAAAATCCTTATACCCGAACTTATCTGGAGAGCCGTAATGTTCGGTGTGCCACTTCACATCCGAGGTATACATATGGCGCTCATACCACTCGTTGATTCGCGCCGGAATCGAGTAGAGCCCCCAGTGGATGAAGATACCGAACTTCGCTTCATTGAACCACGCAGGTACACGATAGTGATCGCGCAACGACTCCCATGTCGGCTGAAATAGACCGCCGATCGCGGGTTTTGGAATGGCGTATGCGTCCGGCGATCCGGCGGGTGCGCCGGCCTGCGCGCGTGCAGCAAGCGGCAAGCTGGAAGCGAGTAATGCAGAGCCGACGAGTTGGCCTGTACCAACAAGAAATCGACGTCGCGAGTGCAACATAGGCAAGATCTCCAGAGATGTACAATGCGGTCGTGCATCTTTCTAATTGTGACGGTCCGGGCAGCGCGCCAACTTGTCGGCGACAGATGCTAGACATCTCAAGAGCGAAACAGACGGATCCTTCAGCGGAACAACTTTGCCATTGAATCGCTCCCTGTGAATCACTCATCAAAAAGTGAATCGTCCTGAGAACTGAAAGTCGCGCGGCGCATTTGCCTGGCCAGTAATCGTGCCGAAAGCATTTGACCCGCCGCTCGTAGCGTTCCCCACACCAGGTGCACCTGCCGTGCTTGTGAACGACGAAGTATTCGGACCGCTGAAGTCCACATGTCCATCCACATTGAAGGCCGATGCCTCGAACGTGAACTTCAGCCGCTCGTAGATTTCGAACGAGCGGCGCAGGCTCAGGTTTTCTGTGTACCCGCCCGGGTTACGCAGTTTGTAGGCGTACGTCCGGGAGGCGTTACCCAATGTATATGGCAATGGAATCGAAAATGCGGTCGGATCGATGTATTGCAGAGTCGTGGTTCCTGTGGCCAAATTTTTCCGCCCGTATCCCCCATTGATCCGTGGTGAACCCACGTAATTGGGGTTCAGGTTGGGGATGCAGGTGCCTCCGAACGGCTGATTACAGCCTGATCCGGTGATGGCGATCGGTGTCCCGGCCTCGTGCTGAAAGGTTCCGGACAAGGACCAATCACGAGTTACTTCATTTAACAGTCGATTGCCATTTCCGTGACCATAGGGCTCGTTGTAGATGTAATACAGCGTAACGTTGTTGGGAATGTCGATCGTACTTAGTGCATGTTCTTCCTGGCCGACATTCTTGCCACCGGCACCGTACGCGCTCCTAGAGCTGCCCGTATCATCCATAGTCTTTGCCCATGTGTAGGAGAGACCATAGCTGACGCCGTGCCAGTCGTTCTGCTTCAACGATAACTGGAGTGAGGAGTAATTGGAGTTTCCTACGTTACCCCAAAGGTCGCTGAACCCATTGTATTGGGGAAACGGACGAAGGGCCTGTCCAATTGTTGCAGAAGGCGAGTAGTTTGCGAATGGGAGCTTGAATCCTGGATAAAGTGCTTGGGCAGCCGCAACGTTAGCAGGCGTTGCAGGCGACGTCAAGAGTCCACCAAGCACATAGGTTGCCGGATTTAGCTGATTACCGTAAATCCCCCGGCCTATTCCAGTCGCCAGGAAGTGACCATCAGAACCGCTGTAATCCACGCTCAATGTGGTGTGCTTGATGATTTCGCGCTGAATCCCAAAATTGAAATTCTCATACTCTGTAGCGCGCCTGCTAAGATTCGGGTCAGCGAATGTTACTCCGGTGGGGCTTGTTGAGCTGTAGGCGGCATTCGTTGTATATCCAGTTCCAAGAGCGGGATCGATGCTCCCGGCCGCGCTTGGCACGGCGGTATTCGAGTATGCAAAGCTGGGCGCGTTATTAAGATAGAGTGCCGGGGTCAGCCCTGAATTCGGACTGCTCGGCGAAGCGGCCAAAGTGAATCCAATCTGCCCCGGCCCCCCGCTGGCGCCGCCACGGCCGCCAACTCCGCCAGCATGCGTGTAGCTAATCCCGAATCCTCCACGAACAACTGTCTTGTCATTCAACGCGTATGAAAAGCCCAAGCGCGGACCGAGATTACCAAGATAGATCGGCACGATAGACGTGCAGTTGCAGTAAAGGGGGCCCGTTCCATTGCCGCCATACTGTAAAGCTCCGGGCGTACCGGTAATGGGATTCGTCAAACCCAGGTTGACATAAGAGAAGTGCCCAAACTTCTCATGATATGGCTGGAAAAGATCCCATCGGAGCCCTGCGTTTACCGTCAGCCTCCTTGTAAGTTTAATATCGTCCTGCACATAAGGCGAAAAATTCTTGTATCTGGCGTAGAGAGTCTGTACCTGGCGATTATCGGTGATGCCAGCGCTATCGACAGCGCCAACCAAGAAGCTCGCATAGGAGTCACCCGCCGTGGACTTCGCCGTGGTTCCAGTAACGCTGGAAGTCTCCAGATTGCTATAGGACATGGAAAAGTAAGTGCCTGTAGTCAATCCGACGGAGTTGCTTTCTTCCCATTGGAACTCTGCTCCAGCGCTTAACGAATGTCTACCGCGAGAGGTCTGGAATCCATCCACGATGTGATACACATAGATTGGTCCATACCCTCCTTTGTCAGCATTTGCCCAGGACTGCGTCGCGTTCGGCCCCCCAAAAGATGTGCTCGGAAATGAGTTGGTGGCTTGTCCTGGAGGCAGATTGGTGATTCCCGCAGCTGTTGCATACCAGACAGAATTGGCTGAAGTCGGGTTGACGCTGCCCTGGCCGTGAAACCCGCCAGCCCCCAGCGCATAGCTAAGACGATTGACGGTACGTGCGTTGATGGTCCACACGTCTGTGAGAATCGCGGTGAGGTTGTTCTGCGTGTTTCCAACGGTTGCCAGATAGGGCAGGGGAAGACCGCTGCCATCACAGCAGGCAGGATTTGCATAACGCCCCCCCTCCACAACGAGCACACTGAAACGATGGCTCTTAAGAAGGTCAAAGTCCATCTTGTAGCTCTGACGCGGATAATTAAAGCCAGTGTTGAACCCCCCAAGGTAGTTGTTGGTCACCAGGGAATTGCTCGGCGCGGGAAGGAAGGACTCCATATATTTGGAAATCGGTGAAATTTCCCCTGCAGGAATCACGTCCGGGGTTCCGACGAGAACTGGATTGCCAGCGAGACCAGGGGCAGCACCAGGGCCGTATCCAAACTGGTATCGGCATCCCCCGTTGGTCGAATTTGCGGTACAGGAAGCGGTGTTTGAAGGATCGTAAATCGGTTGAGCGGCTGGCAGATCGGTGAAGTTTCCGGTTCGCTCTAGCAGGGTGGGCACCGTCTGATAGGCTGGGTTTGTTCCATGGATATAGTGTTCGGTTTCAAGTGAGACAAAGAAGAAAACTTTGTTCTTGAAGTGCGGAATGTATCCCCCGACCGTGCCGCCATATTCGTTGTTATGCTCGACCGGCTTGATCGCTTTGCCCGTCACCGGATTGAGCGCATAGGGCGCATAAAATCCCCATCCATCTAAAGCAGTGTTGCGAAAGTACTCGAAAACACTACCATGGAAGGTGTTCGACCCCGACTTGTGCACATAGTTCTGCAAGCCCTGACCCTGGTACGCCGCCGACACGCCGCTCGTCTGACCCTGTGCCTGCTCCACCGCATCCACGGAGAACGTACTATGCACAACCGCCCAGTCGCTTTGCTGGTTCACATCGTCCATGGCAATCCCGTCGATGTATGTCTCGTTCAGGTTGCTTTGTCCCCCGTTCATCTGGTTCAATCCGCTGCCGCCGTTTACAGTTCCCCCCGTCACGCCCGGTGTGAAGTAGAGAAACGCCGTCGGATCCCGAGGTTGCCCGCTCAGGGCAAGCGGCAGTGCCTGGTATGTTTGCACCTCCATCGAGCTGCCCAGCGTTGCGTTGGCCGTATTCAGAGCTGGCGGTGCCTCCCTCACGGTAACCGTGACTTCGTTCGCGCCAAGGCTCAATTTTATGTTCAGCCCCTCCACCTGCAGCGCGTCGAGAGCCACGTTCTCTTGCACATACGTCTGGAAACCTTTGGCCAAAACCGTTACCCGATAAAGACCGTTCGGCAGCGCTGCTGCCGAGTAAAATCCCGAATTCGACGTCACAGTATCACGTTCGACATTCGTCTTTACCTCAGTAATCTTCACCTGCGCCCCCGGAATCAAAGCGCCAGTTGCATCCGTGACCGACCCTTGAATTGTGCCCGTCCCAGCAATCTGTGCATCGAGTTGGACCGCCAGTGGGCACGTTACCAGGGCGAGAGCGACCCCGATTCTCAAAAGCAGGAGCGAGATGAATCGGAACGCAGCACGTGGAATTGCGGGAAAGCGGAGTTTCGTTAATAGACGCATCGGAGACCTCTTATGCCTGGTTAGATTCAAGGTTAGCGTTTACCTTTATCGCTACAGAGCCACAATTCATAAATTTTGGACCACAAATTGTGCTCATCTGCGTGAAAGAACGGTCGCTAGCGACTGGAGGGTAAACGTTAAACTAATTCGAGCGGAACTTTAATTGATCGCCTAGAGAGATGTCAATAGGAAATGCATGTTTGATCTGAATGGCTTCGAGCACTTGAGCGGTCCACCATTCAGATATGACGAAAAAAATCGAACACTCAAGGGCGGATCGACCTAGTCGTCCCCATCGATGAATTTCGTATTACCAGTTTGGGCTCTACGATAACTTCTCTTGGGTTAACCAGTGTTTTGGCCCAGCTCTCAATTCGATTCAAGGCAAGGGATGCGGCAGTCTTGCCAAGTTGCCGAGTGTTCTGATCGACCGAAGTGAGCGGTACGAGCGTGTACGCTGCGTGTTGAATATTGCCGCAACCTACGACCGCGATATCTTCGGGGATACGAAGACCTGCTTCCAGAATCGCGGCCATTGCTCCTATTGCGGTGGGGTCGTTGTAGCAAAATACCGAATCGGGAGGACGTTTTAATCTGAGAAGCCGTCGCATTGCCTGGGCTCCAGTAATGGGGCTGGATTCTTCGTTTCTTGCACGCTTCACTACAAACCCATCAGGTAACAAAATACCCTGCTGTTGCATCACACGACGGTAGGCGAATTCACGATCATGAGCAGGGCTAGATGCTGGACCGCCGATGTGGGCGACCCTCTTCCTGCCGATGTCAATTAGGTGTTGCGTCGCGAGCTCGCCAGCCAAAAGATTATCTGTCCCGACATAGCTGGCTAGATTGTCCCCGCGAAGGCGCCGATCCAGCAAAACGATCGGGACTTCCAGGGCCGCTGCCGTTAATGTCCTGGAAGATGTCCTGCAGGTCGCTATCACCAATGCATCCACGCTGCGTGCGAGCATCTGTTCGATCTCATTGCGTTCTAAATCGCCGTCTTCACGGGAAGACGCGATCAGAAGTCCGTAATTATGGCTCCTGAGTTCGTCGGACATATTCGCAGCGATCTCCGAATAGAAACCATGAAAGAGATCCGGTACGACCAGGCCGATCATTTTTGAACAGCCCGTTACGAGACTCTTGGCTGTCAGATTGGTTCTGTATCCGAGTTGACGAGCGCATCTGAGGACATTTCCTCGAGTCCTTTCACTGATGCTCATGTCACCGTTGAGAACTTTCGAGACAGTGACGATGGATACGTTCAACGACTCGGCGATGTCTTTCATTCGAACTGCCATGAGTACTCCTAGGCAACAGCTTCAGTTAAGGGGAGGATCTCCGACCAATCTCGCAGAAATAACAGGGTGCATTTCTGGAGGCCGCCTTGCGGTTTCAAGGTTAATGGCAATAATCCAGGCCTCTTCCGCTCTGGTATTGCCGCTACAAACCCTTTCGTGCCTCTGACCGCATTCCAACCCTTTGTATCTGGGCAATCCCAAACGCATCTTCGTCTCCGGATTTGAGTTATTCTTGCAGAACCCGGATCGCCAGATACGGCTTGACCGGCAGTGCCATCTCCGTCTTCCCAGAAAACCTTCCTGGTATCGGTGTGACTGTCATTGCCAACGTATCGATCACTTCCGCCCTGAAGCTCACAGGAAGTTCTCCCGACTCATTTGCCGGTGAATTCCTTCGAGATCGTCGCTAACACGTCCTGCGAATCGCTACGAAATGGCGCTGCCGGCAGACCTGCGTCGTTCACAAGGTTGGCGCCTTGCGGGTAGTTGTCCCAAGCGTAACGGACGGAGGCAGGCGCGGGCACTTGATCGCTGTGGACTACAACTGTTTTGCCTTGCACTTTCGCCGTAGCGTCGGCGTACATACCGTCGGCTCCCGCAACCTGGAACCATTGCAACGGACCGCCCTTGCCCTCGAGCCCGTCTGCATGCGTGAAACCGACGACGATCTCCGATCCTTCTACCTTCATGCCGCTATAGACAGGACCGGAGAACTCAATCTTCTTGCCGTAGACGTTCGCGAGAGCGATGCGGCTGAGGCGGGCTCCAACCGGTTCCTTATCTTTCGGATGAACGTTGTCAGGATCTCCGGCATCGAGCGTAACAGCCATACCGGTATTCGGCAGAGACAGAAGTTTCGCTTGTCCTTCACGCACCATCGGATTGTTGCTTGTGTTCTTCAGTGGCGGCAGTTGCACACAGTAGAAAGGGAAATCGTCCTCTCCCCACTCTGCTCGCCAATCCTTCACCAGTGTTTCCATCACGTGCGGGTAGAGCGCTACGCCGGCTTTGCCACCGACAATCGACTCCCCCTGATACCAGATCACACCGCGCATTGCAAAAGGAACAATCGGATGCACCATGCCGTTGTAGAGTACGGTCGGTTGATGCTGATCCTGCACCGGATCGCGCAATGGCCCAGGCTTGCCAGGACTCGAGTTGATGGTCTGAGGTGACGGTGGCGCCTGGTCCGTGGTGGCATTCGGATGCGATCCGTAAAAGTTGTAGAGTTCGTCAAAGTGATCGAGCATCGGCTTTATCTGAGGGTCCCCTGACATGGCCGTCCGCGAGATCCACGATTCAGCTGTGCTTGCTCCGAAGGCAACGACAATCATACCCACCGGCTCTCTAAGCGCTTGATTCAGATCGCGGCCAAAGAGATAGGCTACCGCAGAAAACGCAGGCGCATTCTCCGATGTTGCGATCTTCCACTCGCCCTTGATCTCCGTTTGAGGCTCGTACGTCTTGTCGGTCACGGCCATGAAGATGCGTAGTTGCGGATAGTTCGCCGCGGCGATCTCTTTGTCCTCGTCCAACATGCCAGCGAAGCTGGCCGCCCTCTTGGAGACAGTGAAGGCCATATTCGACTGTCCGGAGCCAATCCAGTCCTCGCCAACGAGCACATCGTTTACCACGATTGTGTTCTTCCCAGAGATAGTCAAGGTGAAAGGGCCACCAGGCGTCATCTTGCCAAGCTTGACCATCCATTTTCCATTCGCGTCAGTGGTTGCGGACTGCTTACGCTTACCCAGCGTCACAATCACCCGCTCTCCAGGATCGGCAGTCCCCCAGACCGGAATGGTCATCCCGCTCTGTAGAACGGCGTGATCGCTGAAAAGTTGATTGGGCTTCACGTCCGCAAAGGCGACGGTCGCAGAGACAAAAACGAATGCCGCAGCATACAGCCGACTTTTCTTCATGGGTGACATCCTTCGAGACAACGCAGCTACGGATTTTCCGTCGATCAGATTTCGCGCCCCGTCTGGCTGGCACGGTACAATTCACCAAAGAAACAATTTCTCCACGCAAGCGACGATATCGAATGTCCTTCATCGTAGTCAATACGCTCACTCCCACGTCCCGGCTGAGGTTGAGAGCGGCAGATCGGTGCCCAGGAACATCGTTATTGAAGCTTGAAACAATGCGATCGCCTTTTGCTGAAACAACTTCGTTCGAGATATTCTCGGTCATCCCGATGAGGTGAATGTTTGCGGAGTCTTCTTTCTGCTGTGGTCATTGTCGCACTCGCTGTCGGAATCTCAGCACCGATCCAAGAGCGCAATGCCGGTGGACGGCTTTTGCACAATGAAGCCGAACGCGTGGCCCACTGGAAAACGGTGCCGATGGCTTTTCATCGCGAACGGCTTAATGGCCGTGAACTGCAGATGATTGCAAAGCTCGCCGACGCCTGCCGGCTGATGGACCAACTCTATTGGCAGCAGAGCGACCTGGGTGGGTGGGCCATGTACCACGGAACGCAATCCGAGGTCATGGCTCGCCTCTTTCAGATTAATGGCAGCCGTTGGGACCTGGTGAGCGAGAACACTCCTTTCGCCGGCGAAGAGCCGATGCCGCCGGGACATGAACTCTACACATTTGGCCTGACACGTCAGCAGATTGAAAGCTATGCTCTGACCCACCCGGAGCAGAAGGCCGCTATCTACAGCCCATGGACTACGGTGCGCAGCTCCATACCAGGAACGGAGTTGCGGGGTACACCGGACCGCCTCGAAGCAGTGCCCTACCATACGGCTTATGCACGCTGGCTGCAACCCATGTCTGAGGATCTGCACGCCGCAGCCAGCCTGAGTCCTGACCCTGCTTTCGCCCGCTACCTGAACCTGCGCGCCGAAGCTCTTCTTTCAGACGATTATTATGCGAGCGACATCGCCTGGCTGGAGTTGAAGGATCCGAAGATAGATCTGATTTTCGCTCCTTACGAGACCTATCTCGACGGTCTTTTAGGAACAAAAACCTCTTATGGCGGATCGCTCCTCATGCGCGATGAAGGCGAGAGCCGGAAGTTGGCCGTCTACCAGAAGAACGAAGCAGCGATGCAGCAGGCGCTGCCGATTCCCAGCGAAGATGAGCCATCGAAAGAAGGGCAAGCCACGCCGATGGAGGTTGCCGATGCGCCGCTACGCGCCGACGACCTGCGTTACGGGTACCAGGCGGTGGCGGACAATCTGCCCAACGATCCTCGAATCCATGCTGAGAAGGGCTCAAAGAAAATATTCTTCCGCAACTTCATGGACGCACGCGTCTCCAACGTGATTCTGCCGATTGCCGGAGAGCTGATGGCGCCCGAACAGGTGAAGGATGTGAGTGGGCTCGGCTATCTTACGTCCGCAATTCTGCACGAAATCTCGCATGGTCTCGGACCGGCTTACGCAAGGATCGACGGGAAGCAGGTCGATATTCGCGAGGCGATCGGGCCAGCGTATGGCGGTCTGGAAGAGGCCAAAGCGGATGTGACCGGCATCTTTCTTGCGAAGTGGCTGGTGGATCAGAAGCTTCTGCCTCAGAGCGATTTGAGAGCGATCTACGCCTCATACGTCGCGGGAATCTTTCGAACGCTGCGCTTCGGCACAGGCGAAGCTCATGGACGCGCGGAGATGATGGAGTTCAACTACCTGCTGGAGCATAAGGCTCTGCAGCAGCGCGACGATGGCCGTTACGTCGTCGCATTCGATGCGATGCCCGTCGTCATCGAGGAACTGGCGACGAAGCTCCTCCTCTTCGAGGCACAAGGAGACCGTGCAGGCGTGGAAGCATGGTATTCCAAGTACGACGTAATGCCGGAGGCGCTGACCAAAGCGCTGCTGACAACCAAAGAGATTCCTATAGACATTCTGCCGGAGTTTGAACTATCCAAAGGGGTGCGACCATGAGACGCATGCTTCCCTTCATCCTGGCAACCGGCGCCGCTATGGCCACGGCCCAGACAGCCCCGCCGATGATGAAGTTTCATCCGCAACATCATGACGCGGCGCATCAGCTGCCCGGCACGATCGTCGTGCCTGCCTCCGACTTCTTTGCGACGATTCCCGCCGGCGATTCCAACGACGGCCGCTTCCCTGCCGACACCTGGTTCTTCAACAACGACACGCTGAACATGAGCGTAACGGGGGATGTAACCGCGAAGCTCCCGGTCAAAGAATCCGGCACCTATCACCTTTTCGTGCGCAGCATCGGCACAGCGCAGAGCAGCTTCAAAGTGGTGGTGAATGGTAAGGAAGATAACGGCATCTTTGGGCATGGTCCGCTCAGCTGGCGGCGAGGCGGTGACTTCCTGCTGAAGCCGGGCACGATAGAGATTCGCCTTACATCCATCCAGCCGCAGCCTTCGCTGAACGTGCTGGTATTGACGAACAACTCCGCCTTCAGCGAAGACGATCTGAAGACGATGGAGCTGCCGCCCGAGGTGAAGCTGCTGCACGAGTACAAAATTGAGCCTTCGAATATCGTCAAATACGGGGATGTCGACGGCTCGGGCAAGTATGCCATTTTGGGCATCACGAGCGACTACTCGGCGATCATATACGCCAACGACGGACATGAGCTTTGGCGCTGGAAGGCGCCGGCGCAGGACGCGCGGTTACGCGGCGAGTTCGAAGCACCGGGAATCCTATGGGACTTTAACCACACCGGCCGCGATGAAGTCGCGCACTGGCGCTTTCTCGATGGAAAGGAATGGCTGGTGCTCGCCGACGGACGCGACGGGAGCATCATCAAGAAGGTGCCTTGGCCCTCGCCACCGATGCCCCATGTCTACAACAACTATCGGATGGCGGTGGCAAAGTTTCATCCCGGCGATGGGCCCGATACGCTGCTGGTGCTGAGCGATACGGGAGGCTTGATCAGCCTGACCGCCTACGACAAGGATCTGAACACGCTTTGGCAGCACGCCGAGCATCGCCAGAAAGACTACTTCGGCCATTACATCTATCCTTACGATGTGAACGGCGATGGCATTGATGAAGTTGTCATCAGCCATCTCTGTCTGGACGCCAACGGGCATGAGGTCTGGAACAACTCTCGCTACTTCCAGGACAATCATGACCACACGGATGCGATGGAATTCCTCGACATCAACGGTGACGGCAAGCCGGAACTGATGGTGGGCCAGAGCGATGTCGGCACGCTCGCCTACAACGCGCAGAGCGGCGACATGCTCTGGCAGAACCTCACCGACCACTCGCAGCAGGTAACTGCAGGCTGGATTCTGAATGGCTCAAAGACGCCGCAAGTCGTTACCAATGGCCGCACCTATACGCCTCGGCCCGTTCATCCCGCGGGTGCGGCGCAGACACAACGCCGGGAGAGCTCCGGCTCCCAGAGTAATCAGATCGCAGTTGGCGGAGGCCTGGGCGCGCAGCTTTATTGGTTCGACAACATAGGCCGTGAGCTTGAGACGTGGCCCGCGCATCCGCTCAGCGGCAACCCAAACTTCGTTCGCGGCGACTGGTACGGCACAGGAAAACGCACCTTCTTCTGGTTCCGCTTCAAGCTGGAGCCCGATGGGGCGGCAACGCTATTTTTCAAGGGCGAGGTTTATCACATGTTCAACTTCGATCACACCGGCGCGGAACAGGTGATCACCCTCGACGGTGGCATAATGCGTGTTTGTGGAAACACGAACGTAATACCGCACCCAATCCTGCGAAACGCCGAGTATCGCCGACTCATAGCGAACCATACGCACTATTAGAATTGGGAGGGATTTTGATGCGTTCGATAGGTCGTTATGCCGTCTTGTTTTTCCTTCTTCTGGCCTCAGTGGCAAGAGCTGCGGAGACTGAAATTCAATATCTGTCCGGCCTCGGCAAGGACGACCCAGTCAAGTGGGAATTCATCTGCGACAAAGGCCAGAACGCCAACAAGTGGTCCACCATCGGAGTTCCCTCCAATTGGGAGCTGCAGGGCTTCGGCATCTATGGCTACGGCTACAATGGTGAGGGAAGACGGCGAGACGCGAGTGGATGCCAAACCCCTGGCGGATGGATCTTGGGCCGTAGGGCTGTTCAATCTCGGCTCAGAGGCAACGAACGTAACGATGTCCTGGGTGGATCTCGGGATTCGAGGTAAGCAAACGGTGCGCGATTTATGCGCCAAACGGACCTAGGCAGTTACGATGACCTATTCGCGTCGCCGGCGGCAGCTCACAGCGTGCGACTATTTAAAATCATTAAATCGAAGTAGGAGTTGTGCTGGTTGAGACAAGAAACGGACAGTAGGGCGCACAATCGGCGCGTATAACGCGAACCGTGCCAGGCTCATCCCCCCGAAAGCAGTGGGGCTGTCTGGCCCCGAAGCGATACTCTGCCTTCGTTTGGCGAGAGTCTTGTCGAATACGTTTTCAATAGATCGAACTGGAATGGATGGATGCGAATGGTCGGTGGGTGCCTAGTGCAGCGAGTTCCTTCTCTTTTCTTCGGTATGTGCGTCTTCGCGATGAGCAACGCGGGCGCACAGGTGGACGTACTGACACAGCACAATGACAATGCGCGAACGGGAGCCAACCTGCGCGAGTTCGTGCTGACACCGGCGAATGTGAACAAGGGGCAGTTCGGGATGTTGTTCAAGCGGGTGGTGGACGATCAGCTTTACACGCAGCCGCTAGTGGTCACGGGAGTGCAGGTGGATGGAGGCACGCACGACCTCGTAATTGTGACGACGGTCAATAACAGTGTGTATGCGTTCGACGCGAACGATGCCGAGGCGACCACGCCGATCTGGCACGTGAACTTTGGCACTCCCGCCAACATGCACAGCACGAACTTCGGTTGCCTGGACATCAACGGGCAGATGGGAATCATTGGGACACCGGTGATCGATAAGGCACGTGATGTGGTGTACGTCGTCGCATTGACGAGGGCTAGAGCTGATGCGCCTGGCTTGGGTGCGGGCTACACGCAGCGACTGCACGAGTTGGATATTGCGACTGGTACGGACCTGCCCGAGAGTCCCGTGGCAATCAAGGCGGACGGCTTCAACGCCCTAATGCAAAATCAGCGACCAGCGCTGGTGCTGGCCAACGGCATGGTCTACGTGGGCTACGCGTCGCACTGCGACAAGGAGCCGTATCACGGCTACCTGATGGCCTACGATGCGCTGACGTTGGCGCAGGCGAAGGTCTTCAACACGTCGCCGACGGGATCGGAGGCGAGTATCTGGCAATCCGGTCAGGGGCCGGCGGCGGACGCGGATGGCAATGTATATGTTGTGACCGGAAATGGAAGTTGGGACGGTGTGCAGAACTTCAGCGAGAGCTTCTTGAAGTTCACGCCTCAACTCAAGCTGCTTGACTGGTTCACGCCGACCAACCACTTAGCATTGGACGAAAAGGATGACGATCTGAATTCTTCGGGCGCCACGCTGATTCCCGGCACGCATCTCGTGATCGGCGGTGGTAAGGAGGGAGTGCTGTATACGCTCGACACGCGCAACTTCGGGCATCTGGGGGACGAGCACGCGGTGCAGCATTTTCAGGCGACGGCATCGCACTTGCACAGCCTGGTGTATTGGGTGAGCGATAAAAAGGGGCCACTGCTGTATGTGTGGGGTCAGCGAGACAAAGCCAAAGTCTATAGTTTTAAGGGGGAGAAGTTGGTGGAGACTCCGTCGGCGATGAGAGACGTACCGAATGAGGGGCATCCCGGTGCGATGCTTTCACTCTCGTCCAATAGTGCGCACGATGGCATTCTGTGGGCGGCAATCCATGCGACCGGGGACTCGTGGCACGAATCGCGGCCAGGAGTGCTGCACGCGTACGACGCAGACGATATTCGGCGGGAGCTGTGGAACTCACTTGAAGTGCCAGAGCGTGACGATTGCGGCGAGTACTCGAAGATGGCGCCGCCGACCATCGCGAACGGACGCGTGTATCTCGCAAGCTTCGGCATGGAGAACGTCGGTACGGGACAGCTATGCGTCTATGGGCTCCTCCCGGTTGCGGGGAAGAACCTGGCCACACCGATAGGCGCGCGGGCCGACGTGGCGCGAGGAAATGTAGCATTAACCTGGGATCCAACGCCGGGAGCGACGTTCTATAGAGTCGCGCGATCGAGTTCGCTCGAATCCGGTTGGAAGACAGTGGCGACCGGGCTCACGATGCCGAAGTTCACCGAACCGGCACCCGAGCGCGGCGAATCGGTAACGTACACGGTCCTCGCGGTAGGCCATGATGGGGTGAGCGCAGCGTCGGATCCGGTTCGGTTAGCACCTCGAAAGGCGACACCAGTGGAGCAGTGAGGCGGACCCGATCCAGATTTCATCGAGAGGATCAGCCATACAAACAAGCACTGTAGCATCAGCCAGGAGTAGCCATGACACGCGTATTCATCCTCATCCTTGCTCTAATAGCAGGACCAACTTTCGCTGAGAAGCCTTCCTCCGATCTCACAAACGTTCGCGGCTTCAACTACACGACCTCGCTCGACACCTCCATCGGCCCGCGTGGTCACTCCGGCCTGTGGCTTAAATACGACGACGCCCAGGTCGAACGCGACCTTACGAACGCTCAGCGCCTCAATCTCAATCAGGTCCTCGTCTTCATCGCCTACAACGCCTGGAAGGCTGACCCGGAACTCTCCAACCGCAACCTCCTCGACTTCCTCCACGCCTGCCAGCGACACAACATCGGCGTCATGCTCGGCCTCATCGACCAGCCCCGCCCCGCCGCCCCTGGCACCGATCTTCCGCCCGAGTTGAAGACTTGGCTCGAAGGCCTGGCCAAACTCACCGCAAAAGAGCCTGCCCTCCAGTTCTGGGACGCCGCCAACGAGCCGGACAATGCCGCGCGCAACGGCACAGACGCACGCACACGCGCCCTCGTCATCGCCCGCGCCACCGCCGATCTGTTCCGTGCCACCGGAACCCACACCCCCATCACCATCGGCTGTGTACACGTCGCCTGCATGGAGGAGACCGCCCCGGCCGTCGATGTCCTCTCCTTCCACGACTACAGCTCCACCCGGGCCGAGATACGCGCCAACATCGCCGAGGCCCAGGCCTTCGCCGCATCCGTCCAAAAGCCCGTATTCAACTCCGAGATCGCCTGCATCGGTCGCGCCAATCCCTACGACATGGCGCTCGAAGAGTTCAACCGCAGCCACATGGGCTGGTATCTCTGGGAACTCACCATTGTCCACGAATGGGGTGACGTCCACGGCGTCTTCTACCCCGATGGCACCGTTCGCGATCCTTCGATCGTCGCCGCTATTATGGGCTTCTATCGGAATCGCACTACAGATACCCTCCTCGAAAATCCAGACCGCGAACACTGGGTCCAGAAGGCTGTTACGGGCGGCAAAGCCTGGCTCGCCTCGACCAACCCTAACTGGAACGAAGGACTTAGAAAGGCGGAGGTCGAGGCCAACATCCTGGAAACCGCCCAGCTTGTTGCCATGCGCGAGCCACCCATCCGCTCCGTTGAGTTGCTGCGCGGTGGCCCACCCAACACTCCCGCGCTACAGGAACTCGTCCGACGCTATATCGCTATCCTCGCACCATACCAAAACGAGATTCCGCCCGTGTCGCCGAAATGGAGAATGGAAGGCGTGTTATGCCTGAATGATGGATATTTCCTGATCGCAACGGCTTCGAAAGTAGGGCCTGCCGTCGGATGATCGAACCGGTAGAGCGGCCAAACCTGATCCATTGCCAGAGTACAAACCACGCGCATAGGTTACAGGATTGCCAGGGCGACAAGCGGAAGAGATATGCAATGGCCTCCTACATGCCCCATGTTGGGAAGCTTCGAGGGGTAAAGATGAGAACAGTTCGCATTGCGATGGCGGTGGTTGGGGTGCTTGGTATCTGTGCTGACAGCACGCGCATTCGTGCGGCGGAGGACATGAAGATCAACTTCGACAAGCCGATCTCGGTGATCCGGCTGACGACCGCCGAGCTGGGGCTGGCGCAGGATTGGTCGCAGATAAACTTCCTGGTGCTGGAGATGCGTGCGAGTTCGAGCGAACGCTTCGAGCTGGGACTGGAGAGTGCGGACGGAGTGGTGTCGAAGCGGATTCACCCGATGCCGAATGTGTGGGTGCGCGCGTCGATTCCGCTGTCGTTCTATCGGCAGGGGCTGGGCGATGGGATCGATCTGGCGGCGACGGTGAACAAGCCGCACAACTCGTACTGGATCAACGTGGAGGCGGGCGGGCATAGCCCCATCCGTACCGTGCAGGCCATTACGTTCACGATGCGGTATCCGGTGGTGAAGTCGACGCTGGAGATTCGCTCGGTAAAGCTTGCCAAGGAAGATCCCGGCGATGCGGTGCTGGACGAAAAGCCGGTGGTGGACAAGTTCGGCCAGTATGCGCGCCTGGAGTGGGCGGGTAAGGCTGCTTCGGAAGATGGGCTGAAGAAGGAGTGGTCTGCCGAGAGCACAGCGCTGGCCAGTGCAGGAGTTCCGGCGGGGCGGACGAAGTTTGGCGGGTTTGCGGCGCAGAAGAGAAAGGCCACGGGGTTCTTTCGCGTAGAGAAGGTGGATGGGCGCTGGTGGTTCGTTGATCCAGAAGGCGCGTTGTTTTGGTCTTCGGGAGTGAATGGAGTCGGGCCAGGCCCGGCGACGCAGACGAGGGGGCGCGCGAGCTACTTCGTGGAGATTCCCGAGCCGGCGGCAGCGCGAAATGCTGGCCGTGGGCCGGTCGGAGGCGTCAGCTTCCATGCGGCGAATCTTTCGCGTCGATATGGAGCGGATTGGCAGCACGGCTGGGCGGACGATACGGCTCGGCGCATGCGCGCTTGGGGATTAAACACGACCTACGGGACGACGATTGCAGACCAGAAGGATCTGCAGGTGCGTATTCCGTACGTCATGACGCTGCGCGGATGGCAGACGCAGGGGTCGATCATGGGCATGCCGGATGTGTACTCCCCGGAGTTTGAGAAGCGCGTGGAGCAGCTTGTGGCCGAGCAACTCGACCCGCGCAAAGACGACCCCTGGCTGCTCGGATATTTCGTGGGAAACGAACCGCCGTGGCCGGGGCGCGAGAGCCAGCTTGTCGATCTTGTACTTGCGGGCCCGCAGAGCGAGTTGCAAATACACTTCAAAGAGGCACTGGCGGCGGGGGACACTCCAGAGCGACGGCAGGAGATGGTGCTGGATGCGTTCCGGCACTACCTTGAGGTGATCAACACAACTGTGAAGAGGCATGACCCGCATCATCTGAACCTGGGGATTCGCTTTGGTGGAAGGCCGCCGGAGTACGTGATGAAGATGGCGAAGGGCTTCGATGTGTACTCTATGAACAAGTACAGATGGGAGCCGCCCGTGGACGAGCTCAACCTGGTGGCGAAGGACCTGGACCTGCCGATTCTTATCGGGGAGTTTCACTTTGGCGTGCCGGAGCATGGGATGGCTCCGGGGTTGATCCAGACGATGAATCAGCATGAGCGCGGGCTGGCATACCGGCACTACGTGGAGAGCGCTGCAGCGCACCCGTCGGTGGTAGGGGCGCATTGGTTCGAGTGGGTCGATGAGCCTGTGACGGGAAGGAACGACGGAGAGAACTACAACATCGGTTGGGTCGATGTCACCGACAGACCGTATCGGGACTTCATCCGCGAGGCGAAGGCTACGAACGAACATCTGAATCAAGTCCATGCGGGAAAGATCCCGCCGATGAAGCGCATGGCGAAGGCCTCCGAACTGGGGACGCCGGTGGATGGTGCGGACTTTGGGCTGCACGCCATACAGTAGTACGGGATTCTTAGCGAGCATTGGACACAGGCCGGTCCCGATTGCTTTCTTCGCTGCGAACAGACGCTGTCACCACAAACCGCTTTTAGAAACGAGGATCCCGCCTGTGTCGGCGAGTAAAGAATGGGAGACGGCGTTATGCTTGAATGGTGGACCATTTTCTGGCTCCGGCAAACCATAGTTGCGCGAAGACCGTGGGAGACCAGGCGAAGCGACATCGACGGGCCCAGAGATTTGGGGTATCAATGCTGGTGTACCGATTTGAAAATCAGTGTTGCGATTGTCCCGGTCTCTCCGGGATACCGGGATCATCCAGGACTTGAACAGCGGTCGCAGGGCCGAAGTTGGCCCAGTCTTTTAGAACCCAGACGACTTTCTTGTCTGGAGTTATCTCGACGAGTTGCGGGCCTTTCCCATCCCCCCCGCGAGAGCAGATGATCGTGTTGCCGTTAGCCAAACGGGTGGCGCTCTGGGTATTGATGAACCGATACGCCTCCGGCAGATCGTCCGGCCTGAGTTCCCAGACCGTCTCCTTTTTCGGACTGACTTCGCGAGTGAGTATATCCTTCTCATCGGTGATAAGTGTGTTGCCATTCTTCAAGCGGAGGGCCGCCCAGGGACTTTTGATGTCGTAGGTCCAGATCTCCTTGAAGTCCTTGTCGTATTCGACAACACGATCCATCTCCAGAAAAGAAGCGAGGTAGGTTCCTTGTGCTGTGAAGCGCACTCTCCGGAATTGGCCGTGAATGGTCTTCGTGTCGGTCAGGCTCGGCGCTGGAAGTTCGTGTTGGACTTCAACTGCATTCGTCTTGATATTGACGACCATCAGCCTGGGAGGCAATCCGTTGAGAACGAACAATACCTTATCCAGGCCTATCGGCTGGCATGTGTGGATTTCGGTCCCTTTGGGCGCGTCGTAACGCCAGAGCACCTGTTTGTTGGGTGTCACTTCTGCGATATATTGCATGCGGGTAAAGAGCACGTTGCCATTGGAGAGCATCCACACGTCGTCATATTCCCAGCCGGGTCCGGTCGAGTACGTCCAGGTAATTGTGCCTTTATCTACAAGAAGTATCTTGTTATATCCTTCGCCGATGTAGAGCATCGGGTGTTGCGCCATGCCCTTGCCTGGCAAGCCGGATGTTACCTGCTGGTCCCCTTTGAGCGGAGCGACCTCAGTCTCCGACGGGGCCAGGGTCGTTGGGACGTCAGCGGCCGTGAAGCGGCCTAGCTGCGCCATCAAAGGAGAACGGGTGTTTTCGGCTTTGGTCGTAGATTGGCTGACAGCCACCAAACACACAATGAAAAACGCAAGGCTGGCCGCACAGATGGTTGGCAGTGGCTGTTGTCTAGCACGCATGACGATTCTCCTCGATGAGCACAAATACTTTGATAAATGACCTGCTGGAAATTGTACCTTCCGAGAGGTGCTTACTACTTTGTCTGGCTAGGCAGACTAGGGGCGGTCGTCCGAGAGAAGTTGTTGAGGCCGAGTGTCACCTGGAATACTTGCGATTGCGACCTGCCTCATCCGAAGGCCGCGGAGATGGCGCCCGTATATCCCGAAGGCGGGAAGATTACCTCCAAACATGCGGACCTCCGGGTATGCTGCTGGGTTCTCGGCAGGTTGAGGCGGGAGCTGCGTTTCGAGTTCGCCCGACATTGTGATGGCGATTTGCTGTAGGGTGACATTCTCGATGACGTGTCCAGGGATACCCGAGATGAGAATGCCGATACGGCGAGCGTGTTTGACGTCCATATTGCGGATGACTACGTTAGAGAGCGTTCCCGGAGGGCGCGCCACATCTTCTGGACGAAACGTGCGGCCACGGGCGCCTAGCCGCAGAAAGATAGGTGTGCCGGCGTCATCGACCTGCATCCTTTTGACGAGGACATCGTGTATGTTGGCACCGTCGACGGAGAGGATTTTGATGGCCCCAAGATTGGCTTCGACGACATGGCAGTCACTGACCCGGATTCCAGAAAAGTCGCCAGCGGACTCGGTGCCAATCTTGAAGGCGGCGCAGCGCGTCGTCATGGTGCAACTCTTGACGGTAATGTCTTTGCAAGGCTTGCTGCTAGTGGTCTTGAGGCAGATCGCGTCGTCACCGGTCTCGATCGTACAGCCTTCGACGTGGACACGTTGGCTCGAATCGATATCGATCCCATCGTTATTGGCGAGGCCGAGCGAGCGAATGCGGATGTGCGAGATGGTCACGTCCGAACACTGGAAGACGTGCATGGTCCAGGCGCTGGAGTTGACTAAGCTAATTCCTTCGATGCTCACGGCGGTCGAACGCAGGCAGAGTAAGAGAAAGGGTTTGGCAGACGGGCCTGTGCCACCAGGCGCCTGTAACATCGCTCCGCGACCGTCTATGATACCGGGTCCGGCAATACCGACGTTATGCGCGTCAACACATCCAATGAGCGCGTAACCGCGCGCAGCGCCGACTGCATCCACAAAAGGTTCCAAGAGTCGATAGTCGGTGGGGTCAGTGCTCCCGAGGAACGTCGCATCTTGGGCGAACTCAAGGGTGACGCCGCTCTTGAGGAGGAGAGTTCCAGTTACATACCGACCGGGGCCAATCCAAACGACGCCCCCTCCAATACTGTAGGCAGCGTCTATCGCGCGTTGTATTGGAGCCGTATCGAGCGTAATACCATCGCCCATCGCGTGGAAATCTTTCACGGAGAAGTGCCGCCGCGCCGGTTGGGCGAAACTGAGTGGAACCTGCAACATCGCGGCGGCCGCTCCAATATGAGCAAGCACACTGCGACGCGTCCAGCGAGGTCTGCGGACATTGTCAGTTCGAACTGTTGAGTTGTCAGCTATTGCCACAAACGATGCTCTCATATTTTTCTCAATCAGTCCGGCTGCGTATCAAGTCGTCCACCCATTTCTGAAACTGCCTATCTCAGCCAATCCAATTAGACGTAAGGCTTTCTCGTATGTGTCTCCACGCCTTAGGCCGAGTCGGTACGTTGTAGTCGCGCCGCCTCGATGAAATAGCTAAAGAGTTTGGAGGACTGATTTGCAGGTCTATCATAAGGCCCTTCAAAGCCGCGCTACACTAACAGCGAAGATAGTACAAAAGATCGGGCAGACCACTATCTCTCGCGACGGACTGCAACTTGAAGTTCTTGTGCGATGACGACGATGTCACCGTGATCGATTGTGTGGCGAATCGCTGTTCTTGGTTATTAGAACTCAGCTTCTGGATTGTCCGGTATTCTGTTTCCGGCTATTGAGTCTGTCTGTCGCCCGAACCTAGTTTCGGCGCGGGCTGGAAAGGGAGACTGTTCTGAAACGCAGAGAGTTTATCATTCAGGGGGCTGCCGCGGTTGCGGTGCCAATCGTAGCTCCGGCAGCCATATTCGCCTCAGAGCAGCCAAGCCCACTTGCCTCCGCGCAGGTCATTTGGTCTGCTGGCCCGGTGGCGGCTCAATTGGAGGACGCAGCTGCCGGATCACTTTCATCGTCCGAGGGGCGGCCTCAGGTAGTTACGGCGGATTCCCACTGTGTCTTTGCAAGAGAAATTGCTCTGTCCGTGGTTCCCTCATACGCCATTCTGCACCTCTTCGCTTTCACCCGATATCGGTTGTACGTCAACGGCAACTACATCGGTCGTGGCCCATCTCGATATCAGAATCAGCGGCTCGAGCACGACAGCCGCGATATCCGACGGGCGCTGCAACCAGGAAGAAACATGATTGCGGTCCTCGTGCATCGAGACGCCCCCACCGGGCGCATCATGAGCCACGATCCCGGCTTTGTCGCTGCGCTCGAATTGGCGATCGGTGGAAGGAAAGAGGTCATCCCTACCGATTCGTCGTGGCTCTCGATGCCAGAGCGGTCCTTCGGTTCGCGTGAGCAGGCCTGGGCCTCGATCACCGAACGCATCGATTCACGCAAAACCACCGATTGGACCAGGCCCGACCTCACGCTCCCCATCTGGCAGCCGTCGGCAACCATTCCGGGCGGTGGAGATATACGATTCTTCCCGCGCAGCACTCCGCTACAGCTTGAAACGGAGCGGCCCTGGTCGGATGCGCCGGTATTCCCCATCCATCTCGCCGCCGGCAGCGAAATCGAACTAGCCCTCGCCGAAATCGCGCAGGCCTTTCACATTTTGGAGATGGACGCCGAGGAAGGGAGTTCGCTGGAGGTTACCTACATGCTGCCGCAAGGGGAGGCTAACGGGAAGTGCACTTATATTGCCCGCTCTGGCCTCCAGACCTGGATGGGCGGCGATACGTTTGCGTTTCGGCGGCTTCGCGTTCGGGTGACTTCGGGACAGCTTCACCTTACGGGTGCAGCGGCCTTTGAGGTGCGGTACCCATTCCAACGGGCCGCTTCGTTCACATGCAACGATCCTTTTCTCACTCAGCTATGGAGCATCTGTGCTCGCTCGCTTGAGGTGCTGAGCGAAGATGCCTATGTGGATTGCGCGGATCGCGAACGAGTCGAATGGACCGACGATAGTCCTCCGGCCTTCGATTGCACACGCGTGATGATGCGCGGACCGGACGAGGACGCGGGCGCAGAACGCGAGACATACTGGAGCGATTCTCGCCTGCTGCGCGGTCTGCTGCGGCGCATCGCCCTGACACAGCAGCCGGATGGTCAACTGAAGGCGCATAGTTGCTCGGAGCGGTTCGACATTCACGCCATCATGGAAGATCGCTCCTGCGATTGGGTCGTGCTGCTGCGCGACTATGCGGAGAGCTCCGGCGACGCGGCCCTGGTTCGGGAGCTATGGCCCACGTTGACCCGGCTGCTCGACTGGTACCGCAAGCGGCACACCTCGCGCGGTCTGGTACTTGCGCGCGAGTGGGAGGTCTGGGATAACCCTCTGCGTTACCAGGTGTGCGAAGGGGCTGGTTTGAATGCCATGGTGTATCGCGCACTCGTCGACTCCGCCGCGCTGGCAAGCAGCATTGGCAGAAAAAATGACGCACACCTGCTCGCCGAGGAGGCGCAGAGTTTACAGTCGGACTTCAATGCGTTGCTGTGGAACGAGCAGGAAGGTGCCTACGACGGCGCTCTCTTCGGGCCGGGCTCGGAGGTCCGCACTCAGTCGGGCAAGAAGTTTTCAGGCCCTATTGTCGACGGCCGCTTCCATCCGACAGCCCAGGCAAACTTGTTCGCCCTCTACAGCGGGATCGTTCCGTTCAAACGGCTTGCCTCAGTAAGACAGTGGGTCTTGGGTCATCTGAACGAAGTGCGGGAACCGATGTCGCACTATTACCTCTTTCGCATGATGTACGAGATGGAAGATGAGCAACAGGAAGATGCAGTCCTGAAACTCATGAGAACCGGCTGGAAGAATCAGGTCGACTCCGAATGGCAGACCAGTTGGGAAGGCCTGGAAAATGGTGGTGGGTCCAAAGTCCATGTCTATGGCATGCACCCGGGCTATTTTCTGACCGCCTACGTCTTAGGCGCACGAAGGAATGGACCGGTGGAACATCGAACTATTTTAATAGAGCCTCGGTTCTCCGGCCTCGATTGGGCGAAGGGCGTTTGCGGGACTGAGTTTGGTCCCGTGGAGATGGAATGGAAGATGGACCGCAGTCGCAGACCTGAGATACTTTGTTCGGTTCCCGGAAATGTAACGGCTCGGATTCGCCTTCGTTCCCGTGAGAGCACGGACGTTCTGGAACTTGATGGTAAAGCCATCCATGCTCACAGTTTAGACGGGTGGTTGGAAGCCATATTGCTACCTGGAAAACACACTGTTAAGTTTCGCAATGACGTTTCAGAGAAAGCCGAGCAGTCGCGTCAATAGAGTTGAACCATCAACCCGGATCGTCACACTTCCGGTGGGGAGAGGCGTACTGGACGCGGAGGTGGACGTCTTCCAATTCCTCGGCGGCTACGATTGATAGCTATGGCCTGGGCAGTCGCCAATTCGCGAAAATCGTTAGCTCTTCTGCGACTACAGACATCACGGCTTCATCGGGCAGCGTGACGAGCAACACCGCATGTCTGACCGTGCAATAGAGAGGGAATGGACAACAGACAAAGGGCTCAGGTGGCGATAATCGACGATTCCGAACGGCTTAGTTGGGCATTCCTAGGTTCAGCAAGTGTCATGTTATTCTGCTGCTCGACTTGACGACGCGGTTACTGAAGTTGGTATTGAAAATTACGGAAGTCGACATAACCCTTCTCTTCGCTGCCGAAGGTATATAGCCCCACGCGGTCGCCACGGTATGCCCCCCAGGATAGCCTACAGGTGGTACCGAGCTCAGTGAATCTTCCGCCGTCCAAACTAAAGCTAAATCGCGCCAGGCCATCTACAGTCCATGTAGAGCGCAGCCAAATGGTGCCAACGGAAAGGACTGGCCCTTCCGTTGTGCTTTCCTGGTCAATCCGCACTAGCCTGCGCACGCCTTCGTGTTGAGTTATAGCTAGCCTACAATCCGTTCTTGCGAAATGCGCTAACCCACCTTCCTCCCCATTCACAAAGCCGTCCAAATCCATTTGTACGGTTACCTCGGAGGCCCTTGTCCGGGCCGAGCGTTGCGTCAACACGTTGCGTACACCGCTGAATCCTTCCCTATCGAGCGGCGCGAAAGCCCACATACGCAAGCTGCGTCCAGTGAGCGACCACATGTTCGGACGAGGCTGATAACGCCACTCCCAACTAGGCGCCAAGGAGTGTTCGCGGAAATTGTCGTCAACGAAAAGATGAGAAGGTAGGTTGCTGCGAAGAGGTTTTACGCCTCCCCACACCATATTGCCGATTCCGTCGGAACCAGGCTTGCCCAGTATCGGCCAACCATCGATCCATGTCACGGGAAGTAAAACTCCGGCTCGTCCTTCCCAGTCTCCTTTGCCTTGATGTGTCAGAAACCACCAATGGCCGTCCTTAACCTGAATAAGGCCACCTTGGTTGGGTTCCTTGTCGACGGCTCCGTGGACATGGTTGAGTTGTCGAACCTCCCAGGGCCCATCCAAGCTCTTGGAGCGCTCCATCATGGCAACGCGGCCTTCTGGTCGTACTTCACTGAAGTAGTGAAGATAGAAACCACCCACTTTGAACATCTTGTTGGCCTCACTGCCGCGCGACTGATGAAGAATCCGGTCGGCGGCTGGAAGGGCACCATCGCCGTTCGGTGTCATGGAAAACAAATGAATTCGGTACTTTTGACCACTAGCATCAGCGCCAAAATGCGTTGCGATCAGATACCCTTGGCCATCGTCGTCCCAAAACGGGCATGGATCGTCCCATCCTTCACCTTTCAGAACGAGTCTTGGAACTGACCAGGGGCCGTCAGCGCGGATTGCTGTGCTGTAGTAAATTCCACCGTCAGGAGTGCCGAAGTAGACCCAAAAATGTCCCGCATGATAGCGGATGGAGCCTGCCCATATGCCTCGTCCATCGCGGTTCATACGCTGCCATCCGAGTTCCGAATCCAATCCAGTCAAATCTGAAACTACGTGTCCGACGATCTGCCAATTAACCAGATCGCGCGAATGGAGCACCAGCATCCCCGGGGAGTATTGCATCGTTGAGGAGGTGGCGTAAAAATCCTCGCCAACGCGAATGGCGTCAATATCGCTGAAGTCGCCCGGAAGCACCGGGTTCACAAACGAACCGTTACCCTGATCACCCCATTTACCAAGCGCCGAATCCATTTGTTCGGGAGTGGAAACAGGTGAAGAATTGTCTTGACCATGCGCACACGCTACCAGGACGAGGGGCATGATCCCCCAATAGGCAAAAAGCGGGATCCCGCGCTTGCTCCATGGCAATAGCTTCGAGAGTTGCTTCATCAGCCCAGCGATCATTTGGGCCTGCGCGGCAAGAGCAATGTAATTCGGGGGTCCTTGGTTACGTCAACAAGATGACCCTCCAACTCAACAATCGGTGTCGACCCAGCGAGAGAACGGATCGTAGCGGCTGTCAGTTGGCGATTCGACCAGTGAATGTCGACTTCGTAGCCACCTCGGGCACGAAGGCCCAGAATCTCCCCTTTTTCCCATGACGTTGGCAGAGCCGGCAATAAGTTGATCGCGCCTGTCTGACTCTGCAGAAGCATCTCGCCAAAGCCCGCCGGCGGCGAGTCGTACATTGCCGGAAATCGCGTGCCCATCGCCGCCATCGCCTTATCTCCTTCCAGAAGCCGAGCCCATAACGCCGCCTTGTCGGGGTGATATCCACCGCTCTTGCGCAGGTCCTCCGAGACGCGCGCAGCCGCAAACAACTCCGGCTGCGCGGAGGTAATCTGGTTCAGTTCCGACACCGACACAAGATGAGATGCGTGCCGATGCGTCGGCTCCCACTCCTTGAAGTCTTCCGCCCACTCCTGCAACTGGCCCTGCGATCCCACTTTGAACGGCAGCAATTTCGGTAGCGTCCCTCGCAGCTTCGCGCGAAACTCGGCATCCACGCCAAGCACTTCGCTGCCCGCGATCATATTCTCGAACAGCTGCCGCACCAGCGCCATATCCATCGTGGAGCCGCGGCTTACCGCGACCCGCTGCCCCGTAGCCGGGTCGATAAAGTGGTTCTCCGGCGAAGTCGAGGGCGACGTCACCAGATGTCCATCCTTGTCCGGCACCAGCAGGTCTAGCGCAAACTCGGACGCCCCCTTCAACACGGGATAGATCTTAGCCCGCAGTTCTGCCTTGTCCAGGCCGAACGCATACCGCTCCCACAGCGCCTGCGACAGCCAGAACCCGCCCACAGGCCAGTCCGCCCAGCACGGATCGCCCTGTACCATCGTCGTCATCGCCCAAATATCCGAGTTGTGATGCACCATCCAGCCATGGAACCCGTAGTCCACCTTCGCCGTGATCTCTCCGTTCTTCGCAAGGTCGTTCACAAAGTCAATCTCCGGCTCCACCGTCTCACCCAGATTCGCCGGCTCGGCAGTCGCGTAGTACTTCTCCGGGTTCTCATTCAGCGTGAAATTGGAGGAATAGTGCGGCGCGAGATCGTGGTTCCAGATGCCTTGCTCGTTCCTAGGCGCGCCCGACCCCGGCCTCGAAGCCGCAATCAGCGCATACCGAGCCCACTGGTACGCCAGCGCATGCTTGTTCGGCGTCTCTTCGTTAATAGAAACCCAAAGCCGCCGGAACAGTCCCCGATAATCCGCCAGATGCTTCGCGAGCAGCGCGTCATACGACTGCGCCGCCGCCTTCGTCAGATACCCCCGCGCAATCGCGTCCGGGTCCTTGCCCTGCGTTGCCGGATCGTGGTCGAACCCATTGAAACTCGTCGCCGCCGACACGATCAGCACCGCCTCATCCGCATTCGTAACCGAAAGCGTGGCTTTTCCGGCGACTACACTTCCACCCTTCGCCGCCACATGCAGCAGGCCCTCCAGCGTCGTGCCCGTATGCTCGTCCCACTCCACCTTCGCGGTGGCCACCGGCCCGGAGATGCGCACCGGGGCCCGCCCCGTCACAGAAATCTCGTTCGCCGTTACAGTTGTCCGCCCATAATGCTGCTGCGTATCCAACCCCACCGAAAACGTCAGCGCTCCCGGCTTGTCCGCCGTCAGCCGAAGCACAATAACCTGTGCAGGATAGCTCGCGAACATCTCTCGCATAAACGTCGTGCCGCCCACGGTGTAACGAGTCGTGATGATGGCTGTGTCAAGATCCAAGGCATTGCTGTAGTTGGTGTAGAACTCATGGCCCGGGAAATTAAGGTGTAGGTCAGCCAGCGGCTCGTAGAACTGCGTATTCGGGCCCTCCATCCCGTGCACCAACTGATCCGCCTTCACATAGTCCACCGCTGTCAACGCCGCCCGTGTCGCCACGAGCGCATCACGGTGCTTCGTATCCTCAAAATGTTCGGGCCCCGGCCCCGACCACAGCGTCGTATCGTTTAGCGGAATCACCTCCGCCGCCGGCCACCCAAACACCTTCGCGCCGAGTCGCCCATTGCCGATTGGCAACGCCTCCCCGAAGTTCCGAGCGTCGTTGGGTGTCGGCGCCTTGTTCACTACCTTCAGTGTGTCCCACGCTCCAGGCTTCGGACGGATAACAGGGACTTGTGCCGGCAACGCGGCCGGGCGCTGAGCCAGGGAATAGTTCAGCAGAGTGCAACTTACGAAGATAAACGAAATTGGTCTCATGACTGTCGAGCGAGTCTAAATGACCTATGGATGCCTCATCAATCCTAAGGTTCTGACGGTCATCCTTCCTCCGGACTCGGTGTGATTGGGACTTCACCCGCTTCGAAAAGCCATCACCGAAAATCTGCGAGAGCTTGAGTGTTCTGGGATCGTTGTGCAGCAAGATTTCAGCAGCAAAGCAGATCGGTCCAATTCCACCTCGCGAAAGATTCCGAGAAAACGCACAAGGGTCTTCATTTGCCCTAGCTTCACCGGACGGCATTGTACGATGTAGCCGTGGGACGAAAGCCCTACGAGTCTGCCTTAGGCCTTCACTACACCCCCCAGCGAGATCAGCATGAAGGTAACAGTTTCCGGGGTACTCTGCCTATGCGGTGTCCCTCGGGGGATTACCAGCATATCGCCCTTATTCAACTTGACCGTGATCGCTCCCTCTGAGTCCGCCGCGCGCCATTCCCCCGGATCAGTCCTGCGACCCTCCTTCGGTGTCCCCCCAATCTCGTAGACCGTCATTCCATCAAGTATGTGAAACACATGGTCGTGGTTCTCATGCCACTCAAACTGTCCTTCGCGGTAGCCCACTTCGACAGCCAGAACAACCGAAAAGGGCAATGTCTTGGAGTCCAGGAGGTTCATATTTCCTGGTCGCTTTCGCAAAGCCTCGATGCCGTCCTGAATGGTCTGCGCTTGAACTAGTTGAAACGCTGAGGGAAGGATCGGCGCAGAGCTGTGAGCGCGGGCCTGTGCGGCAGACAGTGCTTCGTGTCTGAGACGAATACCTGCGGCGGCGGCAGGCGCCGCGCGCAAGAAGTTACGCCGAGTTGTACTTTTGATCATGCATTCATTCATTTGAGATTGCTCATGCGACGGTGAAATGTCACGTAATGCGCGCGCAATGGGCTGACTGCTTCGGGCGGACACCACAATCCGATCGATTTCCGGCGGAACGCAGGTTGCTACTCCGTCGTGACAAGCTTATCTTCTCTTGGATCCAATTCAATGCTTATATCCTTGTACTCATCGAATAAGCCCGCGTTATGCATCTGTAACGCGATCGGACCCACTCTACCTGCGGCTGGGTCCTTGAAATCGAGCACTTCTACGGCTTTACTCCCGGGTGGCTGAGCGACAGCCATGCGAGCTGTTCCCCTTGTCGCATCTACAAGAAGCTCGATCTGGCTCCACTCGTGAACATCGAAGGATCTATTTGCCACTACCGTGTACTCCGCCCCCCCGTCTTTATTCATTCCAGGCCGATAGTCCCAGTGGCCGCCCGACGGAACATCGAACTGAATCCCCCCAAGGGCGTCGAGCGGCATCTCATCCGCGTGCGGTCGAGTGCAAAATACAAGAACGCAGGCAGGATGGTCGGGCTTGCCCGAGACATGCCTCATCGTAAACGTGAGGCGGTAGCGTCCGTAGTCATTCGCTGTATACATGACTCCGCGCCCGGTGCCGGAGCTGGCTATAACGCCATCCTTTACCACCCAGCCGCTCGCAAAGCTCTTCGCTAGCTCCGCCGGATAAGCATCTTCGAGTAGCAGCATATTCAGGCGCGCCAGTTGCAGGCCATGAACGTCCTGTTGAAGAAGCCGCTCGGTTTCGGGCCGCAAGACAGCAGTGCTGAAGCGCGCCACGTCATAGATCGACGGTCCTAGGATGACTTGATTCAAGTCCTTCACGACCGCTGACATCAAAGCTTTCGCATTTGCATTTGTGACCGAGTACGCGGCCAGATCCGCTTTCACCAGGTCTTCTAGCCGCCTATGCAGGAATAGAGAAACCATATCGGTCCCATTTGCCAGCTTGGCAACAAAGGCGGCCTGATCTGTGATTGAGCTGGCAGACAGCGACGTGGCGCCATTCTCAATCTGGATCCACCCATCCAGCGTCTTGCCGTCAAAGAGCGCAATCGTCGTTCGGGCCTCTTTCTGTGCCTCGGCGCGACGGCTAAAAAAACACCCGGTCGCCGCAACGCCAGCCAGCTTAACGAATGCTCTTCGACTCAGTTGATCGATATCGTTTTGCATCGGAGTCTCCTACTTTCGGCCCGAGTGGCCCTCGTTCTCAACAATTCGCACGTCTTTCTCAACAGGAAGTCATCACTCCAGGCAGGCAGTCACTCATGCCGTCATCACCTTCAGGGTAATTCCGATCTCCGCTGCCGCTGGTCTCTCCTCAGGCAGGGTTATGCGCAGACCTATTGCCTCCTGAGCGAACTTCAGCTTTGCCGGGCCACCGAGCAGCGAGACCGCCTGCATCTTTGGAGGCGACTGCGCACTTCCCGTCCCCAGTGCCGGAAGAACGACCTCCATCCCTGGCCATCCCATAACAAACGCATAGATCGGCCGCCCCTTCATCGTGCACCGGATGTCCTCCGCCGTCATGTCCGGTTTTTTCGTCTCGTTAAATCTTCCGTCACCGGCGAAAATCTTGGTCGAGGGCCCGTCCCCGTATGCTTTCCAAGGCTTCGATGCGAATATCCCCTCGCCGTTCACCGCCATCCACGCGGTAATTCCGTCGAGCGTCTTCATCTCGTCGGGGTCGAGTTCACCCGAGTTAGGCAAGGGAAAGTTCAGCAGTAGGTTCCCGTTCTTGCTTACATTATCCACCAGCAGATCGACCACTTTCTTCGCGGTCTTGTACGTTATTCCGCGATGGTAGTGCCATTCTCCGATGCATGTATCCGTCTGCCATGGAACCGGTGAGATGCCATCCATGATGCCACGCTCTTTATCCAGTACCCCAACCCCGCCTTGCGCCGTATCCTTTATCGATTTGGTAAAGTACACCGCCTCTACCGTGCCTCCATGTCGCTTCGCGCTTACGTTGTATACCTCAGCCACCGTCGACAACCCGTATTCGTCAAACGGAATGCCCCCATCCGTATACAGCATGTCCGGATGGTGCTGATCGATCAGGTCTTTAATGCGTAGGTAGTACTCCATCTTCCACTTGTCCGGGGCCACTCGCCCCATCGCCGTCGCTGTATTGACAAAGTCCGCCGGCATCGGTGTTAGGTCGTGGTAGAGGTCGGCATACGCAGGATCCACCCCGTCGTACGGTACGCCTGCCAGATCGCCCGTCGCATCGCTCCCATGCGACACCGCCAGCCAGTCGTACGAGTTTGACAGATGCTCGCTCACCCCGAATCGTATGCCGCGCTTCCGCGCCGCCGTCGCCCACTGGCCCACGATGTCCCGCTTTGGACCACTAGCAAACGCGTTCCACCGCGGCTGATACTTCGAGTTCCACATGTCGAAGTTATCGTGATGAACACCCATCGAGACGAAGTACTTCGCTCCCGCCTTTTGGTACAGATCCATCAGATGCTCGGGGTCCCACTTCGCCGCGTTCAAGTTTTGACAAACCTCCTTGTACACCGACTTTGACGGGTGCCCAAACGTCTCCAGGTGAGACTTGTACTGCCGCTCGCCCTGAACGTACATCCTGCGCGCATACCAGTCGCCCTGTTCCGCACCCGACTGTGGTCCCCAATGCGACCAGATGCCGAACTTCGCCTCGCCATACCACGCCGGAATCTCATATTTTTGTAGCGACTCACGGCTCCCGGTAAATGGCCCCGCAGTCAGCGGAAGCGGCACCGGCGGAGACGGGATCACCTGCGAAAATGAAATGGACGGCTTGAGACCGGCGGTGGCGAAGAGGGCGATTGCACGACGTCTAGTTAGGTTCACGGGGTAGTTCCATTCTCAAGAACCTTCAATCCACAAAAGGCCACATTATGGCACTGTTACTTAGTGATCCGATACGGAGCCCGCAGAAGAGAGAACCTCGCGGCTGCGAACGATAACAATCCAAGAAACTTAATTCGTTGTATTATCCTTCTTCTCTTCGGGAAATTCCGGTTAGATCTTGCGCGCGATCACACAATCCAACGCGAGATGACACAGTACGGCTGGTTAGAGAGTTCCTCATTGCATGGACAACCCGCGCTCCGCTAGATTCACTAGGCATATGCCGTCCAGAGGCACCGAACAGCGCCTGGGCCACGCCACAAACCGCGATGGCCCCGCCTTCAGAACAGCTTTGCGATCCACTTCATGTGTCATTCTTGGCCCAATTCAATTCTCACGCCGAGCTTACGAGGTTGCCTTCATTATCTTTGCACTTCGGCACCCTAACCTCCATGGCGGCCCAACTGTCGCTTGAGTCACGTTATAGAGGTAATCGCTATAGCGTACAAACATGCGCAGCTTTTCCCTAGAACTTCAGCCGCAGCGCGAGCTCAAGGATGCGGGGATCAGCCGCACCGGTTATCTTGCCGTAGTTCGTGCTGCTCAAGGTCGTAGTTGGGTTGCTGGGATTAGTATGGTTGAACGTGTTGAACGCCTCCGCGCGGAACTCCAGATGGGCCTTCTCCGTGATGCTGAAGGTCTTGTACAGGGCCGTATTGAACAGCTCCTGGCCAGGCCCGCGGATGATGCCAGTCTGTGCGGTGCCATAGAGTCCCCAGCTCGCCGCAGGGAAGGTACCGCAGTTGACGCCATTGGTAAGCCCTGGGCAGGAGAAGGCTGACGTATTGAACCACTGCTGGCTTGAGCCGTTCTTCCAGGTCTTCGGGCCGTTGGTCGTAGTACCCGGCACCTGGTCCGGTCGCAACGCGAGGCCCGCGTCGGTCTCGCCGAGGCCCGGCGTAATGGACGTTCCGCTGCGGAAGGTCGCGATGTTGTCGATGCTCCATCCGCCTAGCGCCTCTTTTTCCAGAAGATTGCCGCTGTGCAGGAAGAACGGCAGTGCATAGATCGCCGTAATCGCCAGCGAATGAGGATAGTTCATGCTCTCCGCATTGCCATGGTAGCGCTTGAGATTATAGGGGTCGATCGAGCCGAGATTGGTCGTATCGTGCGAGTAGGTGTAAGAGCCCGTCACGTTCAGCCCCTTGCCCACCGGATGCTTGACCTGCACCTCGAGCGCGTTCCACTCCCCCCACAGTTTGGTAGAAAGGGTGTTGATCGCGCCATAACCCTGATACGGTGCCCAATACGCTGAGTTGTCCGGTTTGCCGGAGTTTGCCGGGTTCGAGTTCAGCAGCGGGTTGAAGTCGTAGCTGACGCCGCCCACCGCGGTGGGTGGTGGCTGATTGATGTTCCAGGTGTTCACCAGGTGCTGGATGCGGCTCCCGGCCCCCACAATGGAAGCGACAAAGTTGGCCGGGAACTGATGCTGCACTCCCAGCGACCAGCTGGCCACCGGCGAGGCCCCGATATTCGGGTCCATCGCAGTGAGAGTTGTGGCGCTCGTCGTGGTGGCCGCAACACCGCCCGCCCCTGCAACGTTCCAACTCGACGTGGAAGGGAGTACGAGGTTCGAAAGGGCCTCGTTGGTAAAGACCGGAGGGTTCGTATCGCAGTTAAACGAGCAGTCCTGGTTGGTGAAGATGCGCGTGTAGCTCTCGCCATAGCCGCCGCGCAGGCTGGTCTTGCCATCGCCAAAGACGTTCCAGGCGAAGCCTGCGTCGGGCGCGAAGTACCAGATGTGGTTCTTGGAGAAGTTCACTGGCAGGCCGCCCGCTTGGCCGCTGTTGAAGACCAGGCCGTTGCTGTAGGCGGTGCCGGTCGGGATGTTGGTGGCACCGCTGAACTCGTTCACGGTCGGCGCAAGGGCGGGATTGAAGGCCGACGGCACGAAGTTGGTCTCGGAGTTCGGAACACCGTAGGGCAACGGCAGGTGGTAGATCCGCAGCCCAAGGGTAAGCGTCAGGTTCTTGTTGAACTGAAACCGGTCCTCGGCATACGGCGACCAGGAGAAGTCGTGGATGTCGCCGTGGGGTTCGAAGCTGTACTGGCTAAAGCTGGCGATATCGCCCAGCAGCATGTCTGCAACGCTGTCGTCCTGGGCGCATTGGGCGGCTGGAATGTCCCCGGACACCGTGCCGCACTGGCCCGTTGCCGTCTTCTGCGCTGTGGTGGGGCCGCTGGAGGCGCCGGAGAAGGTGAAACTCCCATTGGTCGCTTCGATCGATTGCTGGCGCTTGGTGTTGAAGACGAAGGTCACGCCCGCCGTGATGTAGTGCTTGCCCTTCAGCCAGCTCCAGTTGTCGCCGACGGTATCGTCAAGATCGGAGGCATGGGGGATGGGCCGGCCGCTGATGCCCTGCCCCGCAAGCCCGGATATGTTGACGACAGGGGTGCGGGTAGAGAAATTGGCGGTGGGATAGAAGAGAGTCTCACTGAAATTTGGAATCTGGCTGATGTCGGTCTTTCCCACTGTAGTCAGGTTCAGCAGGAAGATATTCATGGCAATGTTGGTGGTATTGACCATGTTCGGCGTCAGGGTCTGCGTCAGCGATACCTGCGCCAGCTTGTTGTTGGTAAAGTCGGTCTCGGAGCTGATCGGAGTCGTACCGTTAGATACAGAATTCTGGGCAAAGTCCTGGTGTTCTTGGAAGTACTCGGCCAGCATGTGGTAGCTGGGCGTGAAGTAGTGGTCAATCTTGATCTGGTCGTCCCGCTGGTAGGTCGTGTTCGGCTGGTTGTTGATGTAATTGTTGGTGCCGCTGGGGGGCGTGTAGTTGGGCGCCGGATACAGCGTTTGCAGGTACGTCTGGGAACTTGTGTTGATTCTCGCGGTCGGGATCTGGTAGAACGTGCCGGGCGTTCCGTTGCAGGTGGAGACGGTCGGGAAGAGCAGGCCGGTCACAGGGTCCTTGATCGGCGAAGTGAAGCAGCCAGCCTTCTGGTTGGCTACGGGCAGCTGGCTGGTGGTCTGGTTGGGCACATGCAGAATCACGTATGACTCGTCCCAGAAGAAGAAGGTTTTCTTGCGATCGGCATTGTAAACGTGAGGAATAAAGACCGGACCCCCAACATTGAAGCCGAAGATGTTCTGCTTGTACGGAGGGATAGTGGTTGAGAAGTATGGCTTGGAGTTCAGATCGTCGTTGCGCACAAACTCCCATGCCGCGCCATGAAGTTTGTTCGTGCCGCTCTTGGTCTGCACCAGAACAACCGACGAGCCCAGCAGCGAATACTGCGAGGAGAAGTTGTCCTGGAGGGCACGCACCTCTTCAATCGAGTCCGGGTTTGGAATCACCGACTGCTGGGTCATGTTGCCGGTGTTCTCGTTCCAGATTCCGTCGACCGCATAGAAGCTGCGGGAAGTCGCCATCCCGTTGATGGAGAGCGAATCGTTGGTCGAGCGACCGCCTGTGGTCAGCGCCGAGCCTTGGGAGGTATTGATCACGCCCGGCAGCAATCCCGCCAGAGCCGAGTAGTTGCGCCCGTTCATGGGCAGCGAACTCACGTCTGCGCCCGAGATATACGCTGAATTCTCCGGAGTCGACAGTTCCACGAAGGCGGAGGTCGCCTCCACCGTGACCGTCTCTGTAGCGCTTCCAACCGCAAGCGTTCCATTCACCGTGGAAGTCTCCGTCGGATGCAGCTCAATATCGGTCATGGTGAAAGCCTTGAAACCTGCCTTGGAGATCGACACGGAATACGTCCCCACATTTAGATTCGGGATCAGATAACTGCCCGAACTGTTCGTCTGGGTCACGGTGGCGACCTTCGTCGCATTATTCGTAATCGTTACCGAGGCACCAGGGACCACCGCACCGCCAGGATCAGCCACCGTTCCATTAATCGTGGCCTGCGTGGAAAGCTGGGCAATCAGCGCCGGGCTGGCGAAGAGCAGCGCCAAAACGAAAAGCGAGGCCGTCGATACGAAGCGTCGTAACATGAACATCTTCCTTCTCCTTCTTTCTCTGATCCTTACTCTCAGGCTGCCACTGAAATAAGCCGAAAATCTGGGCAGTCTCTTTGCGTCCTAGACGGCGAACGAATCGTCGTCAAAGGTTTTAGAAATCGCAGTTTGTCTGGTCATTTTGTGTGGAAGATAGAGACCACCGATACATATTGATCGCCACGCACACGCTACGTGTCTCAAATCATCTCAGTCAAGACTTATCGCTCTTCGAATTGGTCAAAGTGTGGATGGAACGATACCAAAGATGAATCGAACCTACTATGCGGACAATCAGGAGCAACTGAACTCCCGAGATTTCGCGCAACAGGCGACACGCACATCGCGCGGTAGCTATTCGCGACCTCGAATCGGGGTCGAGGATTGGAACCGCTATGTATCGACTGCAACTCGTCAATATCGGCCGCAGTTGCTGACGAGAGCTGGATATGTCGACCTGAATGCATTGACGATCAAAGTAAAGGAAGATATGCACCTCGCCAAGCAGTGAGCCAGAGGGTCTTGATGAAGAGACTAGCGGTGGCCTCACGCGTCGCTCCAGAGCCTGGCCCGATGGCAGGTAACCGATCTGGTACCGAGGCGTTAAGCGACCGCGGACCTCCGCTATAAGTCCTTCGGTTGGCGAATTGCGAACTCTTTCAAGACTGACTTCAGAAAGTGAGGCAACGCCGGGTTGGGGTTGTCGGTCTTCCAAGCCAGAAAGAGCTCCGCAAATACAGGCTGCATCTTTATCTTGCGAACGATTACATGATCGAAGCGCAGCGCCTTGGCGCTTTCCGGGACCAGCGCGACCCCCTGTCCAGTGCTGACGAGCGCAAGAATCGAATGAATCTGGCCGACTCGCTGCACATACTTTACTCGTACGCCGGCATTCTTGAGGAGGCGCTCAATCAATTCATAAAAATACGGTCCATCGACGGGGCTGAAGGTGATGAATGGTTCACCCTCAAGGTCCTTGGGAGTCGGCGTTCGCCCGGTTGCAAAGCGATGCCCGCGGGGAACCGCAAGCATCAGAATTTCCCTCGCAACACAGACCAGTTCAACGTTCTTTGCCTCGAAGCTGCGTCGCAGAACACTGACATCGATCGTGTGGCCGTGAAGAGCTTCAATCTGATCTCTGGTCATCATCTCGTGGAGAACGATGTCTGTGTTCTTCACGGAAGAATTGGTGTGTGTGACCAGTTTGGGCAGAAAGGCATAGCTCGACCCCGCTGTGAAACCAAGGTTAAGGAGGCCGGCTTCTCCTCGAGCGACCCTCTGGGCTGAAGTGGCAGCGTTCTCAGCCAACGCTAAAAGACGACGCGCCTCCTGAAAGAAGGCGGCTCCTGCCGGTGTCACTTTGACGGCTCGACTGGTACGAACAAATAACTGGATCTTCAATTCATGCTCAAGGAGCCGGATCTGCCGGCTTAGAGGCGGCTGAGTCATATGCAGCCGCGCGGCGGCACGTCCGAAGTGCAACTCCTCTGCCACGGCCACAAAACATTCGATCTGTTTCAGTGCAAACATCGATTCAACCCTTGTATCACACAATGCCCACTATGGTTTGTCTGTGGCTCGTTCTTCATTGACTATGCAACCTGACGATTTCTATTGTTTCGTTGAGGAACCTCTCAGGGGAAGATTTACGGTCAGCAGAAAACGGTTGTCATTTCGAATGTCGACGACTGCGGTCGCCGTAATCCAAGGAGACAAAAGTCCAATGAATAAATATTTCGCATCATCCCTCAGGTCCAACAAACCGCCCGTGTCGTAGACCTCGACATGTCTCTGATGAAGACGATTCCCGTGGGCGAGCGGGTCGCAACCCAACTTAGATGGGAGGTCTTCAATGTCCCCAATCACCCAATCTTTGCGCTGCCGAACGGAACGCTCAATAGCACCGCTTTTGGAACGATTTCCGCGACGAAGTCGACAACCGGGAGATGCAGGTTGCAGCAAGAATCGTCTTCTGATCACCTGCTTCAAGGCTCCTCTCGGTGCAGCGGCGGAGGCCGCCCGGCACTGGCCTCGCGCAAGCACCCTGACTATGGACAAGAACCTTTTCTCAATGTCGGCTTTCAACTAGCATCCACTAATCGAACTATACTATAGCAATTGTGAATGATGTCCATGGGGGGCAATGAGCAACGCTGAGCCAACGGTCTTCAAGATTGCACTGCTTCCTGGCGACGGAATTGGGGCCGAGGTTGTCGACGGCGCGCTAGCTATCCTCAGCGAGATTGAGTTGCATTTGGACGGAGTGAATTTCGAATACGAGACCTTCTCAGTTGGAGCGAAGGAATTTCTTGCCACAGGAGATCCCTTACCAGCGATTGCCTTCGATCGTCTTGCGGAATTTCACGCTATTCTGCTTGGAGCGATGGGGCTTCCGGGGGTGCGCTGGCCAAGCGGAATTGAGATGACTCCGCAGCTGGATATTCGCGAGCGCCTCGATCTCTACTGCGGTCTGCGTCCTATCTATCTATTTCATTCACAGGATTCCCCGCTGCGCGACAGGACGGACGGAGACATCGATTTCCTGCTGGTGAGAGAGAGCACGGAGGGATTGTTTTCATCGCGCAAGAACACGCTCGACATGGATGCAGACCAAATTGAGGATCAGATGCTCATCACGCGGAAGGGATCGGAACGGATCATTCGGGCGGCCTTCCGGGAGGCTAGTAAACGGCGCAAGCATCTTACCCTTGTCGACAAGGCCAATGTGCTTCCTACAATGGCCTACTTCCGCCGAATCTTCGACGACATTGCGCCTGAGTTTCCCGAGGTCCAGGCCGAGAGAATCTATGTGGACGCGGCTGCGCTTTATCTTCTGCAAAAGCCTCAAATTTTCGATGTGTTGGTCACGGAAAATATGTTCGGCGATATCCTTTCGGATCTCGCGGCCGGGCTTGTAGGCGGAATGGGAATGGCGCCTTCAGCAGATCTAGGAGATCGGTACGCCGTCTTTCAGCCTTCGCATGGTTCCGCACCCGATATCGCGGGCAAGGGAATTGCGAATCCCGTTGCCACAATACTGTCGGCGGCAATGATGTTGGATTGGCTCGGCCATCCTGAGTGCCGGCGGGGCGCGCAGATGATTCGCAAGAGCATCCATGCGGTGTTCGCAGACCCGCTTGCTAGAACACGAGAAATGGGGGGACGGCTGTCCACCACAGAGATGACTGAGACAATCCTTTCCGCGATATCCACGCGTCAGGAGGCAGGTGTAGGAGGTTGAGGAACAGCTTTCGCATCTTCGACACACATGCCCACATCGGGGAGGCGCTGCATAGTGGAAGAACCTCGACCGCGGAAGCGTTGCTGCGCCGCATGGACGAGTACGGCATCGAGCGGTCCGTCATCATTCCCTTCCCCGTCGTCGAGAGCTATCGCCGTCAGCATGACCTCATCGGGGAAGCCCTGAAGATGCACCCCGGACGATTCGTTGGGACGGCCTGCATGTCTCCTTTCCTGCCGCAGGCCGAGTTTCACGAGGAAGTGCTCCGCTGCCGGGAGCGGTTCGGATTTCAGGCGATCAAGTTGCAGCCCCAGTATCAAGGCCTCAATCCTCTAAGCGCGGCGAGCGATCGGTTCTTTGAAGCCGCCCTGGAACACGAGATGATCGTGATCTGCCACACTGGCTCCGGTCTCCCGTTTTCGGCCCCATCCCTTTATATGGCGCCGGCCCGCAAGTTCCCCGGCCTGCGCATCGTGCTGGGCCATTGCGGCGGCGGCATCTTCGTCCAGGAGGCGATCGTCGCCGCGCTGTTCTGCCCGAACATCCTTCTCGAACTGTCCACTTTGATGCCCCACCATGTTCTTGAGGTGATGAAGCATCTGCCGAGCAGCCGTCTGATGATCGGCTCCGATCTGCCGGAGAATCTGGAGACCGAGATCGGCAAAATCCTGACGCTCGATGTCCCGGAACTCGACAAGCGCAACATCCTTTACGAGACGGCGGCTGGGATCTTCCATGAGTGAAATCGACCACCCCGTTGTGCGATCGCCCAATCTGCGTGGCTATGGCGTCGTGCTCGCTCTCTTCATCCTGTCCATGATCACGTACATCGACCGGACAAGCGTGTCCACCGCCAAGGACGCGATCTCCACGGCGTTGCAACTCTCCGACAGGGCGATGGCAATTGTGTTCAGCGCATTCGCTCTGGGATACGCGGCGATGCAGCTCCCCGCGGGGTGGCTGGCGGACAGGTTCGGTCCGCGCGCTACGCTGACCGGTGCCGTGGGACTGTGGAGCGTGCTCACGGCATTGACTGGGATTGCGTGGAGTTACCATTCTCTCCTTGCAATACGTCTGCTCTTTGGAGCGGGCGAGGCGGCGGTGTTTCCAGGCAGCGCCCGCGCAATTCGCAGTTGGCTGAAGCCGGAGCAGAGAGGGCGCGCCAACGGGGCGCTCTTTGCGGGCTCCCGACTGGGCGCGGCGTTCTCCTATCCGCTGCTCGTCTGGATAATGACGGTGTGGAGTTGGCGGTTCGCCTTCTTTCTGCTCGGCCTGGGCGGTCTGGTCTGGGCGGCAGGATGGTGGATCTGGTTCAGGGATGTTCCATCGGACCGCCCGTTGCAGGCCCCGGTGGAGACGCTCCCAAGCAGCGACATCGTCGCGCCGATCGGGTCTCTGAGAGTTCCGTTAAGCCTGGCAATGGCGCAATACTTCGCGAGCAACTTCACCAATTTCATCTGTCTCTCGTGGATGTTGCCTTACCTGAAGACCCAGTACCATCTCTCCAACTCGCATGCGGCCGTCTATGCGATGGCGCCCCTGTTGTTTGGCGCTACGGCCCAGGGAGTGTCGGGTGGAATGGTCGACCGCATGTACGCTTCGCGATTGCGGCCGTGGTCGAGGAGGGTCCCTGCAATGATCGGATTTTCGCTGGCCGCGGCGGGGCTTGTGGGCGTAACGCGCGCCCACACCGTGGGCATCGCGGTCCTGGCGTTCACTATCGCCATCTTCGGAGCCGACATGACCGTCAGTCCAAGCTGGGTCTTCTGTTCCGACATTGCAGGAACGCGCACTGGCCGGCTCACAGGCGCGATGAACATGTTCGGAAGTATTGGAGCCCTGGTCAGCGCGAACGCATTTCCAATCCTGCAGCAGAGGACGGGAACTTCATCCGCCTATTTCTGGCTCGCGGCGCTCCTCGATGCAGCAGGCATCCTTTGCTGGTCCAGGATGAACTCCGTAACTTCCCAAAGCCTCGTCGCGGAGACCCTGTATCTAACGGAGGCTTTATGACGGAACGCCCTAAGCTGCGCGGCCTGGGCATCGGCGCAGGTTACTTTGCTCCATATCAATATGAGGCATGGGCGAGGATACCCGAGGTTGAGATCACGGCGGTTTCGAATCGATCCGAAACAAAGGCCCAGGAGATGGCGACCGCATTTGGCATTCCGCGCTTCTACTGCGATTGGAAGCAGGCGATCGATAGTGAGCAACCGGATTTTGTGGATGTCATTACACCTCCCGAGACTCACGAAGAGATCTGCGCGTACGCGGCAGAACGAAACATTGACATCATTTGCCAAAAGCCTTTGGCCCCGGACTACGATACCAGCGCCAGAATTGTAGAGAATGCCAGGGCCGCGGGGGTACGCTTCATGGTGCATGAAAACTGGAGATGGCAGCCCTGGTATCGCAAGATCAAGGAGATTTCAGACGAAGGCACACTCGGGCCATTAAGTCATCTTCACTTTCTTACGCGCCTGGGCGATGGGTGGGGAGATACGCCATATAGTCCGCGGCAACCCTTCTTCCGGGACTATCCCCGGCTTCTGCTATACGAAACCGGCGTTCACTTTATCGACACCTTTCGTTTTCTCTTGGGCGAGATTGGTAGCGTATATGCCCAGATAAACCGGCGAAACCCGCGAATACGTGGGGAGGACGCTTGCCTCCTGCTCTTGAATTTCAGGCAGGGCGCGACGGCCCTGTGGGATGCTAGCCGCTATAACGAAGCGGATACGGAGACGCCGCGCTTCACGTTTGGCGAACTTCGAATCGATGGCACCAATGGACATCTGACCCTGGACGCTGAGTCCAATTTGCGAATCAAGTTGCTCGGCAAACCTAGCCAAGACGTTCCCTACGAGAGGTCGAACAAGAACTTTGCCGGCGATTGTGTTTATTTTCTGCAGCGTCACTTTGCCGACTGCGTCCTCTCTGGTCGCGAATTTGAATCCAACGGCGAAGACTACCTGAAGACGGTCCGCGCGGTAGAGGCGGCGTATGACTCCGCAAAGACATCGAAGACGGTCACGCTGGATTGAGGTTAGAGACGCCTGCAAATGGACATCAAACCAGAATCCGGACGCGAATATCGCAGGTCACCGCTGCTGGGATGCATCGCGGATGACTTCACCGGCGCGACCGACCTCGCCGGGATACTCACCTTAAATGGCATGAGAACGACCGTCGAGTTGGGTCTGCCGGAGAGCACGCCGGCCAATGTGGATGCCATGGTTATCGCACTTAAGAGCCGCAGCGCCCCTGTGAACCTTGCCGTGGAATCATCCCTTGCTGTGTTGCGGTGGCTGCGCGATCAAGGCTGCCGCCGCTTCTTCTTCAAGTATTGCTCCACCTTCGATTCCACTCCGCGCGGAAACATTGGCCCCGTAGCAGAAGCCCTGATGGACGAGCTTGGCGTCGATTTCACCATCGTCTGTCCAGCCCTTCCGGAGAATGGCCGCACCGTCTACAACGGCTATCTCTTTGTGGGCAGCGCACTTCTCGAAGAGACAAGTATGCGGTCGCACCCACTCACTCCGATGACTGACTCAAATCTTGTGCGCCTGCTCCAAGCCCAATGCAAAACGAAGGTCGGCCTGATCGAACAGCGGACTGTCCACGAGGGAAGCAAGGCTATCTCGCAGTCCATAGAGGAAGCACGGACCGCAGGCATAGGACTGGCAATCGTCGACGCGACATCCGAGTCCGACCTTCGGCAGATAGCGCTGGCCTGCGAGGGCCTTGTGCTCTGGACCGGGGCGTCGGGGTTGGCCATCGGAATCGCCCATCTCTTCCGTAGCAGGGGTCTGCTCGATTCGAGCATAAATGCCAATACTTTGCCGCGGGTTTCAGGCTTTTCCGCAGTCCTCTCCGGCAGTTGCTCCCAGACAACTCAGCGGCAGGTAGCGTGGATGGAGAAGCGGGTTCCCACCCTGCGGCTAGATCCTCTCTCGCTGGCAACAGATCCGGATGCAGCGATCAAGGCCGCCGCATGGGCTCGCTCAAACATGTCCGAGACGCCCATCCTGATCTCCGCGACGGGCAGCCCAGACGCAGTGCAGGCAGTTCAGGAGACCCTCGGCGCCGTGAATGCCGGCCGACTCGTCGAGAGCTGTCTTGCGGAAATTGCGCGGCTGCTTGTAGCCTCCGGCGTCCGCAGGCTGATCGTCGCCGGAGGAGAGACTTCGGGTGCCGTGGTTGCTGCCCTTGGCATCCGGCGGCTCCGAATGGGCCCGCACATCGACCCCGGCGTTCACTGGGCTGTGAGCGAGAGCGAGCCTCATCTCGCTCTCGCGCTGAAGTCGGGAAACTTCGGCAGCGAAGATTTCTTCGAGAAAGCGTGGACTGTATTGCCATGAACGAATCGACCATTCGCGAACATATGGTGGCAACCGGCAAGTCGCTTTTCAACCGCGGCCTGACAGCAGGCAGCAGCGGCAACCTCAGCGTCCGTCTCGATGATGGCTGGCTCATCACCCCCACCAACGTCTCGCTTGGCCAACTCGATCCCGCCAGAATTTCAAGGATCGGCCGCGGCGGCGGATTGCTCTCAGGAGATCCCCCATCCAAGGAATCGTTCCTGCATCTTGCGATGTATGAGCAGCGTCCCCAGGACAACGCTATCGTTCATTTGCATTCCACGTATTCCGCCGCGGTTTCGTGCATGGCCGGACTGCTGGCGGATAATTGCCTTCCCCCGCTGACCGCCTATTTCGTCATGAAGGTGAACCGGCTTCCGCTGGTACCTTACTACCGGCCCGGCGATCGGGAACTTGCAGCAGCCGTGCAAGCGCTCGCCGCAACGCACCACGCCATTCTGCTGGCAAACCACGGCCCGATCGTCTCTGGCGCCTCTCTCGAGTCGGCTGTCTATGCAGTGGAGGAGTTGGAGGAAACCGCCAAGCTGTTCCTGCTATTGCAAGGTAAGCCCACTTCTCCATTGACTGAAGAGCAGATCGCGGCGCTAAAGTCCGCCTTTGGCCTGAAGTTCTAGCCATCCTCTATTGTCCGGACGTACGAAAAAGGAGCAATCGTGCCTAGATTCGCTGCCAATCTCAGCTTTATGTTCCCGGAGCTGCCCTTCCTCGATCGCTTCGAAGCTGCGGCGGCAGCAGGCTTCAAGGGCATTGAGTTCCTCTTCCCTTATGACCATCCTGCCGCTGTGATCGCGGATTTGCTAGATCGGAACGACCTCACAAACGTCCTTTTCAATATGCCCGCCGGCGACTGGCAGGCGGGCGAACGTGGTGTCGCAGCTTTGCCTGGACGTGAATCCGAATTTCGGGCATCGGTCGAGCTGGCAATCTCTTACGCGCGCGCGTTGAAGACCCCCCTGCTCCACGTACTCGCGGGAATCCTGCCGATAGAGAGACAACGCGAGGAGTTTCGCGACGTGTATCTTGCCAACCTCCGCTATGCGGCTGTTCAGGCCGCTGCGTACGGAATCACCTTGCTCGTCGAAGCCATCAATCCCACTGATATCCCCGGCTATCTGATAGGGACACAGGAGCAATCGCTCGATATCTGCACCGCCGTTCAACTCGAGAACGTCCGAATGCAGCTCGATCTTTATCACCTCCAGATGACGCAGGGCAATCTGGCGGCGGCGTTACGACGCTATTGCGGCATCTATGCGCATGTACAGGTGGCGGGTGTGCCGGGAAGGAACGAACCTGATCTCGGCGAGGTCAACTACCGCTATCTCTTCAGTCTGCTGGATGAATTGGGATATCAGGGCTGGGTCGGATGCGAATACAGGCCTCGGGGAGCTACGCCGGAAGGGCTAGGCTGGCGAGAGAGCTAGATCTAAACACGCACAACTCGGATCGCAAGAAATGGCTTGATCGGCAAAACGATCTCTGCGTGACCGGTCAGAGACTTCTCGACAGGCGTGATCGTCATGGCGATGGTGTCGATGATGTCCGCCCTGAATTGTGCGCCCTCCGGCAGACTGTAGCTCTGCGTGGCGTGCTGACGGTCCCACAGATACGTCAGGTAATACTCGCCGTGAACGCCCCAGGTGTTCCTCTCAGCCAATACAGTCGCGGGTGAAGGGGCCGCATCCACGATCTTCTTGAAGAACGCCAAGAGGGCGGGACTTTGTCCCACCAGGACTCCGCCCTTTGACCACCACAGCTCTTCCCTGGCGTTGAGGTATGTCTCCCCATGTCCGCAAAATGCGCCCTCGACCAGCGTCTTCCAGAAATTGCCCACCAGCCGTTGTGCCGTAATATCGCCCCAACCTTCAGGAATATCACCTTCATACCGGCATTCATCAAATACCACCGGCTTTCCATACTTGCGAAGGTAGGCCGGGGCATTGTCCGGCATGTCGTTCTGCACGCTTACGTGGCTGATCCAAGGCTTGCTATGGTCGAAGAATGTCCTCTGGTTATGGATCGAGCACATGTGCTTGTACGGGTCGTTTTTTTCGATGACCTCGCCGATGCGCTCGAAGTCCGCCTCGGTCTTGTTCTTGAAGGCGTCCCACTCATTCGCCAGCGACCACCAAACATTGCGGTACGCTCCGAGCCGCGCAATCACATAGCGCAGATACCGCTCATCGTTCACCGCACCCATATTGTCGAAGCCCCAGTGGCCCTCGTCGTACGGATGAAAGAGGATTACGTCCGCCTCGATGCCCATGTTTCCAAGCTGCATGATCCGATGCTCGAAGTGCTGAAAGTAGGCCGGGTTGAATTTTGTAAAGTCCCAGTGGTTCGGTGCCTGCCCGGCAAACGGATACTGCGGCGGCTCGACTTGGTTGTAGTGGTACCACTTGGGAAAGACGCACATCCGCATCTTGTTGAACGGCGCATCTGCCAGCGTCTTCAGCGTCTGCTCTTCGAGAGCCGCCGGCTGGCTGGTCCACGCATAACAAGTCGTTCCCAGTTCCCGATAGGGCGAGCCATTCGCGTAAACAAAGTGGTACGGGTCCTTCACCCGCACGGGCCCGATGTTCCGGGCTTGCGCTGCGCGCGCTGGAAACGATCCCCTCTTCCCATCCAACTCCAGACGGTTGCTATGCGTGCGATAGGTCCATACGCCGGTCGAGACCGGCATGAAGCGTAGGCGATATACCCCGCCGCCGTCGTAGAAACCGGTCGTGGCAATAGACGTGCCGCCCTGCTCAAACGTCGCGCCGAAGTCTATATCGACAAACGGATTCCCATTCGCCGGCCCGGGATAGGAGACCTCAAACACACCCCACTGTTCGACCGGCGGCGCCGCGGCTGAAGTTTGTGCAACGGCGCCGAGCAGGCCTGGACCGACAGCCGATCCCGCGGCCATCAGACCGCCGGCCTTCACTAAATCTCTTCGCGACCAGGACATACGTTCGTTCTCCCCTCCCTAAACCTTAGGTTGTTCTTTCGCAAGGAAGCCGTCTTCCTTATACAGATTGCCTTCCCCTCACATGCAGCGCAACAGGGCCGCTTCCCCAATGGACGGGAGGAATCATGTGCGACTCCCCATTCGCAATGGTCCCTGCCGCAATGCGAGCGCCCGTGAAGGGTTGATACCATTCGCCCGTCAGAGATACCGTTAGGCTTCCCATCGTTAGGGTGAATGGCCCAGCAGCATTGAGGAAGATTACATATTCACGCCCCGCATCCGCCAGACAATACCCATCGCTGGCAATGCCCTCCACCGGCTTCAACTTCCAATAGCTGGTGCTTTCGAAGAAGCTGCGCAAGTGCTTGAAGTATTCGTATCCGGGCGGGGTATCTTGTGGCCGGATGACGTCCCATGCCGTGTACGTATAGTAGTAGGCACCGAAGCCGCCGGCTGTGTACACCTCCCACGCGCGCCGGCACACCTCTTCGGGCAGCTGCGCAACGTTATAGGTCTTATCGTTCACGCCCCCAGGCCCACATTCATACCCGAACTCACTATTGATGACCGGCCAGGAATGCTGCTGGAGGTGCGCCAGCATTACCTTTCGCCAGTCCGTATGTTGCTGGTCTGAGCGATAGTCAAGCAGATCGTCGTATGCACCACTGTCATACGTTGCGCGGTCGTCATGAACCGTCAATAGCCGGCGATATGGATCGTTGGCGCGTATGTAACGGAGCCGGCCGGTCTTGTAATCCAGGTCTTTTTCGTAGTTCGCCTCTTTAGCCAGATCCCATGTGACATTGGAATACGCTGCATAGCGTGCGAGCAGCCATCGATAGTACATGTCATCTTCGGGGCTTCCATTTTCCGGCCAGTTGACCTGCTTGTTATATACCCGGATCAGGATGTGCGCGACGATGCCTCGGCGGTGAAGCGCATCCATCACGCGATCATAGTGTTGCCAATACGCCAGATTGAACCGGCTGTGGTCGGGCTTTTCATTCGAGCCCTCCCACGCACACATCGGTGGAGGACCATAATCGCCTTCGCCGGTCTTTCCCTTGCGCCAGCTTGTGTCGTAGGCGAAGGCGTTCAGGATGATGAAGTTGAATCCATGAGCCGCGATTGTGTCCAGAAACGGGTCGATTGTCTTGAGTTGAGAGTCTCCACTGTCAAGCGCCCACAGCCAATCGCACTCGTAGCCCATCGGAAAAAAGCGCGTACCATCCTCATACACAAATTGTGAAGGATGTTCCGCATCGATACGCAGACCGCCGTGAACAGCACGGTTGTTATTTGGTGTACAGGAAAACGAAGCTCGCCGATTGTCCAGATCTGGATTCGTGCTGGATGTTCGTAGAGACCACATGCCCTCCATATTCGGGGAGATCCGCACCTTCCACGTCCCTTGGCCATCGTAGAAACCTGGCACAGTCAACCTTAGCCCGTTCGGCCCAGTTACCTCTGCTGAAAATATAACTGTAAAGGGGTTCTCATTCGCTGCTTTGGACGTGAAAGGAAAATCCTGGCGTTGCCATCGTGGAATCTGCATCATGGACTTGGGGTCTGGAGCTTCCGGCTCCAGGCGTGCAGTTTGTCCCAGTACAAAACGCGGCAAAATAGATGCCGACACGTATAGGGATGAGACTCTAAGAAACTTCCGTCGTCGCATACTCTCCTTTTGCGTCCTTTTGTGACGAGACTAGCGCCTAAACCAGGCGCTTTAGTGATCCCCTATCAGGTTCACGCGACCTAAACTCTACGTCGCTACAAATTCTTCGGTCAAGGCATATCGGCCTTCGTCTCAGGCAAAAGATGACTCGAACGATACCAACATTGATAAGAACAAACGAAGCAATTCACAATCGTTATCCAGCAAAGCACGGTCGAACGTTTCAACAAACGTGTTTTTGCCTTGGGAACATGTGGTTCGAACAACGAAGGGGCATTGAATGCTGAGGCTAGGGCTGTAATGCGAACTCTCGCGGGTATGCGAGACGACTCCTCAAACCCGAAGCTCTATCCCGCTCATATCTGCAAAGCCTGCGGACAGGAAGTATTGCGATCCGAGATGGAAGCTCCGACGCTGCATTCTGGCGTTATCGAATGCCCTGCCTGCGGTAGCTCAGGAGCCCTCAACATCGAGATTCGTTCGATCGAGGATAGGAAGCCTCCAGCGCGTTCAACCGGCAAGCTCTAATCGGGCTTGCTTGGGTGTGGGCGACAGCCGCTTAACCGTTGCTTGCACGAATTTAGAGACAAGGCGTGATTTTTCGTCGGAGCGAGCCGCGAGGTAGGTCCGGAGGAGCAATCTTTCGTCTATGAGCGGTCGAATGGTTATCACACCGTCGCTGATGCGCCATGCTCCCATCCTCATCAGCAATGCGAGGCTGTCTCTCTGAAGCAGCAGGTTGGCAGCTTCTTCAGGCTGGATAAAGTATTGCATTTCCGTAGGGATCACTTGGTCCTCCGCCAATACCTGCTGAACGCGATCATGTACGTGTGGATTGCAACGTCTTCCTCGAAATTCTTCCCGGCCATGTCCTTACAGAATTGACGATGAACGACCTGCAGAATGTGCACTCGCTTGCAATGAGCCAGCATTCAATGAGCACACACGTGCAAGTCACCAAGAGGTAAGAGAACCACATATTCATTCTTGGTAGGAGGTAGGGAATGTCAGAAAGCGCGATACCCGCATATATCACCAGCCTGATCCGCCATTTTGAGGATCTTCGAGACGGTACACATGGCGGCTCCGCAAGTCGAAAGGACAAGGAAGCCCATTTCGAAAAGGCGGTCCAACTGCTGGCTCCCGTCGGCCGCCAGGTTCTCACCGAAGTGAACACGAACTTGCTGCTCGACACCGGTCAGCTCACCGAGACTGGACTTCAGCGCACATCGAATGGAGGGCTGAATGCATCCTGGGCCTTGAACTGGCCGGAACAGCGGGCAGCCGGGATCCAGCCAATCGTGCTCCAAGCCTACTTCGGAGGCGGCTTCCATCATCCTCATCTTCGAGGCACGACAGTTCAAGACTGGCCGCTGAACGTGTTTAGCGACGAAGATGCCGCGGCTCAGCTACCCATACTCCGGGCCATCGCGTCCAGCGATTTGCACAATTTGGTCTACCGCGCGGACTATGGGATCATCCCTGCGGTGACAGCAAATCCCGCCAGCCAGTTCTCCCATGGAGGTGAAGCAACGTAAGGTGTGTGATCGGCTCCGATGTCTTTGGAGCCGCTTGAATGTTAGGCTCCGGCGAGATGAAGGGCCACGGCGGGTAGTGTCTTTATAGCGCGCTGCTGCGAGCGGAAGCTAGGAAACCTCTGAAATGGTTAACATACGGTCAGCAACTTTCGATGATGCCGATGCCATCTGGCACATTCTGGAGCCGGTTCTTCGTGCCGGCGAGACTTATACACTTCCACGCGATTTCGACCGGGCTGAGGCTCTCACCTATTGGTTTGCAGGCGGCAATCAGGTCTTCGTGGCTGAGGAAGATGGCAATGTTCTCGGCACCTACTATCTTCGCTCCAACCAGCGCGGAGGTGGCTCACACGTCTGCAACTGCGGATATATGACGGCGGATCATGCCACAGGCCGTGGCATTGCCAGAACAATGTGTTTGCACTCCAAAGAACAGGCGAGGCAATCTGGCTTCCGCGCCATGCGGTTCAATTTCGTTGTCAGCACGAACGAGCGCGCCGTGAAACTCTGGCAAAGTCTGGGCTTTGAAGTCGTGGCAAGACTCCCCTTAGCTTTCCAGCATCCGACCAAGGGATTTGTCGATGTCTTCGTCATGTTTGGGCCACTGTGACCGACCTCGGTTCGTTCGGCAACTGGCGTGTCGGCCCTTCCCGACGACGTGTGGAAACATCCACACTTCTAAAGAGTTGTGCTCTGTGTCCAAACCGCCATGATACCGGAGCCCCATCGGTACAACGCTTACACAACGAAGTCGTTGGAATATCGTTGGAGTTGTGCTGCTCTCTTCGTGGAGGTTTTACCATGTCCACCACGCTTGCCCGCCATTCCGCCCTGGCCCTTGTTCCGGGACCGACCTGGAACTCGTTCGAGAAGTTCCGCAAAGGGGGAAATACCACGCTTGAGGAGATTCCCGAGCACGGCGTTGGTACGCTCGTTGGCAAGGGTGTCACTTACCGTATCCTGCGTGACGCCGATTTCCAGCATCTCGTCGGACTGGCTACGGATGTGCGTCGGCTTCAGCAGGGCCTGAACGTCATTATCCAGGCTGCCAAAGTTGTCGCCAAGCATCCCGATCAGGAACATGTCGAGCTTCTGATCCATTCGGCCGCATTGTTTGCCGGGTCTCCCGTTTTGCCCACGCGCGACGGGCATGATGCGTTTCAACTGACCCAGGAAGAGATTGATTCGCAGGCTTCGGACGGATTCAATCTGGAGAATGCTGCGATCCCGAGGCCCCGGTTCTAAACATGGCATCGTCACTTGGAGAGCTTGAACGGCAGTTGCGATCGATCTCGCACAGCGAGGAGGCGATTCAGGCCGTTCAGGCTTTTTCCAATGGACTGGCCGGCACGAATGGGCGGCTGCAAGTTTGGAACGCGGTCAACGCGATTGTTCGCAAGCCGATTGACTATGGTGATACTTCGGCCCTAAGGTTCGACACCCCAGACGACCGGTTCTCCGTCTTGCAGGGTGACATCGTTCAAACCGAGGCAGCGTATTTCTACGGGGAACGCATCGCGGGAATGCCCAAGTTCGCGGTGCTCAATTCGTCCTGTGATCTTGTGCCTGGGCGGACGGCTCATGCGTCGCTGCTCCGCATTCTTCCGATTCAGAAGGGCGAGGAGCGAGCCAAGGAGAAGCTGGGCACACTGCTGAAATTCAGCCGGCGCGATTCAATGTATCTACCCGCGCTGCCGGATGACACCGAAGATGTCGTGGGCAACGGGATCTCATTTGAAGGCATTTGTCAGATACGGTCTTCTGATTTGTTTCTTGCCAATCGCGCGGCCTCATTATCTGTCGTCGGGTGGCGCATCTTCGCTTCCTTCGTCCGAACTGTGATGGCGCGCGCGAACCCTCGCGAAGTTGAACTCCGGATGGCAGTCGAATAATGCCGACCTTGGAGCCATAGACGACCAGATTTGCCTTTGCCTCCCACTACTATCGGAAAGAGAAGTCTTTGGATTCCCATCGCCTCGGGTTTGCAAGGCAAATCCATCGAAGCGCTCAAATCGCTCTTAGCCCCTTGGCGAGACTGTTGATCTTGGAGATTTGAAGCGGTTTAGAGGATCCCCAACGGCCATAGTGCTTTGTCTCCGGAACACCATAAGCGAAGTGTTCAGTAGATGTTGATCAAAATAAATGGGTTATTGGCCGAACCACATCGCATTCCCACTTTTTGGGAAGGCGGCGGATCAGAGTTGAAAATCCAAACGGCCATGTAGCTGATTACAGAAGACTTATTTGCCGACTCGATTTTCGTTTTTTCTATGTAATTTCGCCGTAAATATAAGATAATAAACAACTTATTGGTGGAGGCGGCGGGAGTCGGCCTCCCTCCACCACACCAATCTACGTAACTTATTGACTCTGTGAAGTGCAAATCTGTCATGATGATCATCATTTTCAGATCTTGGCACGATCCGGTCACAAACAGCCTTAAACCCGGACCCTACACGCTTCTCAGAACCTCCATACTTCCCAATTCTGTTTTCATCATTCGAGTAACGCTGAAGTGCTCTTCGACCTTTATACATCACCGCCTGTACTATGGGTTCCAGGAAAAAGCTGGTCACGCATAGCCGACCGCAGAATCGCCCAAAGTCACGGTGCCACAGAGCGTTTTTGCGCCGGGTCATAGAGTGACGAATTCAATACAATGGTTAAATGGATAAAGGTGCAGAGCAAGATCCCAGAGTTTATTTCGCAGCCGAGAGAACCTTCTTGGCCTGGATTCGTACGGGGCTAGGCTTGATCGGTATCGGATTCGCGGTCAGCCGCTTCGGTCTGTTTTTCCGGCAATTGAGCGCAAGCGAATCCCATTCGCCCACTCGCACTACAGGCCTATCTGTCTGGTCTGGAGTCACGTTGGTGGGCCTGGGCGTGATCGTCATCCTCAGTTCCGTCCTGCGTCACTTTCAACTTATTCGCGAGCTGAAATCGGGTACCTGGATACCGGGACGGGTGTCGAGGGATGCCGTAATGCTGGGATTGCTGTTGGCTGGCGCCGGGATCGGCATGTGTATTTATCTGATCCTCGTGCGCTAGCCATTCTGAATTGGGTTGTACTCGTCCTCATCGTGAGCAATCTGAAAATCCAATCTTCTGTTGCAGGCCGGGCAGGGCAATCCTGAGGCATGAAACAAGGATTTGGATTAACGCGTATTCTAAGTACCGGCAGTTGGAGTTGAACCCGACATCTGTTCAGCTAGCTCAATGGTTCGAGCAGCGCAGCATCGTTGTTGCGCACATTACCGACCCGATCACTCACCGGCCAGGCGTTCATCAGTTCGGAAGAATACGGACGGAGTAAATCCACTGGCGGCCTCGCAGGGTCTCCGGCATTCAGCCAGCGGGCATAATCCATTGGTTCGAGGATGACCGGCATCCGGTCGTGAATTGGCCGCATCAATTCGTTCTCAGAAGTGGTCAGAATTGTGAAGGTCTCCAGTGGCGCGCCGTCCTTTGGTCGCCAGCTCTCCCACAGTCCAGCAAAGGCTAACGGCTCCCCGGTTTTGAGCGCGATTGCAAACGGCCGTTTTGACTTGGCATCCAGTCGCATCCACTCGTAGAAGTTATCGGCAGGTATCAGGCAGTGCCGCTTCTTGAATGCCTCCCTAAAGACGGGCTTCGACGCCACCTCTTCAGAACGCGCATTGATTGTGTTGTACCCGATCTTGGCATCCTTCGCCCACGCCGGCACTAATCCCCACCGCATCAACGCGAATTCCCGGTTGCCGGTATCACGACTCAAGCGCACTACGGGTTGAACGCTCTGCGGAGCAACATTGAAGCTTGGTGTGAACCACGGCATATCCTCAAGCTCGACACCAAACCAGTCGGCGAGAACTTCCTGGGTGGATTTCCTGGCAAAGCGACCGCACATATTGCAACTAGCATAGCGGATTGAGTCCGCCGTACACTGGGGCGTTTGCGGGGAGTAATAACCTTTCGACTGGGACTTTCGTGCCCTTTTGCCTGCGAGTGCTCCTTGGCGCCGCGCTGACGCCAAGTCGAGCGCCGCCGAATCTGAGCCGACCGCTCCGAAGGTGTTACGCTGGAGTCACATAAATGCACGACGCCACGTGAGGCTCCCATGTTCGAGGCACTAGCCGAGCTGATTCTACAGGTCGAAAGCAACAGCTATCGGTTTGAGAATTTCTGTATCGCGCTTGTCGGAAAGCACGAAGGAGTGAAATACCTCCCAACCTCGCAGAGCTGGGATATGGGTCGAGATGGCCGCGCCTCGCACCGCGGTATGGGGACGCATGCAAACATCCTCTGCGCTACGCTAAATGAAAATCTGGATGGGAAATCCGAAGCCGATGTTTTGCGCCTGACTGCCTCGGCGGCCCCCGACCGGATCGCTTACTGCTCGTCTCAAAAACTCTCCGAACTTCGGTGCAATGAAATATCTGTTGCACTAGAAAGACACGCTCAAGGCAAGAGTATTATCGTTTACGGCGCGAAACAGCTCGCTTCGATTGCCGACGATAACGAAGAGAACAGAGATCTCTTTGCGAAGTTCTACGGAGCCGAGCTTCAGGAGATTCGCGCTACGATCCTCTCAAAGCACGCCGGAGCCGCCCCCAGCGCCGGACTCCGCTTGGCCCTTCTCGCGTTCGGATCCCAGGAAGGCGCGGAACTCCGGGACGAGCTTCTCAGATCAGTGGTTCTTGATCGTCTCACGCGAGAAACGCCTGCAACGGTCCAGGAGATAATCGCGTCGTTCTCCGCCGACCTTGGCCTTCCGCGCGCACTGCCGGGAATGTTTCTCTTCAATGCCTTGGAACGCGCTAGCCAAGAGGGAACCGTGGAGCGCATTGGCGTGACGTGGAGGTTAACCGAGAAGGGAACGGAGGAGCAATCCAAACTGCCGCTTCAAGGTATCAAAGAGCTTCTAGATGGCCGCCAAACCATACGCGCAGAGCTCGAACGCCTGATTGGAAAGAAGTTTGCCGACCAGCAGTTTGAAGCAATCTGGACTTCGATGCTTGACGGCATGAGCGGAATGTTCTACGCAAACGGACTCGAAGTTATTCGAAGCATTGAAGAGCTTCTCTCCCGGGACCTCAGCAAGGAACCTACTCTTAATTTCAGGCGTGAACTCGAACGTGTGACGAATCGGGCGGTTGCAGCCATCACCACCACCGAGTTGCGACACGAAACCGAACGGGCGTTGCTCGATCTTTTTACCGAGCGCCAGGGGCCAGCATTTGAGTGGCTCACGCGTGTTTCGGAACGATTCGTATCGCTCTGTTCGTTGGGCCTAGAGCATGAGACCGGGGCGGCACTACGGGAGACGCTGACAGCGCAGCGACTGGTGCTGGACTCCGACATCATCCTCGATTTCCTTTGCCAAGGAGAGCCCGATCACACCACATCTCGAGATTTGCTTCTGAATTGGTTAGGCATCGGCGGTCGGATCCTCGTTTCTCCAATCGTCTTGGAAGAGGTGGCACACAACGCATGGATCAGCGAACGAGACTTTAATGAAACGGAAACGCTCCTTGGGAAGCTAGCCAGCTGGGAGTTACGTCGTTATATTCGGAACCCATTCGTACGCACCTTTCATTTCTTCAAATCCCGGGCGTCGCAATGGGGGATGTACATTCGTCAGTACAAGGGCAATGCACCAGGTGACTACACCAAGATCCTTTCCCTGCTGCGCGATCAACTCAAGGTCGAAATTCTTCCCGCCACGTACGACGACAACCTCAGCAATGAGATCTCAGTTTATTTACAAGGCCTCACTTCCCGCCGAAGCTCGGACATGGAGGGATTGGAGGATGTGGCCTACAAGATTGAAAGAGACGGCAGATTAATGGCCTCGCTCGCCTCAGCTCGGGAACTCGCAGAGCGAGCCGGGCTTGAAGAGCCGATGCTCCTTCTTTCGTCCTCTGCTGCGCTGAAAGCGGCCGAGCGCGCCTTCGAGCGCGTCTTTCAGGGGGCCCAACTGATCTTTAATAAGCGGGCGTTCAGCTACCTGTTGTCCGCGATTCCTCAAGTCGGCCTCGGTGCGGGTACGTTGAGACGAGCCCTGTTTGAGTTCGGCTCACACGGGCGTCTGATGAGCAGTGGCGTTCGGGCATTGCGACTGCTGCGATCTACGGGAGAAGTGGAATTCCCGTGGGCAGAGCGCTTCACCCTTCAAAGGGAACTATGGCAAGGAGTGAAACGCGAAGCGGACCGACGGGGTATCACGCCGAGGGAGATGGATCGACAGTTCATGGAGGGTAAATCACCGGAAACGACCGCAAGATTAATCGTTGAAGCCGTCCAGCAGTTGGTTGTACCCACAAAGACCCAGGAGGAGTTGGCCCAAGCCAGACGAAGAATTGTGGAACTGGAGGCCAAGCTAGACAATCAGTAAGCATCCGGATAGCGACATGCGTTGGAGTGATAATTGCCGATGTGCTGCTCGACGCGCAATAGATCCTGGCAAAGCCGGCAAGTGTATCGTCATCAGACCAGGCATTTGAACGCATAGAGGTGAAAAAGCGATTCACCTGCTCCGGTCGGCAAATTGGCAAATCAAGTAAAATGCCCAACACAAGGTAAGTCATTGATAAATATACGTATTACAAGCATCTGACGAAATCCGATTGACGACGGGCCGGGTGTTGCAGGAAGATAAGGCGAAGATATGGCGAATACGCCTTTGGTCCTGCTATGCCGTCCGCCGCTGCTCTTCGCATCGAAATCGAGCGCGCTCTCGACCGTCGTTTTCCGGCGGCGCTGACACCTGTTCCGCGAACGCTATGCGAAACTACGACAACCGGAATTCCCGAAGTTGACGCACTGCTGGACGGCGGGTTGCCGGTGGGGGCTATCAGCGAAGTCACCGGGCCTCAATCGTCAGGCAGAACGGGGTTGGCACTCTCGTTTCTTGCCCAACAAACACAGGATGAGCGCGTTTGCGCTTGGGTGGATGCAGGAGATGCCTTCGATCCAGAGTCGGCGGCGGCCAGCGGCCTTAATTTGCGGCAGTTGCTTTGGGTACGCTGCCGTGATGTCTCGATAGCAAGCGCCGGGAACGGATCAAGAATCTCTCCTGCTTGGAAGGCTAAGACCCAAGCGCCAATATGGACGCGGCTCGATCAAGCGTTGCGGGCTACCGACCTCTTGCTTCAGGCAGGCGGGTTTGCCGCCATTGTGTTGGACCTGGGTGACATGGCGCCAGAACACGGAAGTCGGATTCCGTTGGCGACTTGGTTCCGGTTTCGTCAGGCGGCGGATCGCACACGCTGCTGCCTGGTCGTGTTGGGCCAGACTGCCTATGCACAATCGAGCGCGGCAGTCGTTCTGGAATGTGCGCCGTGCAAACCGCACACTGCGGGCGGTACCGTACTCAATGGCTTTTCGTTTGAGGTGCAACGAGGTCGGCAACGCTTCGCGCCAGGGATGCAAGGCGCACGAAAGCCGCCTGCATCAACCTGGTCGGCAGCCAGCGCATGGGAAGCGGAGGAACGCGCATGAGCGATAAACTCTATGCCTGTGTTTGCGCGGCGGAGTTTCCCGCCCAGGCATTGCTGCGCCTGCGAACTGAATTGCAATCGGAGCCTGTGGCCGTGCTCGAAGGCCGAGCGCCACTGGAGATTGTCTGCTCATTGAATCGGGCAGCGATCCTGAAAGGCGCAGTACTAGGAATGACGCGGCTGGAGGCCGAAGGTATTGCCGGCTTGCAATTGCTGGCGCGCTCCGTGGAGGTTGAGGCCGCGGCGCGTGCCGTATTACTGGAATGTGTGTCGCAGTTCTCACCGCGCATTGAAGAGGCGAGCACGGCCACGACTTGCGGATTTATTCTCGACATCACGGGTACGGGCCTGCTGTTTGGGCCACCCGAAGCACTGGCTCAAAGAGTGCGCGCTGCTATGACAACGGCAGGCTTTCGCGCTTCGATTTCTGTGAGCACGAACTTTCATACAGCCCGGTTGAAGGCTGCAACTTCGCGCGGCATTACTGTCATTCCCGAAGGGCAGGAAGCAACTGCGCTTGCAAAGCTCCCGCTTGCCGCATTGAATCTCGAAGAGAATCACGCGGAAACCTTTGGCATCTGGGGGATTCGCACGCTGGGAGAACTGGCCGCTCTGCCTGAGGTGGATCTGATTGCCCGGCTTGGTCAGCAAGCGAGGCATTGGCGCAATCTTGCGCGAGGAGTAGCGACCCACACATTTCAACCCATCGAAGCAGAATTTACACTGAACGAGTTTTTCGACTTCGAGACGCCAGTCGAAGAGATGGATTCGCTGCTCTTCATCGGCGCGCGCATGATTGATTGCCTGGTTGCGCGAGCATCGACGCGGGCAATGTCTCTGGCTACTCTGACCGTTGATCTGGCTCTTGCAGGAGGGCGGCAACACAAGCGAGTGATCCGACCTGCATTGCCTTCGATTGATCGCAAGTTCCTGCTCAAGCTTCTGCAACTGGAGATCGCCGCGCATCCGCCGCAGGCTGCCGTATCGTCCTTCACACTCACGGCAGAGGCCGGACAATCGAGCAAGGTGCAACTCGGACTCTTTGCTCCGCAAACGCCTGAGCCATCGCGCTTGGATGTGACGATTGCGCGCTTGAAGGCCATTGCCGGCGAAGATCGCGTCGGCTCGCCTGTGCTCGAAGACACACACCGGTCCGGCAGCTTCCGTATGGAAGGCTTTTCTGTATCCGGCGCATCCGCTGGATCAAAGGCCAGCAGGCCACACATGGCGTTGCGGCGAATGCGTCCACCTGTGTCGGTGCGCGTCCAACTGCACTCAACAAAGCCCGCGGGCTTTCGCGATGCAGTGGGCAACCACGAGATTACCGCAGCCTTTGGCCCGTGGCGCAGCAGAGGTTGCTGGTGGTCCACCGTTGGATGGGACGAAGAAGAGTGGGATGTATTGGCGCAAGCGGGCAATGGAGTTGCTATCGCGTGTCTGTTGGTAGAAGATCGCCGCAGGCGAGAATGGCGACTGGAAGCCTACTATGACTGATGGCTGCGAATACGTCGAGTTACACGCGGCCAGCGCATTCAGCTTTCTTGCCGGAGCATCGCAGCCCGAAGCACTGGTTGAACGCGCGGCGGAACTCGACATGCCTGCCATTGCGCTTGCCGACCGCAACGGCCTCTATGGTGTAGCGCGATTTCATACAATGGCGCAGAAGCATGGTATCAAGGCGCACATCGGCGCGGAGATCGCCGTTCGGTCCATTGGCAACAAACTCACGCCACCAGCCTGGTTGCCACATCAATACCCGAACGAGCCACCACGTTTGCTCTTGCTTTGCGCATCGCAAACCGGCTATCAGAATCTCTGTCAGCTCATCACACGCTTCAAGATGCGCGAGGCTACAAAGACCGAAGGAGCGGCGACGCTCGAAGACCTTGAAGAATTCTCTGATGGATTGATCTGCCTTACTGGAGGCGATGAAGGACCGATTGCGGCTACGCTTGCACAGGGCGAACACAAGCACGCAAGCAACTTGATTGACAGGCTCTCGGCAATCTTCGGTTACGGCAATCTCTACCTTGAAATTCAGCGCCACCAACAGCGGGATGAGGAATGTCGCAATCAATCGTTGCTGCGTCTTGCAGTCGCTCACCGTCTACCAGTGATCGCAACCAACGGAGTTCGTTACGCGACAGAGAAAGACAGCGAGCTTCTTGATATATTCACCACGATCCGTCATCATACATCGCTCGATCAAGCGGGCCGCTTGCTCACAGCGAATGAATCGCGTTCGCTACGCTCGCCTCGTGAGATGGCCGCGCTCTTCCGTGACATTCCCGAAGCCATCGCCAACACGCGCATCGTGAGCGAGCGGCTCGGCTTCACGCTAAACAATCTCGGCTATGAATTTCCGCAGTATCCTGTTCCAGACGGCGACACGATGGACAGCTTTCTCGATAAGCGCGTCGAAGAGGGGGTTCGTAAACGTTACGGCGCAGGCGCCAAGCGGTCTTTGCTCGATAAGGCCCGCGTACAAGTTCAGCACGAATTGAAGCTGATAGCAAAGCTCGGGTTCGCAGGATACTTTCTGATTGTCTGGGACATCATCCGCTACTGTCAGCAGCACGGCATTCTTGTCCAGGGCCGCGGATCGGCAGCGAACTCCGCCGTCTGCTACGCGCTCGAAATCACAGCCGTCGATCCCGTCGGCATGGAACTGCTCTTCGAGCGGTTTCTCAGTGAGAACCGCGGCGAGTGGCCCGACATCGATCTTGACCTCCCTTCCGGCGACCAGCGAGAACAGGTCATTCAATATATCTATGAGCATTACGGTTCGCTTGGCGCGGCGATGACCGCCAACGTCATCACCTATCGCGGCCGTTCAGCAGCCCGTGAAGTGGGCAAGGCGCTTGGCTTCGAGCCGGACCAACTCGCGCGCCTGGCAAGCCTCGTAGGCCACTGGGAGTGGCGCGGCGAATACGACACAATGGCTCACCACTTCGCGCAGGCTGGCTTCGACATTCGACATCCGTGCATCGCTCGTTATCTCGACCTCTGCCAGCGGATGCAGGACTTGCCGCGTCATCTTGGCCAACACTCAGGCGGCATGGTCATCTGCGCCGGAATGCTCAATCGCGTTGTCCCCATCGAGCGCGCCTCCATGCCGGGCCGCACCGTGATCCAGTGGGACAAGGAGGATTGCGCCGACCTCGGTCTCATCAAAGTGGACCTGCTCGGTCTCGGCATGATGGCCGTGCTCAAAGACTCTATTGAGCTGATTCCGCGTCATTACAACAAAGAGGTTGACCTTGCCGCGCTCCCTGAAGACCCGCATGTCTACGAGACGCTGTGCAAAGCGGACACTGTCGGAATGTTTCAAGTGGAGAGCCGCGCGCAGATGGCGTCGATTCCGCACAATGCGCCGACGCGCTTCTACGATCTTGTCGTGCAGGTTGCCATCATTCGCCCCGGCCCTATCGTCGGCAAGATGATGCACCCATATATGCGCCGCCGCCAGGGAAAGGAGGAAGTCACTTATCCGCATCCATCGCTTGAGCCGGTGTTGAAGCGCACTCTTGGAGTTCCGCTCTTTCAGGAACAACTTCTCCGCATGGCGATGACAGTGGCCAACTTTACCGGCGCCGAGGCCGAAGAGTTGCGTCGCGCCGTCGGAATGCGCCGGTCAATGCAGCGTATGAAAGACCTCGAAGGCAGACTCCGCGCAGGGATGGCACGCAACGGCATTGGCCCGGAGGCTCAGGACAATATCGTTCAAGGAATCTCTTCGTTCGCCATGTACGGCTTCCCGGAATCGCACGCCGCGAGTTTCGCGCTGATCGCCTATGCATCGGCGTACCTCAAGGTCCACTATCTTGCGGCGTTCACTTGCGGCCTGCTCAACAACCAGCCGATGGGTTTCTACTCGCCCGCCGTGCTCATCAAAGACGCGCAGCGCCACGGCTTGCGCGTTCGACCGATGGACGTTCAGCGTTCCGATTGGTTATGCAAATTGGAGCCGGAACACGATGGTTCACTCTCGCTGCGCATTGGTTTCAATTATGCCAAGGGGCTACGGCAATCGTCGGCAAATGAATTGCTCGCCACACGGAGCCGCAACGGAGTCTTTCAATCCGTCGATGAACTGGCGCTTCGAGTTCCAGATCTCAACCGCGGCGAACTCGTTGCGCTCGCGCAAATAGGCGCGCTCAACTCTCTCGGCAAAGTCGAGCATCGACGCGATGCTCTCTGGCAGGTCGAACAAGCTGGCCGTCCCGTTGGCCCTCTTTTGCGAGGTGCTGACAGTACCCACACCAGCGATAAAGATCCCACCCCGTTACAGAAGATGACAACCGATGAGCGCCTCGCCGCCGACTACATGGGAACCGGCCTCACCACCGGCCCGCACCCGATGGCTTATCACCGTGAAACTCTCCGACCGCAAGGAATCCTGTCAGCGGACGAACTCATGCAGAGGCGTAGCAATCAACCTGTTCGCATCGCCGGCTGCGTAATCGCGCGCCAACGCCCTGGCACCGCCAAGGGCTTCGTCTTTCTCTCCTTGGAAGATGAAACAGGCATCGCCAACATCATCCTCGCACCCGATGTATTTGAGCAGAACCGCATTATCGTTACTCGCAACCGATTTCTCTTGATCGAAGGACCGTTCCAAAATCAGGACGGAGTTGTCCACGTCAAAGCCCAGCGAATTATCCCCCTCGACATCACAAGCGCCGATATTCGCTCCCATGACTTTCACTGAGCAGTAGTGCTCCCAAACCAAGTAAATAGCACTCGCGCACGTTTCCAAACCAGGGCTACAATTCTTGTCAGGCGGCTATGCGGAAAATCGTACATGTGGACATGGACGCGTTTTATGCGTCCGTTGAACAACGGGATGACGCGCAACTACGCGGCAAGCCTGTTGTTGTCGCATGGCGCGGGAAGCGTTCTGTTGTCTGTGCCGCTTCGTATGAGGCCAGACGTTTCGGGATACGCTCGGCAATGCCAGCGGTTCATGCTGAACGCTTGTGTCCCGATGCAGTATTCGTTCCGCCGGATTTCACGCGCTATCGAGCTGTATCTCGTCTTGTGCTGGAGATATTCAAGAGCCATACCGATCTTGTCGAGCCGCTATCACTGGACGAAGCCTATCTCGACGTGACCGAGAACAAGACCGGACTGCCAACCGCCACACGAGTCGCCAGCGCGATTCGGAAGCAAATCCGCGAGGAGTTGCATCTGACAGCTTCTGCTGGAGTCGCGCCCAACAAGTTCCTGGCAAAGATCGCCTCTGATTGGCGCAAGCCGGACGGTCTGTTCGTCATCCAACCGGATGAAGTGGCTACCTTTCTGCCACCTCTCCCTGTGGGGCGTATCCCCGGTGTAGGTAAGGTGACAGAGGCGCGGCTCGCAAAGCTCGGCATACTGACTGTTGGGGATTTGCAGGGTCTGGAATTGACCGCACTCGAAAGCGGGTTCGGCAGTCATGGCTTGCGCCTCTATCAGTTAGCTCGCGGGATTGATGAGAATCCCGTTGTTCCCGATAGGCCCACGCAATCGGTCTCCGCTGAGGATACCTTTGAACGCGACGTGCCGCTTTCGGAAATTGAGCCGATGATTCGCCGGCTTGCAGAGAAAACCTGGGCAGCCTCGCGCAAGGAGTCACGAATCGCGCGCACAGTGGTTCTCAAGCTCAAAACCAGCGAGTTCAAGATCCTCACTCGCAGCCACACGTCGCCGCACCCGCCCTCCACGTGCGATGAACTGACCAACATAGCTCTTTCGCTAAGAGAACGTATTAGCCTCAGTCCACGACAACTCTTCCGCCTGGTTGGCGTTGGCCTGAGCAACTTCCACGGAACTGAGGTCACATCCTCGCAGCCAGTGCTTTTTGAATGACCGCGTTGACAGAAGGCTTTTGGAACAAAGCTGGAAACCGCTCTGGTTCCTGCACCCTGAAGCTCGGCAGTTCTCACTTCAAGGGATGGACTGCTGGCAACAACTGAGATTCATAGGTACTCAAATCGGTGAACACCGGCCGACTTCCGAGTACTCATGCTAACCGTAAAATTGCGGGAGTAGGCTCAAGCGATGAAGTTGACACGATTTGATGAGTCGAACCTCTTTGATGATCTGGACAAGATTGACGCCTGGTT
>Ga0302319_10000817_pt1 | contig 69832 bp, 65 predicted proteins | sample Bog_T0_2_FD_203319 | JGI IMG/M metagenome (GOLD analysis project Ga0302319, IMG submission 203319) | Peat permafrost microbial communities from Stordalen Mire near Abisko, Sweden - Bog_T0_2 | ecosystem: Environmental > Terrestrial > Soil > Wetlands > Peat | place: Sweden: Abisko, Stordalen Mire...
AAACAAGACCGGCAATGACAACACCGCCAGCGGGTTTAACGCACTTTACTCCAACTCATCCGGCTATGAGAACACCGCCAGTGGCAACGGTGCGCTCTACAACAACACGACCGGAAACAACAACACCGCCGGCGGCGATGAGGCGCTTTTCTCGAACACGACCGGAAACAACAACACCGCCGGCGGCAGTGGAGCGCTTTTCTCGAACACGACCGGCTCCGGCAATACCGCCAGCGGCTACAGTGCGCTTTACGACAACACGACCGGCAACGGTAATACCGCCAGCGGTGATTATGCGTTATCCGGGAACACGACCGGCAACGGTAATACCGCCAGCGGTGATTATGCGTTATCCGGGAACACGACCGGCGGCGACAACACCGCCCTCGGATTTAATGCCCTTTACGACAACACAACGGGCAGCAACAACACCGCCAGCGGCTTTGATGCGCTGCTGTACAACACAACGGGCACCAACAACACCGCCAGCGGCGCCAGTGCGCTATACAACAACACGGGCGGCAACGATAACACTGCCATCGGCTGTAATGCGCTTATACATGCCACCAATGACAGCGAGATGGTGGCCGTGGGCTATGGGGCGCTGGAGAATGACAATGCCGGTTATGGCCAGAACACTGCCGTTGGGTATAGCGCGCTTTACGCGAATGTGACGGGCTTCGACAACTCGGCCGTGGGCTATGAGGCCTTAATTGCCAGCTCGACTGGCACCAGAAACACGGCCATGGGCAAGTCCGCGCTTGCGGCCAACACTTCCGGCTCGGGCAACACCGCCATTGGCTGTAATGCGCTGCCGGTGGACAACGGCGTCTACAACACCGCCATTGGCTACACTGCGCTATACAATACCACCGCTGACAGTGAGCTGGTGGCGATTGGCACGGGAGCGCTGGCGAATGACAATGCCACGAACAACAGCACCACCTCCGGCTTTGGCGAGAACACGGCCGTTGGTTATAATGCGCTATACGCCAATGTGACGGGCTTCGGCAACTCGGCCTTGGGATCTAGTGCGCTTATTGCCAACACGACCGGCTACTTCAACACAGCCATTGGCGATTATGCGCTTTCCGCCAACACATCCGGCGGCCTCAACACAGCCGTTGGCAATGCTGCGCTTTCAGCCAATAAGTCCGGCGCCAACAACACAGCCATTGGCAATTATGCGCTTCTCTATACCACCGCTGACAGTGAGCTGGTGGCGATTGGAGAGGGAGCGCTGGCGAATGACAATGCCACCAACGCAACCACCATTACCGGCTTTGGCGAGAACGCGGCCGTTGGTTATGACGCGCTATACGCCAATGTGACGGGCTTCGACAACTCGGCCTTGGGATTTATCGCGCTTGCAGGCAACACGATCGGCGAGAACAATACGGCCAGTGGCGCGAGGGCCCTTGCGAACAACACGACCGGCAGCTTCAACACGGCCTGTGGCACTGGTGCGCTTTACAACAACATGACCGGCTCTGAAAACACAGCCATTGGCCTTGATACCCTGGTATTGCTTGGAACGGACAATGCAGCTGGCGGCTCGAACAACATTGCGCTGGGTAATAATGCCGGTTACGATTACTCCGGCAACGAAAGCGGCAATATTGTCATCGGGAACAATGGCGTCACCGGTGATAATAACGTCATCCGCATCGGCACCCAAGGGCAGCAGACCATCACCACCATTGCCGGCATTTGGGGCGGCACGCTGCCCGGCGGACAAGGTGTGCCCGTTTATGTGGATGCCTCCGGACACCTAGGCACGATCACCTCTTCGGCCCGGTTCAAGACCGGGATCAAGAGCATGGCTAGTGACAGCGAGGCGCTGTATGCCTTGCGGCCGGTGACCTTCAAATATAAACCGGCCATTGACCCCAAAGGCACCCCGCAATATGGCCTCATCGCGGAGGACGTTGACAAGGTGGACCCGGATCTGGTGGTGCGGGACGACCGGCACCAAATTTACAGCGTCCGTTACGAAGCGATCAACGCCATGCTGCTGAATGAATTTCTCAAGCAACATGACCAGGTCGAACGTCAGGACACGGAGATTCAAGACCTCAAACATCAAAAGGATGCGCTGGCGCAACGCTTGGACGAACTGGAATTGGCGGTGAAACAACTTGCCGTGAACAAATGACCCGCCAATGCCGGCCCTGATTCTTTACCCACTCTTTCACCTGCCGGCCAGTGAAGGGGCGGTCAAGGAGCGATGAGCGGACAATCACGGGCGGAGAACTAAATCGTTTGAAACCCTGCAAAATCAGGATGCAGTTTTAACTGCTGTCTGCGGAGAATCCACTGGCGGTATTTCAAGCACGGCAACAAACCGCTCGCCGGTGCCATCGGCATTTTGGGGATGCGACCAGCCGAAAGCCCGTTTCGCTTTGGGATGTCCGTTCAGGTTAAAAACGCTGCATCTGTGCCGTGGTGATAACTCCGCATTGGTCATTCGCTTCAATCAAGTCCATTCTGTAAATCCCGTTAGAAAAATCGGAGAGGTTCCGGCCCATGCGGCGTCCCATGCGTGGAAACTCGGCGCGTCCGTGGCAAAAAAGTTTTGGAAAAGTGAGCTAAAACGAGACCATCCCGTTTTCATCATCCTAAATCCCGCTAAAATCACACCCGTATGTGGGAGTACGATGACGAGCCGACAGTATGTCAACCTCCGGCCAGCGAGGTGACCTTCTGGCCTCCTCTGAACAACGAGGAGAAACCGCCCGCACCCAACTTCGACGTCCTGGCCCGCCACACCAAAAGCCTGTCGAAATTGCGCAGACAAGGCAAAAACAATGGTGAAATCCAGGACTGGTTGCGGAAAAAGGGCCTTGTTTTTCCACTCCCCGACCTCATCACCTACTTTCAGAACCTTGCTGTAGAACAAGAGCAGCAGCACCAGAAAGAACAACAGCAACAAGAGCAGAAAAAACGAATCTTCAAAAGGAGCCAGACCAAAGCACATCCGAGCCCAGACAAAACCCCGTATCTCCCCAAGACCGTACCGAGCCAGAAACCCCCGGATGGCCCGTGCGGTGTCGCACCCCGCGGTGGCATCCTGGCAGTGGTTGATTATGCCGGCGAATTGGTTCAAATGCGTCGGCACGGCGACCACATCGGCGAAATGCTATGTTTTCTGCGGCGCAAACACGTCCACGCCACCGCCGCAGAAGTCACCCGCGTCCTGGAAATCCACCACAGAGCCGTTACAGCCACTGAAGCCGAGGCGGAAAAAGAGCAGCTTAAGAGGCAGTTCGACCAGATTAGAAGCCACATTGGCGATCTGCTGCGGATGCGTGGCGAAGGAAAAGACCGGTGCGACATGATCGAATGGCTCGGGACCAACGGCATCACCGCCTGCGGTGCCGACCTCAATCTTATCTTCCAGGAGCACGAGGAAGCACAGAAACAAAAGCAAGAAGAAGAACAACATTCAAAACCGGCGCCGAATCCGAATCCTGGCTCCGCCAATAGTAATGCTAAAGCCAAAGCTGAAACTGAAAACAAAAGCCCAAAAAATTCAGAAACCTCGAACCCACTTGAGTTGGTAGGGTCATTGCGCCCTGATGTCCATAGCCTTGGCGAAGGAAGTTGCGATAACCGGCCGGCAGCTTGTCCCCCAATGGCGAGTGGAAATGCCAATGCGGCTCGCACCCTCACCGCCCCCACTACAAAACCAGCGGAGATGGTCGATGGAATTGACGGCTTTTTAAGACAATTTGGAATATCTGTCGACAAGGTCGACGCCTTCTTGGAGGGCCGACCACCATTAAAGTTGGAAAAGGCAATTGAGATTGGCAAATACCATGCAGTCCACACGTTTAGCTCTCCCGCAAGCACCGTGCAGGAAGTGAAAGCTGCAAACCAAACCTTGTCAATCGCAGCCGCTTACGAGGAGGCCCAAGCCCGGGCAGCTTATCGGCAACAAATACTTAAGCTGCGCGAAGCCGCCCATGAATTAAGAATAAAAAAGATGGCGCAAGTTGAAGCGCGGGCCATGGCAGCGGCGGAACGCAAAACCCCGAAGACCTTTGATAATACCGCGCGCATTGCTGCATTTCGCAAAGAGTATTTCAAGGACGTGTTCACACCGGAGAACATTGCCTTGGTAAAACAAGCGTTCGCCAAAGCTGGAATCCCTTGGGTCTCGGTCCCTGATGATCCCGATTATGTCCCCCCCGCCGGCCAACCAACCCCGGATTCATCCTGAACCAGCCGGAATCGAAAAAAACCTTAAACCAAAACAGTAACCAAATAAAAAAATCAATCAAAGACCAACCAGCAGCTGGATCGCTCGCCGAAATCAGATCAACGAACACACGAGGACTGGCAAATCCAAAAAAACTTAAAACACCAAAAAACATCGATGAAAAAAGACACTGAATTGAATAAGGAATTACTCAGCCAACCAGCAATTGTATCACCCGGTTCAGCCCCAAAACGCAAAGTATTGATGCCTTGCGTTGATTGGTGCCGGTCATTTGGAGAGAGCAGCTTTTGCCAGAACTATTACTCATCCACAAGCTACATAGTTCGACAAAATTAAATAACTAAAACTCTTTCGGACAGCCTGGGTTGGACAGCCTTCCCCGTGCCTCCGGTCTCCAAACCCGCTGTCTCGCCGATGTCGCATTCGGCGGGCTGCGACACAACCAATTATTTTGGAGCGATTCAAATGGAACTACAGCCATCTGGTCGGAAAAAGATTTACCGACCCTCACGCATACCCAAATTGCCGGCAGGGCGAAATTCAGTTGTTCTGCTTTTTGCCTTTGGCCCTTGCGTCAGAGAAACCATAAACAGGCCTTTAACAGCTTAACAATGTGGTGAGTCTGCCAGACTAAAACCGGGAATAGATCTGCAAAACGACTTGCAAATCTATGGAGTAAAAGCAACATCACGAAAAACGCACACCTTGGTCATGGACCAGAGACCAAATTGGAAATTGCTATTAACCCCTTCCATGAAAGTTTTTGTTTGCTTGCGGATGATTCAGATGTTGGCTCTGCTGCCAGGTCTGTGGGTGGCCCAAGCGTTGGCGGATTCCCGCTTAAACGGGCTGCAGCTGCCGACTGGGATCGTCATCAATGAAGAAGCTGGCCGTGGTGGCTGGTGGGTGGTGACGCTCCGTTTGGAAAGCGGAGAAGATCTGCCGGTGATTGTGGATACGGGTACTTCGGGCACTGTTCTTGATAAATCCTTGGAAACGAAACTGGGAGTCCCGCTTGCTACGGCGGTGTCCCAGAGCTGGGGCGTGAAGCAGACCAACAATGTGTATGCGGCACCGAAGCTTTATCTGGCAGGCGTGCCGTTGGTCACCGGGGATCCAATTGTTACTTCCGACCTGCAGATTTCAGGTCGGGACGGTCATCCGGTGCTGGGAATTCTGGGTTATGATATTTTACGGCATTATTGCATCCAATTGGACTTTGCGGCCGGTAAGGCGCGTTTTCTGCACGATGAAATGGCCGACACAAACACCTGGGGGAAAGCCTTCCCGATCGTGTCGCTTAATAACAATGATGGGCGTCCATCCGTGGCAGCCAATCTGCTCGGGAAAGATGGCCCGCATTCGCTGATTGATAGTGGCTACCCGTCGGACGGTTGGCTGATGCCGCAGTATTATAAAATCTGGACAAATACTGCCGCCAAGACGGCAGCTGGTGAGGCGCGTTCGCCCTGCGGCATCTTTAAGGGAAAAAAATATGCACTCGTTTCGTTAGACCGGAACGATGTGGAATCGGACGGTATTGGCCTGCGGTTCTTGGCGCGACATCTGGTGACGCTGGATTTTCCAAAACAAACGATTTATCTAAAATGCCAATCGATCGGTCCTCTTTCCGATCCAGGTATGCGAGCCACACCGATGCCAGACTTGGATGCGTTGGTGAACGACTTGATACTGCAGGACACCAATGCGGCGCTGGGAGAACAGCTGAAAATCGAAGCAAGCCACGACAGCAAGTTCGAAAAAAATGTCGCTCGTATTCTGATCGGCACCCTGAATGACAGTCCGAAGCCTTCGCCGGCCGAGGTGGCAATTGGAATTAGCCGATTTCCGTTAGGCGATGCGCGCCCTGAACTCGCGGAGGTCGGTTGGCTCCAGCCATCGGCGAATCGTATACCGTTGAACGCGGAGATTCCTTCGCCCCTGCTCGATTCCGGTAAAATCTATGCAACAGGTCTCTTTGCGCATTCTCCGTCGCGATACGTTTTCAATCTGGGCGGCAGATGGAGGAGCTTACGGGGTTGGGCCGGACTGCACACTTCGTTTCAGCCTTATGCCTATGGGGTTGTTTTCGTCATCAAGACAGATGGCCAGGAAGTCCTCCGGTCACCCGAGATTCGCGGGAAAAAACAGGTCAGCTACGACATTAGTTTAAAGGGGGTGAAAACGTTGGAACTGATTGTGGAACAGGCGGAAAGCCGTAATGGGGGGAATTGGGGACTTTGGTTGGAGCCGACGCTTCGCAGATGACATTGGCAGTTTGGGGCTGGAAATGTGGTGGCGGGCAAATCAATTGATAAGCCTGAATGGCGGGACCTCGCCGGAGACCATTATCAAATCCTGCTTTGATCCTTGCGCGGCCAGCTCCTGCGATCGAAGGAATCACGGGATGAGCGAAAACACGCAGTGCTACTCCTGTTGCAGGGGTGGTGTTTGGTTGGTTTTTTGATTTGTTTTGGCGCATCCAACTATGCTGCTGCGGGTTATATCTCAACAAGCAGGCAAGGATGCTGCTGCCAGTCCGCAAGGAGCTCCACGGTAAGGGTGGGGGGATGAGAGCATGCGTTTAATTTTCCTGGATCGCTTCGCGTGGCAAGTGATTTTTTAAAGCGCTCTATTGAACCTGGAACAGGCATTTCTTTTTATGTTAATGCTGTGCAACTGTCCTTCACCCTTTGCTTTTTCCCGGTCTTGCCGTAGTTTGACCATTTAGCTTTGAGCCAAAATTCATAACCATGAGCAGGGAATTCATCCGCATCGGCGGCGCGCGCGAACACAATCTCAAGAACCTCACGCTTCAGATTCCGCGCGATCGCCTGGTCGTCGTCACCGGCCTGAGCGGTAGCGGCAAATCGTCCCTCGCTTTTGACACCATATACGCCGAGGGCCAGCGCAAATACGTTGAGAGTCTTTCGGCTTACGCCCGTCAGTTCCTGGATCAACTGCAGAAACCTGATGTCGATTTCATCGAGGGACTGTCCCCGGCCATTGCCATCGAACAACGCAGTTCCGGCAGCAGCCCGCGTTCGATCATTGCCACCACCACCGAGGTTTACGATTACTTGCGCCTCCTGTATGCCCATATCGGCCAGGCGCATTGTCCCGAGACCGGTGTCCCCATTTCCACCCAGAGCACCACGGACATCGTCGATAAAATTCTCGCCTTGCCTCCCAAAACCCGCGTCATGCTCCTCGCTCCCGTCGTCCGCCGCCAGAAAGGGGAGTTCCGCGATGTCTTCGAACGTCTGGCCCGCGAAGGGTTCGTGCGCGCCCGCGTCGATGGCCAGATTGTCGAGCTCGGCGAAAACGTCGCCCGCGTCAAACTCGACAAAAAGAAATTTCACAACATCGAAGCCATCGTCGATCGCCTGGTCATTGAGGACAAAATCCGCGTGCGTCTGGGCGATTCCGTGGAAACCGCCCTGCGCTGGGGAGAGGGAGTTCTCTTTACCCTCCACCAATTGCCCGAGGATCCCAAAAGTCCCGCGACCAAGCCCAAGGAAAACGGTGCGGCTGACACTTGGATCGAAACGTTGCACTCGAACAAGATGTGTTCGCCGGCCACCGGCAAAAGTTACGATCCCCCGACGCCCAAGCATTTTTCCTTCAATGCCCCGGCGGGAGCATGCCCGGTGTGTCATGGTCTCGGCCAGAAAATGGTTTTTGACGAAGCGCTGGTGGTGCCGGACATGGATCAGCCCCTCGAAAGCGCCATCCAACCCTGGCGCCGGGCGGGCAAGCGCATGACGATGTATTATAAGGCCATGCTGCGTTCCGTCGCCTCCAACATGGGCATCGGTCTGGATACGCCCTATAAAGATTTGCCGGACGTCTTCCGAAAAATCCTCATGCACGGTTCCGGTGAGGTGCCCATGGATTTTAATTTCTGGCGGGCCGGCAAAGTCAGCACCATTTCGCGACCGTTCGAAGGCGTCCTCCCCAACCTCGAACGCCTCGCCACCGACAGCGAAAGCGAATTCATCCGCAACCGGCTCAAGGCCTATATGATGCCTGAGTTTTGCGATGTCTGCGGCGGTAAACGCCTCAAGCCGGAAATCCTTGCCGTCACCCTCGGGGGTAATGGCTATGTGTCCCAGATTAAACTCAAGAAATCCAAGCTCAAGATTCCCGGCCTCTCCATCATGGACGTCTGCGGTCTGTCCGTGGAGCAGGCGGACGAATTCTTTGCCTCGCTGAAGCTCAGCGAATTTCAGCAAAAAATTGCCGGCGAAGTCATCAAGGAGATCCGCGCCCGTCTCGGCTTCCTGAAAAACGTCGGACTCGGCTATCTCACCCTTAATCGCGAAAGCGGTACGCTCAGCGGTGGCGAAGCCCAACGCATCCGTTTGGCCACCCAGATCGGCGCGGCCCTGGTTGGCGTGCTTTATGTCCTGGACGAACCCAGCATCGGGCTGCACCAGCGCGACAACGACCGGCTCCTCGCCACCCTCAAGGGTTTGCGTGACCTCGGCAACACCGTCCTCGTCGTCGAGCACGATGCCGATACCATCCGCGCCGCCGATTACATCCTCGACCTTGGCCCCGGCGCTGGGGTTCATGGCGGCGAACTCGTTGCGGCTGGCACGCTGCCGGACATTCTCGCCTGCCACAAGTCGCTCACCGGTCGCTATCTGACCGGCGAGATGAGCATTCCCGTTCCCAAAAAACGCCTCCGGCCCGACGAGGATAAAGGCTGGCTCGAAATCATCGGCGCCCGCGAAAATAATTTGCAGAACATTGATGTCCGCATCCCCCTCGGCCTGTTCACTTGTGTCACCGGCGTGAGTGGTTCCGGCAAGAGCACGCTCGTCAACGACATCCTGCAGCGCGCCCTGTTCCGCAAGTTTTACGGTTCCAAGGAAAAGCCCGGCGAACATCGCGCCCTCAAAGGCTTTGAAGGTCTCGACAAAGTCATCGTCATTGACCAGTCGCCCATCGGCCGCACGCCGCGCAGCAACCCGGCCACTTACACCGGTATGTTCAACCACATCCGCGATCTGTTTGCCAAGCTCCCCGCCGCCCGCGTTCGTGGCTACGAGCCCGGCCGCTTCAGCTTCAACGTCAAGGGGGGTCGCTGCGAGAAATGCGAGGGCGATGGCGTCCTGAAAATCGAGATGAATTTTCTCCCCGCCGTCTATGTCACCTGCGAGGCCTGCAACGGCAAACGCTACAACCGCGAAACCCTTGAAATTGCCTACAAGGGCAAGAATATCGCCGACGTCCTCGACCTTACCGTCGAGGAGGCCGTGACCTTCTTCCGCGCGGTACCAAAAATATTTGATCCGCTGCTGACCTTGGCCGAAGTCGGCCTCGGTTACATCCGGCTTGGCCAGCAAGCGACCACGCTGAGCGGTGGTGAAGCCCAGCGCGTCAAGCTCGCCGCGGAGCTCGCCCGCCGCGCCACCGGCAAAACCCTGTACATCCTCGACGAACCCACCACCGGCCTGCATTTTCACGATGTCGCCAAACTGCTCGAAGTCCTCTTCAAGCTCCGCGACAACGGGAACACCCTCGTCATCATCGAGCACAACCTGGACGTCATCAAAACCGCTGACTGGATCATTGATCTGGGTCCCGAAGGCGGCTCCGGCGGCGGCAAAATCATCGCCGAAGGCCCCCCCGAGGCCGTCATCCACATCCCCGCCAGCCACACCGGCCACTACCTGAAAACCGTCCTACCCAACTGAGTGGTCCTCATTTCATATTCCCAGGGTGGGGCGAGACTCTGTCGAGCTCATTATCTAAACAAGCCCGTCATTCACTTGAGTTGCGATAGAACCATTTTAATCAACGGATGTTAGGGATCGAGAGGTTCTGGCCTCACCTTGGAACAATAGCTTGCTCCGCTTATCCGCCATAATCTAATTCTATTCAGAGTTCAACCCCGGGCAGCTTCTTGAAATGGCCGTTCAACTGGATTTTTTGCTTGAGCGATTCCATTTCGATTACCGTGGGCAGGATCTGCGAGAGATGGCGGTTCAAATAATCGAGCCGCTGGTTTTCCTCCTCCAGGCCCAGCAACTCGTACTCCTGTTTTAGCGAAAGCCCTGCGTGGTGCGCCACGTCATAACTTTTCAAGACGCCCACCGGCTTGTTAAAATTCTTTTCCACCTTCAACAATTTGTGCATCAGCCGGACTCCGGACAGCACCTGCCGCATCAATTCTTCGTCGCCGGCCAGCTCGTTCTCGGTGAAATCCACCCGCGCGCCGCTGTACAGCTTACCCGGCACCTGCTTGACCACCTCGGCGATGCGGAAGATCTGGCGGCCGCGCGTTTTGATGTCCATCTCCCCGCTGTCGTCCACGTTCGTGACCTCTTCCAGTTCCACCATGGTTCCCAGTCCCTCCATTCGCTTGTCTACCACCGAGGGAATGCCGAACAGTTCCTTCGAACCAGCGATCTCATTGATCAACTGCTTGTAACGGGGTTCAAAAATGTGCAGGTGCAATGCTTCGCCCGGGTAAACCACGAGCTCCAGCGGAAAAATCGGAATCAAATGACTCATAAAATGATAATCAAACCGGCCTTAGCCCTGGTTCAGAGCAAGGACATCTGCCCCGTCCTTTTCTGCGGGCGGGCTTGTTGTTGTTCGAAAAACAACTCCAACTCTTCGACATCTTTGGCGATCGCTGCGCGCTCAAACGGCGGCCGGTCCTCGTTCAATCCCTGCGCCAGCCAGTTCATGAATAGGGCAGGACTGCCCCAAAACGCCTGGGCCAAAACATCCTGCACCTCACCCAGCCGTTCCGCGCATTCAATCCGCGTCAGCTCCGGCATCCGGTTCTCCATCCAGCCGCGCGGCATTCGCTCGCACCCGGCGGATGCATTCATGGCCCGCCACACCAACCTCACCAGCATGGCGCGCAATCGCGGGGCGTAAGCACCGAGTGATCCGAATCGCTCCCATCCCGTCAGCGGCGTCTCGTGCACCATGAACTCCAGCCCGCCATTTTCCCCGCGCCAGGCCAGGAATTGTGCTCGTCCCTGCCAAACGCCGGCTCGGTTGAATTTCGGCTTCAGCTCCCGGATCAACTTCGCCTCATGCTTGAGCGCTGCGGATTCATTTGCGCACAGGTCAAATTCAATCCTGGTTACCGACTGCAATAACCTTAAGTGTCGCCGGCCCAATCGCTCCGGATGCGCTACCCGATAACTGGCCAGCCTCTGCCGAAGATTCTTTGCTTTACCCACGTAAACGATCTGGCCTGCGGCATCATGCATCTTGTAAACGCCTGCCTGCCGGGGAATCTTCCGGAAAAACCTCTTTCCCAGCCGTTTGACCAGCGGCTTTTCCGGCGCGAACAACATGGGTTGGCTTTCTGCCATCACGAGGAAAATACGCCGCTTTCCCAGTGAAACAAATAATTTGTGGCGTCTGGTTCCGAAAGTTTTGCTTCCAATACTTAGGATCCTCTGCTAAAAATGTTTAGTATGAATCCCCTCCGGCTATTGACCCTGGCCGCTTGCGCCCTCATCACCTTCATATCGATTGTCGCCCGGGCGGGTCCAGGGGAGTGGGACCAGTCTTATGCGCCAGCGGTTATCGGCGGCCCGGTTTATGCCTTGGTGATTCAGCCGGATGGCAGGCTGATCGTTGGCGGTGCTTTTTCTTCCGTGGCCGGCAGCAAGGCTCGTACCTCCCTAGCGCGCTTAAATTCAGACGGCACGCTCGATCCTAATTTTTTCCTCTCTTCCCCAACCGGCGGTTTTTCCGGGGCGGTTTGGTCGCTGGCACTGCAAAGCAACGGCAGCATCGTCATGGGCGGCGATTTTACCTACATCAGCGGTAGTTATCGCTTTCATGTTGCTCGTTTAAACGCCAATGGCACTTTGGACGGCAGCTTTGTTCCCACCAACGCCATTAATAATTCTGTTCTCGCCGTTGCCGTCCAAACAAATAATGCCGTCGTCATTGGCGGAACCTTCGGCGGTTATACTGTTCAGGGCTTTCCGGGTTACGTTGCCCGTTTGAATCCTGACGGAACCACTGACGCAACTTTTATCCCCATCGTCAACCAACCAGTTTATGCCATTGCCATTCAGCCGGACGGGAAAATCCTGATTGGCGGGGCTTTCACCCTGGTTAACGGCGCGAACCGGTACCATATTGCCCGCTTAAACAGTGATGGTTCCTTGGATAATACTTTTCAGAACGGTTTGAACGGTGCTTCCTCCAACGTTCGCAGCATTCAAATCCAGAGCGATGGCAAAATACTGATCGGCGGTGATTTTACGTCGGTGAACAATACGATTCACAACTTTGTCGCGCGTTTGACCAGTACGGGCAGCCTTGACAACGGTTTTGGCACCACTCCCGGACTCAATGGTTCGGTTTATTCAATGGCCATCCAAACGGATGGGAACATTCTGGTTGGCGGGGCATTCAGCGCTTACGTTAACGCTACCCTTAGCCACGTTGCCCGTCTCTATGATGACGGCACTCGCGAGACCACTTTCACCAATTTCGGCATCAACAATACCGTTGAATCTTTAGCCATTCAGACCGATGGAGGCATCATCATCGGGGGGCTGTTTTCAACGGTCAACAACACGAATGCACCTTTTCTGGCCCGTCTCTATGGCAACCTGTATCCGCCGGAGTTCACGGCCCAACCCGCCAGCGTAAACACCAATATTGGTGCCAACGTGACTTTCTCGGCGCAGGTCAGCAATCCAACCACCACTAGTTTCCAATGGCTAAAAAATGGCGCGGATATTCCCGGGGCCACGGAAACAACTTACCGTTTGTTTAATGTCCAACCGGCTGATTCTGCTAATTATTCCGTTTTTGTCACCGACGCCATCGGCGGCGTTAACAGCAGCAATGCCCTATTGCAGGTGGGGATTGCACCCGCGATTACCAGTCAGCCGACAAGCGTGACGGTCACGCCGGGCCAAAGCGCCAGTTTCAGTGTCACCGCCACCGGTACTCCGCTCAATTATTTTTGGCTCGATAACGGTGTTTTCATCCCTGGGCAGACCAATAGCTCGCTTTCAATCGCCAGCGTGGAACCCGCCAACGCTGGCATCTATGCCTGCGTGGTCAGCAATTTTCTCGGCAACGTTACCAGCACCGGTGCTGTTCTCACCGTTGATTACCCGCCGATCATCACAGCCCAGCCCATCGGCCAGAACGTCGCCTTTGGCTCCAATTTCACACTCAGCGTCACCGCGAACGGCTATCCGGCGTTAGGTTACCAATGGCGGACCAATGGCGGTTTCATCCCCGGCGCCACCGCCGTGAACTACTCGGTCGTGGCGGCGCAAATCAGCGATTCCGGCGCCTACGACGTTATTGTCACCAATGCCTTTGGCAGTATCACCAGCAGTGTGGCGGTGGTGGAGGTTGGCTTCCCGCCATCCGTGATCCAGCAGCCGTTATCTTTGACGAATGCAGTCGGCGGCACGGCAAATTTCAGTTGCCTGGTAACCGGCTCGGTGCCGATCAATCTTCAATGGACGCTTGACGGCAATCTCCTGGCAGGCGCGACCAATTCGAATTTGACCATCACGAATTTGCAGCCCGGAAATATTGGCAACTACGCGTTGACGGCGACGAACATGTTTGGAGGCACGGCCAGTTCCAACGCCGCTTTGAACCTGGCCGGTTATTCCTTCAGCGTTTGGGATGGGTTGGTAGCTTTTTATCCTTTCAACGGAAATTCCATTGATGCCACTGGCAATGGAAACAACGGCACCGTTGTTGGCGCGACACTAACCGCCGATCGATTTGGTGAGGCGAGCAACGCTTACTCTTTCGACGGAATCAGCAGCGAAATTGACGTGCCGGACACCTCTGGCTTTGATCAGAATCAGCACAGCATCTCCGTATGGCTAAATGCCGCAACCCTCTCCCCGCAGGGTAGGGTGCGCAGCGATGTCATCGAAAAAGGTGCCACCCAACAATGGGCTATGCAGTTGGAACTTTCCGGGAATATTGGCAACGAGGTAACAACCAGTTCCGGGCTTTTTGATTTCGACTCCTCAAATGCGGTTGTCACCGGCGCCTGGTTCCAAGTGGTGCTGGTTTGGGATGGTGCCATCGATTCAACTTATATCAACGGTGTCTACGACAGTAGTCTTGCCACCATCGGGAGCCTGGTTCAGGGGACGGATCCAATGAGAATGGGCGGTGACCAATCCTCCGGGCAGTTTTTTGAAGGCGGGTTGGACGACGTCCGCATCTATGACCGCGCGCTTTCCTCCAATGACGTGGCAAATCTGTTCTTGCTGGAAGCAGATGTGCCGGTCATTTCGCAGCAACCACAAGCACAATTGGTTACCCTGGGCGGGACGGCAAATTTTAGCGTGACGGCCACGGCCGTCCATCCGCTCTTCTACCAATGGCAAATCAACGGCGCTGCCATCCCCGGGGCAACGAATGCTTTACTCACCCTGCCGGACATTCAGCCGGCGAACCTGGGCTCATATTCCGTCACCGTCAGCAACGGTTTTACGGGAGTCCTGAGCTCTGCTGTCACGCTCGGTATTGAACCGTCCCTGGCAGTGACCTCGGCTTCGAGTCAGAGCCTCAACCTCAACGTCCTGGGTATTCCCGGCACCAGCTACGTACTGCAAACAGCCACTAATTTAACGCCTCCGATCAATTGGCAACCGGTTCTCACCAACCAGACTGATACGAATGGACTCTGGCAATTCTCCGATGCGAACCTGGACACTCCCCAGAAATTTTACCGCGTTGCCACGCCGTGATGCTTTTTGAAGCCGGATGCCGGCTTTCCGGCCCGGTAAAAAAGAAAGGGCATTCAGCTTCAGACTCAACCAAGGCTGGTTCAATGGTCTGAACATTTTTATTTCTTATTTTGCCCTTTTAATTCACTCTCCAAACCTGTGAATTGTACTGGAGGGAAGCAGGAAAATCTGCGGTTCGGGTGGTTTGGCCGAGCTTGGTGTTGGCTCGGCATAATCGTTTTCTTCGCCAGCGTTTTCCTCTCTGATGCCGCCGAGGAGCAATCCTCCGCTTTTCTTGCCCCGGCAGAGCCACTGACCGCCGGCAGTCAGGCCAGTCTCTGGCTCTATCAAGTCCAGGACACCAGTCCGTGGAAGCCGCCATCATTCGCGCCTACCATCGCTGGTCAATTTCTTTGTGGTTCCAATGCTGCCGATACGTCACTAACGCTTGTCTCCAACCAGGCAACCCTCGTCAATACTAACCATCCCGGCGACCTCCTTAAGACGGAATATCAATTCCAGATTCCCTCGAATCTGTCCGGCATCGTCACCCTGGAAATCAGCAACTTCAACCCGGTCACCCTCGTCATTCGACCCGAAGTTTCCGTCGCCACGTTGTCCCCGCTGACCACGGCAGCTACGGTGCCATTCGTGGTTACAAACCAGACCGGCAAGGCGGTGCGTACCAACAGTTCTGTTCCGATGGTTGATTACGTCCGGAGGAACCTTGAGAATCACATTTCATTTTACGAACCGATTTATTTCCTCCTTGGCAATCCCATCGCTGAATTTCAGCTCAGTTTGAAGTATCAGGTCTTTAGTTTCCAGAATCTGGCGAATCCTTATGCCAACGTGGCTGACCATGTTTATTTTGCCTACACGCAGACATCGTATTGGGATCTGTTGACGTCTGACCCTTACTTTTACGACAACAGCTACAAACCTTCTGTCTTCATTTATTACACCAATCTCGTCCACGGTGCTCGTTGGCAACTTGACTGGCAAGGTGGCACCGAGCATGAGTCCAATGGTCGCGGGGGAAGCAACGAACGCAGCCTGTACACCGCTTATTTGCAACCGACGCTCAGTTTGGATTTGCCGGAAAATTTCACCCTTAGCCTTCAGCCGCGCGCCCGGCTGTACTATTCGGTGGGTGACAACAATCCTGACATCGCCGAGTACCGCGGCTACGCTGATCTGCTGGGTGCGCTGACCTGGCAAAAGCCCGGTAGTGAGGAGCGCATCCAGTTTTCGACCAAATTCCGGATTGGCTCCGAGGGGGCGCATCCTGGACTGCTCTTTGATTTGCGTTTCAATGTGGCTGGAGTCCCGCTGCTGGAAAGCTTTAACCCAACGATCCAGTTGCAATACTTCACCGGTTTCGGTCAGACCCTGATTCAGTACAACCAAAAGAGCACCGCCTTCCGCGCGGGCCTCTGCCTGTGGTATTAATTCCTGTTTGCGGCGGTACCAACCGAATCTACCAGGTGTGAGGATGAAAAAGAGGTGTGCTGGATCCTCCCTGGAGCTGGGGCTGAAGTGACTAATCCTCTGCCTGGAAATAATGCCCTTCGAAAAGCGCGCCTAAAGGCTTAACGGACACAAAACCGGAGCTTGATGCCTTGCGCACCCGCTTCAGGTTTGGACGTCAGTTTGTTCAACCGGCGAACCAGGTTTTTGGCGCGGGTCTTGACCAAGCCGTTGACATCGCGGGTCGGCTGGGTCTCCCGCAAGAAGACATTGGTTACCGAACGATCCGCCTCGGTGATAACCCAGAATCTGGTTCCCCCACTGGTATGATAGACAGACAGGAGACGGCGACGCTGTACCACCGCCCGGTCATTTTCCTCGCGGTCTTCCCTGCCCAAGTCGCCCCATTCCCCGTTCACGTGTGCGTTGAGCGCCGTGCGGATGTCCTCCGCCGACAGCAACTTAAGCGCCGCCGGGGAAATCACAATCTTTCCCGGGGAGAATTTGAGATTGGCGGTGGAGAGCATTGGGCCGTCGTGGATGATGCAAACTCAAATTTGGGGCAGTCCTGTTTTGACCGTGCGGCCAAAAAACACGAACGACAAACAATCGCTTAAACCCTTGCGATCAATTGCGTATTTGATGTTTTCTTTTTGTCTAGTAGTCATCGGCCTCTGATTTACTACGCAAAGCTTACCTCTCTGAAATCCATAAGCTTTTCCAAACAATTTCCTTGGAATACACATTATTCTAATGATCAAAATAACGCAAGCATTTATTTTCGTGACCTTTGTGGCAATTGCCCGCTACCTCAGACGTTTGGCGCGAAGAAATAATTTCAAATAAATGGCGGTTTGTGGCATCTAACTCAGGTGAGATATCTGATGACTTGTTGGACTGCGGCGTTTTGGCTGATGGTGAACGCCAGTCAGGCGGCTCATACGGAGGTGCGCCTGTTACTCTCAGCCAATCCCGTGCAGCCCGGCGCTACGATCTGGGCGGGCTTCGATCTGACGATGGCCCCGGGTTGGCATACTTACTGGAAAAATTCTGGAGATTCCGGCATTCCCACTCAAATAAAGTGGAGTTTACCCGCTGGAGTCACCGCCGGGGAGATTGAGTGGCCCCTGCCCAAAAAACTGCCGCCCGCTGAGGTCACCACCTACGCTTACGAAGGCGAGACCATGCTGCTAGTGCCCCTCACGCTGGCTTCCAATATGAACCCTGGTTCGATAAGGCTTTCGGCCCAGGTCTCCTGGCTGGAATGCCAGGACCAATGCGTGCCTGGTGCCACGAACATTTCTGCGACCCTGACGGTTGGTGAGGCTAACCAGCCGACGCCGGAAGCGGCGCTAATTGAATCCTGGCGGAAAAAAGTACCGCAATCGTCGCAGGACTGGACGGTTACCGCCATGTGGGAAAAGCCTGCCAACGATGACACCCGGCCATTGCTCATCCAAGGGCGCTATATTGGTCCCCCAGAACAGGGGGCGGCAGGCATCGCCGAGTTTTTCCCCGATGCCAACGATAATTATGAGATTCAATCGGCCACCGTGAAGGTTCCGGACGCAAACTCGGATTTTTCCCTCGAAAAAAATGTTAAAAAATATGCCGGTAACTGGCCCACGGAAATCTCCGGAGTGCTGGCTTCAGCGGATTCCAGTTACGCGTTTGCCGTTGAGTTGCCTGTAAGTGACCTGCCCCTGGCGATGGCGAAAGCAAGCTTGCCGCCGCAGAACGGGGCGGAATTGCCAACTATGGCGGCCAGCACAGTCTCAACCCCGCTCGCCCAACCTCTCTGGCGGATGCTGATTTATGCCCTGATTGGCGGGCTGATATTAAACATCATGCCGTGCGTCCTGCCGGTGATCGCCCTGAAAATTCTTGGCTTTGTCAACGAAGGGAAAAGTGACCCGGGACGGGTGCGGTTGTTGGGGGTTGTTTATGCCATTGGCGTCCTGGTCTCCTTCGTGACGCTGGCTTTGATTGTCATCGGCGTGAAATCCGTCGGACATCAAGCGGCTTGGGGGATGCAATTCGGCAGTCCGGTTTTCCTGGTGTGCCTGGCCACGCTCGTAACCTTGGTCGCCTTGAATCTTTTTGGCGTGTTTGAAGTGACGCTCGGCAGCCGGGCCATGAATACCGCCGGGGAGCTGGCTTCCCGCCACGGGGCGTCTGGTGCCTTTTTCAATGGCGTACTGGCGACAACGCTTGCGACGCCGTGTACCGCCCCGTTTCTTGCGCCCGCCCTTGGATTTGCTTTCGCCCAGGGCACGCCCATCATCATTCTGGTTTTTCTCACGGTTGGTTTGGGACTTGCCGCCCCTTACATCCTTTTGAGTTGGAACCCGGCCTGGCTCAAATATCTGCCCAAGCCGGGAGCCTGGATGGAGAAATTCAAGATCACCATGGGGTTCCCCATGCTGGCAACCGTCATGTGGCTTTTTTACATCGCATCGAGCAGTTACGGGAAGGATGTCGCCTGGCTGGGTGGTTTTTTGGTTATTGTCTCCCTTGCCGCATGGATTTATGGCGAATTTGTTCAGCGGGGTCGCCGACACCAAACTCTTGCGGCCATGATCGCTCTCGTGCTTCTCGCGATTGGTTATTTCGCCATTTTGGAGAATGAATTGAATTGGCGCACGCCCCGGGACGTGGCTGAGACTAGCGAACCAGTGGATCATTCGCCTGATGCCATCACTTGGGAACCTTGGTCGCCGGATGCCATCGCCAAAGCCCAATCCGCCGGTCAGCCCGTGATAGTGGATTTTACTGCGGATTGGTGCCTGACCTGTCAGGTGAACAAAAAGAGCAGCATCGAAATCCCCTCGGTGCGCCAGAAATTAAAGGCCATCAACGCCCTGACTTTGGTGGGGGATTACACCCGTTTTCCTGAGCGGATGACAGAAGAGTTACAGCGTTTCGGGCGGGCGGGCGTGCCGCTGGTGCTGGTTTATCCGGGCAAGCCGGAGGCTAATCCGGTCGCTTTGCCTGAGATTTTGACACCGTCAACGGTATTGGACGCCCTTGACCGGGCAGTAAAATGACTTAGTTTGAACACAGGCGGCCTGAAAACCGTCCAAACGACCGAATAAACAACGACGAATCAATCATCAACGACAAAATAATTTACCTATTCAATCTTATGAAGAAAACGTTTGCTATCTTTGCCAGTTTGGCCCTCGCGGCTTCCGCCATGGCGCTTGAAATCGGCCAACCCGCCCCTGATTTCAGCGGAACGGATATTTACGGCAAAGCCGTTCACTTAAGCGATTATAAGGGGAAGATTGTCGTCCTGGAAGCTTACAATTCCGACTGCCCATTTTGCCATAATCACTATGCCACAGGTGCAGCTCAGGATTTGCAAAAGGAACTGGCCGCCAAGGGGGTGGTCTGGCTGATCGTTAATTCCGTTAACCCTCATAACTCGAGCTATCGTACTCCTGAGCAGGCGCGCGCCGAATTCACGGATTTAAAAATCAATGCCACCGATTGGATCGATGACAGTACTGGCAAGATCGGCCATTTGTATAAGATGAAAACCACGCCCGATATGTATGTGATCGGCAAGGATGGGGTTCTTGACTATCAAGGCGCGATTGACAATCGTCCCCAGCCTTTTGGCGACCCCCGCACGGCCGATAACTATGTCAAGAACGCGGTGGATGAGTTGCTGGCCGGCAAGCCCGTGACCGTTACAGAGACTAAGCCATATGGCTGTGGTGTCCACTACGGCGGTTTCTGAGGCAGATGGCTTGCCTGGTTGAAATCAAAATAGCTTAGTTTTTGCCCGGCGATGGCGTAGATCTCGGTTTCTCGCCATCGCTGGGTTTAGTTTTCTACTCTAATGGCACTTTTCCCGCCTCCGATGCTTCCAATTTCGAGAATTCAAATTGCTTTAGGAACCAACTTAAGGGAGTGCCATTTTTCACCAGTCGAGGGGTGAATTTTCATTGGTAAAAATCTTGAACCTGGCACGTTTCCGGTTGCCTCTTCCGGGACGAAAACGCGTTGGTCTTGAATCTTGAGGCTTGAGACGCGGCACAGAGTCCTGGCAGCTGGCTACGGGTTCGGGAGAGCGGGGTGGACTGGTTTTTTCTCGGGGAGAGATTCATCGGTAGTTGAGTCGGTCGGCCTTGGAGGGAGCAGCTGATTTTCCAGCGGATGTTCATGTCTTTGCCATTCTTCGGACATGCGCCCGTCCCAGCAGGCGGTGTTGAGCGGGTAAATATCGGGATCAAAAATAACGTGATAGAAATGCCAGACTAAAATCGCCAGGCAGGCTAGCACGGCCTCGTAATAATGAATCGTCAGCGCCACATCCACCGCCCAGCGCGGCAGGAACCGCGTTATGTCCAATTTAAACCAGATCATCAGGCCGGTCACGCCCATGATGATCGTGCCCCACACCACCGCCCAGTATTCCATTTTTTCGGCGTAACCGAACCGGCCGATTTTCGGTTTCCGGTCGCTGAATCCGATCAGATAACGCACCGCACATCCAAAGTCGGCGAGGTCCTTTTTGACGGGAAACAAATCCTTGATCAGCTGCCGGCCCTCTGGGGTAATCAAAACGTGAAAGACATGATACAGGCCGATCAGCAACATCACGATGCCGGCGATGCGGTGTATCCATCGACGGACCGGCTCGCTCGAGCCGAGCATGGCCGCCAGCCCCGAATCGGGAAATTTCAGGGCAAACCCGGTCACAGCCAGGATGATGAAACTGAACGCGAGCACGGCGTGCTGCCAGCGTTGTGAGAGGCTCATCCGCAGTACGGGCCGCCCGGCGGCGCGCAGTCGCGCCGCGACTTTCTTCTGAAACAGTAGAGCGTTATGGACGAACATCGCGCCCACAACGACAAAGATCAGCGCCAGGTAAATCCGCCGCACCCAGCGGCTGACTCTCCCGCCGGTGTCATTCCCGCCGCCCGCGATGGAAATATCATCGTGAATTCTTCCGCTGACGAACATTTTGTTTGCACCGGGATGACATTTCCCGCAGGTAGCCACGAGTTTATCGGGGTTGGTCATGGAGTTGGGGTTGGAGGAGGCCAGGATTTTATGATAGCCATGGCAGCTGGCGCAATTGGCGACGACGGTTGAACCGTTTTGCGCCGCCAGCCCGTGGTAACTTTCGAGGTAGGTTTTCACCCGGTCGACGGGAAGATTATATTTGTCGTCCAGGTAAACCGAGGCGTGGCAGCGGCTGCACACCTCTGAGATTTGGATGGCCGGGCCGGCTTTAAAGGGCTCGATGGTATGTTCCGAATGGCAGTCGGCACAGGTGGGGGCTTCGCGCTGGCCGGCGGCGAGCGCCTCGCCATGAACGCTCGCCGCGACGTCCACGGCCTCCTGCACGTGGCAACGACCGCACGTTTGCGCCTGATGCGAAAAGTAAAGCGGTGACGCCGGCGAGGTGGGCGGCAAAATGTCATGTGAACCATGACAATCCCAGCAATTCACCCTTCCCGACGCCCCGGTCACCTGCCTCATGCCATGTATGCTGGCGGCGTATTCATCAGCTTCCTTACCATGGCAATGGGTGCAGTCCGGGGGCGGCAAGGGATCATGGACAAGATTCGTGACGTTGATGTGGCAGTCCACGCAGGCGAGCCCGGCGTGAACCGACATTTGAAAGGCGTTCGTGGGAAAAATGATCGATACGGTTTTTCCATCGACGATCCAGGTGGTTGTGGGATCGAGATGGCACTCGAGGCAATCGGCGTTGGCAAGTTTTTCCCCGGCCGCTGCGCACACTTCTGCCAGCGCAAGGCAGGCTAGCAGGCAAATCCATCCGCTCACGATTGCCCGCAAGGGCGCGCGCGACCATCGGCAGCGGGCTGTCGCCATGACTGTCATTTTACCCTTCTGACTTTTCAGCGCTGTTGCGCGCAGGTGTTATTTCTTGAAAGTCCGCAAGTAAGCCACCAGCTGGTTGACCTCGTCATCGGACAGACCCTCGGTGGGTTTCATCAAGAGCTTGCCATCCTTGTCCCTCAGCCCTTCCTTGATGGCCTTGATGATGGCGTCATCTTTTAACGCAGCCTGGACTTGTGGATCACTGTAATCCTTGGAGCCGAGCCGCTGCCCCAATTTGGTTTGACCCTTGCCATCCGCGCCGTGGCATTTGGCGCAGAGTTTGTCCCAGTTGTCTTTGGCTCCGTCGGCCGAAGTCGTGATCGCTGCGGCGAAGGACACGGCGATCGCGAGAATGATTATTTTTTTCATAGTTGTTATTTCATTGTTGCTGTTGCCTTGCCAGGATTGATTATTGGCATCTGGTTCAACTACATCTTCGGTTAAATCAACGGCATTGACTGCCCCTGTATTGGCCAAGGCCTTGTATTTTTTGCATAAGGAATAGCGCCGGAATGGGCGCAAAAAGCACCGGCGGGTGGCTTGTTAAGTCAAAAACCCCTATCAATGTGATAGGCATGAACTGTCAGCCGGGTGTGGGCGAGGTGTTTTTGGCTCGACCATTCCGATTCGAAGGTAACAACTTTGGCAGTTGATTTTCATTCCCTGCTTTGGCGAAGCGGCTGGGTGAAACTCGAGCCCTGGCTTGAAACCATAAGATTTTGGGCTCGACGGAATCTCGCCCCACCCCGTCGGAGATCACTCACTTCTCGGGAGGAATGTCTGCGGTTTTTGGAGAAGCGTCAGCCTTTTTTGGGGGCTGGATTGGGGGCCGGTCGCTCCGGCTTGGCAGTTTCCAATTTCGAAAATCCAAATTCCTTTAGAAACCAACCCGCCGGCGCGGCAATATTCACCGGTCGGCGGGTGAAGGTGTCTTTGTAGGCGAGCCGAATGGCGCGCAATCCCAACCGGTAACCTTTTTCCACCCGGCCATACAGCTCGTCGCACATGATGGGACTTCCTGACTCAGCCAAATGCACCCTAATTTGGTGTGTCCGCCCGGTTAGTGGCTTGGCCTCGATCAACGTGAACCGTTCGTTGCTTTGCAAAACGTGAAAGTGCGTTTCGCATTCCTTTCCTTCTTCGGTTAAATCCACGCGCATCCGGCCGAAATGTTTGGGATCGGGTCCGAGGGGCAGGGTGCAGGTCCACTCCGGCTGGCGCGGTTGGCCTTCCACCACCGCCAGGTAAGTTTTTTCCATCCGTCGGGATTCAAACATGTCACCGAACGCGCGCATGGCTCCCTCGCTCTTGGCAAACAACATGACCCCGCTGGTGTCTGCATCCAGCCGGTGAATATGGCGAAGATATTTCAAATTGCGCGAACGGGCCCAAAAATCATCCGCGCGGATGGAGGAATCGATCGCCGCCTGGAGATTCCAGTTGGTTTTGCGCCAGGTATGCGGCACCAGCATCCAGCCCCGTGGCTTATCAATCGCCAGCACCGAACGATCCTCATACAGGATGGGGATCGGGTCGCAGCCCGGCAGTTCAATCGCACTTGTTTTTGCCATTCAGGTTAATTTATTTGAATTTCGCCTTCGTCGCAGCCAGAATCCGTCAACAATTCAACCCCAACGCAAAATGCCAAGAACCGTCACCCTTTTCACCGGCCAATGGGCTGATCTTCCACTCACCGAATTGCTCCCTCTCGTCAGGAAAATGGGATATGACGGTGTTGAACTCGCCTGCTGGGGTGATCATTTTGAGGTCGATCGTGCCCTCGCTCAGCCCGATTACGTCAAAAAGAAATGGGCCCTGCTGGCTAAACACGGCCTTGCGTGCCAGGCGATCTCGAGCCATCTCGTCGGCCAGGCCGTTTGTGATTTGATCGATGAACGGCATCAGGCCATTTTACCCGCCGATGTCTGGGGTGATGGCAAGCCGGAAGGCGTGCGCCAGCGCGCTGCCGCCAAAATGTCTGCCACCGCCCGCGCCGCCCGGATTTTCTTTAATGCCCGCCCTGGCAAAAAGAGCGGCGACCAATCGGCCGCCGCGGTGGTCAATGGTTTCACCGGGTCCTCCATCTGGCACGCGCTCTATGCCTTTCCCCCCACGAGCCAGGCTTTCCTGGAACGCGGCTTTGTTGATTTCGCCAAACGCTGGCTGCCGATCCTCGATGTCTTTGAAAAAGAAAACGTCAACTTCGCCCTTGAAGTGCACCCCACGGAGATTGCTTTCGACATTGCCTCCGCCAAGCGCGCCCTGGGCGCGGTTAAAAACCATCCCCGCTTTGGCTTCAACTACGATCCATCGCATCTGGGTTATCAGGGGGTGGATTATGTGAAATTCATCCGCGAATTGGGCGACCGCATTTTCCATGCGCACATGAAAGATGTCTGGTGGGGTCACGGTGACGGTACGGTTGGCGTTTTCGGCGGTCACACCGACTTCACAGATCCCCGCCGCTGTTGGGATTTTCGTTCTCCGGGGCACGGCGACATCAAATTCGAGGATATCATTGTCGCCTTGAACGATGTCGGTTATCGCGGTCCGCTCTCTGTGGAATGGGAAGACGGGCGCATGGACCGCATCCATGGCGCGACCGAGGCTTGTAACTTTGTACGGAAACTCGATTTCGCGCCCAACCAAGCCGCCTTCGACGCCGCGTTTGCAAAACGTAAATAAACCAAGCCTGCCTTAAAGTAGCGGCGTCTCGGCAGAGCGCCGGACTATTCCCGGCACTTCCAGAATGCGGCAGTCTGCCGACGTGCCGCTACCCCAAGCAGGGTGACGTAGGCGCGACTTACTCAAGGAAATGTCACGATATATCATTCCTTACTTGTACCCATCGCGCGGTTTTCCTAAAGTTCATTGAACAACCACTTTATGTCAGCCAAACGCAAACTTCGTTACGGCATGGTCGGGGGCGGGCAGAACGCTTTCATTGGCGCGGTTCATCGCCTGGCCGCCAATCTGGATGGTCAGATTGAACTCGTCGCCGGCGCTTTTTCCTCCGATCCAAAAAACTCAAAGATCACAGGTGAACAGCTGTTTCTGAATCCCCGTCGTGTCTATGGCAGTTACGAGGCCATGGCCCGGGCAGAGGCTGCGCTGCCCGCGGACGAGCGGATTGATTTCGTTGCCATCGTTACCCCGAACTTCCTCCATGCGCCCGTGGCCACCACGTTTTTGAAGGCCGGCTTTCATGTGGTCTGCGACAAGCCGATGACCATTACGTTGAAAGAGGCGCGGACTTTGCGCGAAACGGTCCGCAAAACCGGCAAGGTCTTTGCCCTGACTCATAATTACACCGGGTATCCCATGGTCAAGGAGGCGCGCGAGTTGGTGCGCACCGGCAAACTCGGCCGCATCCTCAAAGTTGTCGCCGAGTATCCCCAAGGATGGCTGCTCGACAAAATCGAGGCGGAAGGCCAGAAGCAGGCGGCCTGGCGCAGCGACCCCAAAAAGGCTGGAGCCAGTTGCTGTCTGGGCGATATCGGCACCCATGCTGAAAATTTGGGCCGCTATATCACGGGGCTGGAAATCGAATCTTTGTGCGCCGATTTCACCAGCTTCATTCCGGGCCGCAAGCTCGAGGACGACGCCAATCTCTTGATTCGCTACCACGGGGGAGCCAAGGGTGTCTTGCATTGCTCCCAAATCTCCTGCGGCGAGGAGAACAACCTCAACATCCGGGTTTACGGCACCAAAGGTTCACTTGCCTGGCAGCAGGAACATCCGAACGAATTGAAATTCATCGCCAAGAACGAGCCCGCGAGAATCCTGCGCCGCGGCAACGGTTACGTCAGTGACCGTGCCAAAAAATTCACGCGGCTCCCGTTCGGTCATCCCGAGGCGTTCATTGAGGCGTTCGCCAATATTTATCTCGAGGCGGTCGCGGCCATTCGCGCCAAACTTGCCGGCCAACGCGGCGGTGACTTTGATTTTCCGCCCGTGGACGACGGGGTTTACGGGATGGCGTTTCTCGAAACCGCCGTGAAGTCGGCGGCGGCCAGCGCCAAGTGGACCAAATTTCCCAAACTGTAATAGCTGAACTCGCCAACTAAATAATAAAATGAAAAGTCGAATTCCATTCCTCGTCGCCGCAGCCATTGCTGCTTGCGGTTATGCCAGCCAAACCGTCGCGCAAAATGCGGCCGCACCCGCCAGGCCGCCATTCAAAGAAACGATCATCAACGGGGTCGCGGGTTTCCAAGACACGCCGATGCAGCCCGACGGGCAATGGCATGTGCATGACCCGGCGCGTCCCCAGCCTCCCATCGTGACCACTCATAAATTCAGCCAGGAAGCCCCGCCGCCCAGCGACGCGATCGTCTTATTTGACGGCACCGATTTATCTCAGTGGCGCGACAAGAAAGACGGCGGTCCGGTGCCCTGGCGGGTCGAGGATGGCCTCGCCATTTCCGCCAAGGACGACATTGTGACGACGAACCAGTTTGGAGACATGCAACTGCATCTCGAATTTCGCGAGCCGATTCTGCATGGCCGTGTGGGGCAGGACCGTGGGAACAGCGGAGTGTTCTTGATGGGCCGTTATGAAATTCAAGTGCTGGATTGCTATCAAAATCCGACCTATGCGGACGGCGCCACCGGTGCCATTTACGGCCAGCATCCGCCGCTCGTCAACGCCTGCCGCCCGCCCGGCGAATGGCAGACGTATGACATTATTTTCAACGTTCCGCACTTCGATGCCAACGGCAATTTGTTGACCCCCGGTTATGCCACCGTCTTTCAAAATGGCGTGGTGGTGCAGAACCATCAGGCGATTCGCGGCGAGACGAACTGGCGGGTGCCCGGAACCTATACGCCGGTCGGCCCCACCGGTCCGCTGGCCCTTCAATACCACAATAATTCCGTGGCTTTCCGGAATATCTGGGTCCGTCCCATTACGGTGGATAATGAACCTTGAGACCGGCGTGCCGGCCTAAGCTTTCCATCATTTTGACGAGAATTAATGCGGTTTTGAATTCCAACATGAAGATTAAATTTGTCTGCTCAGTCCTGCTCGTATTGTTCACCACAGTGGCCCTCCAGGCCGCGCCAAAAAGATTGCTGATGGTCACCACCACCACTGGTTTCCGTCACAGCTCCATTCCCACGGCGGAAAAAATCCTGGCGCAACTGGCGGAATCCAGTGGCGAATTCACCGTCGATTTTGTCCATCAACCCCCCGGCAAGCCCGCTGGGTTGGGCAAGGACGCGACGGATGCCCAAAAAGACGATTACGCGGCGGCAGAAGCAAAATGGGTGGTTTCCCTTCAAGACGCGCTCCAGAAACTTTCGCCAGCCTCACTCGCCAATTATGACGGCGTTGTCTTTGCGAGCACGACCGGTGACCTGCCGATCCCGGATAAGGAAGGCTTTTTGAACTGGATCAAGGCCGGTCATGCGTTCATCGGAATTCACGCCGCCAGCGACACCTTCCATAATTGGCCGGGATACATCGACATGCTCGGCGGCGAGTTCAAACACCACGGCCGGCAGGTCAGCGTCGACTGTTTGAATCAGGATCCGCAGAATCCGGCCACCGCCGGACTGCCCAAAGTATGGACCATCCAGCAGGAGGAAATTTATCAGTTCATCAACTACGATCCCGCAAAAGTCCACGACCTGCTCATCCTCGACAAACATCCGGAAACCGGCGATCCCGGTCATTACGGCGTTTCCTGGTGCAAGAATTACGGGGACGGTCGGGTTTTTTACACTTCGCTCGGACATCGCGAGGATATCTGGGACGCCGACCCGGGCATGCCTGACCGCAAAAACTCCCCGGAAATCGCCAAGGCATATCAGGCCCACATTCTTGGCGGCATCGAATGGGCGCTCGGTTTGAAAAAATAAGCCCGTCCATCAAATCTTGGGTTGAATTGCAGGCGGCAATTCGGTTATGTTCCCGTTTCCGATGGTTCGGGGTGTAGCGTAGCCTGGCTAGCGCGCTTGCTTGGGGTGCAAGAGGTCGGGAGTTCGAATCTCCCCACCCCGACCATTTTTAAGGGGTTTTTCTTCTTTCGCGCAGTTTCCCAGGGCGTTGCTGATTGTTTTCCCTTTTTATTTGCGTGATACGCAGTGTCTTGTTTCGCCCTTTCCGGAATGGTGTCGGGAGGGAGTCTTCGCCGCGCCGGATAGTCGAACATTTCATCCGCGTCGGATTTCTGATCCCTGGAATCGGATCTCGATCCGGTAAACTTTCTTGGTGCGGCAAGTCAGCTTGCCGGTAGCCAGTTCGATTTGATCCGGGATTTCGATCCGGTGGATGTCCACCCCGGCGTGATAACCGCGTTCCGAAAACACATCAATCAACATGGCCAGGGCCAGCGAATTATCCAGGAGCTCATCTTCTGTGTTGATGTGAGCCGTGCCGGAAATCGCGTGGCGCAGAACGATCGGGATGATCCTGCTTTCGATAAACTCAATGACACTGGCAAAAAGCGGGCCGTGTTCCAGTTCATAGCTGTCCAGCCGCTTCACCAGCTCTTGGCGGGCATGAATGATGATGTCGCTCGCCACGGGCACCCCACGGAGCCGGTCCACCGTGCGAGAGTCAAGTTCCAGCGTGCTTTGATACTCCAGTTCGCGCAGGATGTTTTCCTCCACCTCGGCAATCGGGCCCTGGGCGTTGATGAAGTGGTAATGGAAAATTTCCTTTAAAGACTGCAAAGCCTCCCAGGTTTGCTCCTTAAAAATGCGGTAGCGCCGGCGGGCCAGGGACTCGTCGTGATCGGTCGGTCGGTCTTCCGGCAGCGGGGTGTTGGCCGTACGCGAGGCTAGTTCCATGAGCGCCGTGGTTTCGCGCCCGCGCTTGAGTTGGCGAGCCACGGATTCCTTCTCGTCCACGAACAGCACCATGATGTGAATGGTTGGCTGACGAAAATGAATACTCAAGGGAGTGTTGTAAAATTCCCGGCGCAGGGCGTGCATTTTGTCCACCAGCAGCTTCAAACATTCGACCTGCACATGGGTACGTGGGAAACCATCCAGAATGACTCCGTCATGATATTCTGCGCGGAGCAACTCATGCAGCACCAGCCCGATAACGTCCCGGTCACCGACCATGTTGCCGGCGGCTTTCAGAGCGCGGGCCGCGGGCGTATTGAGCAACGAACTGATCACGATCGGCTTGCAGGTCAAACCCCGGACTTTGGCGATGAAGGCGGTATTGGTGCCCTTGCCAGCACCAGGCGCGCCGCCCAACAGGATGATCTCCTTGGGAAAACGCATGCGCTCGTGACCGAATTCCGACTCAAGCTCACGCCAGATGGATCCAAAAATAAGCTGGGCGTCCTTGATTTCAAGATCGTTGCGCTTGGTCACGCCTGGGGCAACCGGTGGCGGAACGGGCTCAGTGGGTGCGGTCATAGAATTAAAACGCGAACACTCACCATGCCCGCCTTCAGCATTTAGTTTGCGGATAATTACTGGCGCGGTCAACCTGTCTTCGATCTTGCGCCGGGGTGTGTCCTTCCGCCGAAATGGCGAGCTTTCATCGACGTGCATGAATCTCAGTCACGCCGCAAAGAACATTCCTGTTGATCTGCCCGGCTTGCCACCAGTTCTCGCAGCGCGAGAACTGCCACATTCTTCCGCAACCCCTGTCATCATAATGTCGTCAATTAATTCAATGGTATTCGTTTGTAAATCGGTTTATTGGTGGTGGTGAAATCATGCTGAAAAGTTTTTGCATCCGGCTGTTGCTTGCGCTTGCGCTCGGCGAAATCGCAGCGCAATCACCGGCCCGGGCCTCGGACTTTCGGCATGACGTCCAGCCGATTCTGGAAAACTACTGCTACGATTGCCATGCGGATGGTGAAAACAAAGGAGGCGTGGCCTTTGATAAGTTTAATCCCGACGCCAATCCCGCCGAGAGCCGGGACCTTTGGCTGAAGGCACTCAAAAATCTCCGCAGCGGTCTTATGCCCCCGGCAAAAAAAGCGCAGCCGACCGATGCGGAAAAGCAGGTCATCCTGGGCTGGATCAAGTCGGATATCTTCGGCATCGACCCCAATAATCCAGACCCGGGCCGGGTCACGGTGAGCCGCTTGAATCGCGAGGAGTATCGCAATACCGTGCGCGATTTGCTGGGCGTGGATTATGACACGCAGGCCGAATTTCCGCCGGATGACACCGGCAACGGCTTTGACAACAACGGCGACGTGCTGACGCTCTCGCCGACCTTGCTGGAAAAGTATTTGAACGCCGCCCAGGAGATTGTTTCACAAGTTGTGCCGGTCACCTCGAAAGTAATTGCCGAACGGGTCATCAGCGGAGGGGAACTTGCGATGGATGCTGGAACCCCCAAAAAGTCCCTTTCGTTTTCCTATTATGATTCCACTTCGGTCGCCCACCCTTTCCAAATTCAGCACCCGGGCCGCTATCAACTCGTCTTAAACATCTCGGCCGATGAGCGGTATGTTGAAGACCAGTTCGATTACAACCAGTGCCGCTTCGTTATGGCGGTGGACGGCCAGGAATTGTTCCACCGTGACTTCAGCCGCGAAGGCGGCCAGGCGTTTCATTTCCAGTTTGACCAGCAATGGACCAGCGGCGACCACGTGATCTCTTTCCACGTGGAACCGCTGGCGCCCGAACGGGAACAAATCCGGTCGCTGAACCTGCGGATTAATTCGGTGACGTTGCGCGGGCCGTTCGATGAAAAATATTACGTCACGCCCGCCGATTACCGGCGTTTCTTTCCGAAGGACGTGCCCACTGGTGCCGCTGCCCGCCGCGATTACGCCCATGAGCTGCTTAAAAATTTCGCCACCAAGGCGTTTCGCCGCCCGGCGGAAGACCAGGATGTGAGTCGCCTCGTAAAATTGGCAGAAGCAGTCTATTCGCAGCCGCACCAGACGTTCGAAGCTGGCATCGCGCAAGCCATGTTGGCTGTGCTCGCGTCGCCGCGTTTTCTTTTTCGAGAAGAAACCCTTGAGCCGGCCGGCGCCAAGGCATCCGCCGCTTTCGTGGATGAATATTCGCTCGCCTCGCGCCTGTCGTATTTTCTCTGGTCTTCCATGCCGGATGAAGAACTGTTCCAGCAGGCGGCCGCGGGAACGCTTCGCACAAATCTGGATGCCCAGATCAAGCGGATGATCGCGGACCCGCGCTCCGAGGCATTGACCAAAAATTTCGGCGGCCAATGGTTGCAGACGCGGGACATCATGATTGTACCGATCAAGGCTGGCAGGGTGCTGGTGCAGGACGGGGTTTCCAAAACCGACCCAATCGCCATCAGCGCGGTCGGGGCGGAACACCTATCGAAGGGTTTTTCGGAGGCGGATCTGGATACGATTACGCGCCTTAATTTCCAAGGTGAAGCGGATTCGTATTTTAACTACATCATGCATCAAGACCGCGATGTGGCGGAGTTCGTGGACAGTGATTACACGTTTCTCAACGGGCGGTTGGCGCGGTTTTACGGCCTGAGCGAACTCGCCGTGCAGGGTGACGAGTTGCGCAAAGTCACCCTGCCGGCGGACAGCACCCGTGGCGGCGTGCTCACCATGGGAAGCGTCCTCGCCGTGACGTCCAATCCCACGCGCACCTCGCCGGTCAAGCGCGGCCTGTTCATCCTCGATAACATTCTTGGCATCCCTTCCCCGCCGCCGCCGCCGAACATACCGCCGCTGGAGAATGCTGTCTCTGCCGTGGCTGGCCATACGCCGACCTTGCGCGAGGCATTGTCCATTCACCGAACCCAGCCGATGTGCGCGTCGTGCCATGACCGGCTGGACCCGCCGGGCTTGGCGCTGGAAAATTTTAACGCCATCGGCATGTGGCGGGACCAGGACCATGGCCAGCCCATTGAAACCACCGGCCAGCTTGCCACGGGCGAAACCTTCCACAACGTCCGTGAATTGAAGCAACTTCTGGCCACCAAGCATCGCACGGATTTTTATCGATGCCTCACGGAGAAAATGCTTACGTATGCGCTGGGCCGTGGCCTGGAATATTACGACGTCGAAACCGTGGATCAAATCGTGGCGCAGTTGCAGAAGAACCATGGTCGGTTTTCCGTGCTGGTGGCGGGCGTGATCGATTCCGCGCCCTTTCAAAAAGGCCGCACTGCGATTGCCTTGGGCGAAAATGAGCCCCCGAAATCGTCTGAGCATTTTGCGAACGTAAAATAAGCGAAAGGTACAATATGAAACAGAGCCATATGCAATCCGCCGCCCAACGCCGTGCCAGCCTCAGCCGCCGCCATTTCCTGCGCGGGGTCGGCGCGTGCCTGGCCTTGCCCGCCTTGGAATCGTTTTTTCCGTGGAAACTCGTGGCTGCCGAAAATGCCGGTGGCGGCCTCGCCCTCACTGCCAGTGGCGCACCGCTTCGATCGGCATTTATTTTCTTTCCCAATGGCGCCATCCAGCCCAATTGGTGGCCGGACACCCCGGGCGCGGACTTCAAATTTAATTCCACCCTCCAGCCCTTGGCGGATTGCCGGGACTACGTCCGCGTGCTCGGGGGACTGGACCATCTAAACGCCATCGGCGGCGTGGATGGCGGGGGCGATCACGCGCGCGGCAATGCGGTCTTCCTGACCGGCATGCATATCAAGAAAAGCGCCACCGATTTGCATGACGGCATTTCCATTGATCAGCTTATGGCTGCAAAGGTGGGGCGCGCCACGCGTTTTCCCTCGCTTGAGCTGACTTGTGACGATGCGCGGAAGACGGGCGCGTGCGACGCCGGCTATTCCTGCGCCTACCAGTATAATTTGTCCTGGAGCTCGCCCAATACGCCGGTGCCCGCTGAGTTTAATCCGCGCTCGGTGTTCGAGCGTTTATTCGGCCCCGGCGAGCATGGCCAGCGCGTGCAAAACAACCAAATCCGCCAAAAGGCTCAGCAATCGGTGCTCGATTTTGTCATGGATGACGCCCGCGACATGCAAAAGCGTTTGACCGGCACGGACCGGGACAAATTGGACCAATACTTTACCAGCGTGCGCGAAGTCGAGGCGCGCATCCAGCGGGCGGAGCAATTTGGCCCCGCCCCAGATCCGTTGATCGAGACGCCTGATGGAGTTCCATCCGACCAGACAGAATATGTCGAGATCATGTACGAGCTGATGGCCTTGGCGTTTCAGACTGATTCCACACGCATCGCCACGTTCTGTCTCGCCCACGATGGCGACAACCGCTCGTTCAGCCAGATTGGTGTTCTCGAGGGGCATCACGACCTCTCGCATCATGAGAACAACCCCGAACGCATTGCCAAAGTCGCGAAGATTGACGAGTGGTACGCAGAAAAATTTGCCGGTTTCCTGAAAAAACTACAGTCCATGAAGGACGTGGACGGCCAGTCCGTGCTCCACAATTCCATGATTGTTTACGGAGGCGGCAATTCCGATGGCAACCGCCACACGCACACGAACCTGCCCATCGTACTGGCGGGCGGTGGCGGCGGCACGTTGTCGCCCGCGAGCTATGAGCGGTTTGGTTCGCTGCCGGCGTGCAATTTGTTTTTGAGCCTTGCCGACCGGATGGGAGTTCAGGGGCTGGAGCGGTTTGGAGATTCCACGGGACGGCTGGCCAAGATTTAAGGGCGCGGGTCCATGACCCGCAGCAACTTCGCCGGTCAGGACGGCTCCGAAATTGATTTGAGCCCTTTGAACTTTGGACATTGCTGCGGCTCACAGAGCCGCGCTCCGGAAAACCGGTCGTCAGTCATTTGCCGCCATTTTGTAAAAACTATGAAACTAAAACTGCTCCTCTGCCTCATCGCCGCCATCCCCATGCTTGCGCTCGCGCAGGACGCGCCGGAGGTGATTCATTTGTGGACCAACGGCGCGCCGGGTTTTGAATCGCGCAAGGACATTCCCGAGCAGGCCGCGAGCTATTGGGTGAGGAACATCAATAATCCGTCCATCACAGTGTTTCTTCCGCCCAAGGACAAGGCCAACGGTGCGGCGGTGGTCATTTGTCCCGGCGGCGGGTTTCGCGAGCTTGTTTACGAGGCCGAGGGCGTGCAGGCGGCGCAATATTTTAACCGCCTCGGCGTTGCGGCGTTTGTGCTGAAGTACCGCCTGTTCCGCGAAACCAATTCCGTTTACACGCCGGAGCAGCCACATCAGGATGGGCTGCGCGCCATGCGACTGGTGCGCAGCCGCGCGGCGGACTGGGGCATTGACACCAGGCGGATCGGCATGGTGGGCTTTTCCGCGGGCTGCGAAGTGGTCTCGATGACCACCTTTGGCGATACTGCGGGAAAGGTCGGCGCCGCCGACGCGGTTGAGCAGGCCGATGGGCGGCCGGATTTCATTGTGCAAGTCTATCCAGGACCGCTCGGAATTCCCGATCACGCGTTGCCGCCCGGTGCGCCGCCGGCATTCCTGCTCGTGGCCGATGACGACAACCACACGGATGCCATTCTCAAACTCTTCACCCTGTATCGCGCCGCCAAGGTTCCCGTGGAAGTCCATGTCTTTGCCAAGGGCGGTCACGGTTTCAACATGGGCCAGCGCTCCAAGTTGACCACAATCAAGGACTGGTCGCAGCGCCTGACCGACTGGATGGGTGACAATAATATTCTGGATCCAGCCGTGCCGGCCAAAGGGGTTAAGTAGCAGCCGTATGCTGTTTTCTCAGTGCGCGTTGGCAATCTGCCGTATCGCCGACTGCCAGTCGGCGGACCCGCACCTAGCCATAGATTTGAAGTTACGAGGTTTGCGTCCATGCAGATAGCCGACAAGTAAACATATTTGGGCGTGGCATGCTAAGGATGTTTCCGTGCACCACATCGCCAATCCTGAACATGTCCGCCAGTATCAACGACATGCCAGCTATTTTGACCACGGCTATGCCACAAAAATCATTTCAGATGGTTTGGGACGAAGTAATCCACATCGCTCAAATCGTGTGCACCAGTCCGGATTTTGAAACCTCCGTACCTTGTGGGACGCGATGCACCTTGGACGAGGAAGCGAAGCGGATGGAGACCGAGCTTTGGCAGCTATAAACGAGAGGTATCGCAAATTGGATGAACTTGTGAAATGATCCCAGTTCAAGGGATACAAAACTTGGGACGATCATCGGGCGGCGAATCCGACCGAAAGACCGATTAAGTCGGAAACTTGACTTTCGTTGGGGGTTGGCCAGATTTTGTCTTTAGGCATCGCTAAGCGCATTGAAATAATATGACTTCAGCCTCCACAGTTTTGATTCATGGCAGCGAGTGGAAGCTTTTAGACATTGAGGAATCAGTTGCTGATTGTCGTTGTCAGGAGTGGCGGCCAAAGCGTTGGGTTCGCCGTGATGCGCGCGTTCAGCGCGCAGGCAAGACTTCGCTTTATATCGGCCAGGAGTTTGACCCAGCGTTTTACGATTTGGTTCGCGGTGGTTGGCGTCACGACCATTGCCAGATTTGCTGGTGGGAGTTATCCGAGTCGAATGACGAGGCTCATTCGCTTGGCTACACCGATGGTCGCCACTGGATTTGCAGCGAGTGTTATCAGCAGTTTATTTGAGATGAGAGCCATGCTGCTTAACATGACTCCGCAGCCATCCGCCGTTGTCGCTGGCCGTTTCGTCGCGAGTCGGGGGCGGGGAGGGTTTCGAGGTAAGGCTGCATTAATATTTGGTAACTATTTACAATGAGCACAGAAAGTCAGGTTCAGCAGTTTGCCGATGGCGACCTTTATTTCTGGTTAGAGCAGGATTCGTCCATCATGCTCAAGGCGACATCCAATGGTGATCCAGTGGAGCTTGGAGCAGAAGAGGCCAGAGAGATTGGAGAGGCATTGATAGCATTGGCGAAGAAGTTGGAAGCACTTGATTCACCGAAGCATTAATTTGATATTTGACCGTGCGGCCAACAAGTCGCCCCAACAATCCGCCACACTGCTCCACCACGCTTCACAATTGACACCTGGCGCGTCCAATGAGCAAAAGCGCAACAATCCAGAGCGGGGAGGCTGGGCAAAGCGAGGAATCGTCTATCTAAATCTATCACCCTGAGCGCATTTTCGTGCTTTTTGTTGCATCTAAGCGAAAACACGCAAAGCCGTTGGAATCATGGGTTCCATTGATTGTATTGTGTTTTCAAGTTCTTTGCGACTTTGCTCTGGGCGAGTTCGAATCTACCCACCCCGACCATTTTTGATTTCCTGTCCCAACCTGCCTGATCACTTTTTGCGCCTTTGGCTTTGAAAATTGCTGGACTCTCCGTAACGTTGGCTTTTCAGTTTGCAATTTTAAGTTTGAATTCGCCTTTCAGCTTATTGCACCCGTAAACGATAAAATTGCCTCGGCGAATTCGGGTTAATGCTGTTGGGCAGCGAAATCGTAAAAGGTCCGGCATTGGTGAGCAAATTGGCGCTTACTGGCGTCCACGAATTGACCGGTTGGCTGAGATTGGTGCCCATCAGGGTGACATAATCGTAATTGCTAATGCCATTGGCGGCTTGCAAGGTTAAATTCAGGTTTGTCGCGGCAATGCTGGTGATCAAGGGAACGGGGTCGGCGTAAATCTGGAAAGCCGCCGTGATTTCGCCATCCGGACTGTCCCAATTGGTTCCTGCATCCGTGGTATAGGCTGTCGTGCGGGTGGCATTGGGGTTGTATGGATTAATTACCCAATAGCTGGTGGTATCCGCTGAATCGGTGCTGGCGACCAGCCAATATTGGACACCGGCACTCAATTGGATGGTTTTGGTCGGGACGAGGGATTGAACCGTGAACGGGACGCCATTGGAATTGATATTCGTGAGCAACCACGTTTCGATGGGGGTTCCAGGTTGGTGTTGCGACCCGGTGTAAAAATCCGAACACAAAGTGAACCGGATCTCATTGGGGCCGGTGGAACCCAGCCAATAATAAACCGGCACCAAGATGTGATCCAACGTTTCATTGGCACTGGATGAAAACGGCATCGCCTGCCAGTCGCTGAGCGAGCATCCCGCAGATTCATTGATGGTCGCATAGGTGAAATTGGGACCGAAAGTGTCAAAAATCAGCGGTGAGGCGGGAAGCAGGTTGGTGGCCCCATTAAAATACAATAAATCAGTGGGGCTGAATTGATTCGGGGCAAACGCAAAAATTCTTAACTCGTCCAACAATCCGTTGAAATTCTCGCCGCCTTGGATGTTCGCTGCGATGCGGAAAATGTCCGCCGATTGGAGCGGGTTGGGCAGCCCGGCTTGTGAACTGACAGGCACTCCGTTGGCATAAAAAGTGCCTATGCCATCGGAGAACACCAATGCCAGGTGGGTCCAGGTATTAGTCGGGGCGGCTGCATAACCGATATATCCCAAGCCCCCATAAATGGCGCCGAACGAATTTCCAAATTGATACAGGCCCCAGCCGGTGGTGCTGGAATTACCATCATAAACCAGAGAGGCCGTATTGTTATTGCTGGAAGGATTGACCCAAACTTCGACACCAAAATTATTGGTCAGGACCCGGATGGGCGCCGCGGAGCCGTATTGTCCCCCGAGATATTGTAAACTCAAGCTGCTCCCCGCGTTAGTTGCGGCGAGCGGCGCCACGTTGGTCGAGTATTGCGGGTAAACCAGCGAGTTAAGCCCATTTGTCGTTGGCGTGTTGGTCAGAATAAAGCGCACCACCGAATCAATGGTATTGGTGCTGGCGCCCGAGGCAATCGCCCCCGCATCACTTTCCCCCATATGCCAGTAATAAAACGTATTGACTGTGGCATCGCTTGGCAGGGCGATGCCCAGCACAGCCAGCAATAGAAATAACAAGAACCCTTTTTTCATATATTATGATCCCCAGCCGTAATTTTTGATTTGGTCTATTTTCGCCGACCGGCTTGGGGTCTTTCGTGATTTTCCTCGTGCTTCGCCAACTTGCAAGCCTTTTTCAAGTCCGGTCCCTAAGTGTGTCCCCCTTTTTACCCGCTGGCTGCATTTTTCTTGTGAATAATGAGGATTTCCGTTACTTTAAGTCATGTTACCTACTCGTTTATGAGAACCTGTTCCCTACTGCTTTTAGTCAGTTTGGCCGTTTCGCTGGCAGTCGGAGTTAGTGCCGATTCCATTTTGGAGGTGTCACGAACAACTGATCCGTTGTCGCTGCCTTTGGTGCCTTTCGGCGTGACCCAACCGGTCAGCATGACGAGCCTGTTGGGTAATCAAGTTGATACGTTAAATTCAGATACTCTTTTTCAAAATCCACTTGCAAGTGTCTCCCTGTACTTCCCGCTGGAGAGAAGGCTTGCCATTGCGCCGGAAAATCTTGAGTCCCTGTCGATCTACGAGCCTTCTCCTGGCGCTGGGCTTTCCGCTCCATTGCCGGTCGTCAATGGCACGAGCCCGGCAAATTTGGACTTGGGATCGTTGCTCAATAACAATTTACCCGTGGAATATCCCGCGATTGTTACCGTTAGTATCAACCCGGTATCTTTTTCATCGCCGGACCCAGTCGATATTGGTCCCCAGCCGATGCGAGCAATGACTCCGGAACCGAGCGAAATCAGTCTGTTAGTTGTTGGCTTGGCCGCCATGGCTTTGATTTTTCGTTTTTCACCGCGAAGAGTTTGAGGCAGTGCTCGATTGAGAAGTTTCCGCCTCACTCCACCCTCCGCTGGCAGTATGCGCGGCCAAAAGCGTGGGGATCCTTTTTCCCTTTCAGATCATTCTAAATTGTTGATTCTATCTGGTTTGGTGTGGCAAAACATGCTGGGGATCATGGGCTTGACAAAGTTGTCCGGCTTGGTGCCATTGAACTCTCAATATGTGTATCCAAGGCAATTCCATAAAAAACTACTCTTTCTTTGCTTCCTGTTTTTTGTGGTGCAACAGCTTCGGACTGGGTTGCCACCAGCGGCTCATCGTTTTTCATCGGAGGAAGATTACGATTTCACCTTGCCCATCGATACGTTTACCAATGGTGACGGTTTTGTTTTTCCAATTTGCGAGCGGCGGCGGCATGAGCAGGATGATGAGGTAACCGTAGTTGCGGTGCCCGTTCGCGGTTATGTTTTCAGCAGTTGGTAGCCGGTTAACGTCTTTACTTTTACGGAAACTTTCGTGAGTGCAGGAGGCTAGACCTCCCCCCCCGTTGTTTCAACATACTATGTGCCGGTTCCAAAGTATTACTACAATCCGGTGCTGAGATTCGTACCCCAACCTGAATCCGTGCTCGATGAAGTTCCAGGGGTTAGCGAATTGACTGAACAGCCTGGCTGGCTGGCCAATTTTGTCCCGCGGCAGAGCAGGGAGCAGCGTGAAAACCGGTAGGCTTTTCATGCCCCGCTGATACCAAATCCTGGTTAATGGGCATCGAAGTTGGCTGTCTGCAGCCCGTTCAATGATCCTTCCTGCGCAGGAGAATATCCCTCAAAGCTCTGACTCTTTCAGGACTGCATGAATTTCTTTTTAGGAATCGGAGCAATTTGGGAGGTCCTCAAACATCAACTGGAAAAGCAATATTTGATTCAAGAACGGCAAGAAAGGTGAGGCCAGACCTTGCGGGTTGGGTGATAGGATGTAGGTTAAATAAAAGCGATGAAAATAACCGTCACTCGCGAATTGTACCCCGGTGAGACCCGGGTGTCACTCACCCCTGAGGCGGTCGCGCGTCTGGTCAAGCTCGGTGCGGAGGTGGAAGTGGAGGCAGGCATCGGAATCACTGCCGGCATCGCCGAGCCGGCTTACGTCAAGGCGGGCGCGACCATTTCCTCCGATCGCAAACACCTTCTGAATTCCGGCGACATCGTGTTGGGGTTGCGCAAACCCACGCTCGAGGAGGTCGAATCGCTAAAACGTGATTCAATCCACATCAGCTTGCTCGACCCATTCAATGAGAAGGAGCTGATCCAGAAATTTGCCGATTGCGGTGTCAGCGCGATCAGCCTCGAATTGATTCCGCGCACCACGCGGGCGCAGAAAATGGACGAACTTTCCTCCCAAGCCAATCTCGCCGGCTACGAGGCTGTCATTTTGGCCGCCCGTTATTGCAACAAGATTTTTCCGATGATGACGACCGCCGCTGGAACGATCTTGCCGTCGAAAGTCTTTGTCATTGGCGTCGGTGTCGCCGGTTTGCAGGCGATTGCCACCGCGAAACGCCTTGGAGCCAGAGTCACTGCTTATGACATGCGGCCAGTGGTCGAGGAGCAGGTCAAATCGCTCGGTGCGCAATTTCTTAAGATTGATGTGGGGGAAACCGGTCAGACCAAGGACGGCTATGCCAAACCGCTAACGGAACAGCAAATTTTACAGCAACGCGCCGCGATGACCAAGACCTGCGCCGAGTCGGACGTCGTCATTTGCGCCGCCCAGGTGTTTGGTCGCAAGGCGCCCATTCTGCTCACCGCAGAGATGCTTGACGCCATGAAGCCTGGCAGCGTGGTGGTGGACCTCGCGGTGGAAACCGGCGGCAACGTGGCCGGGGTCGTTTTCAACGAAGTCACGGAGCGCAAAGGAGTGACGATCGTGGGACTGGAAAATCTTGCGGGCCGTGTGCCTGTGCATGCCAGCCAGGTTTTTGCCGCCAACCTGGTGGCCTTGATCGAGGAATTCTGGGACAAGACCGCCAAAAAGTTCGTCCTCAAACTAGACGACGAAATCATCAAGGGTTGCCTCGTCACCCACGGCGGCAAAATCGTAAACGAAAAACTCATCGCCAAACCGGCCTGAACTATATGGATACCAACGTACTTTTCATTTTTATCCTGGCGATCTTCGTCGGCATTGAGGTGATTTCCAAGGTCCCATCCATGTTGCACACGCCCTTGATGTCCGGCACGAACGCCATCCATGGCATCATCCTTTTCGGCGGAATTTTGGTGTTGGCGGATGCTGACACGCCGCTGGCTCAAGGTCTCGGTTTTATCGCCGTCATTTTCGGGTCGGCCAATGTATTCGGCGGTTTCATGGTCACCGATCGCATGCTGCAAATGTTCAAGAAAAAGAAACAACCATGAATCCAGCCATTTCTCTCCTGATCATTGGAGTCGCCGTTCTGTTCATCCTTGGCATCAAGCTCTTGAGTTCGCCCAAGACGGCGCGCAAGGGTAATCTGGTCGCCGCGGCGGGAATGTTGATCGCCCTGATCTCACTGCATAAGCCGGGCGGCGAATATGTCTGGGCACAGGGCTGGAGTTTTAATTACACACTCATCCTTGTCGGGACCTTGATCGGCATGGGCTTGGGCGCTGCCGGCGCTTACTCCGTTAAGATGACGGCCATGCCGCAGATGGTGGCGCTCTTTAACGGTCTTGGCGGCGGCGCGGCGGCTCTGGTCGCCGGGCTGGGGTTCTTAAAAGGAATCCAGGCGCTGACAGGTCTTTCCCGGTTCATCGCCGTCTCCATGCTTTTCGCCACGTTGATCGGGTCGCTCTCTTTTTCCGGCAGCATCATCGCTTATCTTAAACTGCAGGGCAAATTTGAGAAGCCGCTCACTTTCCCCGGACAGAATATTTTAAATGGTCTGGCGTTAATCGTCATTGTCGGTTTATGCGGCTGGCTTTCCGGGCCGGTTGCCGGGGGCGGGGCAGTCATTGCCTTTGACATTATGTTTTGCCTGGCATTGTTGTTTGGCATCGCGATGGTCATGCCCATCGGCGGGGCGGACATGCCCGTGGTGATATCCCTGTTGAATTCGTTTACCGGCCTCGCGGTGGCGGCGGATGGTTTTGCCATTAACAATCTCGCCATGGTTGTGGCCGGCACTCTGGTGGGTTCATCGGGCACCCTGCTAACCCTCCTGATGTGTCAGGCGATGAATCGTCCCATTACGAACGTGCTGTTCGGTGCGTTTGGTTCCAGTGGCAGTAGTGCCGCTACGGCAAGCAAGGTCGGACTGGCCGTCAAGCCGATCCAAGCCGATGAAGCCGCCTTGTTGCTCAGTTATGCGCAGCAGGTGGTCATTGTGCCTGGCTACGGCATGGCGGTCGCCCAGGCCCAGCATCAGGTTCGCGAACTTTCCGAGGAATTGGGCGCGCGGGGCGTGGAGGTACGCTTCGCCATTCACCCGGTTGCCGGCCGTATGCCTGGACACATGAATGTCCTACTTGCGGAAGCCGATGTTCCGTATGACCAGCTTTGTGAAATGGAAGCAATCAATCCCGGTATGGAACGCGTGGATGTCTGCCTGGTGATTGGCGCCAACGACGTGGTTAATCCAGCGGCCCGCGAGGACAAAAGCAGCCCGATCTACGGTATGCCAATCATCGAGGCGGACCATGCCAAGGCCGTCATTGTCATGAAGCGTTCGATGGCAGCCGGTTTTGCCGGGATTGAAAATCATCTGTTTTACAAAGACAACACCCGGATGCTTTTTGGCGATGCGAAAGCTTCTTTGAATGCGCTCGTGGCCCAAGTCAGGGCGGGTTGAACCAGCGCGAAAGGCACGACCTAAAGTGCCGCGGCGGACAATAAAAAACCAGGGGTGAAAATTCCCGGGAGAAAAAATTAAGTGTAGCCGGAAAATGAAAGGTAACTGTTTATGAGAACCAATATTTCAATTTTGGAGGCACAACCCTGGCTCAAGGGGATGTCCCTGCCGCATCTGCAGTTGCTGGCGCAGGATTGTGTCCCTGCTGAATTTCGTTTCGAGGAAGTGATTTTCAAGGAAGGGGGCATTGCCAATCGTTTTTACCTGATCGTCGATGGCAACGTTCAGGTGGAATCGTCCGTGATGGAGGGGGAATCCGTTCCGATCCAAATCCTTGGCCCGGGCGATCTGCTGGGCTGCTCCTGGCTATTCCCCTCCGCCTACTGGCAATTTGACGCCCGGGCTCTCACCCCCGTCAAGGCTTTGTGTTTCTACGGCACCCACCTGCGTGAGTTGTGTGAAAAAAACCACGATCTTGGCTACGATTTAATGAGACGGGTCTCGGAGATCATCATCTGCCGGCTGCAAACCGTTCGCCAAAAACTGGTGGAGCGGGCTCAATTACCCGGCCATAGCTAAGCCGGCTTAACAAAATCTGTAGACATTCCAGTGGTAGGGCGTTACTGCCGCAACGCCACCCTACCAGGATTTAGAATGTTTCTAGAAAAAGTGTGGCCTTTGAGGTGTTTAGCTTTCGCTGGTTTGCTATGGTTACACTTGCCGGGCAAGCTCGTTCTTCGTGGTGGGGCGAAAGTCTCTCGAGCCCTAAAGTTCTAACGTTTATTGGGTTGCTTTAGATAGGGCTCGACGGAGTTTCGCCCCACCCACTTAATTGGGGCTTCGCTCCAAGTGGCTTTAGATTTTGTTGAAATGCTCTAGCATACTCGGCCAAAGTATTACTTCCGCTGCTTTAGGCTGGAATAATTCTCCCACTGTCCGGAACTTAATCCCCGGTCCGGCAATGAACCGGACCCCGGTGGAGTTCAGTAAGCAAACGGGGACGCCTACCGGGATGCAAGCGGGGATTTTTGATAGACCCGCACATAGTCGACCACCAGGCGTTGAGGATAGGTGCTCGTGGTATCAGGATAACCGGGCCAGAAGCCACCGACGGCGAGATTCAAAAGCACGAACTTTGGCTGGTCAAACACCCAGTGGGTATTCTCCGGCAGACTAGCCGGCGTGATCGAGAAGTATTTCTTGCCGTCCATGAACCAGGTGATGGTCCCCGGCTCGCAATCGACGGCAAAGATGTGAAAGTCATCAGCCACCACGTCATTGTCCGGCAGACTGACCGGTCTGCCAATTCCGTGGGCGCCCGAATATCCCGGGCCGTGCACCGTGCCATGAACTGTACCGGGTTCGCGTCCGATGTTCTCCATGATATCAATTTCCCCGCAGTCCGGCCACAAGTTGCTGGATATGCTGGTTCCCAACATCCAGAAGGCAGGCCAAATGCCCTGACCGCGCGGGATCCTGATGCGCGCCTCAAAAATGCCGTAGGTCCAGGAGTACTTTCCTTGGGTCAGGATCCGACCCGAGGTGTAATGTTTTCCCGAGTAATCCTCCTGGTCCGCCTCGATGATCAATTTGCCATTTTCGATGCGAACATTGTTGGTGCGATCCGTGTAAAATTCCATCTCATTGTTACCATAGCCGGTGCCGCCGGTATCGTAACCCCACTTGGACGGATCGGGCTTGCTGCCGTCGGGTTGCTTGAACTCGTCGCTCCAGGCCAGTTGCCAGCTTCCCGGCAACGCTTCCGCGGGATCGGCATGCAATCTCAGGGTCGTCATGGCCAGGACCAGCATCGTTAGGGCAAAGAAAATTATCGGGTCCATTGCATCGGCAGGGATGAGACCGTGTGCCGGTATTGCGGCCACGCTGGTTGAATTCTTTTTCATAAATGGACGTAAGTTAAGACTCGGCGCGCCGGTAAATTTTTATGGGCCATAAATCATCTCCAGGCAGAAAATAAAACCTGCGCACTAGGCTCAGGGCAAGAACGAATATTCAAAATGATTGAATGGCAAATACGTCGTTGAGATCAGTATCCAGATCGCTCCATTTCCAAGTTTCCACGTGGCCGTCACAAAAAGAGAACACGGCTCGGCCGCTATGTCGACAGGCTGCCTGTTTCTGAACTGGCACGCTCAGCCAACCTGAACCCACAACCGGTTTGATGACGGTAATATCCGTGTAATAACCGGTGGGGGGCAATATGTTCGAGGTGAGTGCCTTTTTGGGAGTCCCCACATCGCCTACCAACCAAATCTGGCTGGTTCGTTTTATGGTGTTCATTTTTCTGGCGCCTTGCACCTTGCCTGACAAATCCAAGTAATACCGAATAATTCCGTTCTGAGGCTGGGATGTGTCTTCCAGCGGACCATAACCTTCGCAAGGTGACTTGTAGTAATTTGTTGTGCCGGAAACAATATCGCCATCTTCTACTGCCGTACACCGCCAAACATTCTTGGTAACTGTTGAGCTGGTTAAATAGCCACCTTTGTTGATGTAAGCGAACCACCAATTGGTGGTGAAAGAATTAAAATTACCCTCGTTCAGAGGCGGCAGCGTGTCATTGTTGTCGCCGGTGTACATGATCATAGCCAAACCGATTTGCTTGTTGTTGCTGACATCGGCGATAGTTTTGGCTTTGTTTTTGGCCGCACTCAGCGCCGGGAGAAGCATTGCCGCGAGAATGGCGATGATGGCGATGACCACCAGCAATTCGATCAGTGTGAAACCGGCGTTCGCTGATTTGTTGTTAACTCTCCTAAATTTGATCGTTTGAGCTTTCATAGAATAATTAATTATTTAGCTGGACTTCGCTTAAGATGTTTGTTTTGTGGCTTAGACGGTGCTCTTGATGGCTGAAAGATGTTTACGATGTTTGATGCGAATGATGACCAGCCAGAGCAGCGAACCCAGAGCGATAATTCCACTCGCGAGGGCGATCCACAGTCCGTCCGGTACGTTCAATCCGGCGGGTGTCTGGAGAACAGTCACGTCGTCCGGGGAGCGCATAAGCAGGTGAAATGAGGCGGCTCGCCAGTTTTCTCCGGCTTGCCAGTCATTGCCGCGTTCGATCAAACAAACGCCGGTTATCTTCACTTCACTACCGTTCTGCAATGCGTCAAAATCGTCGCTGTCCCGCCGGGGAAGGTAAGCTTGAAAAGTAAAGTCGCTGCTTTGGAGTAGCAGGAATTGGTTGACGCCTCGTTGAACGCGATCTAACACCCGGGCAGTGAGGGTTACGAGCTGGCAGTCATCCACGCCGGTTAATAGTTTATTCACATCCGCCTCATCTGGTTTCACCTCGGTTCCGGGACCAATTTTGCGATAGACGGAGTCTTCTAAAATGGGGGTATATTCACCCTTGGCCATAAATCCGAGGACTTCCACATGGTCGCCTGGTTGTAGCGGGTCGCGCTGCAACGTCTGGCAATGAAGTCCGCCTGTGTCATCCTGAATGAAAACAGCGCTGCCGGGTTCATAATAGACTACCGTTCCGGTGACTTTGACGCGGTCACCGAAGGTTCCTTCGGGCGAGAATTGTAGGAGGCTGTTGACCTTCTGCAACGGCATGTCGTAAGGACTGCGCGGGGCAGGAGTCGTCACGATCAACCCAGCGGCCTGCGGTACTAGCAGGCGGATACCGAACAGTTGGCGCTGGTGATTGAACAAGGTTGAACAAACGCCTTGGACTTGCACCACGCTATCCACCAGATCCTCCGGTTGGGCCACCGGCAGTTGACGCGAATAAACCGTGAATCGCTCACCGCCAGTCACAATATCAACCAGAAAATTCTGCGTATCCTTGTCAAAATGAACGGAACGAACCAAGCCACTGAACTGCACGAACTGGCTGTCCTCGCGCCCGCTCACCAATTGTTCCAGGGAAACCGGGGTGGCGGCCGACAACTGGCCCTGGCTGACCACGGTAACCGAACTGGGCGCAATAACCGGCGCGAATTCGCCCGCCGAGGTTACGCCCTCGACATCCACAATTTGGCCGGGGAGGAGGTCGGGAGCATTGGAATAATCGAGCAGGTAAATGCCAGCCGTATCATCCTGGATAAAGTGGGAAAAAAGCCCCTTATCGTAGAACGTGACCACCCCGTGTAATTTGACGGGATGCTGCAGGTCAGCTTCCGCTGCCGATAAACTTCTTACTTGTGCGGCAGTGGTCAAAACGCGGTCTGGATTATCCGCAGAGTATGCCGGGCAAGCGACCGCGAGACAAAGCAGGCCAAGCAGCAGGCTGGGGCCCATCGAATTGTTTCGCGTGTTTAATTTCACAGTTGTTTTTTGAATAGCCGGGCCTGCTTCTGAGACAGGCCCGGCCTTTTCAGGGTTGCTTAGCTGGTTTTTACGCCAGTAATTGTTTTGCTTGCTTTGTTATTCATTGAACGGAGACCCGGTAGAACCGGCTGGACTGACTTTTGACATCCGGCACGATCTGGGTTGAATTGTTGCCGGAGACGCTGGACAAGGTTGTCCAAACCGCGTCGGTAATGTGGTTTTTATATAGGACCGTATAGGTGTAGCCGGTCTGGGTGGCAAACGATAGTTGCACGTTGCCGCCGGCAGAGCTGGCAGTGATCCTGGGCTGCGCCGGAGCTACGTAGGTGCTGTTATAGAAGTAAACGTTGTCAATGTAATACGTGGCACCGGTGATGCCGGCGGCAACGCCGTTGGTGGTTTGGTTGTCAATCCAGAGCAATTGTTCAAGGTTGGTGAAAATCGTGCTCGGATTTTTCGCCGCAAAAGTGCTGAGCGGGATGTCCAGACTGATCCAAGTATAGTTGGAAATGGAATTCACGCCATTGTTTGGCAGGAAATCCACTTGCGCCGCCTGCGTGGTCGGGTCAATGCTCACCAATTGAATGCCGAACATATTTCCATTGGGAGTCCAGAGGTCCACGTGAAACGTGTCGTAACCAGTGGTGTTAATGGCGTAATTGGTTGCGCCTCCGATGTTGGGACCATTAATGCCGACATTGTTGTAGAACTCAACACCTGCATATTGCAAGTTCGAATACTTCAAAACCGTGCGTCCGCCGGTACCTGGAATCGTAAAGCTGCTTAGAGTGGCGCCGCTCCAAGTGGCAAGAAAGTCTTCCACCGGGTGATTGGTATAAACCCCGCTGCTGTTATACAGGCTCAAGACTTTGCTCTGCGGATGCGTCGGCGTCGGGGCGTTATTGGTGAGCGTGGGAGCAGGGTTGGGTGGGATGCTTGCCGAGAGAACCACGCTGCCCAGCGACAAGGAATTTGCCGGACTGGCGTCAGGTCCGACCGTTTCAAAGCCATACTGAACGTGGGTAGCCCCTACAGTGTTGAGGCTAATGGCAAACGGCTGGCCGGCAGTCAATCCAGTAGAGGTTGCGCTACCGAGCAAGTTGAAACTGCCATCAAATATTTTGATGAAAGCCACCGAAGTATAGGTAATTCCGGTAAGCGGTTCCGGCTGGGTCGTCAAATTATTGTTCAAGCAGGTGCCAATGAAGATGAGGTTGGTGTTCACCAGGCCGTCGTTTTGAACATACATGCTGGCATCCATGGTCTTGTTAGGGGTTGTGCCATTGGCCTGAACATAATAACTGTTGGTTGTCTCCCAGATATTCGTGCAAGGTTCCAAGGTCAAGTTGGTGGGGCTCAGGTAAGCTTGCAAATCCGTGGGTGCCCAAGCGCTGCCAAAATCATAATTACCATCTCCACCGGCCGAAACCGGCAAGTCGAATACATTCATGTATCCGATCCAAGTCTGGCTGGGATCCACCGTTACTGTGGCGGACTGCCCGGCGGCTGCCACAATGACATTGCCCAAGGTGTTGTTTGTCGGAGCCGCGTCGGGTCCGATGGTTTCAAAGCCATATTGTACATGCACTGCTCCCGTGGTGTTCTGGGAGAGCGAGAAGGCCTGGCCCGGAACCAAATTGGTGGAAGCTTCTCCTAAAAGATTGTAACCGGAGTCAAACAGTTTGATGAAAGCCATCGAAGTGTAGGTTACTCCCGTAAGGGGTTCCGGATTGTTGCAAAGCGAGTTGCTCCGGCAGGAACCAACAAAAACCACGTTGGTATTCAACAACGCGCTGCTGTCTTCCACGTAGAAATTTGCGTCCATTATTTCATTGGGAGTCCGACCATCCGCCTGCACCCAGTAATCATCCGTTGTTTCCCAGACGTTGGTGCAAGGGCTCAGGGTTAGATTTGTGGTTCCAAACGAAGCCCGGAGATCGGTTGTGGCCCATACTCCGCTGCTGCTTTGATAAGCGCCCTCGGCTGCAACCCCTACTCCCGCGCCGGCGAGGCTATATACATTCATGTAGCCAACCCAAGGCTGGCTGGGATCGACTTTGAGCAGGACTTGGGCGTTAACTTGGGCGGCTCCGCCCATTATGGCGCCGAGCGCCAGAATACTTGCGACTAACTTGGGGATACGTATTTTCATGTTCTTTTTGGTTGAGGTTGTGGAATGGGGAAAGCTGCTGGCCATGTGTAGGTGCTGATAATATGTGTTGCAGGATTTGCAACAATATAGGCCGGATCGCCCGAATGCCTAGCTAGCCGAGCGGCTAGTTTTTAGTAACCTGACCCTGTTTGAACTTAAGGGCTGCTTCGGTCCGCGAATGGACGTGAAGTTTTTCGTAAATATGCTGCAGATGCCATTTGACCGCGGCGATCGTGACGCTCAGCCGCTCGGCAATGGCCTTGTTTCCGTGGCCATGCATCACCAGGACCAGGACTTCGCGCTCGCGCTCGGTGAGGTCATCCACCTGGGTGGCGACCGTTGCCTCCTGGCGAAACTGGCCGATGACCTTGCGGGCGATTTCCGGTGTCATCGGTACCCCGCCATCATGCGCCTCCTGAATGGCCGAAAGGATCTTTTCCGGTCCGGCGCGTTTTAACAAATAGCCACATGCGCCCGCTTGCAAAGCCTGAAATATCCGCTCGGAATCCTCATAAACGGTGACAATCACGATTTGGGCCGAAGGCAAGGATTCCTTGAGTTTGGTGGTGCACTCAACTCCTGTGCCATCAGGTAGTTGGATATCCATGAGTACCACGTCCGGAACGGCTTTGGGGATCTTTTTCAGTGCTTCCTGCACCGTGGCGCAAGTGCAGATGCATTGAAACCCCGGCGTGCGGTTCAACAAGGTTTCAAATCCCTCGCGGACGGTTTTATTGTCTTCAATGATGCCGACCTTGATCATATTAACGCCTCCGGCAACGGCGCAAAAAGGCGGACTGAAGTTCCATTCTGAGAGTCACTGATTATAATGCACTGACCGCCGAGGGTTTTCAAGCGCTCTTTCATGTTTTCCAGTCCGTCGCTACCCGACGGCGGCTGGGTGGGCTCAAATCCGCGGCCGTTATCTGTCACCTCCACCCTTAACTGATTACTTGAAACCGAGATGTGCAGCCAGACTTGCGTGGCGTGAGCGTGCCGCACGACGTTTGTCAGCGATTCCTTGAAGGCAAAGAAGATCTGCTGGCGGAATTTGGGGGCGAGCGGGTGATCCGGCAAGTCCTCCGCGATGTCCAGGCCGCAGCCTACACCAGCCAGCGTCAATAAACGCTCGGCGTAGGAAGCAAAATAGCTGGCAAGCGAGGCGATCGTATCGTTGCGCGGATTCACCGCCCAAACAATTTCATCCAGGGACGTCACCATGCGCAGCGTGGCCGCGCTCAAATCATCAAGATAACTGTCCTTTTCCGCCACCGAGGTCGCGGGGCTCTTCACCAGCGAACTCAGCATGTTAACCTCCGTCAGGCCGGCGCCAAGGTCATCATGCAGGTCGTGAGCCAGTCGGGCCCGCTCCTGCTCGATTTCCCGCCGCCGCTCGGCGCGCTGCCTTTCCTGAATTTGGATTTCGAGTTGGCGGGTGCGCTCCGTCACCTGCCGCCGCAATACGGCCACCCAGGCGAAAGCGGTCAGGGTCGCCAAACCCAAGGCCCCCGCCATCCACAAAACCCGCCGCAAGGTCCACCAGGAAGGAGCCTGCAGGACTGCTACATCGGCGGGTGATCGGAGTTGGATGCTGAAACCTTTGGCGCGCCAGGCGTCGCCCGCTTCCCATTCGCCGGGATCAATCTGGCAAACTCCGGTGGCCGCCACGCGACTCCCGTTGGGTATTTCCGCGAATGTGTCCTCTCCTCCGGATTGATTGAGATAGGCGTGAAAAATAAAATCACCATCCTGCAGGATCAGGTAGCGCTCTGCGCCATGCAGGCTCCGGTCGAGCACTCGCCCGGCAACGCGAATCAAACGGCAATCGTGGTTGCCTTTAAGGACTTCATCCGTGGTCAAGCTCACCGGTTCCGGCGGCGGCCCGGTGGAGGTTTTTTGATAGATGGCGTCTTGCAAATAAGGGGTGTAATCCCCCTGGCTCACGAATCCCAAAACCTCCACACGGTCCCCGATTTGCAGCGGGTCTTGTTCAAGGGTCTGAACCTCGACACCTTGTTCGCCGTCCTGAAGGTATAATGTTTTACCGGGATCGTCATAAATGACCGTACCCGCGATTTTAACGCGGTGCCCAAATGATTCCTGGGGCGTAAACTGAAGCAGGCTGCCGATGGGGTGGGCTGGCGTGTCAAACGGATGTTGCGGGGCGGGAATGGTGATGACCAGATCCTCTTTGCGCGGCACCATCAACCGGATCGCAAAAAGCTGGCGATTGCGATTGAACTTCGTGGAACACACACCGCGAACCTGCACGGTGCTGTCCAAAAGTTCCTCGCCATCCTTGACTGGCAGGTTCTTGGCGTAAACCGTCAGGCGCCCGCCACCGGTGGCGATCTCGATCTGGTTATACTCCGTATTCTCCAGCATTCGCACCGACCGGACGATGCCATTGATTTCCACAAACTGGCTGTCTTCCACCCCGCTGGCCATCTGCTCATAAGTGACGACTTTGGCCGGGGGCAGGGGGGCGTTTCCCAAAACCACCAGATGGTCGATCAAAACGATCGGCGCGTATTCGCCCGGGCTGCAGACGCCGGTTACCTCCACCAGTTGGCCGGGATCCAATTGGGCAGGCGGAATGTTGGTCGGATACCTGACATAAATTCCCGCAGTGTCGTCCTGGATAAAATGAGAGAAGAGCTGTTCATCAAAAAATGTGACGACGCCGCGCAACTTAACGGGGATATTCTGGGCGGTTTCCTGAACGCTCAAGGCTCGGACGGCAGCCACGGTGTGTAGTTCCCCCTGGGAAGATTGTGCGATGGCCGCAGGAGCGAACAGGTCCACGCCGGTCATTAAAAACATCAGCGCCAGTCCGGATCGCCGCGCCAATTGCAGCCAGGAATATAATGTAAGGGTGAACACTTTATTCGCAATTCCGCCGGCTCCGGGCCATTTGCAGATGCGTGAAATCTTCCTGCTTTTCGCCCAACAACCGGGGGAAGTCAAGTCCCATCGGCCGGAAAGCAACTGGAAACAGGCTCTGCATTCTTCGCTGGCAATCGATCCAAGGCCACCTGCCGAGGGGGCCTCAAAAAAAATTAAAAAAAGTATTGCATCCAATATCCAGTTTGATAGATTACCCGCTCCTCGTCGTCCGCAAGGTCTAGAGGACAGCATGTTTGCCGACCGATAACTGATTCCCAACCGGGACAGGATTGATGGCCGGCCAACTTCAAAGTTGCTGCGAAAAAAACTTTTTGGATTTTTATGCCAGTTAAAACATTTAGGCCGCTGACGCCGTCAACGCGATATATTACTATCGCGGACTTCAGCGATATTACCAAGACAAAGCCGGAGAAGTCGCTGGTTGAGATTCGCAAGAAAACCGGCGGACGCAACGCTTACGGACGGGTCACCGCCCGCGGCATTGGCGGCGGTCACAAGCAAAAAATTCGTATCGTCGACTTCAAGCGCAACAAGCATGGAGTCGAGGCGACGGTAGCCGCCATTGAGTATGATCCGATGCGCTCCGCCCGTCTCGCTCTGCTCCAATATACGGACGGCGAAAAGCGCTACATCATTGCGCCCGTCGGCATCAAGGTTGGTTTGAAAATTTCCAGCGGTCCTACTGCTCCCCCTGAAATTGGCAACGCGCTTCCGCTGAAGGCCATTCCGGTCAGCAGCGCCATTCATAATTTGGAACTGATTCCCGGCAAAGGCGGCCAGATGGTGCGGTCCGCTGGCGGCGCCGCCACTTTGATGTCGCGCGACGAAGGTTATGCGCAGATTCGACTGCCTTCCGGCGAAATCCGCAAGATTAACGAGGAATGCTACGCGACCATCGGTCAGGTGGGGAACACTGAGCACGAAAACGTGATTCTCGGCAAGGCGGGGCGTTCACGGCACCGCGGTATTCGCGGCATTACCCGCGGTATGGCTCGTAACCCGGTGGACCATCCAAACGGTGGTGGCCAGGGTAAATCCAAGGGCGGTGGTGGCTGGCAGCAGCTCGTGTCGCCTTGGGGCAAGGTTGCCAAAGGTGGCAAGACCCGCGCCAAATATAAGAGTTCCAACCGCTTTATTGTGGTTCGCCGCAACGGATTGCCAATTAAGACCAAATAAATTTTATGGGACGTTCGATTAAAAAAGGTCCGTATATCGAAGAGCATCTTCTGGTCAAAATCCAGAAGGCCAAAAGCACCAGCCAGAAGACCCCGATCAAGACGTGGTCCCGCCGTTCGACCATCACGCCTGATTTTGTCGGCCTGACGTTCAACGTTCATAATGGCAAGATTTTCAACCCCGTGTTCGTCACGGAAAACATGGTTGGCCACAAGCTTGGTGAATTCTCGCTTACGCGCACATTCAAGAAGCACGGAGCCCACACCGCCAAGGCGGAAGCCAAATAGCATTTATGGAAGTTTTCGCAATCACCAAGAATATCCCGATGTCCGCGCAGAAAATGCGCGAGGTTGTACGGCAAATCCAGGGGCTCTCGGCCTTGCAGGCGGAAGCCGTGCTTGCCGTGGTGCCGCGCAAAGGTGCGCGCTTCGTCGCCAAGACGCTGCATTCGGCCATCGCCAATGCCGAAAACAACAACAAGCTTCGCCCCGAAACTTTGCGCATCAAGGAAGCGGTTGCCGGCACGGCCACCAGCTTGAAACGTTTTACGCCGAAAGCGCGCGGCTCGGCCGGCCCGATTATCAAGCGCCGTTGCCACATTAAAATCACGTTGTCCGACGAATAATCCCGACAAATACTATGGGTCAAAAAACCAATCCAATCGGCCTTCGTGTCGCAGTCAACAAAGACTGGCGATCCAAGTGGTATGCCAATAAGAAGGAATTCGGCCAGTTGCTGAATGAAGACCGCGAGATCCGTGAATTGCTCAAAAAGAAGCTGGAAACGGCCTCGGTCCCCAGGATTTTAATCGAGCGCGCCACGAATCGTTGCCGCGTCACCATTTTAACCGCCCGTCCGGGCGTGGTCATCGGTCGCAAGGGTTCGGAAATTGACAAACTCAAGGAAGAACTCAGCCGCAAAACGGGCAAGGAAGTTTACGTTGATATCGTCGAGGTCAAGCAGCCGGAGCTCGATGCACAGTTGGTTGCGGAAAACATCGCCCTCCAGCTCGAGCGCCGTGTGTCTTTTCGTCGCGCGATGAAAAAAGCCCTGCAGACAGCCAAGGATTTTGGCGCGGAAGGCATCAAGATTCGTTGTGCCGGTCGTTTGGGCGGCGCGGAATTGGCCCGTACGGAAATGTATCACTGGGGTCGCGTGCCGCTGCACACCCTGCGGGCGAACATCGATTATGGATTTGCAGAGGCCCTGACCGTCTACGGGAAGCTGGGCGTCAAGTGCTGGATCTGCAAGGGGGAAAACAAGCCCCAGAAGAAGGACGCTGGCAAGGATGCCAAGGCGGCCAACTAAGCAATTAAGTTTTTAACAGGAATTTTATATGGCAATGCAACCGGCAAGAGTGAAGTTTCGGAAGATGCACCGTGGCAGTCGCAAAGGCACGGCAATCCGCGGCAGCACGGTGGCTTTTGGTGAATACGGCTTGATGGCCTTGGAACGTTGCTGGATGGATTCGAAGCAATTGGAGGCCGCGCGCGTGGCGATCACTCGCAACATGAAGCGCAAAGGCAAGATGTGGATCCGGGTTTTCCCGCAGAAATCATTCACCAAGAAGCCGTTGGAAACGCGAATGGGCAAGGGCAAGGCGCCCCTCGAAGGCTGGGTGGCTGTGATCCGGCCCGCGAACATATTGTTTGAAGTGGACGGGATTACCGAAGCCGAGGCTCGTGAATCCATGCGTCTGGCTGCGACCAAGATGCCGATCAAGACCAAGTTCGTTTCCCGGCACAGCCATGGTGCCTAAACCGATTTGATATGAAATTCGACGAATTAAAAGATTTGACGCTGGTCGAACTCTCGGCCAAGGGCCGGGACCTGCGGCAGGAAATATTCACCTTGCGCTTGCAGCAGGCCAGCGCGCAATTGGAAAAACCGGCGCGCCTGCGCACGTTGCGCAAGGATATCGCCCGCGTGGAAACGCGCATCTCGGCGTTGCGTAACAAATCAAAGACGGTCGCAAAATAATTTTGTATGGCTGAAGAAATTAAAAACACCCCTCCGCGCGGCAACCGCAAGGAACGCGTTGGCGAAGTTGTCTCCAACAAGATGGCCAAGACCATCGTGGTGCGCGTGGAACGCCGTTTTCCCCACCCGCAATACAAGAAAATTGTCACCGCCTACAAGAAATTTTACGCGCATGACGAAAAAGCCGAGGCCAAAGTTGGCGATACGGTGCGTATTCAGGAAACCCGTCCGCTCTCGAAGTTGAAACGCTGGCAGCTCATCGAAGTCGTCGAGCGCAATGCGGAAGAAACTGTGGCGGCCTAATAAAAATTTATGTTGCAAATTCGATCCAGTCTGGATGTGGCGGATAATACGGGGGCCAAGATTGCCTGGGCCATCGGTGTCTTGGGCCGTAATCAGACCTATGCCGGCATCGGCGACGTCATCAAGGTCCATATCAAGGAAGCCGCCCCGGATGGCTCGGTCAAGAAAGGCGAGGTTCATGACGCCGTGATCGTCCGCACCCGGCAGTCTATCCGTCGCGATGACGGTTCCTACCTCCGTTTTGACCGCAACGCCTGTGTCATCATCGACAAGGAATTGAACCCCAAGGGCACGCGCATTTTTGGGCCCATCGCCCGTGAATTGCGCGACAAGAAGTTCATGAAAATAATTTCCCTGGCCCCGGAAGTGATCTGAAAGTTATGAACAAATTGCATGTCAAAAAAGGCGACGAAGTCGTGGTGCTCTCCGGCAAGGAAAAAGGCAAGCAGGGCCGGATCATTGCCGTAATGCCGAAAAAATCGCGCGTGATCGTGGAAGGGCTGCAGATGATTAAGCGGCACACCCGCAAAAGCCAGCAGCATCCCCAGGGTGCGATTGTCGAACGTGAGGGTTCGATCCACATTTCCAACGTCAAAAAGGCCGAAGCGGCAGCCGCCTAAAAAACAATATTTGTCACGGCCAAATCCGTGACGCCAGAAAATGAAAGCCAGACTTTACGATAAATACAAAAATGAAGTGGTGCCTGCCTTGAAGCAGAAGCACAACTATCAGAATATTCACCAGATTCCCAAGTTTGTTAAAATCGTGGTGAACATGGGCATCAGCGCCTCCCTGGAAAAAGGTGCGATGGAAGACGCCGCCAAGGATCTGACCATGATCACCGGCCGCAAACCGGTTATCAGCAAGTCGCGCAAGGCCATCGCCCAATTCAAATTGCGCGAAAACCAGCCGATCGGCTGTCGCGTTACCCTGCGCAAAGATGCCATGTACGAATTCTTTGACCGCCTGGTTTCGACCGCGCTGCCCCGTATCCGCGACTTTCGCGGTTTGTCGCCCCGCAAATTTGATGGCCGTGGAAATTACACTTTCGGCATTAACGATCAGGCGATTTTTCCCGAAATCGAGCTTGAAAAGGTTAAGCGGACCCAGGGCATGGATATCACGATTGTGACCACTGCAGGTGACAACGCCCATGCGCACGATCTTTTAAAACTGATGGGATTTCCGTTCGCGGAAAAATAATTTTACTTATGGCCAAAAAATCATGGTTGGAGCGCAATAAGCGCAAGGCGGAGACGGTTAAGAAGTACGCCGCCATTCGTGCCGAAATGAAGGCGAAGAAAGATTATGCCGGTCTAACCAAGCTGCCCCGGGATGCGAGCCCAACGCGCTTGGTAAACCGTTGCAAAATGAGCGGACGTCGCCGCGGTTATTGGCGCAAGTTCGGCGTTTCGCGTCTGACCTTCCGGGAAGCGGCCTTGAATGGCCTGATTCCTGGTGTGACCAAATCCAGCTGGTAATTTTATTATGAGCGATCCGATTTCTGACATGTTGACCCGCATCCGCAACGGCGGACGCGCTTTGTTGCCCGTCATTGTACTGCCGCACTCCCGGGTCAAGGAGGGCGTGGCCAATATCCTCAAGAGCGAGGGTTATGTTTCTGATGTCGCCGTGGAAGGCGACAAGAAGAAACAGATCAAGATTCGCCTCAAGTACGAGGGAAAGAAAAGCGTCATCGAGGGGCTCAAGCGCGTTAGCAAGCCCGGATTGCGCAAATATGTCGGCGCGACGGAAATTCCCCGCGTGCGCGGCGGCCTCGGCGTGGCGATTGTCTCGACTTCGGAAGGCCTGCTGACTGATTCGCAGGCGCGCCGGAAAAACCTCGGCGGAGAGTTGCTCTGCCACATCTGGTAATATTTTATGTCTCGTATTGGAAAACAACCGATTGCCATCCCCGCCAAGGTCAAGGTGGAAGTGAAAGGGCAGAAAGTACTCGTTGAGGGTCCCAAGGGAAAGCTCGACTGGGAATTGCCCCGCCGCACCAGCCTCAAGGTTGAAGGCACGAACATCGTGGTCAGCCGCGCTGGCGAGGACGCCGAAGCCAAGGCTTTGCACGGTTTGAGCCGGGCGCTGGTCAACAACATGGTCAAGGGCGTGGCGGAAGGCTTTGTCAAAAAGCTCGAGATTCAAGGCGTCGGTTTCAAGGCTGCCGTCACAGGCAAGGTGGTCAACTTGACCCTCGGATACTCCCACCCGATCAATTACAATATTCCCGACCAGATCAAAGTGACCGTGGAAGAAAACACCAAACTGACGATTGAAGGGCCGGATAAAAAAGTCGTTGGCCAGGTGGCCGCGGAAATCCGCGGTTTCTATCCACCGGAACCGTACAAAGGCAAGGGCGTTCGCTATGTTGGCGAACATGTCGTCCGCAAGGAAGGCAAGACGGTTCAATAACCATTAAATTTACGCCACGGCCAAATCCGTGGCAGCACGAAATGAAAACGGAAAAAAAGCAAAAATTGGCACAGTTGCGCCGCTGGCGTATTCGCAAAAAAGTGACGGGCACCTCGGCGCGTCCGCGCATGGCCGTCTGCTTCAGCAACGAGAATATTCACGTTCAATTTATTGACGACGATGCCGGAGTCACTTTGGCCTCGGTCTCCACGGTCAGCAAGACCGATGCGCGCCAGCTCGCGGCCAATGTTGAAGGTGCCAAGAAAATCGGCGCCATCGCTGCGAAAAACGCCCAGGAAAAGGGCATCAAGGAGGTCGTGTTCGACCGCGGCGGCCGGCGTTATCATGGCAAAGTCAAGGCGCTGGCGGATGCTGCGCGTGAAAGCGGATTGAAATTTTAACCTGTAACCCAAAGAACACTGTGGCTGAATTTACTAAACCGGGACAAGGTGGCAATGCGGGCGGCGATCGCGGACAGCGGGGTCGGGGCGGCCGGCGTCGTTCTCCGGGCGATGCGCCGGAAAATGCTTTTGAAAAAGGCGGCGGGGAAGAACTCTCTGAAAAGGTGGTTTTCATCAACCGCTCCTCCAAAGTTGTCAAGGGCGGACGCCGTTTCAATTTCAGCGCGCTGGTGGTGGTCGGTGACCGCCGCGGCCGCGTTGGTTATGCCTTGGGCAAGGCCGCGGAAGTCGCTGACGCCATCCGCCGCGGCGGCGAGCTCGCTCGCAACCAGATGGTTGCGGTGATGCTCAAGGATGTCACGATTCCTCACGAAGTCTATTGTACCTATGGCGGGGCAAAAATCCTGCTGCGGCCCGCTTCACCCGGTACCGGCATCATCGCTGGAAAAACCGTTCGTGCCGTTTTGGAATCCGCCGGTGTGAAAGACGTTTTGACCAAGTCCCTGGGCTCAAAAAACGCCGCCAACGTGGTTAAAGCAACGCTCAAGGCGTTGTTAAGCCTGCGTACCCGTGAAGTGATCTACGCCAGCCGCGGCAAGCAAATCAAATCGGTCAAGACTCCGGAACCGCCGTCGGCGATCGCACCCGCAGCCTGAATCGAGTACCTAAATTTTTATGCGACTGCACAATCTTAAACCCCGTCCCGGTGCGAAACATCGGACCAAACGCCTCGGTCAAGGCGAATCCAGCGGTCACGGCAAGACGGCCGGCCGAGGTGGCAAGGGCCAGACCGCCCGTTCCGGTAGCTCCATCCGTATCGGTTTCGAAGGCGGTCAGATGCCGCTCATTCGCCGCATCCCCAAGCGTGGATTTAACAACACCCGCTTCACCACGCGCTATATCGGCATTAACGTTGGCGAGCTGAACAAGTTTGAGGACGGCGCCAATGTGGACGAAACCGCGATGCGTTCCGTTGGCTTGGCCAATGGTCCCGGTGCCGGCATTAAAATTCTCGGAACCGGTGAGCTCTCGAAAAAGCTCACGGTGACTGCCAGTGCCTTCAGTGCCTCGGCCAAGGCCAAAATTGAAGCCAAAGGCGGCAAAGCTGAAATTTTCAAGAAAGCGCCCGCTGCTCCTGCCAAGCCCTGATCACGCATTTTGATTCATGCTGCGTAATTTCTACAACACTTTTGTCAACTGCTTCAAAATCCCGGAGCTGAGCTCCCGGATTTTTTTCACGCTTGGGTTGTTGGCAGTGGCGCAAGTGCTGGGCTTCGTTCGTTTGCCTGGCATTGATGGCAATGTGTTGGCTGCCAATTTTGCCAAGGCGCAAAATACCGGCGGCATGCTCGGCCTCTACAATACTTTTGCGGGTGGTGCCTCCGATCGCTGCGCGGTTTCGGCCTTGAGCATCATGCCATACATCAGCGCAACGATCATTATTCAATTGCTCACCGCCGTATGGCCCCGCCTGAGCAAACTGGCCCGGGAACCAGATGGTCGCAGCAAAATTGTCCAGTACGGACGTTATCTTACTATCTTGCTTTGTATCGGCCAGGGCGTTTATTTCGCCAATGGCTGGTTGCATCCGCAGAGCATGGCTCCCTTGGTTTTGGTTGACAACCATGTCTGGTTCATTGTGCAGTCGGTGGTCATGATGACCGCCGGGACAATGTTGCTCGTATGGCTAGGTGAACAGATCACCGAACGCGGTATAGGTAACGGCGTTTCCCTGATTATCGCCGCCAACATTCTCGCCCGGCTCCCGAACGCGGCCACTGCGCTGGTGGGCATGTTCGGCGGGGAGAACCCGACCCATAGCCCAATGGGTACCGGCCTCCTGCTGGTCATCCTCTTGGTCGCGGTTATCGCTGGTGTCATTGCCATCACCCAGGCCCAGCGGAAAATTCCGGTCCAATATGCCAGCCGCATGGTTGGGCAGAAAATGTATCAGGGCAGCACGAATTACATGCCGCTCAAGGTTAATTATGCCGGTGTCATGCCGATCATTTTTGCCTCCTCGATATTGATGTTCCCTAGTCTGGCGCTGCAATGGCTCGCCAACGTGATCAAAGTGCCTTTTCTGCAGGATAACTTTCGCGCCCTGGCGACCTCGCTCAATTATGGTTCCTGGCTGTACTTGCTCGTCTATGCGCTGATGATTTTGTTCTTCTCTTATTTCTGGGTGGCAACCCAGTTCAATGAGATCCAGATCGCCGATGATTTGAAGAAAAACGGCGGGTATATACCGGGCGTGCGTCCGGGGCAGGGGACCAGCGACTATCTGCATCGCGCCATGAGCCGTATCACCCTCGCCGGAGCGCTGTTCCTGACAGTGATCGCGACGATTCCGATTATCCTGTCCAAACAGTTGAACATTGACCAGAACGTCTCCCAGTTTTTTGGTGGCACCAGCATGCTGATCGCAGTCGGCGTTTTGCTCGACACTATGCGCCAGGTGGAATCCCATCTCATGATGCGTCATTACGACGGATTCCTGAAAAAGGGCAAAATCCGCGGGCGTTTCTAAGAATTTGTGGCCGGGATAAAGCTCAAGTCCGAAGCTGATTTGAATTTGATGCGGCCGGCGTGTTTGATCGCCGCGAGTGTGCTGGATGAGATTATGTCCTTCATTCGCCCCGGTCTCACGACCCGGCAGGTGGATGAGTTTGCGGCGGAGCTGATTAAGGCCAGCGGCGGTAAGAGCGCTTTTTTGGGATATCGCAAATATCCCTGTCATACGTGCCTTTCAGTGAACGAGGAAATCGTTCATGGCCTGGCCAGCGAGCGTGAATTACGGTTCGGTGACATTATTAGCGTGGATGTCGGCGTGATCTACAAAGGTTTTATCGGCGATAACGCGCGGACGATGGCGGTTGGCGGGTGCGGCCTGCAAGCGCAGCGTTTGATGGAAGTCACGGAAACGTCGCTTTACAAAGGTATTGCGGCGGCGGCGGCAGGTAACCGGGTGACGGATATTTCTCGCGCGGTTCAGGATTATGTTGAGGGACATGGGTTTAGCCTGGTCCGGGAATTTGTTGGTCACGGCGTCGGTCGCTCGATGCATGAAGAACCGCAAGTGCCAAATTTTGTCGACCCGAAGTCCAATGATAAGTTGGTTCCAGGCATGACGATTGCCATCGAGCCGATGGTGAATGCGGGCCGGGCCGACATAAAAATATTGAAAGACGGCTGGACAGTAGTGACGCAAGATGGTTCACTCTCTGCTCATTTTGAGCACACGGTTTTGATCACCGATGGTGAACCGGAAATTTTGACATGCGCAACGCCTTCCAAGTTGAAGGCCGGGTGATTGAAGTTTTGCCTAATGGCATGGTCCGTGCCGAGTTGAAGAACGGGCACCGGTTGCTGGCGTTTGTGCTGGCGCGGGATAAAAACAATTTTGCCGGGCTGAAGTCCGGTGACGAAGTGAAATTGCAGCTGACGCCTTTCGATTTGAGCGTGGGGCGCATTCTGGTTAAAGAAGAACGATTTAGAAAATGAAAGTACGAGCATCCGTCAAAAAACTGTGTGAGCACTGCAAAGTGGTGCGCCGTCGTGGCGTCATCCGCGTCATTTGCTCGAATAAACGTCACAAGCAACGTCAGGGTTGATTTAATTTTATGGCACGTATCATTGGTGTGGAAGTTCCCCCGAATAAGCGCATTGACATCGCGCTACGCTATATTTATGGCATCGGCCCCGTCAACGCCCTCGAGATCCTTGAGCGCGCCAATATTGACCGATCCATCCGCGCGAAGGATTTGACCGAGGCGCAGCTTTCCCAGATCGTTCACGCGATCCAAGAGGGCAAGTATGTGATCGAAGGCGATCTGCGCCGCGAATTGGGCATGAACCTGAAGCGTTTGCAGGGTATCAAGTGCTATCGTGGCGTCCGCCATCAACGCAGTCTTCCGGTGCGCGGTCAACGCACCCAAACCAACGCCCGCACACGCAAAGGTCCCCGTAAGACGGTCGGCGTGCAGCGCAACCCCAATGCCAAAACCGGCATCCACTGAGAATTTAAGTTATGGCTGAAGAGACAAAAAAGAAACCCGCCCCCAAGAAAGAGGCAAAAACCGAAGCGGGTGCTCCGGCGCAAAAAGATCCCAAGGCCGTCGCCGCCGCACCGGTGGCTGACGCGGCCAAGCCCGTGGAAACGCCCGTGGTGGCCGCACCGACCGCTGCCGAGCTGCTGGGAGAAGACGCAAACGCCAAGAAAATCATCAAGGCCAAGCACGCCAAGAACGTGGCGGTCGGCGTGGCGAACATTCTCGCAACTTTCAATAATACCCAGGTCACCATCACCGACATGCAGGGCAACCTTATCGGTTGGTCCAGCGCCGGTCGGGTTGGTTTCAAGGGTTCCCGTAAGAGCACCGCTTATGCGGCCCAACAAGTCGCACAGGATGCTGCCCGCCAGGCGATGGCGCACGGCATGCGTGAAGTCGAAATCCGGGTCAAGGGTCCCGGATCCGGTCGGGAATCCGCCATCCGCGCCCTGCAGGCGATTGGCTTGGAAATCTCCGCGATCAAGGACGTGACGCCAGTCCCTCACAACGGTTGCCGCCCCCGCAAAAAACGCCGGGTCTAAACCTCCAGATCATTTTAAATCACTAACTTTAATTTATGGCTCGTTATACAGGTCCCCGCGTTCGCATCAGCCGCCGTTTCGGCGTGCCCATCTTTGGTCCTACCAAGTATCTGGAACGCCGCAATTACGCCCCCGGTGTTCATGGCCCGAAATCGCGCCGCAAATCCACCGATTACGGTCTCGGTTTGATTGAGAAACAGAAGCTCCGTTATTATTACGGGCTCATGGAAAAGCAGTTCCGCGGGGTCTACGAAAAAGCCAAGAACAAGCGCGGCATCACCGGCGAGACCATGTTGCAGATTTTGGAAACCCGGCTGGACAATGTCGCTTTTCATCTTGGTTTCGGTAATACGCGTGCGGCTGCCCGCCAATTGGTCGGTCATGGTCACGTCACCGTCAATGGCCGCAAGGTCAGCATCCCGTCGTATGCCCTCAAGGTTAATGACGTGATCAGCATCAAGAACAACAATGTTTCCCGGCAGTTGGCCACCAAAAGCATGGAAATTTCCACCAGCCGCTCCGTTCCCGATTGGCTCTCCCTGAACAAGGAAGAATTCAAGGGCACCGTCATGCGCATCCCTACCCGGGATGAGATTCAGCCCATTGCCAACGAGCAAGCCGTCGTCGAATTTTATTCCCGATAAACCATAAACATTAAAACAATTATACGGGCGTTCCGGACCGGGAATAAAAAAGTCCGGGACGTCAGATTAAAATTGTTGAAAGGATACTATGCCAGTTCGTCTCGGACGTTTTGAAATGCCCAAGCGGTTGCAGAAGGATGAAGCTTCTGCCACCCCCACTTACGCCAAATTTATCGCCGACCCGTTTGAAACCGGTTACGGCCATACCATTGGCAACTCCCTCCGCCGCGTGTTGTTGTCCTCGCTCGAGGGCGCGGCCATCACCTCTTTGAAGGTGGACGGTGCCATGCATGAATTTGCCACCATCGATGGCGTCGTTGAAGACGTCACCGACATCGTCTTAAACTTGAAGAAAGTCAAATTCAAGGCGCAATCGCGCGATGAACAGACCCTGTTGCTTTCCGTCAATAAGGAGGGCGCGGTCACTGCGGCGGATGTCCAAGTCAACCAGAACCTGGAACTTGTGAATGCCGACCAGCATATCTGCACCCTCGATCGTAAGAAAAAATTTGAGATGGAACTGACCGTCAAGATCGGTCGTGGTTTCTGTCCGAGCGATGAAAACAAGAAGCCCGGCCAGCCAATCGGTGTTGTGGCCATTGACTCTCTTTTCTCCCCCGTCACCCGCGTGCGTTATAATGTCGAAGCAGCCCGCGTAGGCAACCGCACCGACTATGACCGGTTGGTCCTGGAAATCTGGACTGATGGCCGGTTGACGCCCGATGATGCGCTCACTCAGGCCTCGGCCATTCTCGCGCACCATCTGGATGTGTTCGTAGGCTACGACAAGAATGCCGTTGAATTTGAGGAAGCCGCTGACAAGCAGGACGATGAAAAGGCGAAGATGAAGAAACTGCTCAACATGAGCGTTAACGAAATCGAGCTGAGCGTCCGGGCGGCGAACTGTCTAAACAACGCCAATATCACCACCGTCGGCCAATTGGCCCTCAAGAGCGAGCAGGAAATGCTCAAGTATCGCAACTTTGGCAAGAAATCGCTCAACGAAATCAAAGACAAATTGACCGCTCTCGGCCTTGCCCTCGGCATGAACTTCGAACCGGGTCTCGTGGAGACCGCGCCGAAGGAAGAAGCGCCGGCAAGCAATTAAGGATGTTATGCGCCACTTAAAAAAGACCGCCAAATTAGGCCGCACTTCGGAACATCGCAATGCGATGCTGGCCAATCTCGTGTGCAGCCTGATTCTCCATAAACGGGTTACAACCACGCTGGCCAAGGCCAAGGCCGCCCGCCCGGTGGCCGAAAAAATGGTCACCCTCGGCAAGAGCGGTACCCTCCACGACCGTCGCCTGGCTGTGGCTCGTTTGCATCAGGAAGACGCCGCCAAAATCCTATTTAAGGATATTGCACCCGCTTTCAAGGATCGCAAAGGTGGTTATACCCGCATCATCAAAATGAATCAGCGCATCGGGGATGCCGCCCAACGCGCCATTCTCGAATGGGTGGATTACGCCCCTGATGCCCCGGTGGAAGCGGCTCCGGCAGAGACGCCGGCTGCCAATCCCGAAGAAAAGAAATAATTTAGCTTAAAGCCAGCACAAAGCCCGCTCACATTGAGCGGGCTTTTTTGTTTTTGGGCTGAGGAGTAGTTTTGTTGTAAATTTATGATATTTAGTAATTTATAATTCGCCTGTTTCGAGATTGGAGGATCGAGGGTCTCAGAAAAACATCCCGATCCGATGACCAGGGAGTCGGACGGTTCTTCATCCGGCATATCAAGCCTAAACCTGAGAGTGCAATCATCTTCTGCATTTGCAAAACCTTTGGCCAGCCCAGGCCAGACCATGACATAAAACACTACCGACTGGATGGATTATAGATGGAAAAGTTACGAATTGGTTAAGATTTGGCTTGACGGAGCGGGAGGATCATAATAGATTTTACTACAATTACCACAGATTATACGTTTTGCAGAAGTCATCTGCATGATCGTGGTAAACCTGCAACTAACCCTAAAAAACCATGAAAAGACTCATATTAAGTACCCTATCCCTTGGTGTTTTGGCCCTGTGTACGTCTCAAATATCAGCCCAAACCGTAACCGTCGATCCTACCGTCATGACCTTCGGGTACATGAACGTATTCAACATCACCGGCTCGCCTGGCCAAGGAATCGCAGCAGCCGGAGCTTATCAATTCGGCCAAAGTTGGGGCGTAGGCGACTTAACCTCCAGTTTCTCGGGTGCCACCGTCACGCTCGGGCCGAATCAAATTAACGATCCGAACAATTACTGGTACACTCCGGCGGGCCAGCCGGGAGCCATTGGTAACAAGATAATGGATGCCAATCTGTATAGTGAGACCACTGGCACTTATGTGGGTACGACGCTTACTTTCAGCGGTGACGTGCTGGCGAATAGCTTATTGTCTAGTGTGAACCAAATTGGAGAAGGATGGACCAGTGTGGCTTTCATCAAGGACTTTGCCCCGGATTACTCATCCTTCACTACCACTACGGTTCCCTTGAACCTCGGGATATTCAGTATTAGTCTGGCGACTTCGGCCAACGCGGGCGACCATATCCAATACGGTTTCGAGACAATCGGACCCGATGTCTGGTCTACCGATGTTGGACAGTTCGGCAATATTGTGGTCGCACCGGTTGCGGTTCCAGAACCCACGACCTGGGCTTGGGCCGGTTCGGGCAGTGTTCTGTTGCTGTCGCTGCTCCGCCGTCGTAATAAATAAGTTTTAATCCGTTTCAAGGGCCATTCGGCAGCCATGCTGAATGGCCTTTTTGCGGTTGCACCTTCGAGGGGCAGGGAGTGATATTTCCTTTTATCGGAGAGAAAACCGGGCTTTGATTGGCTGTATGAAATTGATCAGCCAAGGAGTGGCATTGCCTGTTCTTTCTTGTTTTTCTAATCAGATATTTCAGTAACGGATTCTTCTTCGCATTGGGGTCGGAGGAGGTAAATAATGCCATTAATGAGTTTGCAGAAGCCATAAAACCCGGCCAGACCATCCACTGACATGGCCTTGGCCGTCCGCATAGTCCAAACGAAGCCCGGACTCCGGGTAAAATAGAAGAAGATAAATACGGTCAATACGAGGAGGCCCCCTCCAAACAGGATCTTATGGATGGCGTTCTTTCTTATTACACTGTTTCTTTCAGATTGAAACCGGCTGATTTTTGAACGCGCAGTTTCGGGACCGATTCCTTTCGACACCAGAAAGTCGCGAACGGAAGATGCTTGCTCACCCCAGATGATCCTTGCCCTAGCTTCAGAGAGAATTGGGTTGGATTCGGCGGGTTCGTCAGTTTCTGCAAGGGAAATGTTAATTTTCATTCATTTTCCGGCAGACTACACGGTGAGGCTTTGGAGATCGGATACGAAATCACCCGGAGGTGAAAGAATCCGTCACTTGAGTCGTTCGCGTCCGTATTTGACTCATTTTTATGGGTTCAATCTGTCTGAAAATCAGCCTGCTGCGCTCGCGTATTCCTCGTCGGTCTTCAGGTCAAGGCCCATCAGGACGTAGTCGTGCGAGATGGCCTGCATATCCTTCACATAATCCTCCAGCAACAGGAGCCTTCGGAAGCCCAGCATGGCGAACATTTTGACCGCAGCTTCCTGTTCACCGATGAATTCCGCCTCAACCTTTTCCAGGCCGGCCCGGCGCGCAATGTCGAGAATCTCCGAAATCAGAGCCCTGGCAAGTCCGCGTCCACGGAATGCAGGATGTACCAGCACACTTACCCGGCCGATATGCCTTTTCCATCCCCCAAATTGCTGGTGCAGGGTCGCGACCCCCACGATTTTCCCATTGATCAATCCCACCAGCGGCAAGTTGCGGCCGAAATCAATATTCTTGCACCAGTCACGGATCACTTTCTTATCTTGGACCCGGTGCTTGATGAACATTCGTTCGCGCTCGGGAATGCCCTGGAATAGCTCATGGAAATCCTTCTCATCCGTGGCGCTTAATGGCCGGAGTGTGGCCTTTTTCCCGTCCTTAAGTTTGACGTTCCTGGGAAATTTCTGGAGCTCGAGTTCGATGCTGAATGACATTGGTTCCTTTCGTTTTTCAGAATCTGCGCCGAACCCGCGCGGTGTGCAATCAAAAATTGTCGCCCGCCGCGGTTTCCCCGGCGATGCCGATGGACTGGCGGATGGAATTTAGTTTGACTCCTGCGGGGTCGAGGCTCCATCGCGCGGCCAAAAGTGGAACTTTTTCGAAGTTGGTCTCCACGTCAGTCAGCGTGGTGGATTGATCGCCATAGCCGAAGGTCTTTACGCCAGCCTCAATCTCCGGAAGAGTTTCAATGCCTTGACTCCAGACCGTTGCACCTGCCCAGGCGTAAGCACGCGTGACGCACCCATCGTCCAACCGCGCCCAGCCATGGTGCCGTGAAAAGGTCTCCGCGTAAAAATACTGAACATGACCCAGTTTACGGCTGAGTGTGGAAAGAAAGATGAAGCAGGCGTCCACGTCTTCCGTTGGGGTGGGCAGGGCAAGGCCGGTTACTATCACCCAAGCGTTCACCCGTGGACTAATGAAAAAAGCATGGTCACCGGTCAAACCCTCAATCCATGAGCAGGGAGCCGCGTGGTTCAACCCTAACGCTTCCTTGACGGCTTCCGGCGACACGGATCGGACTGCGAGCCAGCACGTCGGACGCGAAGCGGAAATCGTGAAAGCAGGAGGTGACTCAAATTCGCAAACTGCCTTGATTTTGCCAAGTTGCCTGCGGGCGCGACGTTGAAGATAGAACATCCAGAAAAAAAGCATCAAACCCACGCCCAACGCAATCATGTGCATCAGGAGCAACATTTCCACCACCGTATCGGCATTAGGTGCGTTGACCGTGCTCACTACCTGAATCTACGCCAGACCCGCCTCGGTTCAACTAAAATTTGATCAACAATTTTTTGAGATCCATCCAAGATATGCTTTGCTGCCCGCCTGCAGCGGGAGCACCAAAAACTCAGGAGTTTCGTAAGGGTGCCGGGACTTGATGGTTTTTTCCAGTTTCGCCAGCTTTGACCGCCGTGTTTTCATGATTAACAACGTTTCGCCTCCCGATTCGATTTTGCCCTTCCACCAGTAGTGCGATTCCATTTTGGGTACGAGATTCACACACGCAACCAGCCGGTCATCCAAGACAAACTTGGCCAGTCGCCGCGCGGTTCTCAGGTCAGGTGCGGTCACGAGGACGACGGCGTAATGTGTCGCGGCCATCAGATTTGAAATTTTTTTAGACTGCTTTGGCACCAAGGAGCCAAGTTTATTCATTGGTCGGTCTTCGAAGTCGGACGATGTTTCCTGTTCGGGCTGATTCGTGAGCAGCATCCAGTATTTCCACCACAGTCATGTTGAAGTCAAGTGACGCCAAACCGGTTGGCTTGATTTTTCCGCTCACAACAGCGGCGAAATAGGAGATGGGATCGGCGCTGGCACCTGTCAACGGCGGCACCTTGAGTTCCTGTTCATTCTGCATGCCGCTTTTCCGAACGTGCAAAGAGTCCGGATGCGGCACAATGACATAACCCGTCTGCCCGTAAATCTCCATGTCTTTACGGTCGATAGCCCAGTTCCAAGAAGGCTGGAGGATGACTTCGGCCTTGGGATAGGTCAGGACGATGGTCGCCTCATCCTCGACTTTTGGGTAGATGTCCGGCTTGATCTGTTGGGCGACGGCGAATACCGAATCCGGTGGCCGCCCGTCAAAAAACCAGGTGGCTAAATCGGCGCCATAACAGCCAAAATCATTGATGGCGCCGCCGCCGTCGAGAACTGGATCGGTCAACCAGGCGAGAAAGTTGGTGGAGCAGCCGATTTCCTTTGGCCCACGATGACCATCATGGACAACAATCCGGCGGATGTCGCCAATTTGATGCTGGTCGTGGACCATGGCATAGGCGGCCACGTTTCCGGGATACCAGCTGGTTTCGTAATTGACGATTAACTGGATACCGCTCTCTTTCACTGCGGCTGCAATCGCGCGGGCTTGCTTCATATTGGTTGCCAGGGGTTTTTCCATCATCACATCCATGTGGTGGGCCGCGCAAAACCCCACGACTCCCTCATGCTCATAAGTTGAGGTGAAAGTCGCGACCGCCTGCGGATGTTGTGCGGCGTAGAGCGCTTCGAGGGTTGGATAAAAAAGCGCGGGATCAAGATGAAATCGTTCGGAATAGCGTTCGATCAGATCTTGGTTCGTCTCGACGATGCCCACCAATTGGACGTCGGTTCGTCCTTCAAGGCGCGGCAGGAATCCGGCGGCATGATCATGGTGCAATCCAACCAGGGCAAAGCGCACCGGAGTATTTGTAATCTGGGAAAAGGCGCTAAAGCACGTTAAGATCAATCCGCAAGAAATCCAAAACAGTTTGTTCATAAGCAAGATGTGGATG
>Ga0302319_10000819_pt1 | contig 69797 bp, 59 predicted proteins | sample Bog_T0_2_FD_203319 | JGI IMG/M metagenome (GOLD analysis project Ga0302319, IMG submission 203319) | Peat permafrost microbial communities from Stordalen Mire near Abisko, Sweden - Bog_T0_2 | ecosystem: Environmental > Terrestrial > Soil > Wetlands > Peat | place: Sweden: Abisko, Stordalen Mire...
CGAGGGGAGAGGGGGAGAAAACGCGGCGATCGACCCCCTCTCCCCTCGTGGGAGAGGGGGCACGTGAGCGTCGTGGGAAACGCTTGGGGGTGAGGGTCGCGGGGGAAGTGTTCGAGAATCGCGATCGCTGATTTAGGTGCGAAGCGCCGGACGCACTGCGAACTCATGCGAAGGCGAGGGCCAGCTGCTCCGTGTGCGTATGCGGACGCCCGCTCTTCTGCACCTCGATGCGTCGGGAGACGCCGTGATCGACGACGTGAACGGCGAGCCCCGCGCAGCGCGCCGCGACGACCTCGAGGGCGCGCGCAGGCGTGTTGTTCGCGCGCGACAGGTGCCCTAGGTACAGCGCGCCGAGGCGCGTCCCCACCAGCCGGGCGGCGAGATCGGCGGTCTGCTCGTTCGCCAGGTGGCCGAAGCCACCGCGGATGCGCTGCTTCAGGTGCGGCGGGTACGGCCCGTCGGCGAGCATCGTGGGGCAGTAGTTCGCTTCGAGCAGGGCGGCGTCGCACGCGCCGAGGAACGGGGCGAGCGGCGCCGGGACGTGCCCGAGATCGGTCGCCACGCCGAAGCGGACGCCGTCGCTCGACGTGAAGGAGAGCGCGACCTGGGGCGCGTCGTGCGGCACGGCCATCGCGCGGACCTCGAAGCCGCCTGCGACGAACGGCGCGCGCGTGTCGTACGTGCGCGACTCCCAGCGCGAGCGGACGCGGCGCGCGGAGATGCCGGCGTGGAAGAAGAGGGGCGCGCGGAGGGCGCGGGCGAGCGGCTCGATGTGGGCGAAGTGGTCGCCGTGGTGGTGCGTGACGACGATGGCGTCGACGCGCCGGGGGAAGAGATCGGCGCCGAGATCGCGCAGGCGGGTCGTGAGGACGCGCGGGCCGAGGCCGGCGTCGACGATGACGCGAGCGCCGTCGTTGGCCTCGAGGAGCATGGCGTTGCCCGACGAGCCGCTGCTGAGGACGAACACGCGCACGGGCGCTAGACGCTAGTAGCGCGGTGCCGAGCGCACAACCGGCCGCGCGTTACTGGAGCAGAATCGGCGCGAACCTGTTCGGGAACGCGACCACGTGAAGGCCGCGACCGTCATACGTCGGGTTCACGTCGACGCCACCGTCCGGGTTCGCGAGCTGAGGCGCGTCGATGCTCCCGACGAACACGAGCGTGTACCCGTTGCCCGCTGCGAAGCCGGAGGGCGACCCGCCGTCCGCCGTCGAAAGCTGCCAGGCCGACAGCGCCTCGATGCCCCCGAGCGAGAGTCCGAGGAGATCGCCGAGCACGGCCGTCTGCACGCCTCCAATCGTCTGAAACGAGACTGGCCACGGGAGGGGCTCTTCGCCACCGTCGGCCAGCGAGCCCGGTGCTGTGAGCACGCCGAATCCCGACGTGGTCGGGTCCGCGGTCACCGTGGTGTACGGAGTGATCTGCGTTCCGCTGGTCTGCACGGGGGACGCGGCGAGCGCGATGAGGTCTCCGCTCGCCGTGATCTGCGGGAGGAGCCCCGCGCTCGCGGCCTTGTGGACGATCCCCGTGGGAGTGCCGCCCGCGACGATCGGAACCGGCGTCCCCTGGATGGCCGTCGAGCGATGCGCGAACTGCACGCCCCATCCGCCGCTCGTCGGCGCGGAGGTCGTGTCGATCGGCGCGACGCCCACGGCGACGTTGCCGGAGCTGCCGAAGTCGGCGCCGCAGATGTCGGTCGCGGTCGTGCCTTGCGCGCGGGCGGCGGCCGAGGGCTCGTAGCCCGCGACGCATCCCGTGAAGCTGAGAAGCGACGTGGAGCCGTCAGGGAAGGTGCCCGGGGGGATCGCGGGGAGCACGATGAACTGCGAGGGCGTCAGCGTGCCCGCGACGGGAGAGTCGGTCGTGCCCTTCGCGTGCGTGCCGAGGAGCTGCTGGCAGGTGAGCTCCGGGCCACCGTCCGGGCTCCCCGCGGCCGTGTTGTTCGCAATCGCGTTCGCGTCGATCAGGATGAACGTGATCGCGAAGGCGTCGAGGCTCGTGATGTCGGGGAGCGCGGCGATCGTGCCGGGGTACAGGCCCGGCGTCCCCTGCGCGACGGGGGCGCTGCCGCCGTCGTACTCCGATCCGAATGCGGGCGGAGGCGGGTACGACGGTGCGGAGAGGGGGCCGTGGGGGAGCGCGCTGATGGGGGCCACCACGGATTCAGCGGTACCCACCGAAGTCGCGAGGCAAAAGCGCACCGGCCCGAGACCGGGCGCCGCATGGACCAAGACGAGCTTCGCGTCCGCGAGCGGCGGCACGCCCGTGTCAGCGTCCGCGTCGAAGCCCGCGTCGAGTCCGGCTTCGTGGCCGGAGTCCCCGATGCTCTCGTTCCCGTCGCTGCCGCCATCGGCGATGACCGAGCCGTCACCACCGCTGTCCTGAACGCCGACGGTGGAGTCGCCGCCGGAGTCGGAGCCCCCCCCGCCGCTGTCGAGCGTCGTGCCGGTGTCCGAGCCGGCACCGGCGTCGGCGTCGCCAATCGGGTTGTCGGACTGGCCGCCGCAGCCGGCCGCCGTCACGCCGAACGCGCCCACGGCGCCGAGCGCCAACGCGATACCCAACCGTGCTCCGAGGACTCTTCGCATGTTCGTTCGACGCTCCGTTCGGCAGGTCGATACCACGCCGCGGCATGCCTTCGAGTCGGCGGGCCCGAAAGAAGTGACACGACGGCGCCCACGCGGGATTTCACGGGCCTAGCGCGTGTCATCCAAACGGATGACACGAGCGGTCCCCCCCTGGCGCTACTCGATCTGCTGCGTCGACGCGACGACGGCGCCCGGAGTGAACGACGGGAACGAGTCCGTCACGGTCGTCCCATCCATTCCGGTGACGCGAAGCTTGAAGGCGCCGGAGCCGAAGCCGCTCGCGTCCGTGAGCGTTCCGTCGGTCCCGCGGGTGAGCGCGCTCCACGCGGTGGAGCCGGTGGGCATCACTTCGACGGTGGTGATCGGCGCCCGCCCGTTCCTGACCCAGAGGCTCGTCCAGTAGGCGTTCGCCTCGGTCTGGTACTGGTACTGGAGCGTCCCGGTGTCGGGGCACTGCACGAGCTGCCACGTCATCGTGCGCGGGTTCTCCCCCTCGTTGATGACGCTGTAGGCCTCCTGGCTGATGTCCGCGTTCGTCGGGGCGGCCGAAACGCCGGTCGTGATGACGCGCAGGACGATCGACTTCCCCTTCGCGGTCTGCATGAGGATGCAGGCATCGCAGAGGCTCCCGTCGCCGTTGAAGCTGTTGTCGAGCCCCGCGAGGTAGACCCCCTCCATCGCCTCGATCGACGAGGCGTACGGGCCGCAGGAGTTCGTGAACGAGCCGGTCCACTCCACCGGGCCGAGGTTGTACTGCCCCGTGTGCACGGCGCCGAAGGTCGTGAGGCCGCCTCCGTCGCTCGGCGGGCCTGCGTCCTCGACCGGCGGCTGCCCGCCGCTGCTGCTCCCACCGCTGCTGCTGCCGCCACTGCTGCTCCCACCGCTCCCGCTCCCGCTACCGCCGCCGCTCCCTCCGCTGCTGCTCCCGCCGCTGCTCGAAGACGAGTCACCGCCGTCGTGTGGGGTCCCCGTGGAGGACGAACCGCTGCAGGCGACGGCGAGCAGGAGGAGAACCTGAAGCGGGAGGTGGCGCGGGGTGCTCATGGGCAATCGAAGGCTTACTCCGAGAAGGACCTGGTGGCTCGAAATCCGCTCGCGCGGCGCGAGCAACCCGAGCTTGTGCGCGCGCCGCGACTCGGCCATCGTTTGTCGCCAGCAACCGCGAAGAGCGGAGGAGGGGATCATGGGCGAGCACAAGGGGAGCTGTTTTTGCGGCGCGGTCGAGCTCACGGTGAGCGGTGAGCCGGCGGCGATGGGGTACTGCCATTGCGACTCGTGTCGCCATTGGTCGGCGGGGCCGATCAACGCGTTCACGCTGTGGAAGCCCGATGCCGTCAAGGTGACGAAGGGCAAAGACAACCTGGGTAGCTACAACAAGACGGCAACGAGCCTCCGGAAGTGGTGCAAGACGTGCGGCGGCCATGTCTTCTCCGAGCACCCCGGGATGGGGCTCACGGACGTGTACGCAGCCGTGCTGAAGGGCTATCCGTTTCAACCGCACGTTCACGTCAACTACGGAGAGTCGGTCGTGCATGTCCACGACGGGCTGCCGAAGCAGAAGGACTTTCCGAAAGAGATGGGCGGCTCGGGAGTGCTTCTTCCGGAGTAGGCGCGGAACGGGGTGCGTCGGGGCGAGAGCTCCACTCAGCCCGCGGCCCGACGCGGTCGTCGTGTCGCCGGCGTAGAGATCGGGAGCGGCGGCGTTCCTTCGGCGTCGTCGCCTCTCGACCGACGTCGGTCGCACTCCGGTCGTCGCTCGGGTCGGGGACCGACGTTGGGCGTGCACGCCCATGCGGCGTGCGTGAAACGGTTGCTAGAGTCCTCGGCTGATGCCGAGCGTCCAAGCTAGCCCCCTGGCGGCGTTCGCGCGGCGCTTCCGCGGCGCTGCGGTCGCCGTCGCGCTGCTCTCGATCATCGTCGGGACCAAGCGCCTCCGGACGACGCCCGAGCGCGTGTACGAGGCCGCCCCTCCGCCCGCGGTTCTACGCTCGGCACCGTTTCGTTTCCGCGAGGAAGCGCGCGACCGCGGGATGCTCTTCGAGCACCGCCTCCACTACCCGAACCCGCAGGCAGGCAACTACCTCCCGCTCATGGCGTTCCCGCCGGCGCTCGCCGTGGCGGACTTCGACGGCGATGGCTTCATGGACGTCTACGTCGTGCAGCCGGAGCCGGGGCAACCCAATCGACTCTTCCGGAACGAAGCCGGCGAGCGCTTCACCGACGTCGCGCGCGAGGTGGGCCTCGACGACCTCGACAAGCGGGCTCCAGGCTCGATGGCGCTGTGGGCCGACCTCGATGGAGACGGCCAGCTCGATCTGTTCCAGGCCCGATTCGGCTGCCACTCGCTCTTCGTGCGCGACGCGGGGAGGCTCCACTTCACCGAGCGCGTCCAGCAGGTCGGCCGGTACTGCTCCAATCCGAAGGCCGTGAACGTCGCCGACTTCAACCGCGACGGCCGGCTCGATCTGGTCTTCGGCAACTACTACCCCGCGACGGATCTCGCGACGTACTTCCCGTTCACCCACATCTTCGGGACCGCCGGCGCGAACTCCTTCGGCGGCGGCGTCGAGGTGCTCTTCGGCACGCCGCGCGGGTTCGTGCGGGCAGGCCTCCGAGGGCCGCGCGCGCACACGACCGCCGTGGGCATCTCCGACGTGAACGACGACGGGTGGCCCGACCTCTTCGCGAGCAACGACTACACCTACGATCAGATGCTCCGGAACGACGCGGGGCGGGGCTTCACCGACGTGACCGAAGAGACGATCCCGCGGGTGGAGCACGGATTCAGCGGGATGGACGCCGAGTTCGCCGACTTCGACGACTCCGGCAAGATGAGCCTCTTCGTCAGCAACATGTACTTTCCGCCCTTCTCGACGGTGCACAACCTCCTCTGGAAGAAGGGCGACGACGGGCGCTTCACCAACGTCGCCGACGAGCAGGGGGTCGCGCGGTGCGGGTGGGCGTGGACCGCGAAGTTCGCCGACTTCGACGACTCGGGCGACCTGGACCTCTTCGTCGTCAACGGCAAGGCGCGCGGCGCCAGGGTGAAGACGCCCGGAGACGCCGTGAAGTCGTTCGCGTTCGTGCGAAACACGATCACCGCGACGCCCCCCTTCCTGCGCGAGGAGATGAGCCTCGTCCCCGACTTCTCCACGTACTACCTCTCGGCGTTCGAGCGGAGCTGCCTCTTCTGGAACCGCGGCGGGCACTTCTACGACGTCGCGCGCGAAGCGGGGATCACCGACCTGGAGGAGGGGCAGTCGGCGGCGCTCGTCGACTTCGACAACGACGGGCGCATCGACGTCGTCGTCGCGAACCTCGGCGGACCGTTGCTGCTCTACCACAACGTCACGCCTGCGCCGGGACACTGGCTCGGGCTCGAGCTCGTCGGCCCCGAGTCGATGCGCGTCCCCTACGGCGCCAAGATCATCTTGCGCCGCGCGGACGGCAAGACGCCGATGCGCGAGCTGTATCCCGCGAACGGTTACCGCGGGCAGAGCGACCCGCGCATCCACTTCGGCCTCGGGAGCGCGACGGGCGGGCAGACGATCGACGTTCGCTGGCCTGACGGAAAGGCGGAGACGTTCGCCGACCTGCCGATCGACCGCTACGACGCGATCCGCTACGGCGCAGGAGCGGCGCGGTGAGCTGGTTCCGCGCCGTCGACGCGCGATGGTTCGTCCTCGCGAACAACGCGATCCTCCTCACGGTGGGGCTCGCCCTGTTCGGGCTCCAGCGCAGCTCCCTCCAGATCGCGACGTGCCTGGCCGCCACGATCACGTGCGAGCTCGTCCTCGCCCGGCTCTGGGGTCGCAGGGCTACCGTGGGCGATCGCCTCCTGTCGTCTGCCACCGCGGCGGCCAGCACGCTCGTCCTCCTCGTGTCGCCAGCGTGGTGGTTCTACGCCGCCGTCGGCGTCATCGCGATCGCCTCGAAGTATCTGGTGCGCGACGCGGCGTCGAAGCACGTCTTCAACCCGACGAACTTCGCCATCGTCTTTGCCATCGCGTTCTTCCCCGACGACCTCCTCGTGCGACCCGACCAGTTCTCGGGCTCTCCCTGGCTGATGGCGCAGATCGCCGTGTTCGGAGTGCTGGCGGCCGTCCGCGGCGCGCGCTTCCGCACGACGCTCGGGTACTACGCCGCCGTGCTCGGCTTCGCGCTCCCCGTAGGGACGCTCCTCGGCGTGAAGCCGCTCTGGATTCTCGCGCCGGAGATGAACACGAGCACGCTCATCTTCTCGTGTCTCATGATGACCGATCCGCGCACGACCCCTTCCTCGCCACGCGGGCAATGGGCCTTCGGGTTCGCGACGGGCGCTCTGCACCTCTGCCTGCGCTACGTCCAGGTCCCTTACTCGCCGTTCATCGCGCTGTTCGTCGTCGCCGGAGTCTTCTCCGTTCGGGTGCGAGGGCCCGCGGCGACGCCATCGGGGGCGCCGATCCAGACGTTGTGATGCCAGGGCGAGTAGGCGAGCGGCTGGACGCAGAAGTCGCCGATGTGGAGGAGTGGTTGCATCGCGTCGTCGCTGGAGCGCTTGGCGTCGATGGCGACGTCCACCGCGGGCGGCTCGGGGCGCGCGGCGAGGAGCCGGCAGAGGCGTTTGGCTTCGGCGAAGAGCACGATCGGATCGCACCGGAGCCGCGGCTCGAGCCGGTCGTTGATGAGAAGGGCCCGCGAGCGTGCGCTGGAAGGGGCGCGAAGGATCGCACCGCCGCGACACTCCACCCGTGCGTCGAACATGTGGAGGGCGAACGTGCGCCCTTCGCCGGTGATCGCCGAGTCACCCGGGAACAGGTACGGCACGAGCTGCGCGCCGGAGAAGAGCGCGGCGACGACGGCGGGTGCGCGCGACATCCACCCCACGCGCGCGACGCCCCCCCGTTCCCGCAGCCAGGTCAGCGGGTAGATCGCCGTGAGGCCGAGCATGAGCAGCGGATAGAAGTACCCGACGACCGGCCACGACACGGCGTGGAACAGAAGGAGCTGCGCGTAGACGCACCATCGCACTCGTGCGCTCGGCGCGAAGAGTCCCCACACGACGACGAGCTCCAGCAGGAGCACGTAGACGCACGCCAGCGGGAGGAGGGACTCGGGGACGAAGAGGGGCCTCGCGTAGAGCGCGGCGCCGCTCACCCACTCGCGGTTCAACTTCAGCGTGCCGGCCCAGAAGTAGAAGAGGGCGACGAGGAGCGCCGTCACTTGCCTCTTGTCGGGCGCGAAGAGGAACGCGAGCACGACCCAGCCGAACATGTAGGTCTGGTTGAGGCGCAGGCGGTAGTCGAGGGCGTAGAGGAGCGTGCCGAGGACCGATGCCGCGAGGAAGAGCGCGAGCGCCGGACCGCAGCGCCGCCGCGCGAAGAGGATCGCGGCGAGCACGCCGAGCGCGCAGTACAGGACGACCGCGTCGCGAACGCCGCTGGCCGTCAGGTGGGAACGGACGCGGTCGCAGTCGGGGAAGAGCGGCCAGCAGACGCTGTCCTCGTCCGTCGCGAGCGTCGCGATGTGCTTGTACGTGAACCAGGCGACGCCGGTGAGCGCGTGAAGGGCCGAGAGGATGACCGCGTAGGCGCGGAGAGCGCCGTCGGCCGCGATGGCGCGCGCCGTCGTGAGGAACCACGCGCGCAAGGGATCACCGCCCGGAGAGCAGCGCTTCAGTCCCCCGCCTGCGTCACGGCCGTCAGGCGCAGCGTGCCATCGACGGGGAGCGGCGGGACCACGGTCGAGTGGTTGTCGCTGAGGAGGCTCTGCGTCGGCGGAAGCGCCGCGAACGTGGCCCGGAGCTGCGCATACCCGGCGATGAACGACGCCTCGACGGCGACGACGAGGGGAACCGTGTTGTTGATCGTCCAGGTGCCGAGCCCCGCGGGCAAGGACGGGGGGACGACGCTCGTGGCGGTCGGCGGCGACACGATCGTCCAGGTGCCGTTCGTCGTCGGACCGGCGTCCGGGGAGGCCACCGACCACTGCGTCACCGACACGATTCCGTCGGTCGTCGCGAGGGAGGCCGCGCTCGTCCAGCTGACGACGGGGCGGCTCGGTGTCCCGGCGTCGGTCGTGTCGATCGAGGACGCGGTGATCTCAGGGAGCACGCTGGACAGGTCGAGGGCGGGGAGCGCCGTCGAGCCGTCGGGCGCGCCGGAGTGCGCGGCGATCGAGCGAATCGCATCGAACTGGAAGCTCTGCAGGTACTCGTAGACGGTCGCCTCGCCCTGAACGGCCTCGGCGTAGCCCGGGTGCCCGACGAACCCGTTGGTCTCGCTCAGCGGGCCGCCGTCCGCGCTCGATCCGCCGCCGAAGTTCATCAGGTTCGAGAGCGCGACGCCGCCCGCGATCTCGCTGAACGACAGCCAGCCGCTGCTGCCCGACGTGACGTTCTGCGCCGACAGGGTCTGCGTCGTCTCGGCGCTCGCCCAGGGGACGGTCGGCGAAATGGGGGTGGCCCCTCCGTCCGCGAGAAGCGCGTTCCCCTTCTCGTACGTGTAGCCGAGCTCCTGGTTGGAGCCGCCGTCGGTCGAGCCGATGGACGCCACGAGGAGCGGCGCCTTGCCCGCGGCCACGCACGGCCACGCGATGCCGCCGAACGTCGTCGGAGGGGCGGTGAACCCCGAGCCGTTCTGCGGGCAGTTTCCGACGTACGCCTGGTACCCGGACGTCCCCGGCGGAGCGGCGTCGGGCAGGGCGTCGATGGTGACCGAGGTGTTCGCGAACGCGAGGTGCGCCGTGTCGAAAGCCGTCAAGGCGTCGCCGGGCTGGACCCCCTGGATCGTGACGAGCGCCGGCGACACGACCGTCCCCAGGACGGCGGTGACCTGGCTGTCGGCGGCGAGCTGCTGGGTGACACGCCCGGTGGCGTCCGTCGTCGCGGTCGTGATCACCGTGCCGGTCGCGTCCTGGAACACGACGAGCACGCCTTGCTCGGGGCCTTCGTCGTTCGTGACGGTGAGGGTGACCGGGAGGGGCGTCGCGTCGACCGCCGCGTCGGGAACCGCGGAGTCGGCCGCGGTCGCGTCAGGCCCCGCGTCGGGCGTGGAGGCCTCGGACTCGACCGTCGAGTCGAGCGTGGGCCCGGCGTCTTCCGCGACCGGACCGCTGTCGGCGCCCGAAGGGGCGGCGTTGTCGTCGGAGACGCACCCCGCGATCAGCAGCGGGAGCGGGAAGATCGCAGCAAACAGGGCTCGACGCATTCGTCGAAGTATCGGGGCGCGTCCGCCGGCAGGTCAAGGAGGGCGGCGCCTATCTTGGTGAAGGCGCGCGACGGGCACCTCGCGGCTCCCACGGCGGGGACGGGACGCGCGTCGCCTCGCTACGTCGCAACGTTCGGACGCACTTCGCGCAAAGAGAACCGCGCAAGAGAACCGTAACCGGGTTACTTGAGAACCAATGATCGCCAACCGCCGACCAAACCCCACGCCCACACGCTCGACGCCGCAAACGTCGCCTGCCGTCAAAGAGAACCGTAACCGGGTTACTTCACGCTCGACGCCGCAAACGTCGCCTGCCGTCAAAGAGAACCGTAACCGGGTTACTTGAGAACCAATGATCGCCAACCGCCGACCAAACCCCACGCCCACACGCTCGACGCCGCAAACGTCGCCTGCCGTCGTGTGCCTGGCGTCGCGGCTGGCCGAGGACGAGGCGAAGTCCGGCACACGACGCGCAGAGAGAACCGTCAGAGAGAACCGTAACCGGGTTACTTGAGAACCAATGATCGCCAACCGCCGACCACACCCTACGCACATGCGCTCGACGTCGACGACGTCGCTTGCGGGCGTGTGCCTGGCGTCGCGGCTGGCCGGGGACGAGGCGAAGTCCGGCACACGACGAGCGCTGCGCGCAGTGCGGCCAAGAGAATGCCTACTTTCGCCTCTTGCGCGAGCGTCGCTACGCCGTCGCTTCGACGACCGCGCCGTGCAGCACCCGCATTCCCCACGTGCCCATCGGGAACTCCACCTCGCGGAGCCCTGCTCGCCAGGCGGCGAGCGCTACCCGGTACCGTCGTCGAAAGTGCTGCTCGAGGCGCCGAAGGCGCTCGCGCACGGTTCGAAGGCGTGCCGCGAACGTTGGAATCACGCCCCGCTTCTCCTCATAAGATTGAGCTCGCTGAATGAACGACGCGGCGCAGACACCTGCGCGCCCGATGAACGCTCGGCCGGCCGCGCGGAGCGACTCGTGGGCTGCGGTGACCTTCGCAGCGATCGCGCGCGCCATGCGCTCACGCCAGTCGCGCGACGACTCAGCTTCGCCGTCGCGCACCGCGGGCGGCTCGACCTGGAGTCTCAGATGGGCAGGGCAATGTCCGTCCTCCCGGAAGTACGACTCCGGGCGCGCGACGCGCAGCGACTTCTGTCCCCAGAGCAGAACTCCTGGCCACTCGTCGGGTCGCTCGACCAGTCCAGCCGCGACGGGATTCGCGATGACGTAGGCGAGCTTGTCCTCGACGTCCCCGTCGGTCACGAGGCGCACCACGTTGCACGGCTCGGCCGCCCAGAGGTTCTCCCACTGCCCCTGAGAGGCGTTCAAGGCCTTTGCGGTGAGCCGATGCAGCTCGCGCAGGAAGTCCGGAAGAGTGCCCCGCGGGTCGGTCACCACCAGGTGATGGTGGTTGGACATCACGCAGGCCGCGTGCAGAAGCACCCCCGTTTTCTCCATGGCGAGAGCGAGGCAGTACAGGAAGATCGCGTTCGTCTTCGCGCACGGACGCAGGCGGAACGTGCGCTGGTAGCAGCGACGCGTGATCAGGTACGTCTCGTGCGGGACGATTCGACGGGGGTGAGCCACGGCAGCGAACGCGAGAGCGAGTCGCATGCCACCTCCGAACGCGCGGGTCTCTCGGTAGTTCCGATCGCCGAGGCCTGGCACGGCCGCATCGAGCCGTGGCCGCGGACGCCGCCCTCGAGCAACCGCGCTAGGTCGCAAACGCGCGAACGGCTAACCGGGTTACGTGCGCGCGACGCGACGCGGCGCGACGGGGTTACGTGCGCGACGAACAGCTAACCGGGTTACGTGCGCGACGACGCGGTGTGCGCGACGAACTCGAAGCGGACGAGATCGACAGCATCTTGGCAGCGATCCCCGTGCCGATCTTCTACACCTTGGACTTCAGCGACATTGGCCTCTGCCGCAGGGTGCTTGCCTCGATCGCTGACGACCCGCGCCTACTCGTCGATAACGATCACGGAGTGCGTCTCTTCGGGCACGAGTTTGTCCGCAGACTTCGAAGCCAACCGGATTGGGATTGGCGACGAGACGACCCCTGAAGCTCCGCTCTGCCGTTCCTGGTCACGGAGCGCCTCGACGGCGTGGACCTCGGGAAGCTCGCCGAGCAGCAGGGCGCACGGCACCCGACGAGGGGCGCAAACGGGCGTCAGAGCAAAATTTTGCTTAGCCAGAGCAGTTGGATCGTGTGCCAAAGCAAAATTTTGCTCTGCCAGAGCAGTGAACTGGTCTGCGACAGCAGTTCACTGCTCTGGCACAGCAGTGGACTGCTTTGGCAAAGCAGTTCACTGGTGTCCGACAAGAGCGCGGTGGTGTGGCAGAGCAAAAAACTGGTGTGGCAGAGCAGTGCGCTGGTCTGGCAGAGCAGTGGGATCACGTCGGACAGCAGTGAACTGCTCTGACGGGCGATCGGTGGGGCGACGGTGCCGTGGGGGCCAGGTCGACATCCCGCCATCGACCTTCCGCCCTCCAAATGGCCGTGGGCGGCCGGATCAAGTGAGCGACCGAGAGCCCGACCGTTTCCCAGGGAGGATCGCGAAGGGACGAGCGCTCCACGCGGTGAGCGTTCGTTAAAGAAAAACGGCGCCGCGCTCTCGCGCGACGCCGTCTTCCGGTGTCGTTCTCTAAACGATCAGCCGAGCATCACTGCTGCGGGATCGCCGTGAACGAGTTCGGGAACGCGACGATGTGCATTCCGCGACCGTCGTACGCGGGGTTCTGGACCGGCGTGCTGCCACCGTCGGGGTTGGGGGTCGTCAGCTGCGCAACGCCGAAGTCGTTGTCGCCAACGAACGCGAACGTGTACGTCTGACCGGATACGAAGCCCGTCGGTGCAGTCAGCGTGGACGAGGCCCAAGCGGACAGCTGCGCAACGTCGGCGAGCGGCAGCGCAATCACGTCGCCCAGCCCCGTCGCCGAAATCGGGTACGAGGTGAAGACCGGCGCGCCGCCGTCGCCCGAACCGGGCAGCGTGACGACCGCGAACAGAGAGGTCGCGGGATTCGCGGTAACCGAAACGACCGGCGTGAGCGCGGTGCTCGTTGCCGCCAGGGTGTCCGGCGTCGCGCCGAGCGGTGCGAACGTCTGCGTCGTGATCGTCGTGGGGCCCGCGTCGCCTGCGTCGTCCGACCCCGCGTCGAGCGTGACCGTCACCGATTCGATGAAGCCCGGGAGGAGGCCAGCGCTTGCCGCAGGGTGCGTCGTCTCGCCTTCCGGAATCGGGAACGGCGTTCCCTCAATCGCGGACGAGCGCTGCGCGAACTGCACGCCCCACCCGCCATCGGCGGCCACCGTCGTCGTGTCGAGCTGCACGGCGCTGAGCGCAACGTTGGGCGCCCCACCATCGAAGCTGGCGCCGCAGATGTCCTGCGCCGTGATGCTAGCCCCCTGCCCGAGCGTGGACGGCTCGAAGCCCGGGAGGCAGCCCGTCGCGCTGAGGAGCCAGGTGGTGCCGTCGGCGAACGTGCCGGCCGGGACCGTCGGGAGCTGGAGGAACGAGCCCGCGGGGAGCACGCCGCCGCCGCCGTTCTTCCCGATGAGCTGATCGCAGGTGAGCTCGGCGCCGCCATCCGGGCCGCCGTCAGCCGTGTTGTTCGCGATGAGGTTCGCGTCGATCACGAACGGGGTGATGGCGAACTGCGTGAGGCTGGCGATGTCCGGGACTGCCGCGATCGTGCCAGGATAGAGGCCGGGGGTACCGGGCGCCACGGCGCCAACGCCGCCGTCGTAGCCCGGGCCGTAGGCCGGCGGGGGGTTCCACGGCGGAGCCGAACTGTGCGTGTCCGGGATAGCGTTGATCGGGGCAACCGACGGCGCAGCGGTGCCGGTCGCGGTCGCGATGCAGAGGCGGACCGGGCCAACGCCGGGGGCGGCGTGGAGGAGGATCAGCTTCGCGTCCGGGATGACCGGGCCGCTGTCGACACCACCGCCATCGGTCTTGCCGCCGCTGTCGGTCGTGCCGCCGCCATCCGGCGTCGGGTTCGTGCCCGTGTCTTCGGTGCCGCCGTCCGTGGCCGTGCCCGTGTTGTCATCGCTCGTGCAACCCGAGGCCAGCGCGCCGAGCCCACCGAGGCACGTAATCGCCGCCGCAATACCCAACCGAACCATCGTTACCTTTCGCATCGCATTCTCCTTTGGCCAAAGCCTAAGTGACTTTTCATTCGAGCCCTGGCGACTCGCTCGCCGGTCTCTTCGTCTGTTTTCGCGTCTTCGTCCGCGCCCGTGCGCGCACCCACTTCTTCAGTCCCTCTCCCGTGCGTGCTGTCCTCTTCCGACGTTCGCCCGCGTGTCGTTGAAGCCCACGCGAGTCAGGCACAGCGCAGACAATTGCCCGCGAGGGTAAACGAAAGGCACCTGCACTGAACAATAAAATTCAATCAGGGTTCGCAATTCCGCTTGAGGTAGGGGGCCTCTCGTTCAGCGTCGCGCTCCGAATTTTCCTGCCACAAGCCCATCGGGCTCAATGGAGCACTCCCCGCACCAACACACGAACTTCTTTGATTCCGCGACGATCGGCTTCGGCGGGGCGACTCGAACGTGATCTCCGTGTCGCGGTCTCCACGGAACCTACCTCCTTCCTGCGGCTCTCCCGACCCCGGCTCAGCGTCCGGCTACGTCGCGCCTTCCGGGTTGGACGGTCGAGGTGGCGAATCGAGTCAGTCCCCCGCCCCCCTTCCTCGCAAGCCTTCCTCGCAAGCGACTCGGCATTCGTCGCATCTCGCCCGGAGAAACCCTATCCCCCCCGCCCCTTCCCCGCGGGCGAGGAAGGGGAGCCAAACCCCCATCGCTGCTCCCGCGATGCTGACTCGCCGAACCGCGCGTGACGAAGTCCTTCCGCCCTCCGTTCCTTGGCTTCGCGCGACTCCCCTTCCTCGCCTGCGGGGAAGGGGACGGGGGATGGGGTTCTCGGCCTCGTTGTCGACGCCCCCGTGAGAAGAGCGTATTTCACTGCCCGAGGCTGATGGGAAACTCGTGCGTACAGTGTGGAGCGGGGCTCGCCGACGGGGCGCGCTTCTGCGGCCAGTGCGGGAAAGTTCAAGATTCACCGCAGGAACCGGCGGCCCCGAAGCGCGTGGGCGGAGCGACGATGCTCCACTACGCGGCCCACGAAGCCCCCCCCATGACGGTGCCGGACCCTCCCGCCCAGGACGTGACCGTTCCTGCGTTCGTCCCCCCCGCGCTGAATGCCGCGCCGTTGCCGGTCGCGCAGACGCTGGCGCAACAACCGCCCCCGCGTCCCAAGCTCGGTGGCGCGACGATGCTCGGCGTCGCAGCTCCCGACGTCACCGCGGCAGTGGCGCAGGCGCAGGCGCAGGCGAGAGCCGCCGCCTCCGCCGCCCAGTCACAGACGCTCTCCGCCGACGCTCCGAAGACGGCCCCCAGCCCCGTGGCGCTGCAAGGCGCTCAAACGATGCTCGGCGTGACCTCCCCGCTCGCCGGCTTGCCGCTGGCCCCCACGCCGGCGGCTCCTCCCGTCCAGCCGCAGCCGGGCCTCCCGTCGACGGCCCCCGAGCTCCCCGCCGCGCGCGCCCGCACGATGCTCGGTGTCGCGATGCCCGGAGTCGCGCCGCTCTCGTCGACGGGAGCCGCGAGCAGCAGCACCCCCTCCACGCTGATGTCGCCGAACGCCCCCGCGAACGCGCTCGGCGCGAACGCGACGATGATCGGAGGAGTGTCCCCCGCGCCGCCGCCCATGGGTGGTGACCGCGTGAAGGCGCCCGAGGTCGTGATCGCGCCCGTCGGTCTGTCGCGCGCCAACGCCGCGAACGCGCGCCCCCCCGTACGGTCGAAGCTCGCGAACACCGCGGTCGGCGAATACGTTGTCCCCGCCCCCGCCCCGTACGTCGACGACGTGAAGTCCCCGACGGCACCGCCCGCGCGCGCGAAGGGGGGCGTGCCGATGACGATCGTCGCCGTGCTCATCGGCGCCATCATCCTGCTCGCGGGCGTCGCGATCGCGCTCTTCTACCGCAGCGCCCCCCCCATGACCGCCAAGCCGCTCCTCGACGCGCAGGGGAACGAAGTGCTCCACCTGCAGTGCGAGAACTGCCCCGACGGCACGACCGCCGCGCTCGAAGGGGCGAAGGCCACGTTCAAGTCGACGACCGCGGAGCTCCCGCTGCCCAAGCCGCTCAACGTCGGTGAGAACAATCTCACGGTGACGATCGATCGACCGGGGACGGGGCGCGACGAGAGCGTGAAGCTGGCCGTGCCGGTGGCGTTCCGGATTCGCGCGGACCTCTCCGACATCAACGCGAAGACGCCCGTGGTCACCGTGCGTGTCTCGGCGGCGGCGGGGAGCGACGTCACGGTCGACAAGAAGGCGCTCGCCCTCGACGCCACCGGGAACGGCTCGTACGTCATCGACGTGAGCGCCGACATCGAAGGGCCGACGGAGGACGTCCGGCTCATCGATCGAAAGATCGACTATACGATCGCCACCAAGGGGGGCAAACCCGACGTCGGACAGGTGAGCGCGCGCATCGCCATCGTCCCTTTGCGCCTCGACGCCCCCGCCGCGCACGCCGTCACCGAAGGCACGACGTTCACGATCGCCGGGCAGACGATCGCCGGGGGCTCGGTGACGATCGACGGCACGCCCGCGCCCACGCAGGCCGACGGCTCGTTCGCCGACACACGGAGCTCCACCGACGCGCCGCTGGCGCTCGAGATCCGCGCGTCGGCCCCCGGGCGCGCGCCGAGGCTGACGCACGTGACGGTGAAGAAGGTCGCGAGCCTGGACGCGGAGGCGAAGGCCGCCGATCAGACGACGCTCCTCACGTACGACCAGGTCGCCGCCGACATCGCCTCCAAGGTCGGGCAGCGCGCGGTCGTGGCCGGCGAGGTGCTGGAGGCGCGCGTGGCCGGGCACGAGACGATCGCGCTGGTGAACGACGCGCGCGGCTGCAAGAGCGGGCCGTGCCTGGCGCGCGTGATCGCCGCCGAGGACGCGAAGATGGCGCGCGGTGCGACCGTGCGCGCGTACGGCGAAGTGACGCGCGCGGTGACGACATCGACGGGAAAGACGATCCCCGAGCTGCAGGCGGACTTCGTGGCGCGCGGCAGCGGCAGCAGGAAGTGATGCGCGGCGCGGGCGCGCGGGTCGCGCTGGGGGCCTGCGTGGCGTGCGCGGTGGGCGTCGGCGCGCGCGCCTGGGCGCAGGAGATCGAGACGAAGCGGGCGCGCACGATCGTCGTGGGCGCGCCCGAGGGGGCGTCGCCGGCCGAGCGCGTCGATGCCGCACGATCGGGAGCTTCAAGGAACCCCTTGCCCACCGGGACGCTCCACGTGGCGTGGCGGAGGAACCTCGGCTTCGCGCTCGACTCGACGCCGCTCGTATCGGCGCGTGGCGAGGTGGTCGTCGTCGCCCCGAGCGGGAAGGTCGTCGTCCTCGGGGCCGACGGAGAGGAGCGCTCGCACACCGTCCTCGGCGCCGCAGCGACGACTCCGGCCGCGCTCACCTCCGACGGCACCGTCGTGGTCATGACCTCGCTGGGCGACGCGGTCGGCGTGAGCCACGGCGCGGTGCGTTTTCGGACGCGCCTCGGCGGCGGGCGCCCGAGCGTGGCGCCGCTCGCGCTCAACGACGGCGGCTTCGTGGTCGCGACCCCCGCGGAGCTCGTGTCCCTCGACTCCGAGGGGACCCCGCGCGCGCGGGCGACCGTCGACGCCGGCACCGCGCCGGTCGCGCTGCTCGGCGCGCGCACGGCGGACGGCCCGTTCGTGTACGAGGTCTTCGCGCTCACCGGCGACGTCTACGCCTGGTACCCGGCCTCCGGCCGCGAGCCCTCCCGCATCGGCACGTTCGGCGGCAGCGTCGACGGCGGCGCGGCGATCGACGCGAACGGGCAGCTCCTGGCCATCGTCGACGGGACCCGCCTCGTCGCCCTCGACCCCGCGCACGGCACTCCGACCATCCGCGCGTCCATCGCGACGACCGGCACGCTCGCCTTGCTCGGCCCCCCCGCCACGCATGACGGAGCCGTCGCGTTCCTCGCCGCCACGGCGTCCCGCACCGTCGCCCTCGCCTTCGACGCCTCGGGCGCGGAGTCGCTCCGTCAGGCCGTCGCCCCCTCCCCGCTCCCACCGCTCGCCGACGGCGGCGTTCCCCACGGCACCCTCGCGCCGCACGTGGGCGCGCTGGTCGATCCGCACGGCGACGTCGCCTTCGCGCTCCCCACGGGCGAGCTCGGTGTCGTGGCCCCCTCGGGCGCCTCCGACGTCCTCACCGACATCTGCGCCCGATTCACGAGCAACCCGGCCCTCGCCGCCCTCGGGGCACACCAGAGCTCGACGTTCGCGGGGTTGGCGCCGGCCGCCCCGTTCGCCATGATCATCGCGTGTGGGAGCGGCGTCGTCGCCCGGGTCGACAGCGACTTCGCGCATGCGACGTCCCCGTCCGCGCCCCGTTCCCCCTGAAGCCGCGCCTGCCCAACTGGCACGTTTCGCAGTCGTTGCTTATAGTGAAGGGAGCAACGCGTCCGGGCTCGAAGCCCAGGCATCCAAGCGTGCAAACGCGGCAAACGGGACAAGGATTCGAAGATGATCACGATCACGGACAAGGCAGCCCTGAAGGTCAAAGAGATCGCCGACGCGGAGGCCCTCGCCGGTCAGGGGCTTCGCTTGCGGGTCATCGGCGGCGGCTGCGCCGGCTTCAGCTACGACCTCTACTTCGAGGACCAGGTCGGCGAGCTCGACGAGGAGTTCGAGTCGAACGGCGTGAAGCTCTACGTCGACCCGCTCAGCTTCCAGTACCTCGAGAACACCGAGATCGATTACGTCGAGGGGATCCACGGCTCCGGGTTCAAGTTCAACAACCCGAACGTCAAGGGTACCTGCGGCTGCGGATCGTCGTTCTCGGCCTGACGTTACCGGGCGTGACGATCGAATGAAGCGCGCGCTGCGCCTTGGCGACGCGCCGGTAACGGTTGACGCGGACGCCAGCCGATCGCTGCTGGACGTTCTTCGCGCCGAGCTCGGCGTGCGTTCGGCCTCGAAGGCCTGCGCTGACGGCACCTGCGGCGCGTGCCGCGTCCTCCTGGACGGCAAGCTGACGGCGTCGTGCCTCGTGAGCTGGGGCGACATCTCCGAAGGCGCGCAGGTCGAGACCTACGAGACCCTCTCTTCGGACCCGGCTGCCGCGCGCGCGGTCGAAGCCTTCGCCTCCGAGCGCCCCACGCGCTGCCGCATGTGCGTCGGAGCCCTCGGCGTCACCGCGGTCTCGATCGCGCGCAGCGAGCTTCCGAGAGCCGACGCAATCGACGCCGCGCTGGAGCAAGCCACCTGCATGTGCACCGGCCGCGGGTCGTGGCGCCGCGCGCTCTCGACGTGAGCAACCTGCGAGACAGGGGTTCGACCCCAAGAACACCGAACAGGTTAGCTCCCATCGCCTTTCTGCGGCTTTCCTTCGCCTCGCGTCGTTGCTCCTCCTTCGCCTACTTCAGTAGGCGTCGTCGTCGCGCCTAGCGAGACTCGAAAAGCCTTGAAATCCTCGGTCCGCTAACCTGATCGGTGTTCTAGCGGATGAGCGGGAGCGAACGCACCCTGACGTTCGACTCGTCGACGCTCACCATCGCGCCCGCCTGCAGCTCTGACTCGCACAATGCAAGAACGCGGAGCAGGAGCGCTGCGAGCGGTTCGGCGTGCAGCCCTTCGATTCGTATTCGAATGACCGACGGCCCCGACGCGTTCGACAGAACGAGCAGCGCGTGAAAGTCCGCCTCGAGCGACACGACGATCCGCTCATCCTCACGTGCCCGCGCGAGCAGTTCTTCGTCCGCCGCCTCGGCCATCCCTATGTCGCCCGCGTGCACCGCGTCGATACCGGACCGAGCAAGCTCCACCGACGCTGCACGCGGGAGCCCCCCTGATCGAGCAGCAGCTTCACGCGCTCTTGGGGAGATCGATGACCTTGTCGTCGACGGACGCGGCGGCGTAGGCGAGCACCTGGCGAATGTCCTCGTCTTCGAGCTCGGGATACTGACGCAGTAGCTCAGCACGGTCCGGGTAGAGCGCGAGTGCCTCGAGCACCCGTCGGACCGTGAGCCGAAGATTCCGGACGCACGGCTGACCGCTCATACGTCGCGGATCGGAAGTGATGCGGTCGAGTGAAGGCATCGCTCCGCTCAGCATAGGCGCGAAGCGACCAGGTCGCCAGGCCACGCGCATACACGTTCGCCCTCCCGCAGTTGCCTGCGAGCGGACGAACCGGTCGACACCACACGTAAGCCGAGTTCTGTCCCGCGCGACCGTTACCGGGCGCGCGTTGGCGATCATTCCTCTAGGACGCGCCTCGCGACGCGCCTCCAGCGGCCTACCCGCAAGCTCGGGCGAGTCACCCTACGAAGAGCAGGCTTTCGCCTGCTCGACACGCTTGCCTACGCGGCCTTGCTCCCGATGGGGTTTGCCGTGCCGCCCGTGTTGCCACGTGCGCGGTGGGCTCTTACCCCGCCGTTTCACCCTTACCGTCCGCTCGCTTTCGCGAGAGGTCGGCGGACTGTTCTCTGTGGCACTCTCCTCTGCGTCTCCGCAACCAGGCGTTACCTGGCATCGTGCTCTGTGGAGCTCGGACTTTCCTCCCGTCGCGCTCCGCTCACGAATGAGAGGGGCGAGACCGGCGATCGCCTGTGTGATGTCGGCGGGGCGAGGTCTCCCACCTTCGTGCGATGCACGCAAGCGGCACGCGAACCGCGCACGACGACGCGGCCCACGCGATACACGCGACCCGGGCGAAATGGTGCAGGATGCGGGGACTCGCTTGAAACCGTCGCCCCATATCTCGTTTCTCCTCTCGTTTCTCCTCTCGCTTCGCCTCTCGCGTCTCCCCTCGCCTCCCCTGCGCTCGCTTCCCAGGTCCCGGTCGACCTGGGGTCCCTTCGCAGCGTGCGCACTAGCCGTCGCCTCGTCGACCTCGCTGGCGGCATGCGCCCCCGACGAGGTCCGCCTCCACGCCCCCGAGATCGCCGGCAGCAAGGCGCGCGAGAGCCCCGCGAAGGTCGAGCTCGAGCCCATGGTGATGGGCGCCGGCGTGACCACCGCGATCGAGAGCGGCGAGTCGATCGCGAAGCACCCCGATCCGTCGGCGGTCTTGACGGCCGGGATTCGCGACGAGCTCGCCGGACGCGCGCTGCGGGGCGGAGAGCCGGGGGGCTACGACGTCAAATGCACGCTCGACCGGTTCGCGGTCCGCGTCGAGAACGGCGTCACCCGGCGGCTCGCGACGCTCTACGCCGACGCACAATGCGACGTCGTCCGCGCCGCCGACTCGCGCGTCGCCTGGCGTGGCGAGATTCGAGGGCGCGCCTGCACGCGCGAAGCGTCGTCGATCGAGCGGGGCTCGCCGGGGGTGCAGCGGATGATCGACCGCATGATGAGCGACGCCGCGCGCGAGATGGCGAGCGACCTCCTCGTCCGCGTGCTCGGCCTCACGGGCGTGCCGAGCGCGCGCGCCTTCGAGGACGAACAGCAGCAGAAAGAGATCGCCGGGATCGACGACGGAGACCTGGGGACCGCGGCGCTCGCGGAGCGGATCCTGGACCGCGCGGCGCTCGACCGGGCGCTCGCCGACAGGCAGGCGCCGGCGCGGGCCGCGGCGTGGAACGTCGTAGCGATGAGCGTGGGTCCCGGCGACGCATGGCCGCTCGGCGACACCTTCGTCCCCGACGGAACCGCGAGCGTGCGCTTCTACCAGTACAAGGCGCTGGCCCGCGAAGCGTCGGCCGCGACCCTCGTTCAGCTCGAGGAGGCGGCGGCCGGCGAGAAGGACGCGCTGCTGCTGGAGATGGCCCGCGATTCGCTGGCGAGCGGTGGCATCGCTTTCCCGCGGAGCCCGCGCGCGAAGGCCAACACCGTGACGAACGGGACGACGACGAGCCCGTAGCGCCCCGCGCCGAAGAAGACGGCGTGCGTCGCGATCGTCGCGAGCAGGAGCGCCGCTGTGAAGGGGAGCGTGACGGGGGAGCGAGACCACGTCCGCGGGCCGACCGCGACGATCGCCAGCGCGAGCGCGGCATACGCGATCCAGCCGTAGGTGACGCACGCGAAGACGGCCCCCACCCCGCAGAGCCCCCAGCGCACGCGCTTGCACGCCCCGTCGGCGCGCGCGACGGCGAAGAGCGCGAAGAGAAGCGTGACGCGGCAAACGATCGTCTCGACGACGCCCAGAGCAACCTTCGCGCGGTCGCCGAAGGCTTCGCCGTTCGCGAGATGCAGGTACCAGGGGGCGCCCCCGAAGTAGTCGAGCGTGACGGCGATCTTCGACGGGGCGCGCGCGAGCCACGCGAGCGGGTGACGCACGATCTCCCCCTCCGCCTCGCGCGCGAAGCACGCATCCTTCGCGGCCTCGTCCCAGACGGTGCGACACGCGGCGGGGACGTCGATGGCTTGCCACGCACCGTTCGTGGTCTGCGTCCCGATGGCGAGGTTCCACCCGCCGTTCACGCTGACGAGCGCGCACTGCTTCATGGCCACGCAGTTCCGTAGGGTCCACGGGGCGCAGCACGCGAGCGTCACCGCCGTCACGATCACCGCCGCCCGCGCGCGCCCCCCCCACGATGTCGCAGGGCCCATCGGTGCGAGCACGCCGAGCACGGGCGCGAGCGCGAGGCACTGCGGGCGAACCAGCGTCGCGAGCCCCATCGCCACCCCCGCCAGACCCCACGCGAGCCACGGCCTCTCGGTACGCATGCGCGCGACGGCGACGGCGATCACGATCAACGACGCCGCGACCCCCTCGGTCATCACCGCTGCCGTGTACGGCACGAGCGCGGGGTGAACGGCCACGAGCAGCGCCGCCGCGAGCGCCCCTCGTCGCGAAGCCATGGGCCGCACGAGCGCGTGCACCGCGAGGACCATGGCCGCGCCGAACAGCGCGTTGACCGCCATGGCGACGGCGGCGTGCGCGCCGAACAGCGCGTAGCCGGCCGCGACGAGCGCGGGGTATCCGACCGGATAGTGGGCGACGTTCGTGACGGCGCCGTCGGGCCAGAGCCACGTGTACCCGTCGCCGTGCGCGAGCCGTCGCGCGAGCACGTCGTAGAACTCGCCGTCACCCGACGCCGGGAACCGCCCTCCGGCCCACGCCACGAACGCGAGCCGAACGAGAAGCGCGACCCCCGCCGCGATCCATCCGTCGCGACGCGCGTCCTCCGCTCCCTTCATCCGAAGAGCCCGAGCGCGCGCAGCGCCAGCACCACCTCACACGCCGGCAGCCCGACCACGCTCGAATAGGACCCCTCGACGCGCTTCACGAACGTCGCCGCCCCTTGCACCCCGTAGCCGCCCGCCTTGTCGCGCCCGTGCCCCGTGGCCACGTAGGCGCGAGCCTCCACGTCGTCGATCGCGCGGAACGTCATGCGCGTGGTCACCGTCTCGGCATGGAGGACCGCGCCGGTCGCCGCCTCGGCGATGACGAACCGCGTGTGCACCTCGTGCGTGCGCCCGCGGAGGCGCGCGATCATGGCGAAGCCCTCCTCGGCGTCCGCCGGCTTTCCCAGGATCGCACCGTCGATGACGACCGAGGTGTCCGCGACCAGGATCGCGCGCGGATCGCCCGTGCCCACGCGCGCCCGCACCGACGCCAGCTTGGCGAGCGTGACCCGGTTCAAGTACGGCTCGACCCCTTCGCCCGGGTGCACGTCCTCGTCCGCGTCCCCCACGACGACGACGAACGGCACCCCCGCGGCGGTCAGAATGTCCCTACGTCGCGGCGACCCGCTGCCGAGAATGAGCGGCGACGACTCCGAAAGATGCGCTATCACGCGCCGCTCTTAGCGCGAACCCGATCGCGCGGCCATGCGTGATAACGTCCCGCCCATGCTCGTTCGTCCGCGGTCGCTCGCCCTGGCGATCCTCGCGACCGGCCTTGCCTTCCCGACGGCCGCGCACGCCAACGACGTCTGCCAGGCGGCCCCCCTCGTCTCGACCTGCATCAACGCCGACAACCTCTGGCCGCACGCGGGCGCCGCGCGATTCGTCGGCGTTGGAGGGACCGAGCTCGTCGACCCGGGGCGCCTCGGCTTCGGGATCGTGGCCGACTACCTTTCGCGCCCCGTCGTGTTCCACGTCCCGTCGCCCGGGGGGAGCGGGAGCGATCAGTACGCCATCGACAACCAGGTGAACGGAAACTTCCTCTGGTCGTACGGCGTCACGCGGCGACTCGAGCTCGACCTCGGTGTCCCCATCACGTTCGGGCAGACCGGCGTGGGCGCCGAGCCGATCACGGGGAGCGGGCAACACCTGCAGGAGACCGCGGTGCGCGACCTGCGCTTCGGCGCCGCCTACGCCATCGTCCCGCGCCAGCCGGCCGACACAGTGCGCGTCTGGTCGCTCACCGCGCGCTTCGAGGTCAGCGCCCCGACCGGCGATCGGACGCAATTCGCCGGTGACCGCGCTGGGGTCTTCAGCCCGAGCATATCGGCCGACTACCGGCGCGGACGGTGGTTCGCCGGCATCGAAGTCGGCGCTCGCATCCGCCCGGCCGACCAGCTGCTAGGCGCCGACGTGGGGACCCAGGGGGTCGTCGGCATCGGCATCGGGTACGACATCCTCAAGCGCTACGAGCTGCTCAGCGTGATGCTCGAAGCGCGCACGCTGCCGACGTTCGCGACCCAGTACGTGGCCGCGCAGAGCACGACGGGGATCACCGAATCGTCGGCGTCGTCCTTCCTCGCCCCCACCGAGTGGATGCTCTCGGTGCGCACCGCTCCCCTGGGAGCCGGCTCGTTCGCCGTCACCGCCGGTGGCGGCGGGGCCATCCCGCTCACGAGCGCGGAGGTGACCGAGCCGCGATTCCGTTTCGTCGTCGGCGTCCGCTATGCGCCGAGCGAAGGGGACCGCGACCGCGATCGGGATCGCGTCCCCGACACCCGCGACCAGTGCCCCGACGACCCCGGCCCGCCGCCGACCGGGTGCCCCGAAGGGATGACCCCGATGCCGCGCCTCGACCTCATGCACGCATCCGACAAGTGCAAGGCTGACCCCGACACGGTCGACGGCTTCAAGGCCGACGACGGCTGTCCGGACGAGGACCAGGACAAAGACGGCATCCCCGACCGCTACGATCTCTGCCCGCTCATCCCCGACGATCTCGCAGGGCTCCCCGACGGGTGCCCCGAAGGACAGGCGCCCACCGCGGCGCCAAGTAAGAAATGAAGACGTACGCCATCGAGAAGTCTCGCCACTTCGTCCTCCGCGCCGGTGCGGGAGACGTGCTCCCCGACGACCTCCTGCGCGCGCTCGCCGACCAAGGAATCGTGTGCGGCTGGGTCCGCGCGAGCGGGGTGCTGACGGACGTGGAGCTGCGGACCTTCGACGGAGCGGTCGGCTCGCTCGCCGAGCCGCGCCGGCTCGCGGGGCCCCTGCAAGCGCTCTCGATCGAAGGGAGCGTGGGGTTCGACCGCGGTGAACCGTCGGTGGGACTCCGCGCGGTGCTCGCACGCGAGACCGACCGCGGCATGGAGGTGCTCGCCGGCGAGATCGTCTCGGCGCGCGTCGTCGCGCTCGAGGCGTTCGTCACGTCCTTCGAGGACCTGGCCATCGGGCGCGCGCTCGACCCGAGCGCGAACATCACGCTGTTCGGCGACGCGAGCGACGCGCGCTACCGACCCGACGAACGCGTGGTAGAGCCCGCCGCTCCGGCCGTGAAGGAAGTCCCCTCTGGATGGTCCGACGCCATCGCCGCGAGCGCGGAGGTGGACACTTCACGCCCCGCGATTCGCAGCGGCGCGGTCGGCGGCGCGATCCCCGCACGCCCCATTCGAAAGCAGACCAACACCGATGACGCGGCGCCGCCGGAACCGGGCGACGCCATCGAGCACTTCGCGTTCGGACTCGCCGACGTCGTGAAGAGCGACGGCGACCGCCTTCACCTGAGGGTGCACAAGGACGGTCGCATCCGCGAGATCGCGCTGGAGATGCTCAAGGTGACGCCGCTCGAATCGACCGGCCCCAACCGGCGCTTCAAGCTCGAACGCAAGCTCTAGGCTTCCGACGGGGGGGCTAAAGGTTCGCGGGGCGACGCCGCCTACGACGCGGCGTCGATGACCGTGGCAACGGCGTCGCCGACGTGGAGCCGTTTGCCCGGCTCGGCGCTCGCGCGCTTCACCATCGCCATCGCCCTCGCCCCCCCCGGCTCCGCGACGACGCTCGTGATCGCACCCACGATCTCACCCGCCTCGTCCTTCACCTCGGCTCCGCGCGCCGGCGCCGTTCCGGCGACGGACATCGCGACGAGCCGCCGCTTCACGTGCCCGCGCATCTCGAGCATGCACACGACCTCCTGGCCGAGGTAGCACCCCTTCGAGAACGACACGGCGCGCTTCTCCAGCCCCGCCTCTTGCGGATAGGTGGCCGCGTCGAAGTCTGCGCCGTAGCGCGGGACGCGCCGGTCGATGCGCACCGCGTCCCAGGCCGCGTCGTCGACGAGGGCCCCTTCCACGGCGACGAGCGCCGAATCGCGCGCGTCCTGCACGCGGGCGAACGTATCGCGCGGAGCGAAGACGACCGCGCCACCGAGCCCCGTGCGATCGAGAGACGCGCCCGCAGCGCCCGCCGAGACCATCGCCTTCCTCACTTCTTCCGCGCGCGGCCCGTGAATCAGCGAGACCTCGAACTCCCCGTCGGACAGCTCCGCGTCTTCCATGATCAGGTAGTGCTGGAGCGACGTCTTCAGCTCGCCGAGCGGCCCCCGCGGCACCGCGAGGAGCACCCGGACGCCGTCGAGCAGAACGATCGCATCGGCGAGCACGCGCCCCTTCTGCGTCACGAAGAGCCCGTAGGCCGCCTCCCCCTCCTTCATCGGGGCGAGGTCGCACGTGATGAGGCCATTGAGCCACGAGCGACGATCGCCCCCCGTCACGACGAGCGTGGCCAGATCGGCCGCGGGAACCACGATGGCCGCGTGCTTGGCTTTCTCGATCGCGGCGAGCGTGGCAGGCGTGACGAGGGGATCCATGCGGCAAGGCGTAGCACGCGCGCTCGACCGCGGTCCCGGACAGGCCCTTTCGCCGCTCACCGTCTCCCCCTTCGATCGCCGTTTGATTGACGAGCGGGCGAGCTCTGTCATACCGAGGAGCGTCGCTCCGGCGACCTGGCCCATGTCTGGTATCGGCGTCGTCCTCAACCCCCGCAGCCGTCGCAACCTCCGCGACCCGCAGGCAGCCACGCGGCTCGCGCGCGCGCTGGGCGATCACGGCATCGTCCGCCAGGCGCGCTCGCTCGACGAGCTCTACGTCATCGCCGAGGACTTCAAGCAGCTGTCGATCGACGTGCTCGGCATCAGCGGCGGCGACGGTACGAACCACGTCACCATCACCGGCTTCCTCGACGTGTACGGCGCGCGCGCACTCCCGCAGCTCGCGTTCCTGCGCGGCGGCACGATGAACACGGTCGCCAACTCGGTCGGCGTGGACCACGGGGGTCCCGAAGGGCTGCTCGGCCGGTTGATGCGTGCTTACGCCGAGCGGGCGTCGCGGCCGCTGGCGAACGTCGAACGTCACGTGATGAAGATCGGTGACGCCCACTCGGCGCACTACGGGTTCCTCTTCGGAACGGGCGTCGTCTACGGCTTCCTCGCCGAGTACTACGCGAACGGCGAGCCCTCGCCGCTCGTGGCCGCGCGAACGTTGCTGCGCGGCGTCGGCTCGACCATCGTTCAGGGGGAGATGATCCAGCGCATGGCGCGCCCGTTCCGCGGGTCGGCGACCCTGGTGCAGGAGGGGCGCGAGATCGACTGGTCGGAGCGCGACTACCTCGCGATCGCGGCCGGGACGATCGATCACATCGGGCTGAACTTCCGCCCCTTCCACCGCTACGCGGAGCGCCCGGGGACGTTCCACGCGCTCGGCATCCACACGTCGCCGCTCCAGTTCGTCCGTGAGATGCCGCGCATCTGGCGCGCCGAGGCGATGCGACCGGGGCGAACGGACGACGCGACCGCGACGCGGATGGTCGTGCGGAGCGCCGACGGAACGGTGCGTTACATGATCGACGGAGATCTCCACGAGAAGCACGGAGAAGTCGAAGTGACGGTCGGCCCGCGGGTGAAGATCATCGTGGGGACGTGAGCGGATCCTGCGCTACCGTGCGGGCCGATGTTCCGCCAAACGATCTCTCCGTCGCTCGTCGTCCTCGCGCTCGCCTCCTTTGTCGCTGCCTGCGGCGGAGCTGAGCCGACCCCCGCGGTCCCGCCACCGCCCCCCCCGATCGCCTCGGCGCCCCCAACGCCGACACCACCGCCCGCACCGTCGGTCGCGCTCCCCCAGTGGGCGAGCCTGTACCCGGCAACGCGGGTGACCGACGCGAAGGACGTCCTCTTCGGCACCGAGGTCAAGGACCCGTACCGCTGGCTCGAAGACGCCAAGTCGCCCGAGGTGCAAGCGTGGATGAAGGCGCAGGACGACCTCACGCGCACCAAGCTCGCGGCGTTGCCCGAGCGCGCGGCGATCGCGGCGCGGCTGAAGGAGCTCTTCTACGTCGACTCCCAGGGGATGCCCGAGACGCGCGGCGATCGCGTTTTCTACACGCGCCGCAGCGGCACCCAGGAGAAGAACGTCGCGTACTGGCGGCTCGCCGCGAAGGGCGCGAACGGCAAGACGGCGGATGAGCACGTCATGCTCGACCCGAACACGTGGAGCACCGACGGCAGCAAGTCGCTCAACGGCTGGTCGGTGTCGTGGGACGGCAAGCGCGTCGCGTACACCGTGTCCGAGAACCACTCGGACGAAGCGACCATGCACGTCATGGACATCGCGTCGGGCAAAGAGTCGACGATCGACACGATCCCGGGCGCGAAGTACGCGCACGCCTCGTGGACGCCCAAGGGCGACGCCTTCTACTACACGCGCCTCCCCGTCGATCCGAGCATCCCCACCGACCAGCGGCCCGGCTACGCGGAAGTGCGCCTCCACAAGCTGGGTACCGATCCCGCGACCGACGCGCTCGTGCACGAGAAGACAGGCGATCCGTCGTCGTTCATCGGTGGGTGGATCACCAAAGACGGTCACTACCTCTTCGCCGAGATCCAGCACGGCTGGGCTTCCAACGACCTCTGGTTCCACGATGCCACCAAGAAGACGATGGACTGGGCGCCGATCGCCGTCGGCAAGGACGCTCAGTACAACCCCATCGAGTGGAAGGGGCACATCTACCTGGCGACGAACGAGGGGGCGCCGAAGTGGCGCGTCTTCTCGGTCGACCCGGCTCACGTCGACCGTGCGTCGTGGAAAGAGATCGTGCCGGAGCGTCCCGACTCGACGCTCGATTCAGCCGCGCTCATCGGCGGCAAGCTCGTGCTCACCTACCTGAAGGACGTGGTCTCCCACATCGAGATCCACGATCTCGACGGGAAGCTCGTTCGCGAGGTGACGCTCCCGGCCGTCGGGTCCGCGGGCATCACGGGCGAAGCGGACCGCGATCAGGCGTACTTCGCGTTCGAGACCTACAACTACCCGTCGGAGATCCACGAGACGTCGATCGCCAAAGGGACCGACTCGATCTGGTTCAAGATGAAGTTCCCGATCGACCCCTCCGTGTACGCGGTCGAGCAGGTCTTCTACCCGTCGAAGGACGGGACGCGCATCCCGATGTTCATCGTCCACGCGAAGAACGCTCCGCGCGACGGCAGCGCGCCGGCCATGCTCACTGGCTACGGCGGCTTCAACTCGTCGGAGACGCCGGGGTTTCGCAAATCGATCTTCCCCTGGCTGGAGCACGGCGGCATCTACGCTTTCGCCAGCCTCCGCGGCGGCGGGGAGTACGGAGAGCAGTGGCATCGCGCCGGGATGCTTCACCAGAAGCAGAACGTCTTCGACGACTTCGAAGCGGCCGCCGAGTACCTCGCCAAAGAGAAGTACACGAGCGCGGACCGCCTGGTGATCCAGGGCGGCTCGAACGGCGGCCTCCTGGTCGGCGCGGCCGTGACGCAACGTCCGGAGCTCTATCGCGCGGCCGTTTGCGTCGTGCCGCTGCTCGACATGGTCCGCTACGAGAACTTCGGCTCCGGGCGCACCTGGAGCGGCGAATACGGCACCGTCGCGAAGGAGGAGGACTTCCGTACGCTCTACGCCTACTCCCCGTACCACCACGTCACGCCCGGCGTCCGCTACCCCTCGGTCCTCATGGACTCGGCCGACAGCGACGATCGCGTCGACCCGATGCACGCGCGCAAGGTCGCCGCCGAGCTCCAGGCCGACTCGACCGGTGGCCCCGTCCTCCTCCGCATCGAGCGCCACTCCGGTCACGGCGGAGCCGACCTGCTGAAGGCGTTCGTCGAGCGCTACGCCGACTGGTACTCGTTCGCGCTCGCCGAGATCAAAGAGGTCGGCGGATCGATCAAGTGAAGGTGGGCGCTGGCCAGCTCATGGGGCTCGCCTCGGGGCCGTCGCGCGAGCCAAGCCGAAACACGGATAGAGATCGGTGGACCGAAGGCCCCTTCAAGCGTCGACAGCCTCGGTGAGCCGCCGGCCGGGACCGAGCGCGCCGGCGGCATGGGCGGGCGGGCTGGCCGCCGCCAGCGCGCTCGGTCCCGGCCGGCGGCGTGGCTGGGACCACCTTCTCGGCCTATGACCGATGAGCTGAGGAACAGCCGCCCTTAGCCGCGCACGCTCATTCCTTGCGCGCCCCTCCCGGGGTCTCTACGTTCGGCCCCATGCGAGGCCGGCTCCCGCGACGCACCCGCTGGCTCGCCTGCCTCCTTGCCGTCGCGCTCGCCGTCGCCCCGCTCCCAGCGGCACGCGCACAGTCCACGGAGCCGCTCTCCGCGCCCGAGGCCGCTCGCCTCGGGCACGGCGAGACGATCGAGCGAACCCAGGACGTCGACCGCGACCGAAAGCACTACGTAGGCGGCGTCACGTACACGATCGTCGAAGCGACCCCGAGCGAGCTCGAGACCATCTTCTACGACGTGTCCGCGTACCAGACGATCCTCCCGCACACCCTCAGCGCCAGGCTGTTCGCGCGCATCGACGACGACCTCTTCGTCGAGGTCCGCCAGGGCAACGCCCTCGTCCAGGGCTCGTACACGATCCGTCTTCGCAGGAGCGCCGACCACCGCGAAGTGCGCTTCTGGCTCGATCGCGAGCGCCCGCACGACATCGAAGACGCCTGGGGCTTCTTCCGCGTCGAGCCGCTCGCGTCCCTGACGCCGGGGGTGCCGCGAACGCTCGTCACCTACGGGATCCTCCTCGACATCGGCCCCGGGATCGTGCGCGCCCTCTTCGAATCGAAGATCCGCGACGCGATGCTCTCGGTCCCGCAGCGGCTCCGCTCCTACGTGTGGAAATACGTCCGCCCAGCGCGCCCCCAGCCGGTGGCCACGCGCGCGCTTCCTTGACTCCCCTGCCGCTCGCTCGGTACCACCGTCTGGCCGTGCTCTCCCGGATCGTCGCCGTCGCGCTCAACGCCTACCGCGAAGCCGTGCGCGCGCGCATCCTGTACGGCCTCCTGGGCCTAGCGCTGGCCACGACCGCGTACTCGCTGGTCGTGGGCACGCTCTCGCTTCATCAGGAAACCCGCGTCGTCGCCGACCTCGGCGCCGCGTCCATCTCGCTCTACGCGGTCCTGGTCGCCATCGTGCTCGGCGCCACGTCGCTGCACCGCGAGCTCGAGCTGAAGACGATTTTCCCGATTCTCACGCGCAGGCTCCGCCGGCACGAGTATCTGCTCGGGAAGTATCTCGGCGCGCTGGCGACGCTCGCCGTGTTCGTGGCCATCGACGGGGCGGCGGTGCTCGGCATCCTCGCGGTCGAAGGGGGGGAGCCCGCGTGGGAGATCGTCGGCACGGCCCTGGGGCTCCTCGCCGCGCTGGGCGCCGCGCTGTTCTTCGCGAAGCGGACGCGCGTCCTGGTCATCATGCCGTGGTCCGCGGCGGCCTTCGTCGTCATGGCGCTCCTCTCGGCGCGCGAGGCCGACGAGCGGCGCCTGGTCATCGCGTCGGCGGTGCTGACGCTCTGCGAGGTGGGCATCGTGGCGGCGGCGGCGACGCTCTTCGCGTCGTTCTCCTCGCCGTTCCTCACGGCGCTCTTCACGCTGGGGGTCTTCCTCGTCGGTCGCTCGGCCGACTCGATGGCGCACCTACCCCCGAAGCTCTTCGGGCCGGGACTGAGCGCGACCGGCGCTGCCCTCGCTCGTATCATCCCGAACCTGCACGTCTACGTCCCGCCGCGCCCGCTGCTGCTCGGCCACGTCCCCGACTCGCCCGTCTGGCCTTTCGTGGCGGTCGCCGCGGCGCACGCGCTCTTCTATGCGACGCTCCTGCTCACGCTGAGCGCGCTGATCTTCCGGAAGCGCGACTTCCAGTGAGCGGCGGGACGCGAGCGACCGTCGCGGCAGCGCTCGCCTTTGCGGCTGCTGTGTCGATCGTCACCGCGCGCGAGCTCCGGATCGGCGCCCACGCGATGGCCGACTCCGACGCGGCCCTTGGACGCCACGATGGGCTCGCCGCGCTCGCCGCCGCACGAGACGCCGCCGAAGCCTATGCGCCGGGGAGCCCCTACGCGCGGGCCGGGTTCGGACGGATCGAGTCGATCGCCCGCGATGCCGAGGCCCGTGGCGACGAGCGGACCGCGACCGCCGCTTGGGGCACGATGCGCGCGGCGGCGACGGCGACGAGCGGCCTCGTCGTCTCCACCGACGCCTGGCGCACGCTCGCAGACGACGGGATCAGCCGCGTGAACGCCCACGGAAAGGACACGTCGGCCGAGGCCCATGCGCCCGAGAGCGTCCTCCGCGCCTCGCTCGGGCGGGACGACGTTCCGTCCTCCGTCGCGCTTCTGCTACTGGCGTCCGGCGCATTGGCGTTCTTTGCAGGCGCGCTCCGGCTCGCGTTCGCCGCGCACGACGTGCCAACGCTCCGCCGCGAGCGCTTCGCCCTCGTTGCAGCGGTGGGCGGCCTGGCGCTCTACATCGTGGCTTGCCTCCGCCCCTGAGTGGCCGCGCGCGCGCGACCGCACGCGTCACGCCGGCCAAACTTCCCGCGTGCCTGGACGCGCGCGACCCCTCCGCGCGACAGGGGGTTACGCAAACGCCCGCCGTGTGGCAAAAGCCGCGCATGGCCACCGTCCCCATGGACGAGCGCAAGGTCGCTCACTGCCGAGAAATCGCAGCTCACATCGCCGAGGACGTGCAGCAGTACATCGATACGCACACGAGCGTCGGCGTCGAACGAACGATGCTTCGCGCATTCGGCGTCGAGGGGGCTGACGACCAGGGGGCGCCGCTCGTGAACGTCGCGGTGGATCGGTACCACCGGGCCGGGCTGCTCGGCCGCGGCATCAGCTTCTTCCTCGGCCGTGCGCTGCTCGCCGGCGCGAAGAGCCCGCAAGACGCCGCCGAGCGCCTGGCGTTCGGCCCGGAGGTCGATCGCGGCGAGACCGGCCCCGACGCCGCGCAGGCCAGAGTCGCGCTCCAGCCCCACGTCGACGACGCGCTGGCGCGGATCGATCGCGCGAAAGGGGACCGCGAGGCGCTGAAGAAGAGCGCCAAGTACCCCGAGCCGCCGCACAAGTACGTGATCGTCGCGACCGGCAACATCTACGACGACGCAGTCCAGGCCAAGGCCGCCGCCCGCGCCGGAGCCGACATCGTGGCCGTCATCCGCGCCACCGCGCAGTCGCTCCTCGACTACGTCCCGCACGGCGCCACCACCGAGGGGTACGGCGGCACGTTCGCGACCCAGGAGAACTTCAAGATCATCCGCCGCGCGCTCGACGAAGCGACGCACGACTACGGGCGCTACATCCAGCAGACGAACTACTCGTCGGGCCTGTGCATGGCAGAGATCGCGTGGATGGGCGCGGTCGAGCGGCTGGACATGCTGCTCAACGACGCGATGTACGGGATTCTCTTCCGCGACATCAACATGTGCCGCAACTTCGTCGACCAGTATGTCGCGCGAAGGTTCATCGCCCGCTCCGGCATCATCATCAACACCGGCGAGGACAACTACCTGACCACCGCCGACGCCGTCGAGAAGGCCCACACGGTCATCGCGTCGCAGTTCATCAACGAGGCCTTCGCCAAGCGCGCCGGCGTACGCGAAGAGCAGATGGGGCTCGGTCACGCCTACGAGATCGACCCGTGGATCGAGGACTCGTTCCTGCTCGAGATCGCCCAGGCGCAGCTGGTCCGGCAGATCTTCGACCGCCACCCCATCAAGTGGATGCCCCCCACCAAGCACAAGGTGGGCGACATCTTCTTCGCGCACGTGCATGACGCCATGTTCAGCCTCGTGGGCATCACCACGAACCAGTCGATCGAGCTGCTCGGCATGTTCAGCGAGTCGATTCACAACCCGATGCTGATGGATCGCTACCTGTCCCTGAAGGCGACGCGGTACGTCTACACGGCGTGCAAGCACCTCGGCGAAGAGATCTCGTTCAAGCCGGACGGCCGCATCGCCAAGCGGGCCGTGCAGGTGCTCGACGAAGCGCACACGCTCCTCGAAGAGGTGAAGCGCGACACCATCTGGGAGTCGATCAGCCACGGCGCGTTCGCCGACGTGAAGCGGACTCGTGATGGCGGGAAAGGGTTCGCCGGCGTGGCCGAGAGGAGCCACGATTACGTGAACCCGATCCTGGAGCGACTCGAGGCAGACCAGGACAAGGGGCTGACGCCATGACGCACCCGACCGCACCGAACAAGCCGCTTCGCGCCTACGGCGATCGCGATGGCGACGGCATGCTGCAGATGTCGTTCACGCTGCAGATCCCGCCGTCCGGGCGTGCGCGCGAGGCCGCCAAGCGCTTCGCCGAGATGCACGGGCTCAAGGAACCGCTCGTGGCCACGATGGAGGAGTGCGCCGAAGGGTTCTCGTTCTTCGTCGTGTACGGGCACTCGAAGCACGCCATCGACGTGAGCACCATCGAGGTACCGGAGATCCGCACCGAAGCGCTCTCGCGGGAAGAGATCGAGACGCGCGTCAAGACGCGCCTGGGTCGGAAGATCGTCGTCGTGGGGGCGTGCACCGGCTCCGACGCACACACCGTCGGGATCGACGCGATCCTGAACTACAAGGGGTACGCCGGCGACAAGGGGCTGGAGAGCTACAAGAGCTTCGAGGCGTACAACCTGGGCGCTCAGGTCGAGAACGAACAGCTGGCGGCTCGCGCACGCGCGCTGAAGGCCGACGCGATCTTGATCAGCCAGGTGATTACCCAGCGGAACGTGCACAAGGAGAACGCCGCGGCCTTCATCGCGCTCGCCAAGAAGGAAGGGTGGCGCGACGAGGTCATCCTGCTGTTCGGGGGGCCGCGCGTGGACCACAAGCTCGCGCTCGAGCTCGGGTTCGACGCGGGCTTCGGCGCCGGGACGAAGCCGAGCGACGTGGCGTCGTACCTCGTCGAGCGGCTGAGCGGTGACGCGAAGCGAGCGAAGCCTCCGGTCGGCTAGGGGCTGTCCGGCCTGTCCCTCGTTCGAGCCAATCCGAAATACGGATCGTGTCGATCGCGAGCACGCTTCAGAGGAGAGACGCCCTGCCCACGGCTTACGTTCCGATGACGAGATCGGTGGACCGAAGGACCGTTCCCGATCGTCGACCGCCTCGGTGAGCCGCCGGCCGGGACCGAGCGCGCTGGCGGCGTGGGTGGGCGGGCTGGCCGCCGCCAGCGCGCTCGGTCCCGGCTGGCGGCGTGGTGAGGGCTACCTTCTCGGCCTACGAGATGAAGGACGGCGCCGACAGCCCCTAGTGCGCCGCGAGATCGATCGTCACCCAGACATCCACGCCGTCGCGTCCGATGCGGTGCGCGCCGTTCGCGCGCACGACCAGGCAACCGCAATGATCGCGTAGCTCGATCCCGCCGCGCGCAGCGACGAGAACCTGCGCAGTGAGATCGCCGTCGGCGCCCCCCGTGGTCGCCAGCCACGAGGTCCACGGGATGCGCGCGCGGGCCCCCACGGTCCAGCCGCTGGACGCGAGGAATCCGCCGCTCGGCTCCACAGGGGCATCGGTGAGCGCGCGGGCGGCGACCGGGTCGATACCGTCGCGTTCGGCGGCGAGGAGCGTGAGATGGATGCCATCGACGGCCCCGACGCGCACACGGGCGACCATGGCTCCGCCTCCTCCGGCGTTGCCGACCGGTGCGACGCGCGCCGCCTCCGCGCTCAGAGCGAACGGGCGAGACGTGAGCGCCGCGCGTCCGCGACCCACGAAGCGCGGCGACGATCCGTCATCCAGTGAGCCGAGCGCACCGCCCGAGATTGCGACCTCGCTCCCAACGCGCGCTCCCCAGCGTCCCTGCTCGCTGGCGAGCGCCGCGTCGGCCACCCAGGCGTCCCCGCGGACCGCGCCGAGGCCGCGACCAGGCATCACGCCCAGGAGGTCCGCGCCATGCGTGGCAAGGAGCGCAGCGCCAATCGATGGCTCCACTCGGTGTATCCACGGGTCGTTCACGCCGTCCGACGCGAACGCGCGCGCGAACGGGACCGCGACGCGCACGCGCGCAGAGGCCGCGCCGTCGCTCCCGGAGCGCGAGTCGCCGACGTGCTCGCCATCCGCTACGGCGTCCCCCGCGGCCCGCAGTGCGAGCGAGACGGCGGCGGCGCCCCAGCGGTCGGCGAGGAGCGACCCCGCCTCCCCGCGCGCGTAGGTGACCGAACGCCCCGGCTCGGCGATCGCGCCCCCTTCGACCGCGACGTCGTACGCGCCGGCCCCGCCAAGCGCCCCGGCGTTCCGTAGCGACGCCCCCGGCCCACGCGCGCCCAGGTCGAGCAGGTCACCGCCTCGCAACGTCGTAGAACGGAGCGTCGTCGCGAACGTCCATCCGTCGGCAATCGTCCACGCGGTCTCGGCGCGCCCCCTGTCGTATACGCGCGACGCCGCCTCCAGATCGGTCGTCGCGCGAACGCCGCGCCCCCCACGGATTGCGTCGCCGTCCCACGCCAGCGTCGCGTCGTGCGATTCGACCACACCGCGGGCGTCGAGCGTGAGCCCATCGCCCCGCAAGTGGTCCCACGCCACGCGCGTGCTCGTGGACGCCGTCCCCATCGTCGCATCGATCGCCGTCCCCCCTTCGAAGTACCCCCCCGCTCGCACGTCGAGCCCGTGGCTCGCGTCGTCTCGCGCCCACGGGAGGTGCACCCCTTCCCCCAGAAACATCCCGTCCGCACCGCGATACGCGACATCCGGGGGGAGGATCCCGGGCTTGCCCGGCGAACGCAGCCAGAAGTACGGCGCCCACAGCACGGGAGCCCCCAGCACCTCGAGCGTGGGGGACCTGAGAATCAGATCCCCTGGCGGCGCCACCGTCGCCCCCTCGAAGCGAATGGCCAGCGGCGAGCCCAGGCAAGGACAGAAGGTCAGGCGGCCTCTCCCCTCGACGTCGAGCGCGCCGCGCGCGTCGCGCTGAACGCGGAGCGCGTCGCTCTTCAGGTGAAACGGCGGCGCATCGACCCGCACGTCGCCGCGCAGGAGCATCTCGCGCGTCCGCGCGTCGAGGACGACCTCGTTCGCGTGGACGTCGGCCGCGTCGCTTCTGACCGCTGGCTCGTCCGCGCGCGCATCACGCCCGGTCGCCGCGATCGTCGCGACGGCGAGCGCGAGCGCCCTACTGCGGCCCCATCGAGCCGTTCGTGTCTCCCGACCCGTTCGCGTCACCCGGTGCCCTTTGCGAGGGTAGCGCACCGTTGACCGGCTCGTTCGTCGTCGAATCGGACGCCGGGCCCGCGCCGAGCGTCACGTACGACCCTTGCGGGAAATCGATCTGGAGCATCGCTCCGTTGTCCTTCGTCGGGACGACCTTCATCGCCGGAGTCACGTCGGCGCGGAGGAGGATCACGAAACGGAGGTCGTGCCCCGACGGCTGCAGGCGTGCGCGCACGACCGGAGTGTTGAAGTGCATCGTCTCGAGTGAGTTCGCGTCGTTGCTTCGCGCGAGCTCCGTCCCCTTGAGGACGTAGGTGAGCCGTGTGAGCGTCGCGTTCGGTGCCTGTTTGGCCGCGCGCCCGTGCTTGCCGTGCCGGGGAGCGCCCCCGCCCACGGACTCTTTCCCCTGGTCGACATCGACCTGCCTCGAGAGCTGCACGAACAGGCGCGAACCCCCATCGGCGAGCATTTCGAACCCGGTGACCAGCGCCTGCACCTCGTTCGCGTGGTGCGCCAGCCGGGCATGGTGCCGCGGTGCGGAGACCGCCGGCGCGGCTGCGTGGTCGTGGTAGGCGTAGCCGGTTACCGAAGGACCGGTGTTTTTCGGCGTCGCGGTCGAAGACGGGGCCGCCACGCTTGCCGCCGGGGCCGCGCTAGGCGCCGGGGTCGCCGCCGTGTCGGCCGGGGCCGGTGCGGACGTCGCCGGGGCTGCAGGTGCCGCCGACGCAGCCGCCGCGGGCGTGTCTTGCGCGAGCGCGCGCGACGCCGTGGCCCCGCTGGCCCCCGTGACCAGGACGAAAGCCGCGAGCGCGATCGAGCCCGGGATGCGTCCGTTCATGAAAAACAGTAGAGCACGGGCCGCGCCGCACCCCCAAATCTGCGACACGCGACGACGTTGCGCGAAACGAGAGCCGCTGCTAGGCCACGTCCCCATGGACCAACCCCTCCCCGCCACGGAAATCACCGCCCTCCTCGGCCGCGGGACCCGCTTCGAAGGAAAGCTGTACTTCGAGGGGCGCGTGCGCATCGACGGCACCTTCTCCGGCGAGATCAAGAGCGACGACACGCTCATCATCGGCGACGGCGCCGAGGTCCACGCGGAGATCGACGTGGCGACGGTCATCGTTCGCGGCGGCATCGTGCACGGCAACGTCCGCGCGAAGAACTCCCTCGAGATTCACGCGCCCGCGAAGATGATCGGGAACATCCACTCCCCATCACTCTTCATCGACCGCGGCGTGGAGTTCCAGGGGAGCTGCCGCATGGACGCGGTGGAAGAGACGCGCGAGACGGCGCCCAAGGGCGAGAAGACCGAGAAGCCGGCGCGCGAAGCGTCGAAGACTGCGCCGCTCCCGTCCCAACCGCGCGCGTAGCGGGAAAGCGGGAGACGGCAGCGGAACCGATGATGGCGAGCTTCGCGCCGCTAGCACTGGTCGTGATCGCGGCGATGCAGGCGTGCGGCTCTGGAGGCCGGGAGGTTGCGAGCCCGGCGCCCGTATCGCCAGCACCCGAAGGCGTCCCTCCCCTGGACGCAGGAGTTGGCGAGGCCGGAGACGCAGCGCCGGCGCTGGAGAGTCTGGATGCGCTGGCGGCACGTGCGCCGAGCGTGGCCGCGGGGATGCGCGAGGTGACGCGCGGGGAAATCGTCCCCTCCGACGCCGGCGTCGTCGCGCGGGAGGTCGTACGCGCCGACGAGCAGGACGTCTGCGTGAGGGTGACGCTGGTGGCGCGGCCCGCGGTGCACGCTTGGCTCACGGACACACGGGGGGACGTGCTCGCCGACGCGAAGAGCGCGGAAGACGCTTCGCTGGGAACGCGCGGCCCCGTCTGTGTGCGCAAGGGGAGCCGCGTGAGCCTGAACATCGAAGCGAGCGGAGCTTTCGTGGCGAGGTTCGTCGGGTGGGCGAGCCCCTAGTCCCGGATCGTACCTTCGGCGCGCGGCCGACCGCGACCCGCGTCAGTGGCGGTTTCGCAGCAGAACCTGATTGACGTACCCGTCCGCCACGGGCTCCGAATGACCCAGCTCGCCGACGGATGCCCCCCTCGGCGCCACGCGCGTTCCGAAGATCCAGTCGTAGATCGAGAGCACCTTGCCAAAGTTGCTGTTCGCCTCTTCGCGCACGAGCGAGTGGTGCCACTGGTGAAGCCCGTTGGTGTTGAACAGATGGTCGAGCGCACCGATGCGGTATCGAAAGTTGCCGTGCTCGTACATCCCGTGAACGGCGCTGAAAGCCACGAAGAGCGCGAGAAGGCGCGGAGTGGCACCGACGACGATGAGAGGCGCCGAATAGAGGAGGGTCTGGAAGGCGACGTCCACGGGGTGAAACTTGCCCGAGTTGAAGACGTACATCCGCTTCACGCTGTGATGGTGCGCGTGGAACTGCCAGAGCCACGGCACCGTGTGGACGATCCTATGGGCCACGTAGAAGCCGAAGTCGGTCACGGCGATCGCAAGACACGTCTGCGCCCCCAGCGACCAGGAGTTCGGCCAGATCTCGCGTACGAACTTCAGGGCCGGCACTCTCGCGGTGATGGCCACCGCCCCGAATGCGACGGCGAGCTCGGTCAGCTTCGTGAAAGTCGGAAGCCCGACGTTCGTTTCCAGGAGGTCCTGCCCGAAGTCCCCACGGCTCTTCGACCATTCCTTTCTCCAAGGCATGATCTTCTCGAGCGCAGCGGCGGCCGCGAGAGCGAGTAGCACGACGACGAGTGCGCCCCCGGCCGCCTGTTCTTGCGGCATGCGGCTCACGATCTCCGCGCACGCGAAGTAGCTCGCGCCGAGACCGACGGGAAAGAGAAGGAGCTCGACGATCGCGCCGGCCGTCGAGGTCTCCGCCCGCTCTACGCTCAAAGCGTCCATTCGGTGAACCCTAGCGCAATCGACGAGCGATGCGCGCCGGTGGCTCCGTCTCACCCCGCCCGATGCTCCTCCTGCTCGGGCGCGACGCGTGGCCACTCTCCTCTTCCACGAACCTCCACGGCCGATCCGCCCACTCCCCCGCGTACCCCACCCCAACCCGCGCCGTCACTTCCACCCGCGGCCTTGCCCTCCTCGCCGCCAGGAACAGCGTCTCCCCCGTCAGCTCCGCCCCGTCGTCCGCGCGGGTGATCCCCATCGCGCGCGTCAGCTTCCCCGGTCCGTCAGCCCGCACTCCGGCGGCGATCCCGAGCACCGGCTCCCCTCCCCGCACGAGCACCGCATGCCCCGATCCGCGCGCGCGGCACGTCACGTTGAAGCAGTCGTACATCCCGTAGATCAGGAACACGTACGCCCGCGCCGGCTCCCCGAGGAGCGTCCGCGTCCGCTTCGTCAGCCCTGCGCGCGCGTGGCACGCGAGATCCTTCGGCCCGCAGTACGCCTCGGTCTCCACGACGCGGACCGCGCGTGCCTCGCTGCCGCGAGGAGCGTGCACCAGGTAGGTGCCGAGCATCGCGCGCGCGACCACTCGCGCGTCGCGTGTGTAGAACGCGCGTTCGAGCTTCGTCACGCGCAGGCTCTCGAGATCGATCGGAGTGCTCGCCACGCCCACGCTCACGTCGAGGGAGTGGTGATCGGCGCGACCCACTTCACGTCACGCAGCGTCTCCTTGAACGACACACGCAGCTCGGCCAGCTTCGAGTCGAGCTCGACGATCTGCTTGGTCACGTCGTCGATTCGCGTCGCGGTCTCCTCGAGGCGCTTGGTGAGGCGCGCGCGAAGCCCTTCGGCGGACTTGTTCTTCTCGATGGCGCGCAGGTTGCGGCGCGTCTCTTCGCTCTCCTGCCCGAGGCTCGACTGCTCCTGCGCCAGCTTCTGCCGCGTCTGCCCCTTGTCGAGGATCTCTTTGCGCATGCTCCACGCCTGCGTGAGCTTCGCGACCACACCGCGATCGCTCTTCGGATCCGCGAGAAACCCCTTCACTGCGTTGTCCGCGACGTTCGAAAACCAGTCCTCGTTGCGTCGGAGCGTCGTCCGCTCGTCGACCACCAGCTCGCTCGTCGCGTGCGTGGCGACCGTGACCGGTACCAGCGCCGAGCCGGTCCCCACGTTGTCCTCCGTCCCCGCCGGGGCCCCCGTGAGGTGCGTTCCGTTCATGCGCGGGTGTTTCACGAGCACCTTGGCCGCGAGGTCACCGCCGTTGCGCACGCGGTACTTCGTCTGCGTCTGCGCGTCGCGCTCGATCACGAGCTCGCCATTCTCGATCTTCTGGATCCGCTCCCCCAGCTCGTCGTACTTGCGCTCCGAGTCGACCGCCAGGCTCCGCTCCAGCGCGAACGGCACCGTCGCCGTCGCGGAATCGGGGAGCGGGTCGACCATCCCCTGCCCGAGGAACGCACCACCCTGGAAGACGGCGATGGGACCGCGCTCGAGCGCTCCCCCCGTCTTGTTCGAGAAGCGAGCGACACGGAACGGGTGGTGCGAGGAATCGGGAACGCCGCCGTCGGGGGCAAAGAGGAAGTCGGACTCCCCCGGCACCTTGCGCGACAGGAGCATCACCATCGTCGCGCTCTTGTCGGGCACCGTGACCGAATCGGGGAGGTCGTAGCGCGTCGTCCCGGCTTCGACCGCGATAGCCGCAAGAGAGCTGAGATTGCGCGGCTGCGAGATCGCCCGCGGAGGGGGCACAGGCACCATCCTCGAGGTCGCGCCTCCGTTGTACACGCCGGCACCTGATCCGCTGCCGAGGTCGCTTCCGGCCGAAAGGCCCGCGAGCCCGCCCGGCATCGCGCCCGAAGACGGCTTCGATGCTGCGTGCCCCGACTTCGCCGGTGCCCCCTTCTTCTGTCGCGTGTCTCTCGGCGATCCGCCGGGGCCCGCGTAGTCCATCGCCTCCTGGTCAGCCATCGGCGCGGGCGTGGCCGGCGGCGCAGGTGCCGCTGCCGCGGCGGGAGCCTGCTGCAACAGCGACGTCTCCGATCCGGGCACCGACGAGATCACCTCCCCCTGGTCGGTGACCGTCGGCTTCGGCGGGATCACCGGAGTCCCCAGCTGCGCCTCGAACGCTAGCGGCGCGCCGGCGACGAGCGAGAGCTTCACGTCCTTCCAGTCCTCGCCCGAGAGGTTTTGCACGATCCCCCACGCCTGCAGATCCGCCTGCCCATCGGTCCCCACGACGAGACGGTAGGAAGCCCTCCACACCGGCGCGGCCGCGATGTACCCGACCTGGAGATCGTGCGCCTTGCCGTCGAGCGAGAGGACCACCTTCTTCAACCCTCGCTTCTCATCGGACGTGAGCTTCGGCTTCTTCTCGTCCGGATCGTCCGCGTCCTTCGCGACGTCGTCGTCGATGTCGAGCGGGAAGGCCGCGGCGCGCACCGAGCTCCCCCCTTGCTCCATGACCGCGAGCGTCGCGAGGAAGTCGCCGATCTCCGCTTCCTTCATCTTGAACCGGACTTCGCTCTCCTCGACGTGCCCACCACGCTCGAAATAGCCAACGCCGTTTCGATAGATGACGACGCGCTTCAGCGGCAGTGACTCGGCCTGCACCTGCGGCCCACGCGCGCACCCTGTCGCGGCGAGCGCAAAGGTGGCGAAAGCGAACGACGCTAGGCGACGACGACCGATGGACATGAAGAACCCCTCCGTGGGCGAAAGCGAGCGAGCCAACCAGGCTCGTCGTATCTCGTACGCGCATCGATGCGCGAACGATCTATCGCCCTGACGGAGGGGTGGAGGAGAAAGAAGACGCTCTCAGTTCGCGAGGTCGATATCGACGCGCCGATCGTGCGCCCAGGTCCCCTCGTCGGTCCCGGTCGCGTCGAGCTCGCCACGCGAGGTCGCGCGCATGCGGTCGGCTTTGACCCCGAGGTCGTGCAGGTACCGGGTCACCGAGTCGGCCCGCGATTCCCCCAGCGACATGTTGTACTCCGGCTCGCCGCGCGGATCGGCCCGACCGGTGAGCGCGAGTCCACGCCCCTGAAGCGCCCCTTCGCTGAGGCACTTGGCGATGACCGAGAGCACCGCGCGATCCTGGTCGCCGATCGACGCCGAGTCGTAATCGAAGCTCGGCGCGTACTCCTGCTTCGGAAGCGCGCACGCTCGCGCGATCTCCTCGGAGACACGTAACCCGGGGGTCTCCACGCTCGACTCGGCGCGCGGCGTGCCGCTCGTCGTGGTCGTCTGTGCGACGGGACCTGTGCTGGTCGGAAGCTGGGCGGGGGGAGCGACGGCTTTGTGCGCAGCGCAGCCGGTAGCCGTCAGGAGGAGCGCGAGCGGAAGAACGGAGCCGAGAATCGTACGTGCAGATTTCATGTCACCCTCCCCTAGGGATTCAATTGTTCCAGGGATTTCAGCGTCGAACGAGATCGAGTACCACGCCGCGCGCCATCCGGGGCAAGTCCCCGGCCACTCGTCCCTCTGACTCGAGCCGGGGGCATTTGATTCAGTCGTGGCCCCCTCTGTACGCGCCGGAGTCCCCGAAGCTTCCCGTGGAGGTGCGTCCTTGGTAGATCCAACCAAGATGGATCTCACGGTGCTCCTCGACCCGCCCGACCTTTCACGCTTGGCGACGGTGCTGGACGAACTCGGCCACGTCGGACGCCTGGCCACCGTTCGTGCGTGGGACGGAGACACGCAAGCCAAGCTCTACGAGGCGTTGAAGGGGTACAAGCCCGTCACGCTCGACGACTACGTGCCGCCTGGAGTGGCGCCGCTCCAGGAAGTGATCCATCACGGCAAGAACTCGCTCCCCGCGTTCACCCACTTCCAGAAGCGCTTTTGCAAGCCGGCAGGCGACGTCACCGACAGCCTCTGGGGCTACAACCAGAATCCCCCGTTCGTGATGTGGTTCGCGGGACCCGGGTTCTACGTGGCGCGAAACGACGAGCAGGCCGCGGGCGAGGTCGCCATCGACTACACGCGCACGCCTCCGTCGAAGCCCGACGCTTGGCCAGCCATCGAGCCGAACCTGAAAGGGATCGGGCCCCGCGCAGTCTATGGGAACATGGTCGACGTGATGCGAGGCCTCTCGAAGCACGTGTCGATCGGCCGGGCGCAGCGCGTGAAGAACGGCGTGCGCGAGTGGATGGACGCCTGGTTCGTGCTTTGTCGCGAGGACGCGAGCTGATCGTGCGCACCTTCATCGAAGAGCACCGCGCGCTCATCCTGCGCCACTCGCGGGTCGTCGTGCGTGCGCACGCCGAGAAGACCGCAGTCGAGGACGTCGCGTGCGAGATCGAGCTGATGCTCGAGCAGATGGAGACCAAGGGGCTCGACCCGCGGAAGATCGTCTCGCCGGATGCCTTCGTGCGCGGGCTCGCGAAGCACGCGTTGGGTCGCGCGAAGCGGCGGCGCGCGCTCATCGATCAGCTCGCAGCCGGAGACGATCTCGAAGCGCTCTCGAAGGATCTCGACGCCCTCGACAAAGATCTCCCCGCGCCGACGCTCACCCCAACGCCCGACGGAACCGCCGCGCGAGCGAAGATCGAGACGCTCAAGGAGTCGCTCTCGCCGCGCGACGCCCTCCTGTGCGCGCTCCTCTACGAGGATGACGGCACCATGGACGAGGTGTGCGAGGCGCTTTCGATCCCGATGGAGGATCTCGCGGTGGCACGCGAGCGGATCCTCGAGAAGGCTGCCGCGCAGGGGATCGCGCTCGATCGCCCCTTCGAGAACCGGAGGGACGCTTGAAGCCGGGAGAAGATCGATACATCGAGGCTGCGCTTCGGCAGCTCGCCGAGAAGGCCGACGCGACGGGAGCGGTAGGGCAGCACGTTGGCGAACCGATCCTCGCGCTCCTGCGGACGGGCGATCACGGCGACGACATCGCCGACGCCATGACGCACGCGGCGCGCTGCGCCGATTGCCGGGCGCGCTTGTTCGCCGGCGAGGTGGGGAGCCGAGCGCTCGTCGTCATCGCAATCGAGGCTCCGAAGACGCGAGCCAGCGAGCTCTCGCGCGCAGCCGAGAAGTCGCAGGCGCTCCTCGTCGATCGCGGCCACGGTCGCTGGACCGCAGTGGTCGACGCCGAGCGCGCGGACGCGCTCAAGAGTGAGCTGGGCGAGGGGGAGCACTCGGTCGCCTCCCGTCTCGTCGCCAGCACGCCGCTCGCCGTCCCTCGCGAGGAGAGCTCGAGCGGCCGCAGGTCCATGCCGTCGATGTTCGAGATCGTGCCCAAGGAGCGCGGAACCGAAGCGGCGGAAGTGCACGCCTGGGCCGCGATGCGAAGGCAGCCGAAGAAGAAGAGCGTCGACTCGACCTCGCCCGGCTGGGCTCTGTTCGCCGTCGCCGCGGTCGCGGGCGCGATCGGGATCGCGTACTTCCTAGCCATTCGATGACCAACCGTTCATTTTAGCGGCGGAATGCTGCGCCTCCGTCTCCTCGAGCGCGTCGCCGAAGTCCCGCGGGAGGCCTGGGACGCGATCGCGATCACCGCAGAATCCCCGTTCGTGGAGTGGACGTGGCTCGACTGTCTAGAGGAGTCCCGGTGCGCCACCGCAGACGCCGGATGGCTCCCACGCCACTTCGCCCTCTACCGCGGCAGCGACCTCGTCGCGCTCGCGCCCGCCTACCTGAAAGGGAATAGCGAAGGGGAGTTCGTCTTCGACTGGAACTGGGCGGACGCGGCGGCGCGATCCGGCCTCGAGTACTACCCGAAGCTCGTCTTCGCCGTTCCGTTCACGCCGGCGACAGGGAGCCGCGCGCTCATCGCACCCGGTGAGGACCGCGACGAGATCATCGGCGCCTTTGCCGAGGGGGCACGCACGTTCTGCGAGAAGGCCGGACTCTCCGGCGCCCACGTGCTCTTCCCTCGCGAAGCGGAAGCGGGGGCGTGGGAGCGCGCGGGCTTCGCATCGCGCTTGGGCGTTCAGTACCACTGGGAGAACGAGGGGTACGGCTCACTCGACGACTTCCTCGCGCGCTTCACATCGAAGAAGCGCAACCTATGGAAGCGCGAGATGGCGCAGCCAGCGAAGAGCGGGATCACGATCGAGACGCTGCCACCGAGCGAGCCGGAGCCCGAGGTCGTCCGCGCGATGCACCGCTTCTACGGCGCCACCGTGGACCAGTTCCATTGGGGGCGCCGGTACCTGAACGCGAGCTTCTTCGAGCTGGTCGCCTCGCGCTTCGCACATCGCCTCTCGTGGGTCGTGGCGAAGAAGGACGGAGCGCTCGTCGCCGGCGCCTTCAACGTGAAGAAGACCGACCGTCTCTACGGCCGCTACTGGGGCTGCGGACCAGAGGTCGCTCGCGAACCGTTCCTCCACTTCAACGTCTGCTACTACCACGGCGTCCAGCAGTGCATCGTCGAGGGGCTGCGCGTCTTCGAGCCGGGCGCCGGAGGCGAGCACAAGAAAGCACGCGGCTTCCTGCCGACGATCACACACTCGGCGCACTGGATCACCGACCCGCGCTTCCGGCGCGTCATCACGACGCACCTCGAACGGGAACGTGACGCAGTGCGCGCCCACGTCGTGGAAGAGCGCGCCGAGGCGGGAATGAAGCCGCTCGCGTCGGGTTAGCGTGCGCCGTCCCATCGATACACGCGGCGGCATGTGACACGACGCTGACAATGCGCCACGTTCGCTGACCGAACGATGGCGGCGGTGCGGTGCCCCCTCCTCTAGCGTGAAGCGAAAGGAGGCCACCGTGGCCATCGCAATCTTCTTCGTCCTCCACTGGCAGGCGTCGGTCTTCTTCCAGAGCTTCTTCCTGCATCGCTACGGCGCGCACCGTCAGTTCGAGATGTCGCCGCGCATGGAGCGCGTATTCCATTTCCTGACGTGGTTCACGCAGGGCTCGAGCTACCTCTCGCCGCGCGGATACGCGATCCTGCACCGCCTCCATCACGCCTACAGCGATACGGCGAAGGACCCGCACTCCCCGCACTTCTACGGCAACGTCTTCACGATGATGTGGGCCACCAAGGGGCGCTACGAAGCCTTCGTGCGGGGCCGGGAGACGCCGGAAGCGAAGTTCGACGGCGGCTACCCTTCGTTCCCGCTCATCGACCGTCTCGGTGACCAGTGGATCACACGACTGGCGTTCGCGGGCGGATACGTCGCGTTCTACGTCTGCTTCGCCACGTCCCCCTGGATGTACCTGCTCCTCCCCTTCCATTTCCTGATGGGCCCCGTGCACGGCGCGATCGTGAACTGGTGCGGGCACAAGTACGGCTACCGGAACTTCGCCAGCGACGATGCATCGAAGAACATGCTGCCGCTCGACTTCCTCACGATGGGCGAGCTGTTCCAGAACAACCACCACAAGTTCGGCATGAGCCCGAGCTTCGCGGCGCGCAGTTGGGAGGTCGACCCAACCTACGTCATCATGAAGGGGCTCGATGCAATCGGCGTCATCGACATGACCGGCGCTCAGAAGATGCGCTGGACGCCGGCCGATCTCGTCCGGCGCGTCGAAGCTCCCGGGCTCGCCGCGGTGGCGATCGACCCGGCGGAATGAACGCGACGGCTGCTACGCCCTGAACTCGTCCTTTTCCGCACGAATCGCAGCGAAAGCGGCCACATCGTCGGCGTCCTTCGGGATGCCGAGCGTCCGACGGATCTCCTCCTGCCGTACACGCAGGAAGGGATTGGTCGCACGCTCATTGCCGATCGTGCCGGGGACGCTCGGGACGCGCAGCGACTCGACCTCCCGCACGAGTGCCGAGTTTGACGGCTCGACGTGACGGGCGAAGCGCAGATTGGCCGCGGTGTACTCGTGGCCGCAGTAGACGCGCGTATCGGGCGGTAGCTCCGCGAGCAACGTGAGCGACGTCTGGAACTGCACGGGAGTCCCCTCGAACATTCGCCCGCACCCGGCGAGAAACAGCGTGTCGCCGGTGAACGCTGCACGCTGGTCTGCGTCGTCAATCACGTAGGCGACGGCTCCCGTCGTGTGCCCCGGGATGTGCATCGCATATGCGCGCACGTCGCCGACTTGCACCGTGTCACCGGTCTCGAGGAACCGGGTCTGCCCCGGCACACGCCCGCGATCCGAAACGTGCCCGGTGATCTCGCGGACGTTCGCCGCCTTCGCGACCTCTTCGTTCCCCCCAACGTGATCGAAGTGATGGTGCGTGCACCATATGGCACGGATCTTCACCCCCTCGCGCGCAGCAGCAGCCAGCACCGGCGCGGCCTCGGACGGATCGACGACCGCCGCCTCACCCGTCCGCTCGCACACCACGAGGTACGCATAGTTGTCCTTGAGGCAAGGCACCGGCACGATTCGCATCGGGTTGCTCATCACGAGCCTCCATCCTTCTTCAGGTACGCGCGATTGAGACAGTCCTCCTTGCAAAGATAGGGCGGGACGTCTTTCACCATCTTCTCGAACGCACGGTAGCGCTGCACCATCGACGTGTAGTCGTCGCCCTTCGTGATGGCGTGCTCCTCGGTCGGGTCCGCGTCGAGGTCGAACACCTGAAACATGACGTCGTCCCCGAAAGCGATGAGCTTCCAGTGATCGTGAACGATGGCGCGGCGGCGATCGCTATCGCTCGTCGACGGTAGGTCCAGGACCACGTCGCGCGGCTCGCTCTTCGCGCCGAAGATTTCCGGCACGAGCGACTTCCCTTCGAAGCTGGGCTCCGGCGGCAGACCGAACAGATCGAGGATGGTCGGCGCGAGATCGAGCGCCCCACGCGCCACATCGACGTGATGCGGCGGGGCGCCGGGCACGAAGACCAGGAGCGGGACGCGCACGAGGTTCTGCCAGAGCTCGAACCCGTGCAGGTACTGCCCATGCTCCCCGAAAGCCTCGCCGTGATCCGCGCTCACCACGATCGCCGTGTGCGCGCCCCACGATCGCGACGCGATGAAGTCGAGGAGCTTTCCCACGTACTTGTCCGTGAACGTCACCTCGGCGTCGTACCGGTCGCGCCCGGTCTTCCCCCAGGCGGGGATCTCCGGCTCGTGCGACTTGTACTGCTCGTGCGGGTCCATGAAATGAAACCAGGCGAAGAAGCGGCCGTCGTCGCACGCCTTCACCGACAGGAGTTTCTCGGCGAGCGCTTCCTGTCGCGGTGAGGTGATGTTCTCGTCCGTCGTGTTCTTGAACGTGATTTCGGGCACGACCTCCCAGGTGTCGAAGCCCTGCTGGAAGGTCGGGTCCTTGAAGTATCCGTGCGCCTGCGCTCCGAGCGTGTGGACGTGCGCCCCCTGGAGGATCTCGGGAAACATGAGATCGTCCTTCGGGTAGGTTCCAAAGAAGTAGCCGTCACGCTTCATCTCGCCGGGAAGCTTCCCTCCGAGAAGGCCGCCGAGGCTCATCGACGTGTACGAAGAGATGGCGTACGCGTTCGTGAAGTCGACGCTGCGCTTCTCGAGCTCAGCCAGGCGCGGTGCGATCGGGCGCGGATAGCCCGTCCACGGCATGTCGGCGCGCAGGCTGTCGATCGTGATGAGGACGACGTCGAGATTCGACGGCGGCCGCGCCGCCGAGGTCGGAGCCGGGGCGGGGGCCGTGGCGGGGACAGCCGGCGGCGTCGCGGTGAGAGTCGCGCTCGGCGACGTACCAGCTCCCTCGCTCCGGGAGCAGCCGACGACGATCAAGAGCAACGCGAGGGAACGATGCACGTCGCCCCCTCGCTTAGCACACGCGCGTCGAGATCTCGCGCAGCGGCGCGCTCTCACTCACGCTCGATCACGAATCGATGCGAATCTGAAGCTTCTCGCGGATGGCGAAGTACTCCTCGCTGACGCTGAAGAGCACGATTTCCTTCATACGCTCCTTCACCGGAACGCTCGCGCCGTCCTCCGTCGCACGCATCACCTCGGTCGACACCGCGAGATCGTGCGCCAGCATGAAGCCGGCGCGGTCGACCGTGAGGTCGATGGCGGCCACCCACTTCTTCAGGTCGAGTGCACCACCGGTCTGCAGCAGCTTCGAGACCAGGCTCGCGAGCTTCTCGCGCTGCATGCCTTGAAAGTCGGCCTGCATTGCGGTCATCGCGTCGTTGACCTGCCCTTGAAGATCCGGCGCCACGGGGAACTGCGGGACGCAGAGTTTGATCGCCGCGAAGAGCCATGCCTTCAATCCCGTACCGGTCGGCACGAGGTGACGCACGTAGTAGCCGGGGCGGAAGTACGTGAGGTGACGCCCGGCGACGAACGCCATCGCCTGCGGCGTGACCTGCGCCTCGAAGGCGGCACGGCCGAGCACGATGGCCGGCGTGTGGGCGTGAAGGAAGCCGAGGCCCCCTGGGTCGTTCGGGTTCTGGAAGACCAGCGGCGCCGGGAGCCCGAGCACCCCTTGCGAGTAGTACAGGGTCTGCGACACCGGGTAAGGGTGCATCGATGTGTCGATGGCGAACTGGGCGTCGTAGCCGAGCGTCTGGAGCGCCGGAGTGCGCGTGCGGATGATCGTCGGTTGAACGATTGCGAAGATCTTCGTGACGAGCGGGTCGAGGTCGGGGTGCGCGAGCGCAGACCAGTCGTCCTCGCTCAGCGCGGACTGCGCCGGAGCGGCGCTCTCGGCACGGTGGCGGCGGTAGAAGCGCTCCTCGTCGGGCTCCGCGAGATTCATCACGCTGAGAGCCTGGCAGAGGCACCACGCCGGGTCGGCCTTCTTCGACTCCGTGAAGAGGCGCCGAAGCAGCTTGTAGCTCTCCACGCGGTAGGGGTTCTTCCGCAGCATCTGGGTCTGCGCGCGGACGGCCTTGTCGAGGTACTGCTTCACGTCGCTGGCGTAGAGCTCCGCGAGCTTCTCGCCTCGCGCGCGATCCTCGGGGTCGAAAGCCTGAGCCGCCTCGAAGGCATCGATCGCCATCTCCGGCTCCCCGAGCGCGCGCTGATAAAGCGCCCCGAGCTCATCGAGCGTCTTCACGATCGTCGCTCGGTCGGTGGCCGCCTTCGCACGCTCGAGACGCGCGTTGAGCAGCTTCTCGACGCCGAGGTGATCGCCCTTCGTCTTCTTGAGCTCGATGGCCTCGTCGAGCGCCTTCACCAAGCCGGGGTCGAACTCGAGCGCGCGCTCGTAGAACGCGAGCGCCTGATCGACCTCCCCGAGCTGCCGGCTGGAGACGATGGCCGCGGTGTGCATGTACTTCGCGCGCTGCTTGGGGTCCTCTACGAAGTCCGCTAGGCGGAGCACGACGTCGACGAGGCGCGCCCAGTCTTTGTCTTCCGAGTAGAGCTGCATCAGCTTCGTCAGGAGACGGCGGTCGTCCGGCTGCTCTTCGAGCGCTGCCACGTACGTCTTGGACGCCCGAGTGCGGTCCTCGAGCTTGGTGAGCTCGATGTCGCCGATCTCGAGGAGCAGGTCGAACCTCTCGCTCCCTGCGGCCACCTCGAGACGCTTCTTCTTCGTGCGGACGACGCGCTGCCAGTCGCCTCGCGCTTCGTGCACCCAAGCGAGTGACTGGAGCGCGAGCGAGCTCGAAGGGTCGAGATCGGCAGCCTCCTCCAGGGCGCTCACGGCGGTGTCGAAGTCCTCCGCTCGGCGGGCACTCTCGCCGAAGCGATAGAGAACCTCGGCGCGGTCGCCGTTCGTCATCTCGAGCTCGTACCGGTCGAGCAGTTCGCGATGGACCGCGATTGCGCCGCGAGGATCGCCGTACTCGAAGACGACGCGCGCCACGCGCGAGAGCGCGTCCATGTCGTTGGGCGCCACGCGCTGGAGCGCATCGACCGCGGCCAGCATGCGAGGGTGGCTGGCGGCGACGGGCGGGCGGCTGAGCGGGGGAGCGTCAGCCGCCGTGCTCGAGGGCGGAGGGACGTTCGCCGTGTAGCTGCGCCCGAACGCCTCCATGAAGTTGACCAGGATGCGAACGGCGTCGTCCTTGGCGAGGCTCGCTGTACGTCCGACGAGCGGCTCGTAGTACTTCGAAGCCTCGGTGTAGCGCTCGTGCTCGAAGGCGAGGTCGCCGAGGACGATGAGCGCATCGGCGTTCGTCGCGTCCAGGTCGATGGCGCGTTTCGCGGAAGACTCGGCCTTGCCCTCGTCCTTCAGCTCGTCGCTGTAGATGCGCGCGAGCTCGCCGTGCAGCTTGGCCTTCGCCAGATCCCCCTCGGCCGAGGAGAGCTCGCGCTCGATGAGCCCCACGACGCTCGTCGCGTCGCCACGCGCTGCCCAAGCGTTGCGTAGCGCGAGAGACGCCGCGAGGTCGCGCGGGTTTGCGTCGAGCGCCAGCTTGTAGCGCTCGATGGCTCCGTCTTTGTCGCCACGTGCTTCGAGGAGTCGCGCCGCGCGAAGCCACTGCTCGGCCTTGGCCTCGGGCGTCTGAGCCTTCGCCGCCAGCGCCTCGATGGCCGCCACGGCGGCGTGCGCGTCCCCGGAGATCTCTCGCAGGCGCGCCAGCGCCTCGAGAGCTCCCGCGTGGTCCGGCGACAGGTCCAGCACCTGTTCGAAGGCGCGCATCGCGCGCTCCGGCGAGCCGATCTGCTCGGCGAGAACCTTCGCGCGCGCCGCAAGCAGATCCACGGCGCGGGCCCCCTCGCCGACGGCCTGCGCGTGTCGCGAGAGCAGCTTCACCACGTCGTCCCATCGATCCAGCGCGCGGTAATGGCGCGCGAGCGACGTGAGCGCCGCGTCGTTCGCGGCGTCGATCGCGAGCACGTTCTCCAGCGCAGAGGCCGCGCTCTCGTGGTCGAGGAACTCCTCATCGTGGAGCGCAGCGATGCGCTCCCACAGCGTGATCTTCTGACGTGGGGTCGCCGCGACTTCCACCTGCCGCTCGAGGTTCTCGAGGAGCTCCTTGTACCGCTCGGTGCGGTTGAAGATCCGGTCGAGCCCCTTCAACGCGCCCAGATGCGACGGGTCGAGCGCCAGCACGGCCTCGAACCTGTTGGTGGCCTCAGCGAGATCGTTCAGCTGGTCCTCGTAGACCTCGGCCACGCGAGCCAGCGCCTCGATCTTCTCCGCCCCGCGGCGCGCCTCCGCGCGGTGCTCCAGCAGCTTCACGAGCGTATCGAAGTCGCCTACCCGTTCCGCGATCCGAGCCAGGGCGTCGCCTGCCTTCGGATGCCCCGGGTCCTCCGCCAGCACGGCAGCGTAGAGATCGCGCGCGCGCGTCACGTCGTTCAACTTGGTCTCGAACAGCTCGGCGGCCTCGGTCTTCCGGTCACGCCCCTTGGGAGGCGAGACGGACGCTTCCCCGAGCGCCAGGAGCAACGAAGCGAGCTCCGGCCACTGCTGCGCGCGACGATAGATCGAAGCCAGCCCCTCGCTCGCCTCCTCGTTCGCCGGGTCCGTGGAGAGGATCTGCTGGTACGCGAGCAACGCCGTGTCCGCGCGACCGAGCTTGCCGTCGTACCAGCGCCCGGCCCACGCGAGGAGCACGTTCCGCTCGGTCGTCGACAGCGTCTCGCTCTTGGACCCTTCGGCGACGGCTTCGAGCGTTTCCTTCCAGCGCTCCGGGTTCGCGCCCGCCAGTCGCTCGATCTCGCGCGCAAAATCGGTCTGAAATGGGGTCTCGCAAAGAGCGCGCGCATAGGCGATGAGCGCCTGATCGGCGTCATCCAGCTCCGCGTCGCAGATCCGGCCGATCTCGGCGAGCGCGCGTGCGCGTTCTTCGCCCGACATCGCCGCCTCGCTGCGGGCCAGCAGCATCTCGACGATCGCCTCGTACTTCCCCTGCGCCCGCCGGACGTCCTCGAGCGCGTTGGATGCGATCTCGTCCTTCGGATCGAGGGCGACGATCTTCTCGTACACTTTCTCCGCGCGAGCCTTGTCCTTCGCCCTCATGTCGAAGACCCGAGCCGCGCGGAAGAGAAGCGCCTTCACCGTCTCCAGCCGGTCCTCCGGCGATGCCCACTCCGACTCTTCGTCATCGGCCCCGCCAAGCGAGTCGACGCCGTACTGATCCGCCGCCATCTCGAAGGCCTCGGCGACCGTCTCGGGGCTCGCCCCTTCGTCGATCGCCTTGTCGAGCGCGAGGGCCGCCTCGTTGTCGTCTGGTGCGGCGATGAGCGCGTCGACCAGCTCTTCCACCTTCTCGTCCGAGATGACCGCAGCCGCGCGGAGGGCCATCGACGCGTGGCCGAGCGACGTCAGCGGCTCCAGCAGCGCGGCCGCATCGCGCGGACGCTGCGCGGGGTCCTTGTTCAGGAGCGAGAGCACGAAGGCGTCGGTCTCCTTGGTCACCCACCCGCGAGGCGCGCGCTCGCTCGGCGGAAGTGGCTCCTCGATGAGGTGTGCGACCACGGCATCAACCGGGTTCTCCGCGCGGAACGGAGGCTCTCCCGTGAGGAGCTCGTAGAGCATCGCGCCGAACGCGTAGACGTCGGCGCGTGAGTCGGCCGGCCTTCCGCGAATGACCTCCGGCGCGATCGATCTCGGCGAGCCGAAGAGAGCGAGGAAACCGGGCTCGGTGCCCGTTGCCGCCGGGGTGCCGCGCGGACGCAGCCGATCGGTGCACGCGTCGACAAGAACGACGCGCGCGTTGCCGTCGCTCGTACGACCCACGACCACGCGCTCGAGACGAAGGTCACCGTGCGCGAGGCCCGCCTTGTGCAACGCGGCCAGCGGCTCGAGCGCCCCCTCCAGGAGCGGCTTCAGCTCGTTGACGTGCGACGGCCCGCTCTTGGCGACCCTCTGCGCGAGCGTCTGCCCCTCGATCCACTCGTACGCGACCCAGGCGACGCCACCGTGCTCCCCTTCGAGCTCTCCCGCCTCGAGCTTCCGCGGGAGCCCATCGTGTTTCACACCCGCCACGATCCGGTTGGCGGTCAGGAACCGCTGGACGGCGCGGCGATCGCGCATGGCCTCACGCCGAAGCACCTGGAGCGTGCACAGTCCGTCATCGCGACGCGCCTGGTACACGATGGCGTGCGGCAGCTCGCCGACTTTACGCTCGACCGTGAACGGGCCGACCGTCTTGCCGGCAGGGATCTCTTCCTTCGCAAGGAGCGACGCCAGGTCGCGTACCCGCGGATCCACCTCGCGGCGCTCATGAAGGATTACATCGAGCAACGCGTCGAGTCGGTCCCCATCGAGGCAGCGCTCGGTGAGCGCCTTGGCGAAGCTCCCCCGCGCCGTCGCCCCCCCAACCTCGGTCGGATCGAGCCCCAGGAGTCGCTCGCACAGTGACGTCATCTCTTCGAGCGTGAACAGGCGTTCGAGCTCTCCGCGCAGGATGTCGAGCGTCGCCTGCAGTTGGTCGTTCATCATCGAGGAGACAACCTTCTTGTGCGCGGCGTATTCACGCGCGTTCGAGTCCGAATCGTTCACGACGTTCGTCACGGGGAGACCCCCTCTTTCCTGCGCGCGCCTGGGCGCAGCGGGTACGGCTTACACACGCCTCCCCCCAGGGAGGCGGAGTTTTCTCTCTTCCCACGCCCCTGCCCGCCAGTCCCCCGGCCGTCTCGGAGCCTCCCCACAGTCCCGCGTACGGGATCCGGCCCCCTTTTCTGTTGGCCGCGGGAGAAAAGGTTCAGTGAGCGTGCTCGCGATCGAGGCCAGGGTGCCCCGGATCGCCCGGCTCATGACGAGGGTTGGCCGTCTCGTGCGAACCGTCCCTCCCGGGGAAATTGAGCAGGAGGTCCTTGCCGTAGACGAACTGATCGCGCGAGTCGTACGGCGTCGCATGACGTCCGGTGTCCATGCGGATCGCATCGCAAGGGCACGCCTCTACGCAGTAGCCGCAGAAGATGCACCGGAGCTCGTCGATGACGAACTTCACCGGGAACCGCTCGTAGCCACGCCGCGCGTCACCCGGTGGGTACTCCCCCGGCTCGATGAAGATGCACTGCGCCGGGCACGCGGTGGAGCAGCACAAGCACGCGACGCAACGCGGGCTCGTGTCTTCGCGCTGCGTGAGCCGGTGAATGCCGCGAAAGCGCTCTGGATAGGGGCGCTTCTGCTCCGGGTACGAGATGCAGGTAATCCCCTCGTCGTACCGCTCGAGCACCGGGTCGGGGCGGGTCCCTTTGAGCATCTCCTTCGTGTTGTCGAAGAAGTGCTTCATCGAGACGCCCAGCCCGCGGAAGATCTCCGGGAACGTGCTCTTGATGTAGAGCGTGTTGACGGGGTGCTCGGCCACGACCGCGTTCGTCGCGCTCGCGGGCTTCTTGGGGAAGGTGACGCTCATGGTCCTTATCTTCTCTCGTTCGCGCTCGGGGCGGTGAAGGCCGTCAGGCCTGCATCGGCGTTTCCTTCGAACCGCCGAGCTTCTCCGCGAACTTCGCGGACGTTCCTGCCGTCGAATAGCGGTGCTCGCGCTTGCCGGCCATCCCGATGATCAGCCGAACGACACCGAACGTGATCGCGATCGCGACGCCCGCCTGGGTCACGTCGCCGGCGATCTTCAGACCGCTCGACAGCTCGACCCCGACCTTGTCGATCCCGACCCACACGAGGCCGGTGACGAAGATGTTCGCCAGGGCCGCAGGGAGCAGCACGCGCCACCCCAGCTTCATCAGCTGGTCGTAGCGGAAGCGCGGGAGGCTCCAGCGAACGAAGGCTTGGAACGAACACATCACCAGCGTCTTGCCGAAGAACGCGACGACGCCCAGAAGCGCGACGCCCCAGTGCGCCATCGGCGCATGGACAAGCACCGTCTCGCCGAACGCGATCGTGAGGCCGTCTCGGTGCAGGAACGGGAGCTGCCAGCCACCGAGGAAGATCGTCACGAGCAACATCGAGCTCGTGCACACTTCCATGTACTCGGCGAAGTAGAACATCCCGAACTTCATCCCCGAATACTCGGTGAAGTAGCCCGAAACGAGCTCGCTCTCGGCCTCGGGGAGGTCGAACGGGATGCGCTTGTTCTCGGCGACCGCCGCCGTGAAGAACAGGAGGAACGCGAGCGGCTGGACGAAGATCCCCCAGGCGTAGTCCCCCTGCCAGCGGACCATGTCGTCGAGGCGGATCGTGCCGTAGATCATCATGGCGCCGATGAGCGAAAGCCCCATCGCGACCTCGTAGCTGACCATCTGGCTAGCGGCGCGAAGCGCGCCCATCAGCGAGAACTTGTTGTCGCTCGACCATCCAGCGATGGCGGCGCCCACGATCCCCTGCCCTGCCAGCGCGAAGACGTAGAGGAGCCCCACGTTGAGCGGCGCGACCATCAGATCCATGGCCCACGCGCCGTGCCCCTGGGTACCGTCGCACACGCCGAAGCGCGGGACGATCTTGCCGAAGTCACCGATGCAGAGCGTGTCGCCGAAGGGAATCACCGCGAGGAGAGCCAGCACCGGCGTCATCGCGAGGATCGGCGCGAGGCTGAAGAGGAGCTTGTCCGCGTTCGGCGGCATGAAGTCCTCCTTGAAGAAGAACTTCACGCCGTCGGCCGCGGTGTGGAGCAAGCCGGCGACGCGCAGCTCGAACTTGCCGAGCTTCAAGACGGCGCGGTTCGGGCCGATGCGATCCTGGATCATTGAGCTCTGTCGGCGATCGACCCACGTCAGCAGCGCGGCGACGTTGAAGACGAAGCCGATGACGATGAGGATCTTTACGATCGTCCAGATGAGGAGGGTCAGGTTCATGTGGCGTCCGCTGCCTTGGCGTCGGGGTGCGACGGATTGCCTGCGCCCGTGAGATGGGTCCGGATCTCGGCGAGCGCGGCCCGCGCTGGGAGCCGTCCGGGCGTCGTGTCCACTTTCCCCCAGGTCGGCTTGTGCCCCAGGACTTGGGCGAGCTGCGCGAGCTGGAACCAAGCTGGGCGCGAGGAGCCGAGCGGTTCGAGGGCCTTCTCCGAGAGCTGCCTCGTCCCCTTGGCGTTCACGTAGGAACCGCTGGCTTCGGCCCACGACGCCGCGGGAAGCACCACGCCGGCCGCGCGGACGAGCGCTCCGTCGTGCGCGGCGATCGTCACCAACTTGAGCGGGCGTAGCGCGTCTGCGTCGCTCGTCGCGTCGCCGGGGGTGGCCCCGCCGAGCGCGATGGCGTGAGTCACCGCGCCACTGGCGACGTCGGCCGCGAGCTTGGCGAACGGTTGCGCGTCCTCTTTGAGCTTCTTCACGCCGAGCGTGTTCGGGTTCTTGTCCTTGTTCATCAGGATGTCGTCGGCGTAGCCCTCGGCGAGCCCCGACCAGTACGACCGGGTCGCCCCGAGGATCCCTGCGAGCTCGCGGAGCGCCCAGTTGTCCTCCAGCGAGTGCTGCGCGCTGAAGACGACCGCGAGCGATCCCGAAGGGGCTCCTTCGAGCAGCTTCTTCGCCGCCTCGAACGCGCTCGCCGTCGACACGGTGCGCCCCCCCTGCACGGCGGGCTCGGTCACACGACCGTCGTGCGCTCGTTTGTACGAGAGCATGCCGTCGTCGCACATCCAGAACTTGTTCACGTCGGCGTTGTCGCGCGGCCGGTAGCGGTACGCCTTGTTGAAGCGCGGGTCATAGTCGAGGTGCGCGTTGCACCCCGTCGCGCACCCCTGGCAGACGCTCGCCGCGGTCTTCAGGAACCAAACGCGTGCCTTGAAGCGGAAGTCGGTCGTCGTGAGCGCACCGACGGGGCACACGTGATCGACCATCATCGTGTACTTGCCGTCGAGCTCGCGCCCCGGCGACACGAAGATCTCGTTCAGGTTGCCGCGCTGGCGCATGTCGAGCACGGGGTCCTTCGCGACCTCCGCCATGAAGCGAACACAGCGCGTGCACATCACGCATCGCTCGGCGTCGTAGACGATGGTGGGCCCGAACACCTCCGCCTTGGGCTTGTGCACCGGCTCTTCGGTCCGTCGCTTCTGCGACTTCATGTGATCGAGCCAGTAGTCCTGCAGCTTGCACTCGCCCGCCTGATCGCAGATGGGGCAATCGACGGGATGGTTGAGCAGAAGGAACTCCTGGACCGCGTGCCGCGCCCCCTCGACGTTCTTGCTGCTGTCGCTCAGGACCTCCATGTTCTCGACTGCCGACATCTGGCACGCCGGCTGGAGCTTCGGCTTCTTCACGGGAACGTAGTCGTTCTTCGCCGCGTCCCACTCGAGGATGTCGAGCATCATCGCGCGCTGGTTGGGCGGCGGAAGAATCTCGACGAGGCACATGCGGCAGTTCGCCGCGACGCTGAGACCGGGGTGCCAGCAGTAGTGCGGAATCTCGATTCCCTGGCGCCACGCCGCGCGGATGATCGTGTCACCCGCTTCGAAAGGGATCTCTTTTCCGTCGAGCTTGAAGGTCGGCATATTCGCTTCAGTTCCAAATCGGAGTGTCAGCTTGAACGCACGCGGGCGAGCGGCCCGAGCCGCAAACTAGTGGTCGCACTCGCCACCAATCATGTTGAGGGAGCCGAACGTCGGCACGATGTCGGCGAGCATCGAGCCCGGGAGCATGTACTGGAGCCCACCGACGATCGAGAAACAGGGCGGCCGAATGCGGACGCGGTACGGCGTGCCGCTTCCGTCGGACACGAGGTAGAAGCCGAGCTCCCCGTTCCCACCCTCGGTGTACGAGTAGACCTCCCCCTGCGGGATTTTGTGCCCTTCCATGATCAGCTTGAAGTGCTGAATCGTGGCTTCGATCGTCGTGTAGACGGCGTGCTTGTCGGGGAGCACGTAGCGCGGGTCGTCGCAGTTCACCGGCCCGTCGTCGGCCATCCTGTCGGACGACTGGAGGAGGATGCGGATGCTCTGCCGGATCTCGATGAGACGCACGAGGAAGCGGTCCATGTTGTCGCCCGCCTTGCCGATGGGGACGTCGAAGTCGACTTCGTCGTACTTGAGGTACGGGTGCGCCTTGCGAACGTCGTAGGCGACGCCGCTCGCGCGGAGGCACGGCCCCGTCCACGAGAGGGAGAGCGCGTCGGCACCGCTGATCACGCCGACTCCTTCGAGTCGGTCGATGAAGATGCGGTTCTTGAGGAGCATCTTCTCCCCCTCCTCGACGATCGCGAGGATGCGCGGGAGCGCCAGCTGAACCATCTCCTTGAAGCCCGCCGTAGGGGGCGCAGCCATGCCGCCGATGCGGCCGAACGAGTGGGTCAAACGCGCGCCAGTCTCCTCTTCGAGGATGTCCCAGACCATCTCGCGCGCTTTGACGAACCAGAGGAACGGCGTGAACGCGCCGAGCTCCATCGCCATGGCGCCGGTGCACGTGAGGTGGTCGCTGATGCGGGCAAGCTCGCCGAGCATCATGCGGTACCACTGGCATCGCTCGGGCACGGCCAGGCCGCACAGCTTCTCGACGGCGAGCGCGTAGCCCACGTTGTTGAGCATCGGCGACACGTAGTTGAGGCGATCCGCGTACGGAAAGACCTGGGCCCAGGTGCCGCGCTCGCACATCTTCTCGAAGCCGCGGTGCAGGTAACCGATCTGCACGTCGGCCTTGACGATCGTCTCGCCGGTGAGCTCGAGCACCATGCGCACGGTGCCGTGCATCGCAGGGTGCGACGGCCCCATGTTCAGGTGCATCGGCTCGGCAGGGAGCTCGAGCTCTCCTTCTTCGAGCTCCAGGTCAATCGATTCCATCTAGCGGCTCCTCAGGACGGCTCGGCGTCGGTCTTGGTCCAGTCGCGCCGGCCGAAGGCCATGCCCTCGTCGTCGCGGAACGGCGCCAGCTTGCCTAGCGGCAGGCCCGCCTCTTCTTCCGTGCGGTACGGCACGAGCGGCTGCGTGAGCTGCGCCGGGTAGTCCTTGCGGAGCGGGTGCCCCTCGAACTCCGGGTACATCAGGATGCGGCGCAAGTCCGGGTGTCCGCGGAACTTGATGCCGACCATGTCGAACGTCTCGCGCTCGAACCAGTTCGCGCCGGCCCAGATGCTCGTGACGGAATCGAGCTCGGCACCGTCGCCGTCCTCGTTGCCCACGCGCGACTTCAGCCGGATGCGGTGCCCGTTCGCGATCGAGTAGAGGTGGAGGACCACTTCGAAGCGCGGGCTGCGCTCGGGGTAATCGACGGCGCAGAGATCGACGAGCATGTCGAAGGCCATCGACGGCTCGGTGCGGAGCGCGGAGCAGGCCTCCAGCCAGCGATCGGGGCGCACGACGGCCGTGTCGTCGCCGCACTGGCTGTGCGTCTCGATGACGGCATCGCCGAACTTGGACTGCAAGAAATCGAGGGCTGCCTTGCTCATCGCGTCTTCTCGACCTTGCGAATCGACACCAACGTCTGCGTCGGATCTTCGCGCGGCTTCACGATCCCCGGCGTGCGATCGCCGCGGGCGATCTTGTCCTGCAGGAGCATGAGGCCGTCGAGCACCGCCTCGGGGCGAGGAGGACAGCCCGGCACGTACACGTCCGTCGGGATGATTTTGTCGATGCCCGCGACCGTCGTGTAGTTGTCGTAGAAACCGCCGCAGCTCGCGCACGTTCCGAACGCGAGCACGTACTTCGGTTCCATCATCTGCTCGTAGATGCGGCGGAGCACCGGTGCCTGGCGCTGGCTGATCGTGCCGACGACCCAGAGCAGGTCAGCCTGACGCGGCGAGAAGCGGGGCGCCTCGGCGCCGAAGCGCGAGATGTCGTAACGCGGGCTGGAGACGGCCATGAACTCCATCCCGCAACACGCGGTCACGAACGGATAGGCGAAGAGCGAGTACTTGCGTGCCCAGCCGAGGAGGTCCTCGAGTCGCGTCGTGGCGAAGCCCGCTTCCGAGCCCTCCAGCGCGATGAGGCGGTTGCCCGCGGCGGGAGCCATCAGCTCTCCCATTCGAGTGCTCCTTTCTTCCAGACGTAGATCAGCGCGACGACGACGACGGCCAGGAAGCCGAACATCTCGATGAGCCCGAACATGCCGAGCGAGCGGAACTGCACCGCCCACGGGTAGATGAAGACGGCTTCGATGTCGAAGACGACGAATAGGATCGCGGTCAGGTAGAACTTCACCGACAGCTTGAGGTGGCGTCCTCCGGTGCTCTCCGAACCGCACTCGAACGGGAGCATTTTTTCCCGGGTGGGCTTCTTCGTGCCGAGCACCGACGCGCCGACGAAGAAGAGCGATGCCAGCGACACGGCGATCGCGATGATGAGGAACATCGGGCCGTAGATGTGGAAGAGCATGCGTGAGGCCTCGGGGCGACCAGCGCGCGTTGGGGAACTGCGGAAAATACCGCAAAACCGCGCGTTTCTGGCCCCTGGGATCTAGTGAACAGGCGTTCGCATGTCAACGCGCCTGACGCACCATCGCGCACGACGCCATCCGCGGGCAGCGCGTGCTTGAGGCGCGTGCTACACGCGACTCATGGCTCCCCGGACGGCGCTTCTGCTCCCGCTCCTCCTCGCCGCCGTCGGCGGTATCGTCGCGGCGGCATGCACGACGTCGGGCACCCTCGGCGCGCAGGACGCCGGGATACTCGAGGTCCCCGACGGCAGCGCGATCGAGTTCGACGGCCAGGCGTTCGTCCCCAACTATGCGTGTGCGTTCGAAGAGCAGTCGTCGTACGTCTGCCCCGACGTCACGCTCGCCCCCTCGTCGTGGCAAGCGCAGTGCGTCGACGGGGACGACTGCTCGTCCCGCGTGAACGGCACGGCAACCGTCGCCGGGTGCATCCAGACCACGGGGTACCAGGACGTGCAGGTCTTGAAGACCAACTGCGCCGCCTGGGCTGCCGCGGGGGGGAGCCTGCCTGTGATCGACAGCGGCCCTGCCCCCGCGTGCGCTCCCAGCAACGTGTCGTCGTTCAAGCCGACGTGGCACCCGCCGAGGACACCCGTCAAGGTTTGCACGAGGGCGCAGATCGTCTCCTACGAGGAGTGCCTCGATGAATCGGCCACGGTGTACGACCCCACGGCATGCGCGGAGTGGACGGGCACCCTCTCGTCCGTCGATCAGGGCTGCCTGAACTGTCTGCAGTCGAACGAGTCGGAGGACGAGTACGGTCCGCTCGTCTTTCTTCCGACCGAGACTCTGGTGAACGTCGCGGGGTGCATCGCCCTGGCCGAGGGGAAGAGCGACGGCACCGGCTGCGGCGGCGCGCTATCGGCGGACCAGGAGTGCGATCGCGCAGCGTGCTTGCCGACATGCCCGACGCAGACCTCGAGCCAGGTCGAGACGGAAGGGGCATGCGAGTCGCTGGCCGACCAGGGCGCCTGCCAGACCTACGCGACCCCTGCCGGGTGCGCGGGCGCGATCGAGCTGGGGGACGCGGGGACGCCGGCGGAGCAGAGCTGCTTCGGATTCCCCACCGGCACGTCCACGGCGATCTTCGAGCAGGTCGCGGCTGCCTTCTGCAGCGGCGGTTGATCCGCGGCTCAGGCGAGCGGGCTCCCTTGCGCCGCGGCGTCGGCGGCCGCGAGGACGAGCTTCTGCTCAGCGTCCGCGCGTCTCGAGGCGAGCATCTCGAGCAGGACGCGTCGCGAAGCGTCGCAGTCGAACATGTAGAAGAACCACGCGACGGAGGCGATGACGCCACCGTAGGAGCCGAGCCTTGCGTCCAGGAGCAGCAGCACATAGGGGAGCAGTAGCGTGGCCCCCGCAACGACGCCGAGGGCCTTCGGCGCGCTCGGAGGCGCCCCGAGCTCCTCGAGCGCGGTGTCGATGCCGCTGCACAGACGGAGCTGAAGAACGATGTGCCAGTACGCATTGGGGAGGATCGTGCGAACGACGGCCCCCAGCGCAGTGTTCTTCACGAGGTTGCGATGCGGCACGGTGCTCCAAGCCGCGTACGTCCAGCCATAGATCGCCATCGCCGCCAGGAAGGCCGCCCCTTGCGCGATGAGCTCGACCGAATCGCGCGACTGCCGCGTGAGGCCCAGGTGCTGCCATCGATAGCCGACGAATCGCAGAAGGACCGCGGCGCCCGCGAAGGCCGTGAAGACCCATTTGATTTCGTCCCCGGGGACGCGAGCCCGAGGCGCTGCGGCCGTGAGCTGGCTCTCGGGCGCGAGCGGCGCTGCGTACGGATTGAACGGACGCGGGGGGGGCGGCGGCGTCATCGGCTCCGTCGAGTGTGGCGCGCCGGGCCCGGCGGTTCGATACACCCGTTTGGATGACACGCGCCGCGGCGGCGGATACAGCTCAGCCGGGGTTGCTCTTCATCGCGTCGCGGCGCTTCGTCTCGACCTTGCGCGCGCGCCAGGCGGTGAGCGAGGGGCCGAGCGCCGCTTCGATCTGACGCACCTCGTCCGCGAGATCGCGTTCAGCGACCCCTGCATCGAGCGCGTCCCGGACGCACGCATAAGCCGCGACGTACCGTTGGCGCTTGAGGAACGCCCGCGCAAGCGGCGGCATCACGTCCGACGCCGCGCCACCGAACGCGAGGGCCCGGCGGAGCGGCCCGATCGCCTCCCCCGCGCGATCGTTCAGGAGGAGCGCCTCGCCAAGCCGGCGGAACAGCTCCGCCGCGGCAACCCCCTCTTGCGCGTACTGGATGCCGATGCGGAACACCTCTTCGGCTTGCTCCACCTCACCGAGGTGAACGCACGCCGATCCCAGAAGACCGAGCCCCTTGGCGATGAGCGAGCGGGCATCGGCGCCCAGCATCTGCCCCTCGGGGGTACGGAGGAAGATCGCCAGCGGCGCGGGCCACGCTCCGAGCAAGGCGATGACCTTCGGCCACTCCTTGCGGATCGCAGCGGCCTCGGCCTCCGCCACCTTCGAGAGATCGATCGCGCTCCGAGCCCCTGTGGCGACGCGGTCGAGCTCCTCGCGGACGAGCGCGCGGATGCGCATGCGGAACGTGTCGAGGTCGAACTCCTCCTCTTCGCCGTCGTGGAGTACGACGAGCTGCGTTCGCTTCCCTTCGAGCACGAGCGAACGCAGCGAGTAGCCGTAGACCGGCGCCAGCAGCAGGTAGCGGACGCCGATATAGAGCTGGATGGCCTCGACGTCGGTCTCGCGCGTCGGACGCGGCGCTTCGCGGTCCTCTTCGACGAGGAGCGCGCCCACGAGGCGACGGCGGAAATCGGCGAGCGTGAGGCGCTGTGGATCGAGGTCGCCGTCGTTCTCGCCCACGCCGACGACGAAGTCCACGAGCGTCTGGTCGGGGCTGCGACGGTCGACGGTCAGCGCCGTGATCCGAGCGCCGACGATGATCGAGAATGCGAAAAAGCGCTCGCCGACGATCTCGCAGAGCGCCTGGAAGCTGCCGATCCCTTCGCCGATGCGCTCGAACCATCCGTCCGTGCGCAGCGCGTCGAGCGAGAATTCTTTTCGCTTCTCCGACATGTTCGCGTGAAAGCTCAACGTCGCACGAAGGGGCCGCCCGCGTCGAGTGCGCGCGCACCTCTTGCGCACGATCCCGTTCGATCATGGCTCACGCCCAGTGACGACATACGCCGAGCACACCGCACCCCTCGCACCGCCTCGCGTCCTTCCGTGACGGACAGCGCTGGAGCATCCCCATGTGGCAGAGCGCGAAGTCGTACTTCACGGGGTCGCGCGGATCGAGGTGGGAAAGAGCCCGTGTGATCTCCTCCGTGGTCTTCCACGATAGGTCTGCTCGGCGCGTGAAACCGAGGTTCCGGGCCAGCTTGTGGATGTGCGTGTCGACCGGGCAGAGAAGGACGCTCGGCGGGACGAGGACCGACCAGAGCCCGAGATCGACTCCATCGGCAGGACGGACCATCCAGCGCAAATAGAGGAGGAGACGCTTGGAACCGCTGGCACCTCGCGGATCGGGGAGGATGTGCGCAGGACCGCGACGGCCGCTCGTCTTCGCCGCGCGCGTGAGGCCGCCGGCGTCGCGAATGCGAGTGCAAAAGGAGGCCAGGGCGTCGCGAAGCCCGCCCGTACTCTCGAGGGCGCGCGCGAAAGCTTCCCCCAGCGACCCCTCCTTCCGCTGCACGCAGCGGGCTCCGACCACGAGCCGCGCGATGTCCTCTCCGAGGAACACACGGTGCACCCAGCCCCGCATCTTCGCGTGCGTCGCCCGCGCGTCGTCCGCGGCCGCCGCGGGGTGGTCGCCGAGGCGCGCGAGCGCGTCGTCGAGCTTGGCGCGGATCGTCGTCACGTTGCCGAACGCGATGCACGCGGCGACCAGACCGACCACCTCCTGATCGAGCGGGTCCTCGAACCGATGAACGACCCCCACCGGGTCGCGCGCGAGGCGCGCCGCCACGTCGCAGCGCGCGCGCACCTCGTCGAGCGCCGCCCCGATCGCGAGCTCACGGCTGCGCGCGGCGAGCGGTAGCCGCCTCATGCGCCGTCCCGCGGGTCTCGCTCGCGCTTGCGCAGCTGAACGAGCTCGCTGCGCGTCGCCAGCATGGGCGAGAACACGTTGTCCTTCTTCACGTACTCGTCGACGGCGAATGCGAACTTGTAGCTCGGCGCTGCGCGCTGCGAGCAGTCCGTCCGCTCGCAGAAGCGGCACGAGATGCCGACGGGGATCGCGACGCGATCGAAGTCCTGCGGCAGCGGCATCCCGTCGGCATAGACGAGGTGCTTCGCCGCGTCGGCGTGCGTGCCCAGGCCGATGCCGTAGACCGTCCCTTTCATCACGCTCCCCGCCTCGGGCTGGAGGATGACCTTCGCGAAACAGAAGTAGCGCGAGCCGTCCGGGAAGATCGAGTACTGGCGCGTGATGACGCCCGGCGTGAGAAACGCCATGTGCACGGCCCACTTGGGGCACGATCCCGTCCCCGTGGGGAAGCGGATGCCGGTCGCCGCGTAGCGCTTCGAGATGTTGCCGCCGATGTCGCTTCGCAGGAAGTGCATCGGGATGCCGCGCTTCTTCGGGTCGGCGAGATTGCAGATGCGGTGCGCGACGGCCTCGTACGACATCTCGAACAGGTCGCTCAGAAGCTCGACGTCGTAGCGGGTCCGGTTCACCTCGCGGAAGAACTCGTCGTACGGAAGGAGCAGCGCGCCCGCGAAGTAATTCGCCAGGTGGATCTTCACGAGGCGCGGCGTCTCGGCGTGGCGTGCGAGGAAGCGGCGCGTCTCGGGGACGAGCTGCGGGTCCTCGTCGATGAGGCGCAGGCCGATCGTGTGCGCGAGCTGGAACTTGAGCCGCTGCTCGAGGAGGCTCGCGCTGAGCGTGAGGGTCCCCTTCTCCGCGTCGTAGCGGCGAATGACGCTCGCCTCCTTCATCGTCGGCGGCACGATGTCCACCTTCACGCCGAGCCTCTCGAGCGCGCGTGCGATGTCGTCACTGACGATCCGCCTCCCCCAGATCCCTTCGCGCCGCAGCTTCGACGCAGCCTCCTCGAGCCCCGGGAAGAAGTTCTCGTTGGCCTGGAGGAAATCGATGACCTCGTCGAACGGCGTGTAGTGGAAGCTGGCGTCGTCCACCGAACGGCTCGGCACGGCCCCCTCGCGCACGGCGAGATCGGGGGTCGACAGCTCCACCTCGAGGGCGTGCTTCTCGGCCTCGTCGCGCTCGGCGCGGTGGAGCGCGACCAACAGCTGATCGAGCTGCGTGCGCGCGTTCTTGTACAGGTTGAAGAGCGCGGTGATCGTCGTCGCCGCTTTGGGCTCCGCGCTGAGCGTGCGGAGGTCCTCCTCGCTGATCGCGAGTGACCGAAGCAGTGGCTCGTCGAGGAGCTTCGCGAGCGAGTCCTCGACGCGCGCCTCCCCGAGCGACGCCATGAAAGGCTCGAGCTCGATCCCGTACAGCTCCAGCGCCTTCCACAGCAGCGGGAGCTGGACGCTCCGCTTCCCCTTCTCGATCAGGTTCATGTACGCGGCGCTCACGCCGAGCTTTCGCGCGACGTCGGCCTGCTGCAGCTCCCGCTCGATGCGCAGCTCGCGTAGCCGGCGACCGATGTTGGCGTTGATCTTCGTCGGTGCGGAGGGGTTTGCGACCATCGGCCTGCCTGTCGGTACGAGTTTACAAGCTAGTTTACTTGTAAACCGCGTTGTGAACGCTTGTAAATCATCATGACGCGCACAATAGTAATCGAACGCGACACAATCGAGCCGTTCACACTGCGCTGCGTCGCTGCACAATCAGTCAATCAGTCAACGACTTCAACGGGGTATCGAACGTGAGGGAGGACGCCATGGACGTGAATACGGTCGGAGTCGTCGGGTGCGGTCTGATGGGCTCGGGCGTCGCGGAGGTCGCGGCGCTGGCGGGGTTCGACGTGGTCGTCGTGAAGGCGACGGCGGGGTCGCTCGAAGGGGCCATCAAGCGCGTCGAAGCATCGCTCGACAGGTCGGTGGCGAAGGGGAAGCTCACCCAGGAAGCGCGAGACGCCGCGCGCGCGCGGATGACGTTCAGCGGGGACCTCGACGCGCTCGCGCCGTGCGACCTCGTCATCGAGAGCACCGCCGAGACGATCGCGAGCAAGAAGCGGATCCTCGCCGAGATCGAGGCCGCGGTCGGAGCGCACGCCATCGTCACGACGAACACGTCGTCACTCCCGCTCGCGCAGCTCGCCGCAGCGCTCCGGTCGCCGGAGCGGTTCGTCGGCCTCCACTTCTTCTCCCCCGTGCCGGCCATGAAGCTCGTCGAGGTCGGGCGCGTCGCGCTGTCGGCGCAAGACGTCGTCGCCGCCGCGTGCCTCTTCATCGAGAAGCTCGGCAAGACGCCCATCCTTCTCGGCGACGAGCCTGGCTACATCGTCAACCGTCTCCTCGTGCCGTACCTCTGCCAGGCGATCGAAATGCTCGAGTCGGGCGTCGCGCGCGCGCAGGACATCGACACGGCGATGAAGCTGGGGTGCGGTCACCCTCTCGGGCCGCTCGCGCTGAGTGATCTCATCGGCCTCGACATCGTCTTCGCCATGGCCCAGACGCTCTCGATCGAGCTTCGCGACAAGCGCTTCAAGCCGCCGACGCTGCTCCGTCGCCTCGTGCTCGCCGGGAACCTCGGGAAGAAGACGAAGCTCGGTCTCTACGACTACCGCGGCGCCGAACCGACCGAGAACAGGGAGATTCGCACCGCCCTCTGCAGCGTTCCGGACCTCGGCGCCGTGGGCTGATGTACGCGCGGCGGCTTCCGGCGGGAGCCGCCGTGTCCTTCGACGCGCCGCGCTGTATGCTGTAACCGATGAGGGATCCGCAGCGTACGAAGGGGATCATCCTTCATGCGATGCGTCTCGCGGTCCTGGATCTTTGGGGGGAACCGGGGCTCAACGACATCGCCGCGCGCATCTCCGAAGAGAACCGCAAGGACACGGTCGATCACGCTGCCTCGCCGCTCGAGTGGCTCCCTGAGCGCTACCTCGTCGAGTGGCACGAGGCGTCGTGGAACGGTCCGGCGAAGCATGACGACGAAGCGCTGTGCCGAGTCATCAACCGCCGTCTCGACTATGGCTTCGGCCGCGTACGGCGCGCTCTGCTCGGGCTCGTGGGGCCCGAGGGGGTGATCCGTCGCGCGGGCGAGCTGTGGAAACACGACCACACGCACGGCTCGCTCGCCGTGAAGTTCGACGCGAAGGAGCAGGCGGTCGCCGGGACGCTCTCCGATCATCTCTTTTGCGAGGTGCCCATCGCGCGGCGCGCGATCACCGAATCGCTCCGCTACATCGTGCAGCTCTCCCGCGGGGTGAAGAAGGCGCGCGCGACCTATGCCATGCGCGACAAAGCGCTCAACATGACGATCTCGTGGGAGTGACGACGAGGTCGCGGGGCCCGTCGACGGGATGACCTAGATCGCGGAGCCCGTGGACGGGCTAACTTAGCCCGTGGACGGGCTAACTTAGCCCGTGGACCGGATCATTTAGCCCGTGGACGGGCTAACTTAGCCCGTCGACGGGATCGCGAAGCCCGTGGACGGGCTAACTTAGCCCATGGACCGGCTA
>Ga0302319_10000821_pt1 | contig 69783 bp, 64 predicted proteins | sample Bog_T0_2_FD_203319 | JGI IMG/M metagenome (GOLD analysis project Ga0302319, IMG submission 203319) | Peat permafrost microbial communities from Stordalen Mire near Abisko, Sweden - Bog_T0_2 | ecosystem: Environmental > Terrestrial > Soil > Wetlands > Peat | place: Sweden: Abisko, Stordalen Mire...
TCATGATCGGGCATCAGATGCCCCTCTGCCACCCTGCATTCCCAACGCTCCGCCAAACTGCGGAACACCGTCCCCAATTCCCGCCGGAGCCCCTGATACAGCACCTTCCGCCGACATTTTGGAATGAGCACAACATGATATTTGCAATCCCACGTCGTGGGCTTCAGACTTTCATTCGTTTGCAGGGTCTTTTCCTTTCGTAAACTTTGAGCGGTTCACGATCGGTAGACTCACAAACGCGCTCCCGGAGCGCTCAAACTTCGGGAGTCCTCCGGCCCAGCCGGAGGATTTCCCAGGGATTAAAAAAGCCTCACAAACCAAGCCACCCCAGAGGGAAGTGTGGATTTTTTTGGGGGATGGTATTACGCTCCCGGCATGTTCCGTCCCTGTATTGACCTGCATGAGGGCAAAGTGAAGCAAATCGTCGGCGGCACGCTGGGCGCGGCGGCCTTGCGCACCAATTTCGTGTCTGACCGGCCGGCGGCCTGGTTCGCGGATTTGTATCGGCGGGACGATTTGCGGGGCGGGCATGTGATCCTGCTGGGGGCCGGCAATGAGGCGGCCGCCCGGAGCGCGTTGGCGGCCTTTCCCGGCGGATTGCAGATCGGCGGCGGCATCAACGCGGACAACGCGGCGGACTGGCTGGCGGCGGGCGCGGCGCAGGTGATTGTCACGAGTTGGGTGTTCCGCGAGAGCCGGGTGGATTGGGACCGGCTGGAGCAGTTGAGCCGCTTGGTCGGACGGGAACGGCTGGTGGTGGACCTGAGCTGCCGGCGGCGCGACGGGCTTTATTATGTGGTGACGGACCGGTGGCAGAAATTCACGGAACTGACCGTGACGGCGGAGACCTTGCGGCAGTTCGCCGGGTATTGCGCGGAATTCCTCATCCACGCGGTGGATGTGGAGGGCCTGTGCCAGGGCATCGACCGGGAGTTGGTGGAAAAGCTGGGCGAATGGTCGCCCATCCCGACGACGTATGCGGGCGGCGCGCGGTCACTGGTGGATTTGGAGGAAGTGACGCGCCTGGGCCGGGGCCGGATCGACCTGACCATCGGGTCGGCGCTGGATATTTTTGGCGGCAACGGAGTGCGGTACGAGGAGGTGGTGGCGTTCAACCGCCGGACCAAGGCCTAGCTCGCCGCCTCCGCCGGCACGGGCCACGCGAAGAGTTCGGCGATGACGACGGCGAATTCGGGCAGGTTTTTTTCCGCCAGCACTTCGTTGCCGGCCAGAATTGCATGGAGCTTCAAGCCAAAATCGGATTGGTGATAAATTTCCACGTTGTCATAACGGAGATCCACCATCCACAGGCGGGGCACCTTGAAGTCGTCGTAGATCTCCTTTTTGGTGACGGTATCGGTCCGGTGATCATCCCGGCTGACAATCTCCACGACCAGAAACAATTGGCCGGTGGCGGCGTCCAGCAGCGCGAGATCAGGGCAGATGCGGGTGGCCGGCGACAAGGGGATGGCGGTGCGCGGCGGGGCGAGCCGGACGGCCGCCAGATTGGTGACACTGGCGGCCAGTAGCCGGTGCAGGCGGTCGCAAATCAGCTCATGGCGGTCGCCGGGAGCGGGGCGCAGGCAGGGCTGGCCATTGAGTATTTCCTCATAGGGACGGCTCATGGGGACAGCAAAACAGTGAACGGAACGGACGGCAAGCGGCGATTCAATGATTTTTCCGAAAAACAAGGCTTGCCAAAAGCCACCCATTTGTTATGCTCCGCGCTCTTTTGAAATATTTATGGCTGTAAAAATTCGCATGAAACGGGTCGGCACGAAAAACACCCCGGTGTACCGCATTGTGGTGGCCGACTCCCGGAGTCCCCGCGATGGCAAGTGCATCGAGGAAATCGGCACTTATCAACCGCTGAAGCAGGGTGAGAACTTCACCATCAAACTGGAACGCGCCACGTATTGGCTGAGCAAGGGTGCGCAGCCGAGCAACACGGTGGCCAGCTTTATCAAGAAGGCGTCCAAAGTGGTCCCGGTTGCGGCCTGATTTAATTTAACCGGACGATGCAGGCTTTTCTAGAATATATCGTCAAGGGCCTGGTGCAGAATCCCGCAGTGGTGACCGTCACCCCGGTGGAACGCGCCGGCATGACGGTGTTCGAATTGCGCCTGGCTCCGGATGATGTGGGCAAGATCATCGGCCGGCAGGGCATGACGATCAACGCCATCCGCTCGCTGTTGCAGGCCGGGAGCGCGCGCAAAGGGTTGCGGTGCGCGGTGGAGATCGTGGAAGACGGACCGGCGGACTGAAGCCGGGCGGCCGAACCCATATCGGCGATGAAAATTGAAGTGCTGACTTTGTTTCCGGCGATGTTCGCCGGGCCGCTGGATGAAAGCATCATCAAGCGGGCGCGGGAATCGGGCCGGCTGGAATTCAAGCTGCACAACCTGCGGGACTGGACTTCGGACCGGCACAAGACGGTGGATGACCGACCCTTTGGCGGCGGACCGGGCATGCTGCTCAAGCCGGAGCCGCTGTTTGCTGCGGTGGAAAGTTTGCGCCGGGAAAAGACGCGGGTGATTTTGTTGTCGCCGGGCGGACGTCGGTTCGACCAGCAGGTGGCGCGGGAACTGGCGCAGGAAACAGATTTACTGCTCGTGACGGGTCATTATGAAGGGTTTGACGAGCGGGTGCGGGAAGCGTTGGCGGATGACGAACTGTCCATCGGAGACTATGTGCTGACCAACGGCGCGCTGCCGGCGATGATTGTGATCGATGCGGTGACGCGGTTGCTGCCCGGAGTTTTGGGCGACGACGACAGTTCGCGGGACGAATCCTTCAGCCACGGGCTGCTGGAATATCCGCAGTACACGCGCCCGGCGGATTTTCGCGGGATGACGGTGCCGGAAATGCTGCTCTCCGGGAATCATGCGGAGATCGCCAAATGGCGCCGCGAACAGGCGGAGCAGCGGACCGCCGCACGACGGCCGGATTTATTGCAACGGGCGCCCACCGAGAAGGCGGGGCCGGGAGCGAACGAAGCGAAAGAATGAAAACATGGGCGGGCGGGTCAGACGACCGGCCGGCCGGAACAGAAAAAATTTATGAACCAGGCATTACAAGAAAAAATTGAATCGGAACAATATCGCAAAGACGCCGCGCAATTCGCGGTCGGCGACTCGGTGAAGGTGCACACCAAGGTGGTCGAAGGCGACAAGGAACGCATCCAGATTTTCTCCGGGGTGGTCATCGGCCGTCGTGGTCATGGTCTCAATGAGACCTTCACCGTGCGCCGTATCAGCTACGGCGAAGGCGTGGAACGCATTTTCCCGCTGAACTCACCGCGCGTCGACAAGATCGAAGTGGAACGCCGCGGGGCCGTCCGCCGCGCCAAGCTGACCTACCTGCGCCATCGCCTCGGCAAGGGCGCGACGCTGGTCAATGAACGCACGGACAAACCCACGGCCGCCGTAGCCGCCAAGTAATCCGGCCCATTTAAAACAAGGCGAGGCTCCGGCCTCGCCTTTTTCATTACCAGCCACCCAGACCAGCCTATGTTGATCATCCGAGACCTCAAAATGACCTTCGGCGGGCGGACGCTCTTCGAGAACGCCTCGTTCCAGGTGAATTATGGCGACCGGGTGGCGCTGGTGGGCCCGAACGGCGCGGGGAAGTCCACGCTGTTCTCGATCATCCTCAAGACCCGGGAACCGGATGCCGGCACGGTGGAGCGGGACGAATGGACGATGGTGGGCTACCTGCCGCAGGAGGCCGAGACCATTGGCGAGGAGACGGTTCTGGACGTCGCCACCGGACGGGTGGAGGAGTTGCCGCAATTGGAAAAGCGGCTGCATGAACTGGAACGCGCGGGTGATGTTTCCAGCCCGGAATACATGGAGGCGCACGCCAAGCATGACAAGTTGAACGATCCGCAGGTGGAGACGCTGGCGAAGAAGATGCTGCGGGGGCTGGGTTACCAGGAGACAGATTTCAACCGCCCGGCGCGGGAGATGAGCGGCGGCTGGATCATGCGGGCCCGGCTGGCGCGGCTGTTGGTGATGGAGCCGGACCTGCTGCTGCTGGACGAGCCGACCAACCACCTGGACCTGCTTTCATTGCTCTGGCTGCAACAGTATTTAAAGAATTATTCCGGCGCGGTGCTGCTGATTTCCCATGACCGGCAGTTCATGGATGAGATCGTGACGCAGGTGCATGAGATTTCCGAGAAGAAGCTGATTGCCTACACGGGCAATTACACGGATTACCTGCAACAGCGGGAGGAACGCTATGAACAGCAGCTCGCGGCCTACAAAAACCAGCAGAAGGAAATCTCGGCGTTGCAGGAGTTCATCGACCGCTTTCGCGCGGTGCCGTCCAAGTCTTCGCAGGCCATGAGCAAGCTCAAGCAGATCGAGCGGCTGGAGCTGATTGAGAAACCGCTGGCGCCGCGCAAGCCGTTCCGCTTCCAGATTCCACAGCCGCCCCGGGGCGGGCAGCGGGCAATCTCACTGGAGGGCATCCACATGTCCTACGGGACCAACAAGGTCTACGCGGGGCTGGACCTGACCATTGAACGCGGGGATCGCACGGTGCTGGTGGGCCCAAATGGTGCGGGGAAATCGACGCTGCTGAAAATCCTGGCGGGCGAAGTGGAGTTTCAACAAGGCGTGCGGAACCAGGGACATAACGCGAAGATCGGCTATTTCAGCCAGCACCGCTCAGCCACGCTGGACCCGGAGCGGACGGTGCTGGAAGAGGTGATGGCCTGCGCCCCGGGCCTGCGCGAGGATGATGTGCGCGGCATCCTGGGTTCGTTTTTGTTCCGCAAGGAGGAGATTTACAAAAAGACGGCGGTGCTGAGCGGCGGCGAAAAGAGCCGGCTCAATCTCATCAAATTTCTGGTGGACCCGCCGAATCTGCTGCTGATGGATGAACCGACCACGCACCTGGACATCCACACGGTGGAATCACTGACGCTGGCCCTAGAACGTTATGAAGGCACGCTGGTGTTCATCTCGCATGATGTCCATTTCATCCGGCATCTGGCCGCCAAGGTGCTGCATGTGAATGCCGGGCAGATCACGACTTATTCGGGGAATTATGATTATTTCCTGGAGAAGACCGGCGCGCGGCTGGATGAGCGCGCGGCGTTGACGGCGGGTTAAGGCGCTGCAGTCGGCATGGCGTTTTCGACACCGATTTGTCACAAAAAAACCATTGAAATTTTGGACGTCCGGGTCGAGTATAATTTCATGAATTGGGTGCTCATGAAACCTCTGGAGGCCAGAGAGGAGTTTGAACAGTTGGTGGCGGATGCGGGTTTGCCGGTGTCTGAATTGAAACCCATCGACGCCATCCGGCTGATGCTGGATTTCTACCGGGAAGCGCGTGCGGACGGCTGTGATTTGCAGGCGGACGGCGACACGCTGATGTTTCAATGGGGAATATTTGAAGCGGGGAAGGCCGGTCGATATTTTGACTTCAATCTCACACGGCAATTCGTGGATGACGAGGCCGGACAGGATGAGCAAACCACCCAATTATCACTGACGTGTCATTTCACACCCACGGCGGAGCTGGAGGCATTGAAGACTGGTTCAAAATGGTGCGCTTCGCCGGATGAACTGGCCGGGTTTGAATATTTCATCGGCCGGACCGCGGCCTTTCGAGTGGTGGGGAAATTGACGCCGGTGCAGGTCTCGCTGACTTACGGGGCGGCGTAAAATTTCAGCATCACCACCCTGCCCTTTTAAAAGCGATCACCCTATTTCTTTTGGGCGTAGCTATGCTCGTAGAACCATTGGACGGCATCCGCCAAGGCCTGCTGGGGCGGGGTTTGGGGCAGGCCGAGTTCACGGATGGCCTTGGCTGGGTTGAACCACATTTTATATTTCGCCATGCGCACGCCGGCAAGCGGAGCCTTGGGCGGACGGCGGGTCAGACCGGAGATGGCTTCATCAACGTGCGCAGCCGCGAGGGCGACCCAATACGGCACCTGCATTTTAGGCGCCGGAACACCGGTGATTTCCTCCAATGCAGCCAGAGTGGCCTGCATGGTCCAATTGCCATCGGCGTTGCCGAGAATGTAACGTTCGCCCACGGTCCCCTGCTCCGCCGCGCGGATATGACCGGCGGCGACATCGCGCACATGGACCCAGTTCAGGCCGGTGTCCAGATAAGCGGGCAGGCGGCGGTTGAGAAAATCGACGATGATCTTGCCGGTGGGCGTGGGTTTGACATCGCGTGGACCGATGGGGGTGCTGGGATTGACAATGACGACCGGCAGACCTTCACGGGCCAATCGTAGGGCGACCTGTTCGGCCTGCCACTTGGAACGTTTGTAGTGATTGCTCATCTGCGTTTCCGCCACCGGGGTGGCTTCGTCGGTGGGCTTGATCTGCCCGGCGGCGTCCGGTCGCGGCAGGCCGATGCAACCAACGGTGCTGGTGTAGACAATGCGGGAGCAGCCGGCCCGGCCGGCGGCGGTGAGCACGGTGTGGGTGCCATCCACATTGGCCGCATACATGGGCCGGTAATCCGGCAGCCACAGGTGATAGCTGGCGGCGACGTGAAAACACCACTCGCAACCGCGCAGTTCCCGCTCCAACATCGGCGCAGCCAGAACATCCCCATTTACGCGCTGAAAATCCACGCCGGCCAGGCCGCGTTCATCGGCCCCGGGCCGGAGGAGGGCCTTGACCTCATGCCCCCGGGCAACGAGTTCGTGGACAAGGTTGGCGCCCACAAAACCGGAGGCGCCGGTGACAAAGCATTTCATACGCGCCCGAATTTGCGGGAAGCGACGGGCGGACACCATAAAATATTTTACCGCCGTCCGCTTGACTTGGGGGGCCGGGTTGGAAAAAATGGGGTGGTATATGACGGCCAAGAGCAATCCCAGAAAAAAAACCGGTCGCGCCATCCAGCGCGACCTGGACACGAAGATTGAATTCCTCGCGGGCATTGTGCGGCGCGATCCCAATTACGTGGACGCCCTGCAATTGCTGGGGGATCATTATACGCAGCGCGGGCTGTTTCAGGAGGGCCTGAAAGTGGACGAACGCCTGGCCAAGCTGGAGCCGGAGAGTTCGCTGGTGTTTTATAATCTGGCGTGCAGCTACTCGCTGACGGAACATTATGACCAGGCGATGTCAGCGTTGGACCGGGCACTGGACCTGGGCTACCGGGACTTTGCCTGGCTGGCGAAGGATCCGGACTTAAAAAAATTGCGGCGTCAGGACGCCTATGCCGATATCAAGGCCAAGATCCGCACGTTGCTGGGCACCAAAGCCCGCTGAACCAATCTAATGAATGTCATTTTGGGCGGCCGCGCCCTGCCCTACCGGACAGTCGCCTTTGACCGGGAACAGAACGCCGTTTTGCTGATCGAACAGCGGCTGTTGCCACATGAATTCAAAATTGTCGCCACCCAAGATTTTCGCCGCACAGCGGAGGCCATCACCACGATGGTGGTGCGAGGGGCCGGTGCGATCGGCGCCACGGCCGCCTACGGTCTGGCCCAGGGCATGCGCGCCTTTCGCGGCACGGACTTGAAACGCTTTGCCGTCCATGTCGCGACGGTTTACCAAACCTTGGCGGACGCACGCCCCACGGCGGTAGACCCGGTGAACGCCATGAACGATGTGCTGAAAGCGATGTGCCCCGGCGAAACGGTGGCGGAACAACAGGCGCTGGTGCTGGCGGCGGCGGAGGAATTTGCCAATGGCGACGTGGTGCACTGCCGGGAGATTGGCGTGCACGGCGAGAAACTCATCCGCAACGGCATGCGGGTGCTGACCCATTGTAATGCGGGCTGGCTGGCGTTTGTGGACATCGGCTCAGCCACGGCCCCGCTGTATGCGGCGCAGGCCCGGGGCCGACGCTTCCATGTGTACTGCGATGAAACCCGGCCGCGCTCCCAGGGTGCCACGCTGACGGCCTGGGAACTGGCCCAGCAAAAAATTTCGCACCAGATCATCGCGGACAATGCAGCCGGCCACCTGATGCAGCGCGGTGAGATTGACCTGGTGATTGTGGGCAGCGACCGGGTGCTGGGCCGGACTGGCGAGGTGGCAAACAAGATCGGCACCTACACGAAGGCGGTGCTGGCGGCGCGGCACAAAATCCCTTTTTACGTGGCGATCCCCCTCTCCACGATCGACTGGAATCTCAAACGCGGCCGGGACATACCGATTGAAGAACGCGAGGAGTCCGAGGTATTGGGGGCTTGGGGTATCAACGCCGCCAAGCGACGTGAATATGTCCGGGTGGCGAACCCCACCAGCGGCGCGCGGAACCCGGGCTTTGACGTGACCCCGCCGGAGCTGATCACGGGCATCATCACGCCGCTGGGGATTCTCAAGCCAAAGGACCTGTGGAAACGGCGCAAAGCCTTGGGACATGTGGATTGAGTGAAACTTGAACTTGCTTCCGGGACCAAAGAAAACTAGGCTGTCGGTTCAGTGATGGCGGGGTAGCCAAGTGGTAAGGCAGGGCTCTGCAAAAGCCTCATCCGTCGGTTCGATTCCGACCCTCGCCTCCAATCTAAACCGTGTGTGCGGCAAGGATTTGGGATTCTTCCACACGCGAGTGCCAGCAGAAGTGCCAGCAAAAAACTATCCGGGCAGCTTCTAGCATATCAGTGGTAACTCGCCCACTACTCGGATGCCGAGTCGTAATCAATCGTCGTAAACTCATCGCTGCTAAAAACAGTTATGAGACAACGATACCGACTCTATCGCCGGAAAAACGGCGGACGTTACTACATCCACGACGACGTGACCGGCAAACAGGAAAGCCTCGGCACCAGTGACCGGGCTATTGCCGTCCGGCTGTTCCATTCCAAGAGCGAGGCCGTCCAGCAACCGGCTGTGAACCTGCAAATTGCCCGCGCCTATCTCGCCGCCAGCGATCCGCAGATTGCTACCCGCAACTGGCAGTTCGTCATGGACGAGATGGTCAAACTCAAAAAGGGCGAGACCCAACACCGTTGGCAGAGCGCCATCAAGGACAAGGCGTTCAATCTAATCCGACACCTGCCAATTTTGGAAACGCGCCCGGAACATTTCCTGCGCGTGCTCGAAACCGGAAAAGTTTCGACCAATGTATATTTGCGACGCATCCACAACTTCGCCCTGGACATGACATGGCTACCGTGGCCGGTCATCGTGAAACGCCAGTGGCCCAAAGTTCAGTTCAAGGACAAACGCGCCATTACTTGGGAGGAACATCAGGCCATCGTCAACCGCGAACTGAACACCGAACGCAAAGCGTTCTATAAACTGGCGTGGCACATGGGCGCGTCGCAGTTCGATCTGGCGAACCTCGAAGCTGAAAACATTGATTGGGAACACAACGTCATCAGTTTCGCGCGCAAAAAAACCGGCTCGATTGCGATAATGCGCTTCGATGACGAGGTGGCGGAAATTCTACGGGATTTGCCAGGGACTGGCCCGCTGTTTCCGTATCTGCGCACGGTTCGTTCCGGCGACCGGGCGACGGAATTTCACCAGCGCATCGCGGGCTTGGGCATCAAAGGTATAACCCTGCATTCGTATCGGTATGCGTGGGCGGAACGCGCCAAAAAAGCGGGCTATCCTGAACGATTCGCACAGGAGGCATTGGGACACAACAGCAAAGCAATCCACCGCGCGTATGCACGCCGGGCACAGGTGGAACTGCCGCCGTTGAGTGAATTTGAACGGATGCGAAACCACCAGACAAACGGCGCAAGAATCGTTGAGCCGGTCATCAAAATCGCGAACGCATAAACCAAGGAGGCGATATGAACTTAAATGCAGGCGAAGTTTTGAAACCCGTGTTCGATTTTCTGGACGCAGCCATCGCGGACTATGGAGTTTATCTGTATCTCGCGCTGGTGTGGTTGTCCATGATTGTGATCGCGTGGATATTCAGCGGCGGTTTGCGGCGGAAAATGCGGCATCAGCCGCGCATCACCATCGGCATCGGTGTCGTGATTCAACCACCGGGACCACAACCAACGCCAATCATATTTCACGAACACGATTCGCCGTGTGATGGCGTCGAGGATTAGAAACATCCGTCCATCACTACCGCAATCCTGCTTCCCACGGCAGATTGCGGTATGTGCTGGGCTGTGAAGCGTGTTTAATCTCGTTTGGCTTCCTTGACTGTGATTTCCAAAACGACCGGCTGACCTTCCCCAATCAAAGATCGCTGGCTGCTGGGCAACTTGGTGACCAGCGACAATTCCATGCGTTGCATACCGGTCGCAATGCGCTGTAAATGACGGCCACGAATCAAGACCTCGTGGGCGGCGAAGACCAGTTTGAGATTCTGATCATCTCCGTCGCCAGTCAATTCCGCGAACATGAATTGATCGTGTGGTAACAGCAGTGAACGACCTGGCGAAACTTCAATGCGTAATGCCTCGGCGTTCGGGTCGTTGGCCCAACATTCGGGTGTTCTTGTGCTCATATTTTTGTTTGGGTTGATGGTGGTGATGACGAGCCAGTTTCAGACGGCACATGTTGTCGGCGGCTCGACGACCGAAACGTAAAAGATAGCCGTGCAGTTTATTCCAAAGCAGAGCGCGTCCGCGGGGAACCAGGCCACCCGCAAATTCCATCGCCAGCGGTCGGTGACCAGTGCGGCGGATGTTTTCAAAAAGCTGTTCCTTGTCAGACGTGAAAATGCGGATTCCCCGACGACCGCGCGAGATGCTGACATACCATTGCTCCGCACTTGTCGCGGCCTTGATGGTCGAGTCCGAGAATAAAACATAATCCACGGTCTTGCCTTGCGAACCGTAAGACGTGACGGCGTAGCCGGGCAAAAATTCGCGGTAGCTCGCATCCAGCACCCGGCCATCGGTCAGCTTAATTTTCCCGTCCTTGCCGACGGATTTGACCGTAACCAGTTCGCCATTGGTCACGCGGCCACCAGATGCCAGCTTGCGATTAGCCTTCAAATGCAGCCGATCCTTTTCGGCCACATTGATTTCCTGCGGACGACAGACGGTGATTTTATCGAGCACCTTGTCTATGACCATGACCAACCGTCCGTCCACTTCCACAAGCAGGCCGGCCTTTAAGATGCCGCGCAATTTTCCTTTCCCGCCGGCTTCGGCTCCGCGCACCTTTTGATTGAAAACAATGACGGCATCCGACGGATAAAATCGTTCGTCCCGTTTCTGTGCGTTGGTCAGATCAATCTTTTCCAGCGTTTGAATCGTCACATCATTTGCGCCAAGTAGTCCCTTCGATTTCAGTTTGTCCCGCACCTGTTCGTTGACGCGGTGGACTTCGGTCCAGGTCTGCGACACCACCACGACGGAAATATTTTTCTCCGCCAGTCCGAGGTATTCATCCGCTAGCTTGCCGGCCTGATCGGCCAAACCGCACGACACCACCGCGCCTATTTTATCGAGTTGGGAAAATGACTCATCGAATTTGCCATCGGCGGCCAGTTTAACCGCCTGCCGGTATTGCTTGATCAGCTCCCGCTCGTCCACTGTTTTACCGCGTGCCGGGTCCTGTCGGCGGATGTTGTGCAGTTCAACGGGCCGGACACCGGAATGTCGCTCGATGGCCAGCAACGCATCCGATGCCTCGACCGCACCGTGCTGGCGCGTGTCGCCCGACAAAATTAGCCTCGCATTCCGGTCGCGCACCAACCGGATCAATTCCAGCATCTGCCGTCCGCCAATTTGCCCGGCCTCGTCCACGATGACGGCAGCGTCTTCGGCCAGTTCACGTTTCATCAGGAAACTGGCGACGGTTGCCGGTGACGGAAAACCCGCCTGTTCCATGTCCACAACCTGCTGGCGCTGCGGGGCCAGGACAACCACCTTTCGTCCCGCATCTCGAATCTGATCGGTTAGTTCACGCAGCACAAAACTTTTGCCCGTGCCAGCGCCACCGCGAAAAATCGAGACCTGATTAGTGTTGGAAACTAGCGCCTTTAATGCCTGGCGTTGTTCCTCGTCCAATTGGGGATTGGCCGGAGGCGGATTCCAGACCAGTGGATGGCAGTCGCAAAAACCTTCCTTGGCAATTTGGACGATTTCCCATTCGCGCATTAAATGTTCCCGCGTCGTCACCTGCCCGGGCTGATCCTCAATGCGTAGATAATTGCGCCGGGTTGTGGCGGCTTGAATATCGGCAGTCGTGACCTCTCGGCCCCGTGCATGTTCCAGCGCGTGACGCCACAGTTCGTGCTCGTGGACGACCGCCCGCCGCTCAAACAAATGTTCTTCGGCCCAGACCACGGCATTCTCGGCCACATTTTCATTCGCAACAGTGACGACCGGTTCCTTGGTGGTAAGACGGCGAAGCGATTCTTTTTCCGTCACTGTCATTTGGCCGTCCCAAATCGCTTGCAGCTTTTCCAAACCGATGTCCCGAATCTTCCGCGCCCGTTCCTTGTGCGCGATGTTTTCCCGAATCGCCGCCAGATTGCCCTCGGCCTTTTCCGGTTCACGCGCTAATAGTTCGCGTGTCTTCTGGTCAATCTCATCGTGGCGTTTGGAAAACTTTTTGACCAGTTCCGGCGAGACGCCCTTGATTTCAAAATCGCCACGCGGTTTATTTTCGATCTGGTAGCCGAATTTGACCAGCGAGCGGGCCAGTTCGTGGTAATAGACATTTTCCACGAATTTTTGCGCCGACAGCATTTCGTAATTTTGCAATGCCTTCCATTTTTTCTCGACCGGGTCAAATGTGGCGTTGAACAGGATGCAATGGCTGTGCAGGTGCGGATCCAACGCCCGCGAGGTTTCGTGCTGGAACACCGCCGCCACGATGTTGCCGGTGAGCCGGTCGGTGTATTCCCCGTTTTTACGCACCCGCGTCGCTGCAAATGATTGCAATTGGCGCAGCGCTTCAGTCACAGCCTGCTCATGGGCTTCCACCATCCTGAGATCATCGCCCACCAGTGCTGCGACAGAAATCGACTTGGCCGGGGAAAATGTAAAATCGTAAAACACCCGGCGGTTGCTGCTCTCATGCTCCTGCCCATCCCGCCCGATGTCCATGCGCGTGGTGTTCTGGCGCATCGTCAATTTCTCGCCGGTCTGCGGATGAAGATTTTCACACAGGCGGACGAACTCGTCCATGCGCGTGACACCGGCCATTCCCAAATCTTCCGCACCCTGACCAAACCAGTGTCCCGGCACATGCTGGCCTTCAGTGTAATAATCGCCGACGGTCAGATGCTCTTTGAAATAGTGCTCGGCATCTTTCAGACTGCATTGTGGTTTGATGGCGAGCATAGAAAAAATGGGTCTGGCCGTATCACGATTCTGGCGTTGTCACAACCGCCCGGTTCGAGTGCCGGGAGCTGCGGTTATTTTTATCATTCCAATGCTGGCAGATAAATTGCGTTGCCCGTGACAGCCATTGCTCGTCCTGCCGCAGTTCAGCCAGTTTCACGGCGGCAAAGTATTTGTCGCTATTGGGCTTTGGTCGGCCCAGCGGTTTGAGCAGGCCGGCCTTGATCAGCAGCGTGATGTGGTCGGGTTCAAATCCGAGGTAATCGGCAGTCTGCGTCCGATTCAACCGCGCTGGCAATGTCACCAGGCTCAACAATGCTCGACATTCATTGTTCATGGCGTGACTGTGCCTGATGCGCGCCCGGCAAAGGTGGTGGACGCACACAAGGCCAATCCGTGGCTCATGCAGGTTGTTTTCACCAGGCGCAACCGGGTTGTGCATTCATTTTTCACACGACGATTTTTGCAAATCCCGGTTCGCCGAAGATGTATCACATACACGGATTTATCGTGTCCTTCCTTGTATCCTGGCCGGTTCATGGCGCGGACTGATTGTGGCTATCCCACAATGTCTCACGAACATTCCACGACCACCCACGGCCAGAGCAGCGGACACCGGCGGACAACGCACGGAAATATCCGGCCACGGTGCGGACAATCTCGAAAATGTGCCGGCGCTTGGACTGTCCGGCTTTTCTGCGGGCACTCGAAAACCAAACAGACCAATCGCCTCCACGCAAAACCTAGACGGTCACGCACTCAACGGGCGTTCTGAAACCGCGCTCTACTTCGCCGTCGTCCGTTCATTTCACTCCCGACCTGCTTCGTTTCGCTGCCGGTTTCAGAACGCTCGTTCAGTGCGGTTAAGTGACTCGCCATTGTGCGCGAAAAACTGGCCAACACGCCGCACGACTGATGCGTAAGATTCTGCGGGAGGGTTCACACGATTTGTGTGAATTGGAGAGTGGACGCCTCACCCCTTGAATTTTCAAGGCTCATTTGTCCACGAATTCGTCGCGACTTGGCCGGAAGTATCCGCGCCAGTGTCCGGCATGATGTCCGTAGTCATGTCCAGTCCGCATCCGCGCCCGTGGTCAGTCCATGCCCGCATCCAGTCCGTGACCAGACCGCAGCTTGTCCATGTCCGCGCACATTCCACGTCCAGTCCGTGACCGTGATTTGTCCACGTCCAGTCCGCACCTGCGTCCGTGATCAGTCCACGGCTGCGACCGCAGTTTGTCCGTGTCCATGCACAGTCCGCGTCCAGTCCGCGACCGCGATTTGTCTGTAGCTGAGTTCAGTCCACTTCCGCGACCAGTCCGCGTCCATCCCGCATACGTGAAAGAAGAAGATATGTGCGTGGCGATTCCGCCAATTGTTCGCGCCAGCCTGTGCGTAAGGTTGCTACTCCACGAGTGCCTTCAAGAAAGCGTCTTTGGCATCCGCATAGAACTCGATACTGATCTTGGTAGCCAGCGTGTCCGGCAGGTCAAACAATTGCTTCCGCGCCGAGATCGGCATCAGCAGTGTCGCCGCGCCTTTTTCCACCGCCAGTTCCGCGACGGCTACCGGATTCGGAATCATTTCCACCGATCCGCCTAGGTTCAGTGAACCCACGATGATCAATCCCCCCTTGAGGCTGCGTTCGATGAGCGCCCCGCACAACGCCGCCAGCACCCCCAACCCCACGCCTTGCCCCGACGTGTCGGCGTCAATCGCCCGTAGTTGCACGGAAAATTCATGCCCTCGCGGATCGCGGTCGCCCACCAATTCCTTCGCCCGCGTGTAAAGGTTCTGTTCGCCAAACCGCACGCTCTCGCGAAAGGCTGGCGGCACGGGGGCATTCAGGATTTTTACACCGCCGCCCGGCCCCGCCGTCACTTCCAGCCGATAAAGGGCCGGACTCGCGCCGTTCCCTCCGGGGCTAATCGTCCACACTTGGCCCGGTGGCAGCGGGTCGCTCTCAATCGCCTCGTCACTATGCATTTCCGGCGTCGAGACAAATTGCTCCACGCCCTCCACGCCCAGGTGATAGCTGAAATGCGTGTTGCGAAACTCCGTTCGGAACACCCGTTTCTGTTGCTCCTTCACCCGCCGGCGGGATTCGAGCGCCAGCCGCACCATGGTTTCCAATTCCGCGTCGGGAATCGTCATGGTGGCGTCGGGATAGAGCAGCTTGATGAGTCCGCTCACCGTCTTGTTCACGGCCTCGATGTCGCGTCCGCTCAACGCGCCGCCCCAGTTCACGCGGCCTTGCAGCGCCGTCAGCCGGCTGCCATTGCGCAGCTTGTTCCAGCATTCCGCCAGAAAATCGCTCACCAGTCCGAAATGTTCCGTCAGATGTTCACGGGCGCTCACTTTCGGAAAATCCCAGCCCGGCACAAAACAATGGATGCGATCCATGAAGGCCGTGTCCGTCCGCATTTCCGGCGGCAGCGGACTCAGCAAATGCCCGATGCGTTGTTGCTGCGTCACGTCCACGTCGAAATTGCCGACCAGCACCAAACTGCCGAAGGCGCGGATGCTTTCCTTGCCGCGCGAAAACTCGCCGGACGCCATGTAGCCCTTCATGATGTTCACGCCATCCTTCTGGTCGAAGGAGATGCCCGAGACTTCGTCAAAGCACACCACGTCGTAATGGCAGACCAGTCCGCGCTGGCCGTTGGCATTGTTCACGAACATCTTCGCCACCGTCGCTTTGCCGCCGGAGATCAGGTGCGAATACGGCGAAATCTGTTGGAACAAATGGCTCTTGCCCGTGCCGCGTGGCCCCAGCTCCACCATGTTGTAATTGCGTTCCACGAACGGAATCATGCGTAGCAGCGTCACCCACTTGGCCCGCTCGGTCAGCGCCGACGGCTCAAAACCGATGGAGCGCATCAAAAAATCAATCCACTCCGTCAGCGTGTATTTTTGCCGCCCCATTTCCAGCGTATCTAGCACGTTCGGCTTGGAAAGCTGGATCGGACGCAGACTCTCGATGGCGAACGGCCGTCCATTTTTTTCCTCCGCGATGGCTGCGTCATACGTCAGCGTCACTTCCGCGTAAAATCCGTCCGTCAGCATCCGCTCGTTGTCATGGACCAGCTTGTCCTCGATGCGGACATCCTTCAGCGCGAGGCTTGGCAGTTCCGCGAGGAAGCAGTCGTTCTTCGCATCCAATCGCGCCTTGATGATGTCGATCAATTTCACCGAACCCTTTTCGCGGGCGCGCGCCTTGAACAATTCTTCCTCGCCCGTCCGCACCGTGCGGTCTTTCAGTTGCCGCTCGACGATTTGCAGGCCCTCTTCGATTTCCTTCTCGTCAATCGTCGCGCAATAGCGACCGAGCAGAAACTCGACGACGTAGGTCGGCACGGGATATTGCCGGCTGTATTTCCGCACCAGGTCTTTGCGCACGAGATAGCCTTGAAAGGCCGACGCACCCAGCTTGTCCAGTTCATCTATTTTCATATCAGTGATCTCCTCCCACCATCGTGGCTTGTTTGCTAATAATTCGTCCGGTCGCGTCGAACACGACGATGCTCGTCGCCGTTCCCGCGAGGTTTTCATCTTCCACCAGCAGCCCGGCTTTGCCGTCCTTGTCGAACGGTTTCGCCTGCGTGATACTGGTCTTGGGGTCGTTCGGTTTCGAGCGCAGGTCGGCGAACAGTCCTTCCGCCGCCGGTTGGATGGCCACGCGGCAACGTTGCCCCAGCCATTGCGCGCTCTCAATTTTCACCGTCACGGCCTTGCCTTCCGTGGCGTTGCGGAATGTCAGGTCGGGTGTCACACATTCTTGCGGACTCGCTCCCCCGTGCGCGTATTCCGTCCCGCTGGAAAAACAATATGCCCCCGGCGCGTAGGCCACCGGCTGCCGTGCATCCCAGAACCAGCCTGCTGCCGGCACGTCCGCCTGGGCACCGTCTTTGATGACCGCGCAGCGCGACCAGCGGCACTCCGCCAGATATTTTTTGAGCGGCAGCGACGGCAAACCGCCCGGCGCGAGCAGCCAGCCGTGATCGGTGATGACGCGCACCGTGCGCCAGCCGGCTTCGAGCAGATGGATGATGCGTTCCAGCACCAGGTCGAGTTGTTCCTCAATCTGGCTGGCGAGCCGCGCTTGCAGCTTGTGACCGAGCGCGTCGAACTCGCCATGTTCCGTCCAGGCGCGGGCGTCATCGCCGGCCGGGAGTCCGGTGTCCAGCCCGTGCAAAACCTGATGCCCCGTCGCCGTGATGGCGTCGCGCAACCGGTCCGCCGTCACGGGCCGCTTGCCGTCGGCGATGACCGGACAAAAATCCGCGCCCGCTTCCTCGCCGATGATTGCCAGCGCCGCCGGCGTCACCGCCGGCTTGGCGGTCGGTGTGACCGAGGGCAGGGCCGAAAGGCGGTAGCCATCCGTGGTCAGTAGTTGCCGCTCGTGCGCCTTCGCCAGCAGCCGTTGCGCCACGTCAAAGCGCAGGCCGTCCACGAACATCAGGCACTCGCCCGGTTCGGCTTTCACCAGCCGTTCCTTCAAATCCGCCCGACCCGGCAGCGGACGCTTACTTGCCGCCTTTTGAAAATTCCGCGCCGTGTCATCCAGCCAGCCGAGATAAACACCACGGATGGCCGCGCTGACCGCCGCTACATCCTCATTGGTTTTCACGCAGGCCAGTGACCGCAATACCGCGTCATCCGCTCGATAGCCGCTCTTGGCATACGCATCCGCCAGCGCATCCGGCGAATCACCCACCAACGGCAATGCCGTGTGTTCTGCCAGAGTTTTCAGATGCTCCAGTGCCGCCGCCAACGGGCTGTAACCCATCCGCGCCCATACCCATCCACGCCTCTCGCCGTGCTCTTGCTCCAGCTCTAAAATCACCTTGCGGCCTTCTTCCGCTGCAAACTTCGGCAGCGCCAGCAATGCCGTGCGCAACACTCTTTCATCCTTCTCGTTTTCATCCGGCCACGAATCGCGTTGCACGAACAAGTCGCCGGGTCGCGCGCGCCGGAGGGCGGCGGGAATGCCCGGATACAGCGCCGGTGATTCCGTGAACCGCCGCCACACTTCCACCCAGGCTCCCTTGCGCAGTCCCAACCGTTCCGCGCCCACGAGATCGCCTTCGCTCACCGGGTCGAATCCAAATTCATCGCGGCACCGCGAACAGAACGCTTTCCAATGTGCTGTGTCCCAACCATCGCGCGTTTTGGGGTCGCTGATCCACGCAAGGAGGTCGCGCACGGTGTCGCCCACCATCAGCTTGTCGAAATCTTCCGCCTCCAGCTTGTGACCACGCAGGGTCGAGATTGGCGATGTGGCGAGCATATCAAGCGCGCCCATCAGTGCATTGCGCGTGGAATTGTCGCGTCCCACGTCCAACCCCAGCCCGCCGCTTTCAGAAACGAGGAATGCCTCCACCGTCCAATCCTTGCCGTTCAGTTGCGTCCAAACCGCACCTCGATATTGCAGTTCCACCAGCGGCTTCAATTCGTCCGGGCACTCCTCCGGCGACCGCAATAACTGACGGCTCACATTAGGTAGATACAGAATCGGCACGGACTTTTCCGGCATCGGCACGTCCGGCAGCGCGCCGTCCACGATGCACCGCAGCCAGATCGCCGGCCCGGTGCGTTGCTCTGGTTCGTATTCACCGAGAGTCAGCAATTCCGGCATCAAGGCACGCAGCCGCGTCACGATGGGTTGCCATTCGCCATCCGCATCCGTCCACAAAATCGCCGCCGGCGGCAGGCTGTCGCCGGAGTTATAGCGGCCCGCCGCGATGAGGCTATCCTTCACCGCTTCGATGAATGTTCCGCTCGTCTTGCTGTATGCGTTTGCCATGGTGATCTTAATTCTGCCAGTTGATGGCTAATTCCTTCGCCTTGTCTAACGCCTTCAACTTGATGTCCGCGCCGCCGCCAAACCAGGTTCGTTCCAATCGCTGTTCCGGCTGTTCCTCCTGTTTTGGTTGCTTGTAATCCTCAAACCGGGTGATGGCGTTGTAGGCACCCCAAAGCGTCCCCCGCACGCCAACCAGTTGCAGGTCGGGCTGTGATTCAAAAATCTCACGCAGGAATTTCCAGCGTTCCGGCTTCTCGCCTTTTTTCTTTTGCGCTTCGGTGCGCGGAAAAACTGCTTCAAAATAATGTTCCAACCGGCTTTCAATCATCTGCACCCGGGCCAGTCGGCGGAAACTTTCCTCCGCCTGTTGGAATACCGATTGCGTGATGGCCAGAAATTCCCGCAGTTCATCGAGCTTGAACTGCATCTGCTTGCTGTGTCGCACCCGATATGCCTTCTGCCCGTCTTCCATCGCCATCATCAGGGTGTTCTGACACACCACGCGCACGGAGGTGAACTTCACAATCACCGATCCGTCGCCGGAATGTGTGTTCGAGAGCAGCAGGTATTTGAAACATTCATCTCCCCGCACGATTTCCATCGCTTCCGGCATTTTCGCCATGACCCAAATGCGCTCGCCTTCGCCCAGCGCGCCGGCGGTTTCAAAAAACGCCTTTTTGTCCCCGACGATGGGGTTGAAAAATTCAAACGCCTCCACGTTTTGCAGCGGCTTGTAGCGCCGACTCACCACACCCAACAGCACTTCCGTTTCTTTCAGGTTCGGCCGGGGGATTCTCACGACTTCATAGCGGGAAAATTCTCCCTTGCGGTTGATCTCCCGCGCGCCGCGCGCCGGTCGCAGTTCCACCTTCCAGTCCAGTCCGGCGGCTTCAATCATTTGCTCTGCCGTCACACCTTTCGGCACGGGCGTTCCTAGTTTGTGCCACGGCACGTCGCCGTAGTAAGCCATGGTTTGAACATTCGCTGGCATATTTTTCTCTTTTTCTTCCTTAATTGTTTTAGGGCGTGGTGGTAGCACCGAGCTTTCTCACAAATTCCAGAACACCTTTGGGTTCAAAGCTGGGATTGTGTTTGCTGAAAAAGCGCTCATAGCGCTCACATTCTTCTTTGTATCGATCCGAGCCATGCCAAAGCACCACTTTAATCTTGGCATCTTTATGAACCATTCGGGATAAAAGTTGCCTGAATTCAAAATCCGCATGTGGCAGCGAGTAGCCGATAAAAACCAACTTCCGCGCTTCCATGATTTCGACTGCGGCATTTTGCCAGACTAATTTGACTTGGAAATTTGTCAGGTCCTTGAGAAAGGTCGGCATGACCAGCGAGCCGCGCAGATTGCTGACATTCCCCTGTTTTTGACAATGCCGACAAGGCTGGGGAGCCGAAAAATTGGGGATGATAAACTTTTCATCGAAGCCAACAAAAAGTTGCTGACAGTTTGGGCACTGCAACCAGTTCATCGAACCATGAATCTTTAACAATTTTACGTTGTATCCCCTGCACCCAAGGCTCCACAGGCCGGTTCGAATCCGCTTTTCATGGGCATTGACTGAACTGATGTAACAGCAGTAGTCCACCACCCCAAACGGTTCGTAATCTCCATCCATCATCGAACCATCTGGCCTCACATCTTTGGCTTTGAGCGCCGTGTTTAAGGCATTATCGAGCAGAATATCCCAATTGAGGGATATAATCGAAAAGGGATCATATTTCTTGGCTTCACCCGCATCCGTTTTGCCTTTGGCCTTTTCGGCCCGGATCGCTGCCAGATCAACGAGGTGTTTTGCGAAGGCATCGACATATCCGGCGCTCGTTGTGGACGCACGGTCAAATCGAGCCTTGATGGCGTGTGCGATTAAATACCCGATGCTATCTCTTAATTCTTGAAGCTTTTCCTCGCCCGTGCCGCGCAAGGCAATTCCGTCCGCGAGACAACGATCAATCGGCGTATAAATATCTTCCAGAGAAACTTTTGTCTCATCCACGTTTAATACGTTTTGCAGAAAGTCTTTGAGCCGATTTTTGTGAGGCTCAACGCTCGCGCTGTCGGGCAGGTTCCAGATTTCAGCCAATATGGCGTCTTGGGCTGGCCCCCCGGCGGGACTCGAAAATCCTGCGCCGAGTATGTAGACTGTTTTTTCTAGGCTCATAAATTTGATTTAGTAGCTATTCCGTTTCATACGCATACTCAAAATTCGGACGACGGAACGCCACCGCCACATTGCGCGCTCGGGCTGGAAGCTCGGCAGCCATCATGCGCCAATAGGTGCCGCTCACCAGCCGGTAACTGCCGCGACCTCCGGTAAAGAGTGTGCCATAGTTGGTTTCGCCGCCCTTGGCATTCACCAATTCCATCAGCGCGGGCACCGACATGAACGCGTCTCTTTTTGCGAGTTCTTCAGCCACCCAGCTCACGAACTCATATTTGTCGAAGTTTTTGGTGATGGCCGGCGCTTTGGCGTGCAAATATTCCACCGCCTTTTTTCCTTCCTCGTGGCCTGTCAAAAAGTTGTTGAACAATGATGTGAATCCATGTTCGACGAATAATCCCTTGAGCTTGTCGCGGAAATAGTCAGTGCCTTCGATGCGATTCATGCTGCCCGGATGGGGCACATGAAATATATCCACTCCCGTTTCTGGCAGTCGGTAGTGCGCCAGCCGTCCGTCTTTTGAAATCGTCTCTAGGCGATAGCCTTCAAAGTAGGTTGGAATGTGGATTCCACGATACATCACCAAGACCACATCCGGCCGCAGTGTTTCTTGGATATGGCGGAAGCGGTTGAGTGGTTCACCAGCCAGACGGATCGCCTCCCAGTAGGACGCTGGAACTCCGATTTTGGCCGCCGTGCTCCCGTAAAGCTCCACCGCATTCCCATTACCCCAGGCAAAGCTGTCGAGAATCTCCACCATTTTACCCTGCTTCATCGCTCCCCAGTCATCCTTCCCGTGCAGAGCGGCCAGAAACATCATGGCGAACCCCCAAAAACTCTGCCGTGGCCCGCCCCAATTCGTGAACTCATGGGACCGAAACGTGTTCAATCCTTCAGCCAGCTTGCTGCCAGGCTTGGTTTTCTCCGCCTCTATGAACTCCCGGATGTCACCCCACCAATAGGTATCTTGACCGACAATCACCAACTTAAGCGCCGAAGTCTCATAGTTTTTGCCGAAGAGCGGAAGGAATGGTTCCGGTATTTTCTTGATGTCCGGATGCGGCAACGCTTCCACCTCGCGCACGAAGTTTTGAATCAGCGGCGTGAAGTATTCGATGTAGCGTTTCTCCATCATCATTACTCCCTCGCGGCCTCTTTTTGTTCCTTCGTCAGATGCACGTCATTCACGCGGTCGCCGGTGAAGGTGCTGCCGTCGTAAAACCACGGATACTCCGCCTTGTCGCGCTTCGGCTCTTTGCCGCGATCTTTGTCCCACTTGATGTTCGGCTTGATGCGCAGCACGCCCGCGCCTTTCTTGCCGCCGGAAATGTCGCTCGCCATGAACGGACGGATATTCATCCGCACGCCGTCGTTGATGTCGGGGTTCCAGCCGATGGCCTGTTGCGCCAGCGGTTTCCAGCGGACGAAAATATCGTAAGGCGGCTCGCCGTTGATGATGGCCTCCAGAATTTCTTTCAAGGCCAGTGCCGCCGCCAGCCGTTCGTCTGCGCCTTCCTCGCCGCGCTTGAGACCGTCCTTTTGGCGCGTGATCCAGTCGCCCAGATAACTGTGCGTCAGGCTTTCCAACGTCCGCCGGCCTTTGCCTTTGTCGCCGGCCAGCGTGTGATAATTCACCAGCGCGTGGAAACCGTCCCGCTTCCGGCCGTCCCAGATGTGCCAGACGAACGGGCGTTGCTGGAAAATAGTGCAGTGCTGCTCAAAGAAATCGTTCCGCAACCATTCTTCCAGGTCCGCCGCGTCCGAACCGCTGGCGCGGATCAGTTCCAGTTCCGTGTGCGGTTTCCAATCCTTGCCGTAGGCCGCCTGCAAAAGCTGGCGCACGCGCTCCGCCGCCGGCGACTCGCCGCGCACGGACGGGAGACACACGATGCCGTCGTCATCCGCCAGTTGGGTCAGACCATCCAGGCCGAGCGCCGGGCAATCGGGAAAACTCGAACCGGTCTGACGAGGCCACTGGTAGCCGACCAGACGTGCCACGGCTACCTGCAATGGTTGGTCCGCAGCTTTGGGATGGCCGTTGAACAGCCATTGCGTCGGATCGCTGGAAAACGGTTTGGGCAATCCATGTGGATATTTCTCCGCCGCTACCTTCTGCCAGTGCGCAAGGTCGAAAGGAATTTTGACAAGCGTTCCGTTTGCAACAATCACGTTATGTTCTAATTCGCGAACTGCCTTATTAAATGAAGGATCACTGCAAAAAGCCCAAAGTGCAGGTATCAAGCTATCTGACTGGGGCAATAAAACAGCCATTGCCTTTTCATATGTTTCGCCTGAGTAAAGTGTAGGGCGTAGATCCTGCATTACACCAATCGCAACGCCCCTTCGTCCCCAAGCTTGCTGCCCGCTCTGATCCTGATTGTGAATTTGGATACGTTCGGCATCAGTCATACCGCGAACGCGCCGTGTGTCCACATCCCAAGCAACCATATGCTCCCGCCCACCCCAAAAGATTGGTGCCTCGACCGTGCATTGTTGAAATGCCCATCCTTTTGGCTCCTGCGGAAATTCCCAAAAGCAGCGCCCATAATGTGGGTAATCGCCAGTCCCTAAACCGGTAAATGATGAGGCGTATTTCGCGAGCCGATCACAAGTATTGTGTGTGTTGAATGATATTCTTGAATCGGGATTATCTATTTGAGCAAATTGCAAAACACTTTCGCAGGGTTTTAAATGCAAGCCCTCACCCTTTTCGTTGGGAGAACCCTCTTGGGCAACATCAATTCCGGAGAAAGTGCTTTTTTTGTCGGGCCTTGCATTAGTAAATCCAAGTAATGCGACGTTTACAACCTCGCCGCTAATTGTCCCAAAGGCATGCGGCCCAAGTCGGGCAACGGAATCCCACAGTGTTGAACCAAGAAGTTTAATCCTCAGCTTTTTGTAAGTTCCCATGAATAGCCAGCTCTGCGGAGTAACAAGAACAGTTGAATTACCAGAGTCCGTAAAATCCAAGCAACGTTCAACGAAACAAGTTGCGAGATCAGCTTTAGATTCCGGATAAGCGCGTTCGCAGTAGTCTTGAAGAACATCATCCTGTTTTCCGCGCCCGAGGTAAGGCACGTTGGTGGCGACAAGCGTGAACTGGCCGGCGAGAATTTCCGCCGCCTTGGCAATGCCTTGCGCCGTCACCGCCATTTCCAAATCCGTCGGGTTTTCTGCGCCTTCCCGCAGGCGAAACTTTTCGCCGTCCAGCGCCTTGGCCAGTAGCGGCTGTAGTTTAAGGAACCCTGCCTCTAGCAATTCGTCCTGTGCCACGCGAGGATTGATAAGACTGCCCAGCACAGGGGCGCTCTTGAACAACTGGTGCAGCCGGGTCATGCCGTTCCTGAGTTGGCCATCGTCGCCAGCCAGCTTCAACCAGTCTTCCAATTTTGCATTCGGCGCGAGACCGGAGCACGCAATGTGCATGGCGGGCAAGGCGCAGTGCCCCACGCGCCGCCACGCCGCCAGCGCCAGGCTGAACGCGCCGATCTGCGTGCAGCGCGGGTCGAGTTCCAGCCCGAAAATATTCTCGCGGATCGCCGCCTGCACCGCCGCTGTTTGCGCCAGCTTCTCCTCCGCCATGCGCAGCGCCACCACGCGCTCAAACATCGCCACGATGAAATGTCCCGAGCCGCAACACGGGTCCAGGCATTTCAATTCCTTCGCCGTTTTCGGCCAGCCGTCAAACGTGCCGGCGGCGGGTGTCCACTTGCCATCCTTGCCTTTGATGAAGCGGAGATATTTCCACGGGCAACCCGGCAGCGTGACGGCTTTGCGAAGTTCGTCCTCGCTCTTGGCGTTTTCAGCCAGCTTAGGATTGGCGGCGAGGATTTTGCCGGCGTGCCACGCCCCCAGAGTGTTGTCCAACAAGAAGTCCACCATGTAATCCTCGGTGAACAGTTGCGTGACGGACGGCAGTTCATCCGCGCCGATCTTGTTGCCGGCGGCGTTTACTTGATCCTTCCGTTCCGCCTGCCAGAATTGATAGCACCAGCCGAGACTGTCGCTGGTGGTAAACGTGTCCGTCGCGAGCGCGTCCAGCAACGCTTCCAGCTTGATCTGGTCTTCACGCGCCAGCGGCACTTGCAACACGGGATCATCAGCGCGGAAAATTTCCGGCAGCATCGTCTGGGCATAACGGCCGGCCAGCGCCCAAAGATTCGTCTTGGCGTCCTTCGCCAATTCCTTCACTTCCTCCAAACTCACCGCCACGCCCATCTCCGGTTCAATCAGCAGATGATTCTCCGCCAGAAACCGTGCGAACAACATCCGATGCCACTGCTCGTAAGCGCACTCCTGCGCAAGATGGTCAATGGACCGCTGGCCTTTGGAATCCGCTGTGTCGCCGAGCTGCTTCGCCCGCGCCCAGAGCTTGTTGCGCAACGTCCGTTGCGCCGGCGTCATGTGCCCATACGGCTCGTGATGCGCCACCCCAAAAGATTTGAGCGCATCCGTCGCCGCCCGCTCCGCCAGATTGCGCGCCGCGATGCAAGTGCGCTCCAGTTTGTTCCGCAGGTCTGTGGGGAGGGTGGTCATGATTTTATTTCACCTGATATTCCTGCCAGACCACGCCAACCTGCTTTAACTGGTTTGATGCGAGAATTGTTTCCGTGATTGACTTGCAATAAAACTCTTCCAGCGCAAGACAGGCGTTATCCGCTTCAATTAACCGAACCTCGTTGCCGGTTTGGTAAAGGAATTGACCAGGAACCGAGCAGGGTTTGAATGCGTGACGCTTACCATCCCAGTCCAAGGTGAAGGCTAAAGCCGGATCGAAATCTTCAACAATGAGATGGCTGACCGGATAGCGATTGAGTTGAATTTCAAATGCTCCAGGCACTTGTTTGCCTTGCACTTTATAGATATTGCCGAGGTTAGTATTTTTGGTTGTGTCGTGAAAAAGATTCAGATCCAACTTCCAATGTTGCTTCTGAAACTGGCTGGTGGTGTCCTTGATGTGCGCCAGAAAATCCACCAGATTATTAATCCCTTGTCCGCCTTTGGAAGTATCGGTGATGTTAATGGTGTAAACCGACTGGCCTGGATCACGTTGCTTTAAGATTTGTGTCAGGTCAGTCAGGATACGCTGGTGGTTGTTTTTCTCGGAATTTTCTTGGAAGTTAAAAAAATCGTATTGGATGCCGCCCCGGCTCATCACTTCCGCCGTCACACACGGTTTGGCCGCTCCCCGCAGCGGGCCCAGCGAACAATGTGTGGGGTTTTCTTGGACATGCGTGGTCAGTTCGATCAAACGTTGACCATAAACATCAAAATCCCCCACGGTGATGGGTGTGGAATATTTATTCAGCGCCGCCGTCCATGCATCGGAGCCAAGCTCGATAACTTTTGCTATGCCATACGAATCCCGGTGCGTTTCCAGCACACTGGGATTGTAAACTTGAACAAATGATCCCGGCACATCTTCACCGACCTTGTAGCCGGCGGTAGCACCGAATGCTCCGGATGGAGCCATATATGTGGTTGAGGAAAAGCTCATGGCATCACGGCCTTTGATTTGGCTTCCGCTTGGTCGTAGGTCATCCGTTTCTGCCCGACCCGAACGAGCTTAATGCTGCCGTAGGTTTGCCGTCCGCGTCCGGAAAAATATTCGCCCTCCAATGTTTTACCGTCAGGAGAAAGCCGGAAATGATTGAACCCGACATGGGCATTCATCGTATCAGTCGCGGTATTACGCGGCGCATTGGAGTATTGAAAGGTCAACCCTTCGGTTGGCCCTGGTGTCACATTTACGGCCGCCATGACCGAGAAGGAACGGGAGGTTTTTGTTTCCAGTTCCACGCAAAGATCGCTCCATGTTTGATGAAGGTGAAACATGGCGCCGACCTTCGTTCCGTCTCCATGATTGGAATTGATTTCCCCATACCAAGTGCCACTGAAATTCGGGATTTCAGAAAAATGAATGTCACAAACCCGCCATTTCCAGCCAAAACGGTTGTATAACCAGTAAACGATTCCATACGTCGTCATGATGGTTGGTGTTTCAATCCACCACGGAACTTTTATCTTCTGCCATTCCACAAGGGCGGAGAAAAGGAATGCCACAATCACGGCGATGCCGCCGATTACCCAGGGGGCTACTTTCCGGTCATTGCTGTCGCTGGCGTAGGAGTGCATAAATCAGGATTCCTTCCATAGTTGGATGACGGCGCTGAGGAACGCGTCGCACTTGGTTGGCGACCATTGGACATTGCTGTTTCCTAAAATGGTATGTTGCTCATGCCCGCACTTCAGCAGTGAGCGATCCGTCTTACAAAGCCAGTTGATGCAGTTTATGAAAGTCTCGCTGTAGCTGCTCCCAAATTGGTCGTTCGGGACGTTCCATAACATTCCTTCAAGATAATAAGACGGGGCTGTGTCCTTCGTAATCTTGCCGTCATCCACCAGCTTGCTCCGCATGTTTTTTAAGATACGCACCATCGGCTTGAACCAACCGTTTGTTGCCTGATGTTTTGCCGTGCAGTTTTCCGCGTGCTGTTTCGGGTAGTTGATAACTGTCCCGCTGGAGGTCGTGGTAAAGATGACACCTTGCTCAAATTCATAGTCGCTCATGCTATAGAATCGGATGTAGCGACGATATTGATAGCAAGCCACCACGTCGGCACTCCGGCGTGAGCCGTTGGCCTTGATCTTGACGGCCTTGTTTCCGGGCGTCACGTTGTCCTGACCAAAGGCATTCGTCAGCCGGGTTGCCACAGCGGCCTTAAATTCCGCAAACGTGTAGGTGGCATTTGCTCCGGTCGCCTGATGAAAAGCCGTTTGTTGCTCCAGTGGCAGCCCGCTAACATCATATCCATAAATCGAATCCAGCCGGATGACGGTATCCACGTCGCTTTCCGCGTAGATGTTTGTGTCGTTCCCGTAAGAACCTTGCAGGAAGACCTCGAAGGCTTTGTCCTTATAGATTGCCTTGGTATCCAACAACGCCGTCCGCACCGATTGATAGGTGCCGCTCGATTGCGTGATCGAACCTTGATGCGACCAGGTTTCCAGTTGTGATTCAGAGATAGGCATGATGCTTTCCTAGTTGATGACCACCGGGCCTTTCTTGATTTTCTCCAGCAACTCCGCTTCGGTTTCCGCCAGCCAGGTCGCCACGTCATCCTTCGTCTTGAGCATCCCGCTCGATAGGGTCACACGTTGTGCCTTCGGTTCCAGCAACCGCGCCGCCGCTAATGCCGCCTGCCGGAATCGTTCCGGCAAGGCATCCGCCGCCGTCGCCCACACCGCCAGCGAACGCGCCGACAGTTCCGCGAGCAGACCCGCGTCATCACCAATGGCGATTTCCGCCGGCAGCGTGAGCCGAGCGTCTTGCAACAATTGTTCATGTTGTTCCGACGTGAGCTTCTGCCAGTTCGCGTTGGCTTCCAATGCCTTCATCTCGCGCTGGAAAACTTCCTTCGCCGCCGTGTGCGCTTTCTTCACCGCACCGCGCAGCAGTTTCACCAGCTTGTCGTGGATGGCCGGCACCGGGTCGCTGTCGTCCAAAAGCCGGCGTTCATCATGCACTGCCTCCGCCTCCACCACCAATTCCACCGCTTCCGGCAAACCATCGGCGTAATCCAGCAGATCGTCCAAGATTTTCCACGCAGGTTTACGTTTCTCCGCGAGTTTCGCCTGTGCTTGCCACTGCTCCAAAAGTTTTTTTAGCTCGTCATGCTCCTTGAGCATCGCCGCCAGCATTTCGTTTCCGGCCAGCGCGCGGATGGTTTCCAGCGTGGTGGTTTTGGGACACGCCGGCAGCGGTGGCTCGCCGCCGGCCCTGGCTGCCAGATCATCCAAGGCGTCGAGAAATTTCTCCGCCGCCACGGCTTCTTCATCAGCCTTGCACGCAATGTTGGCGTCTTGGAATAACCGGCGCAGCTTGATGCGGCCCTTAACGTCAATTGCCACTGTCTCCGAACGAAAATCCGTCACCGGAATTTTTGCCTGATCGAGTTGCCCCGTCGCCAGCACCGTGCCCTTGTTGACGGCGCGAACATGGCCACTGGTATGAAGCGTGATGAGCACGGCATCAATCGCATCGCGTGGCCAGCCGTATGGTGCGCTTTCAAATTGTTCGCGGATTTCTTTGCCCTTTTTACCCGAACCGATGAAAGACAGGATTGCCACGCTCACCGGATGTTTGTCCGGGTTGTCTTTGTGGTCCACCGCTTGGAGCGCATTGGCGTCCTTGTTCTTGGCCCGGTTGATGACGCTGTTCCAGCGGTTATCATCGGCGTCCCGGAATTGCGGGAATAGGCGATCCAGCGAATCTTCGGCGGCAGACCTCACTTTTTCAATGAGGTCCAGCCCCAGCACCTCTGTGCCGCCGCCCTTGAACACTTTAGCCGCACCGATAAGTTCGCGGATGATACGGTCGCGATTGCTTTCTGCCGTTGCGCGGCGCGTCTCCATCGCCGAGCGGGCGTCATTGCCTTCATTGGTCGTCGGCACGCCCTTGAACTCCAGTGTTTGCTTCGCGGCTTCAAATTCCACGATGGTCTTCTTCAAGTCGTCGGCGCTGGCCTTGGGGATATGCACAAACACAGTCGCGCCGTCGGTGCCGGCTTTTTGCGCGTCGGTCACCACCACCTTTTCCGCGTCGCCCCAGCCGTCGCGAATCCACACCGGCACTTCTGTGCCGACAGTTGCCGGGGCCTCGCTGCCATAATGGACTTTCAAATCGCGCGCCGTCTTGCTCAGGCCATGCACCATGCGGATGCTGTTGAGCGTCTTGAGGCATTCGCCGTTAAGCAGCGCCGCGCGCTTGTTGTTCATGCCGGCCAGGTCACCGTTGAGCGCGGCAAGCTTGCGGCGAAATTCATTTTCCCACTCGCTGCTCTCGCGGGTTTGAAGACTGTATTCATCGTCAATCTTGATGAGCTTCGCATCGGCCACCAGACCGTCGAGAATGCGCGGAATATCCCGGCGCAAGCGCGGACCATCTTTCTCTAAATCTTCCACCAACAAATCCGCCAGCATATCCGGCGTGGCGCGCACGCCGATGTCCGCCACCTTTTCGCGCGGCAGCTTGCGGATCAGAAAAATCAGGCCGCACAAACGGCTCGCGAGTTCGCCATCCGGCGTGCCGTCGCGAAGGTTGCGGATGGTTTCGTCAATCTCACGCGGCAGGAATTGCGAGCGCAACAGGTCGGCTTGCAGTTGGTCGAAGACGCAATCCGCCGCCAGCACCGTGCCCAGCGGTTTTTCCGCCAACCCGCTAACGGCGTCATGCACGATGCGCAGTTGGCTGCGGAGTTGCGCCGTCGTGCCTTGCACGTCAATGGCGCGCAGGATGCGTTCCCAAAAGCGCCGGCGCACTGGCAGCAGCGGATAATCTTCCACACGCACGCGCTTGTCCTCTTCCCGCGCCCCGATCTTGGTTGAGGCCAGATGGCGATCCACTTCGCCGGCATTGGCGTCGAGCATGTCCTCGATGGCCTTCTTCTTGTCGGCCTTCTTCGCAAGCACCACCCGGCGCGTTACCGTCTCCACGTCGGAATCGGAAAGTTCCACGCTGATTTTGAAACGGTCGCGCAGCCGTTGCAACAAGGCGTCCTGGCCGGCCAACGCGGTCTGGCCCGCACCGATCAGCAGCACATGGCTGTCGAGTTGCTTACAGATGGCTTCCGCCACCATTTGCACGTCCAGTGACCGCTGCGGACTGTCTCCGATGTAAAGCTGCATTTCATCCAGAACAATCACAGTGCAGGGCAACTTGCCGTTTTCCTCCAGCACTTCGCGCATTAGCCGGATGAACTCCTCGTCCGTCACCGTGTCCCGCCGGGGGAATTGCGCCCGCAAAGCTTCCTTCGCTTTCTTCTCATCCGTCGCAAAATCGTCGTCCGCTGCTAGCAGTGCCTTGGCAATCACCGGGCTGACATAGAGGTCGTTCAGTTCCTTGTAGAAATCCTTGCCGGCGGCTTCCACCTTGGATTTCACCTTGTCGAAAATTCCCGTCTTTTTCAGCCACAGGCAGAGCAATGCCTGTGGCAACGATTCGGGCAATCCCTTGGACTTGAAAACAATTGCCAGCACCGCGAGCCGCACATTCAAGCCACCGCCTGCCGGCAATGCGCCGACCGCCGCATGAAGTCCGCCGTAACGCTTGCCCAGCGTGTCGAGTTCCTTGAGCAGTTCCTTTACCTCGGCCGGCAGATGCGCCAGACCGCGCGCTGTCTCGCCCGTCTCTGGAAACTTTGTGTCCACCCATAGATGCCGCAGCATCTTTTCCAGGTGCGATTTGCCGCTGCCGTAAAAGCCGCTAATCCACGCTGCTAGCTGCGTCGCGGAGTTGATGTTGCTAATGTAGGATTCAAGAATCCGCACGATGCCGTCCTTGTATTGCCCCTCGCAGACAAAGTGCGACAGTTCGTAACGCAGCGTCTCACGTTCTTGTTCGGTCACCGCGTCTTTCACGGCGGCCACACCGTCGTTGAGCAGCTTCGACGTCGTCGGGTCGCGTTGGAACAGTTCCTTGTTTTTCATCATAATTCTCCTCCGCTGTGCAGCGTGATCGGCACGGCCAGATAATTCCAGCCGTCACGGGCATCCAGTAGCCGGTAATTTTGGTTCTCGTATTCGCCTGGAAAGAACAGCGCCAACCGTCCGCGAATGTTGTTTTCCACTTCCTTCAGCAGCAGTGAAACGCGGGAAAATCCGTAAAGACTCGCCACCCCGCAGGCGGCGACCACCGTGTTCTCATCCGCTTTCGCGCTGGTCAGGGCTTCGCGCAACTGCTCCGCCGCGTATTGCACAAAATCCGTTTCCAGCTTCATGGTCAGGTCGGACGGGGAGCGAAAATACTCGTCGCGATAATCCGTCGCCGCCATCCAGCGGCCAAACAGTTGGGTGAAGTCGAACGGCAGCCAACCATGCCCGGACTCTTTCGTCGCCATCTCGAAAAGTTCCAGCCGCGCCCGCAGCCGGCGTTCATCCGTTTTCGGATAAACGACGAAGATGGCTTTTTGCGCCCCGGCCAGATTCCTCTGCCACGGTGCGGAGATGTGTGCTTTGTAGCTGCCGACCAGTTCCTCAATGTGTGCCATGTATCAGCCTTTTTTCTTTGTCCGTCAGGATGGCGTCGAACGACACCACCGTCATGCCGCCGCCGCTCTTGATGTCCAGCAACCCCAACCGCTTCGCGTCCATCGCGAGAAAAGTCAGTGCGTTTTCATCCCGGTCGAGCACCCGGGCGAACAGACTCTCGAACAGATTGTGTCCCCGCAGGCCGAGCATGTAGCCCAGCGCCAGCGCGAACGCCGCCGAGACTGGCGTCGGTTCCACCGCCTGGCGTTTCTTCCGGCTGCGCCCGTCGAAATGACCCGATTGTGTCCACGACGACGCGGCGTTACGAACCACCTTGTCGAGTGTCGCATCATTCAATCGTCCATCCACCGCATCACGGACCGCATCCGTGAACCGCTGCCTCGCGATTTCTTCACCCACCGACATGGCGAGCACCACCGGGCAGGTGGCCCGCAGCAGTGGATCGCGCGCGATGGATACCAACAGAGCCAGTTGCCCGTGCGCCCTTTCGTCCGCATACCAGAACTGGCGCAGTAAGCGGAACAGCGGCACGCTAACGTCGAGCGCATACAATTCCGTCATCCGCTGCAAACTCAGCCGCCGGGTTGAAAGCGTGTGCTTGCCAAGGCAATTATCTTCCACCAGCGACTTCACATAACCCGCCCGGACCGCATCCGGTTTGCTCACCCGTAGCAGGGTCGAAAGTTCATCCAGCATCATGGTCCGGCTGGTGTGCGTCCCTTTGTCGCCAAAGTGAAACCCCAATTCTTCCCATGCGGCCTTGGTTTGGTCGCTTGGCGAGGTCGTAGTTAGTAATGGGTCGCGATACATTTTTCCTTCCGTTAAGCAATATATTTGGCCGGCAAACTAGCCGGCCAAACAACACAGTCATAATACACCCACCCTTAAAGTTGTCAATAGGGTGTATAACGGCTTGAAAGTCTGGATAATCTTGTGAGCTATGTCGCTCAATAACAGCATATTACTATAATTGAGTCGGCGTGGATGATTCTCTCGGCCATCAAGCCGGAGAATCGAATTCTACCAGTATTTAGCTTTTTCAGCTTTTACCCACCGGATGCCACCTCGAGGATCAGCCACATCGCCGGCATAGCGTGGGATGACATGAAAATGAAATTGTGGCATCGTCTGGCCGGCGGCTTTGCCGTCGTTCACGCCCAAATTGAAAGCCTCCGGTGGAGGTGTCAGAGTGGCGAGCAATTGCTTCTGCGCCCAGTCCACCCAGTGCAGTAACCGGGATCGCTCCGCATCGTTCAATTCTTGGAAGCTGCTGAGAGTCCGCCGGGGAATGATGAGCGTGTGCCCTTGCGAAACCGGAAATTTGTCACTCACTACGGCAAACAAATCATCTGTTGCCAAAACCCGTGCCGGCTCAATGCCCCCAAATGCTGGCAATGTCAGTTCGCTGCCCGCGTCAGGATGTCGATTGATTGTTGTCATCGTTGTGTCAGTAGGCTGTGACAAGATGTTCCTCACGCCACCGCAGACTTTCCAACGCCGGGAAAAACTTTTCTTCGCCCGGCGGAATAACTGATTTTCCGGCGATGGCCACCAGATCACGTTGCCCCTCGATGCGGTCATCCAGCCGATCCTGATTCACGCGCCAGATACCGGCGCGTTTTTTGCCATCAGGCACCGGCGCAATCAGGTGACGATCCATCGCCCAATGGTGATTCGGGCACAACGCCATGCCGTTCGTCGGCTTGTCGTTCCGGCTGACATTGAAAGGAATCAGATGCGCGGCCTCTACCAACGAGATGCTCTGATCCAGCAATACTCTCACGCCGCACGCCGCGCAGCGGTAATCGTAGATTTCCAGAATGGTTCGCCGGAAAGCTCCGTCCCGTCCCGGCGGTAATTCTTCTTTGAATGCCTCTGCCGGCTTGGCGGTGCGGCTGGTTGCGGCAATCGCCGCCAGTTGGTCATGCGCTTCCGGGAAATATCGCGCAAGCAAAGCCTCGCGCAGTTGATGCCGCGCCACCGGCTCAACCAGCAAAGCCCATAGGCCAGCCTCAAACTTCCCGCCCACTGTTCGCCGCCGCAATTCGGCCACGCTCGGTGCACCGGAAGTCTCCCTCTCGCGATAAATCGGAGGTTCACCCGCCGCCGGCACCAGGCTCCAAAACTTGTCCCCGCACAGATGGAAAAAGGGATTTTGAATTGTCGGTTGGTCGTCATGCTTTTTCACCACCGCAAAATAACGTTTGAAAGTCGCGACCAGCTCCTCCGATAGTGGAAATAAATTTTCCGTGACCAGTTTTCGTTCCAGCAAATCAATCAAGCTGAGCAGCAACGCCGGCTTGTGCGGACGCTCATGTGCCCCACGTTTATCCCGCCTCAAATTATAGAGGCGGTCCAACCAATTGTTCCATTCAGGTTGCATTATGCTCAATTTGCCAGATGCCTTGGTTGCTATTCTTTCAAATAGTCATCCGACAGGCCTGGATGAGGTTCAAAGTTTTTGTAATTGATGGAGATGGCTCGCTTTTCCGCAAGGACTCTACTCCTTATTTCTTCAACCCGATTTGCTTTTTCACATGTTCCATTGGATAAGTAAAATCGGTGATCCGATAACCAGCTCAATAAGCGTGACGACCGGGTGATTGGAAACTCTTCAAGTTTCAGGATGATGTCCAACTCCGCTTCCTTTTCTTTTAACTCGCGGCGTGATTGTCTTGGTAACAGGTCCGGTATCCACTCCGCAGACCCGTCTTCCGATACAACGACTACCAGACATTGCTTCCCCAGCTTCTCCATATTTGCGCAGTAGCGGAGACTTGAATTGTAACGGGCACCCCGCGCCGGATTGCCAAATTCTAAGGCCTCTCCATCCAATATCACCCCGATGGCATGACAAACCCCATCCGTATCAAGTAGGACCGCGCCATCAATGGCGGTGATGCTTTGAAGCAATTCTGGCGTGACTTCCACTGGCACAATGCCCGTCGATTGGGATGCCAATCGTTTTGCCTCGGGTGCTGCCTCGGGCGTTATCACCAGCACAGTTCCGTGTCGCTGCTGGCAGGCCGCTTCGGCTAAAGCGAATAACTTTTTTATTTTTTCAGGCTTGGTCGATTTGAGGATACGTTCCGAATCCTCTGTGAATCTATATTCGTTCAGGGGCGGCAGAGGCAAAGATGGCCTACCGAAGGTGACCCTCATGAGTTTATGCTCGGCATGTTGGAGCTCCCACTTGTGGTGTCCGATAAACCGCACCGTTAGCAAATCAGCTTGGGTTTGATCATAGTTTCCGACCATTTTACCAAAACCGGTGACGGAGTCTCCATCCGTCAAGATGGCATCACCGGCACGGCTGATTTCAAGAAGTTTGCGAATGGCTCGGTGATGGGACAAGTCGATCGGTTTTGATAGTATTAGCGTTGGCTGGATATTCGGGTGTCCGCTCTTCGTAATGAGCATTTCCCCCGACGAAGTGGAGCTTTCGTAAGTCAGTGATGATATGTAATTACAGGAGTCAAAAAGTCCATATAAACCTTGGATGCCGCCACTCGCAAAGACGGGAGCCTCCATAACCCGTGACCCAGCTTTTCGTAGGATGGCGTCCGTTTCTGGCCCATCCCAATCATCTGCGTTTTCGGGGTGAGGCACATGCAATGATTTTCGGCAGAACCGGAGGAATATCTCCACCGAGGACTCAGTTAATGACGCAGGAACTTTGAACCTCTCGTCGGCATAAACTTGTGGGAGCTGATAATGCAAACGGTGATGTTTGTGCTTGAGAATAAGAACGACTCCGACGTCATAATCGGCCACCGGCATGAACCCGGAAAAATAGAACTCTCCTTTGGCATAAAGATGGCGATTAGCGATGGCCTTGAGCACCGCCTCCTTTTGTGCATTGTCCAGCATCCGCCGATCATTTGAACGTTGATGCGACGGTTCCCAGCAGATGACGTTACGGTCAGGTGAGACCGCCAGAAAATGCTCCGTGTCCGCACGCACGGAGGCAAACGCTTCGGGTTCAAATCCGCATTCTTCCGGCTCAAGACAGATCGGATTATTTCCCGGCTTTGCTGCCGCGTCTTCTCGAACCAAGCCCAGCAGAAAAACTTCAACTTCAAAATGGGGATCCAGGGCTTTGAACAGGCTTTGGGCCGCCAGCTTGACACTGATTTGGAAGTGCCTTTGGTAGCCCCACATGAATAATTTGATTCCCTCCATACGAAATATATTTTTGGCAAATCATATCCGATTTGGTGCACAGTGTCTCGCCTTTGTTGGGAAGTCCAAGCTTGAAATGGCTAGACTTTTTCTTCAATTGCCATGTTTTGAAATTCCGTGGCGATTTCCGCGTGCTTCGATTTTAGATACTTGGCCACTCGCGTGTTTTTCAGCAGGGCTTTGATATAGGTGGAGGCGGTTTGCAGGGTGAACATATTTTCTTTGTAATTTTCCGTGATCGCTTTCATGCCGCTTTCCAGCGTCTCCATTTCCTGCTCCATTTTGGCGATGGATTCGGCAGTCATGCCTTTCTTCTTTTTTGGCTGGTCGCCGGACACCTGCAATTCCTTGTGCGTGACCAAGACCAACCCCTCGGCATACCCGGCATGATAATTATTCGCGTCAATCATCAGCCGCGCGATTTCAACCTGCCGCTCGGCCGTCACCTTTTTCAGCAGACGGAGGGATTTGGGTGGGATGGGTTTGTCTTTAAGCAATTCCACGGCTTCATGGCTGATGCCTACCAACAGGTTCAACGAGGCTTTCACCCCCTGTGTTGAAATGTTCAGCGCCGCCGCGATGCGTTCCAGGCTCGCGCCGTTTTTTACGGCTCGTGAGATCATTTTGTGTTCCTGAATTGCCGGCAACCGGCTGATGCGCGCGTTGTAGGTGAAACCTTCGTCGTCGTTGGCAATGATGCAGTCGGCGGTGGTCATTCCCAATTCCTTCATCGCATAGTGGCGCATGTGTCCGTTCACAAGCATGTATTTCCCCGGCTGGCCCTTTTGCGGAAACACCACCAGCGGCTCGACCAATCCCACGACCTTGAGGGAGGCCAGAATGGTTTCGTATCGGTTGGCTTTTTTGTGCGCTTCGGTGATTTGCCGCACCGGGAGGATGTTTTCCAGCAGCAGCCGAATTGTTTTCATCGCGAATCCAATTTTTGCGTTGCTCATGTGGTTGGTTTTATTGAGGGTGTTAGTTTAGACCAAAGAAATTTCGGCATCGTCTCCAGTGCTTCCGCCCGCAGCAGCGTCAGGAAATGCTCATCAGCCACCAGCTTGTTAAAGGCCGTGACTACGTTCAAAAGCCGAGCATCGCAAATTCGAGATTTTTTAATCATCAGTTTCTGGCGCTCAGTTTCTTTACGGAAGTTGGCCACAATCGTTTCGGCGCTGGTTCGACTGCTGCGCGGGCCATCTTTATTTTGTTTGCCCAGCAAACGCCGTTTTTCAATCAGGCGTCTAACCATGCGTAGGGAAATATAATTCAGTTGTTTGCCCTCGTAGGCTTTCAGCAGTTCACGCTGCATCTCCGGCGTGTCCGCTTTGGAAATGCCAATGGCGACCCACAACGGAATTTTCCCGGCGAGCGCGGCTTGGAGCAATCGCCCTTCGCCCGCCTTTTTCAAGGACAGCAGACCGCTGACCATCGTGTCGGAAATATCCAGTTTCGCGCTGATTTGATGGTTGTTGTAGCCGTCGGCGCGTAACCTTTCAATCTCGCGAATCAAATCCATCGTCGCGGGATAACGGCGCGCGATGTTCTCCACCAGACTGCGGATTAACCGTTCCTCTTTCGAGATTTCCATCACGATGGCCGGAATTTCCAGATGGCCGAGTGCGATAAACGCTTCCATCCGGCCTTGGCCGCATACTAGGTCATATTTCAGCCCCGCCGGTTCGTTCTCCGCCCGCAGGCTCACGGTAATCGGCATCTTCAAGCCCAGCGTCTTGATGCTGTTGACGATCACCTCGAATTTTTTCTGGTCGCGGTGGCGCGGATTCAAAATGTGGATTTCCGCAATGGGAATCATTATCACTTCATCATTCATATCGCTTCCTCCAGGTTCACGCGCTCCGCCATGCCGAAGAAATAATCCAGCGTGTCGCAGCGGTAGGTGTCCAGATAAATGCCGTTGACCTCGGCCACGCGCAGGTTTTCCCACGTCATGTCAATCGCCGGCAGCACATAATAATCGCGGATACCTTCGTTTGTGGCGTCCATGCGCACGGCGATTGTAATGTCGGGACGTGCGCTGTCATCCAGCCGGATCAGCCAGCGTGACGAACCCGCGCCGGTCTCGGTATGTCGGCACAACACGATGGACACGCGCATCTCATGGTTCAACTCCAGCAATTCGGTTGCGGTGTTCCAGACCGCGTGCGCGCCAAGCGCCGTGATTTGCTGGATGACTTCCGCCACCAGTTCGGGATGGCGCTTTCGTAGCCGCCGGTTTTCGTCGATGAAACTGAAATCAATGCCCGGGTTGTAGCCAATCAGCCGGTAGGCGTTCACCAGCGTGCCGAAGCGATGGCTGAACGCCGTGCTCGATGGCAGGTTTTCCGTCTCGTCAATCAGGATGCCCGAAATGCGGCCGTGTTTGCTTAACACGGCGCGAAGTTGATCCAGCATCTCTTCATCGCTGTATTTCCGGCTGCGGGCCAGAATGATTTCCTGTGCCTTGACGAATACTGCGGGCGCGACAATGCCCGCATAAACACCATCAGCGCGCACCCAGTCCGCTGGCGGATTGGTGACGTGCTTCTTTTTGAGTTTGCAGGATGTCCGGGAATAGACGTTGTTGCCGATGTATTTTTCATTCGTCAGGACTTGGTGCACCGTCCCCCGATTCCACGCTCGACCATAGTCGGTCAAGATGCCTCGCGCGTTCAGTTCGACGGCGATCTCGGATTCAAATTTTTCGTCGGTGATGAACCGCTCATAAATCCATCGCACGATGGCAACCTCCTCGTCCGGCCCGGCAACCAGCACCACGCGGTCGGTCTGGATGCTTTTTTGTTCGCCCATTTTTAGCTCGGCCTTTTTCACGCCGTTGGCATCCACCAAGACTCGGCGCAACCCATAGCCCGCCGCGCCGCCCTGACGAAATCCAAGTCTCACCAACCGGCACGCGCCTTGATAAACTTTCGTCGAAAGTTCCCGGCTGTATTCGCCCGCCATGGTCCGTTTGATGCCCTTGATGATGGTGGACACCGGACTGCCATCGTTCGTGAATTGCTCCGCGCAGTAGTGGACAAACACTCCGGCTTGCTGGCAGGCATATTCATAATAGGCGCTCTCATCCGGGTTTTGAAATCGTCCCCACCGGCTCACATCATAGACCAAAATGACACCATATTCCGCCCGGCCTTCCCGCACGTCTTTGAGCATTTCGCCCAGCGACTCGCGGCCCTCGATGTTAAGCCCGCTTTTGCCTTGGTCCGAATACTCTTTGACAATGGTAAACCCCTGCTTCTTCGCGTATTCGCGGATTACGTCCATCTGGTTGCTCGTCGAATACTGCTGATGCTCCGTGGACATGCGCACATACACCGCTGCGCAGTTCGCCCACTGCTCTTTGTCGGCCCGGCTCATGGCTTCTTGCCGCCTTTCGCCCCATCCAAATAATTCATCACGACTTCCAACTCCCGCCGCTTGGCATACTTGCGAATCTCCGCCATCTGCCGGGCTGTCAAAAGCTGCGGAAGCCCTGATGACCGGCGCGCATAAGCAGCAGTGCGCTTTGGCTTTGGTGTGTGCTGGCGGTTGTAATACATTATTTTGTGATGCCTACCGGCCAAAAGCTGGCAGGCATTTTTACATGATGGCAGATGGTCGCGACCCGCAGCTATGAAATCTTGTAGCGCAATCTATTTTCGGCGACCGGCTCGCTTCCAGTAGAACGGATGCAACTTACGCTAGGCCCGGACTCGCTCCACTTCATCCGGGCCGCACCAATGACTTTGATTTGTCGGTTTCGATTGCCACCGCTTTTGACTCGCTGCCTTGCTGGCCTTTCGGCACTTGAATTTCAGACAGAACTGTTGGTGATGGTGGTTGCGGGGATCGGTGGTGAACCATTTTTTACAGCAACGACATTTGCGGCGGTGATGTTTCATTTCAAACACCACCGCCCGTGATTATACTGGAAAAATTAAAAAGTTAAATGCGTGTCGGCGACGTGGAGAAAAACGGAACAAAAATGCGTGTTGAATTTCGCATCCGCACACCGAGCGTGCCTCGTGCCTCCATTATATGGCTCGCTCACGCCGTCAAGGTAGTGCGCCCTGCCGCCCGTCGCCTCCACCTTGACCGCGTTCGCTCCGCCAAGGGATGGCACTTAGGAATCACGCTCGGAGTCTGCATGTCTGGTTTTGAAACCTGACCTGTGTGCCAGCGTCAAGTTGCGGGAAATTCCAGCGGAAAGATTCCCTGCTTCTCAATAAAACCGACAACAGTTTTCAGCGCGTGTTCGGCTTCATCAAAGGGAACCTTCCGCAAGCTCGCATCGGTCTCGTAGCGTTCGCGCGCCTGTGACCAGTTCTCCATGAATGATTCCAGTCCCCGGCAATCCACCAAGCGAGACTGGCAGGCCAGTTGAAATTCGCGGCCAGCGTCGGTCCAAAAATTCGCATCCGATACGGGACGTGCGCGCAGAATCCGGGCAATGTCGTGCAGGTCCTTCACCCGAAATTCTCTGTCGCCGCCCTGCATCTTTCGCCGGTAAGCCGGAAGCGACGTAAGATATGCCCGAAGTTTTTCGCCAGCGATGCGGTGCAGGGCATAAACTCTTGCCGGAATCCCCTGGACGTTGAGCGTCTCAACCGCATCCGGGCCAAGTGTCTCCGGTGCGGCCACATCAATTTCCAACATCGGCAGGCCACGGACTCCTGCCTTGCTGTTGTCTTGAACCTCGATCCGCAAAAGAAACGCATTCCATCCACGCAGGTGGCCTTTCGGTGGCTGGCGATCCACATTTACTCTGCCCAGCCTATACTTGACCGGGTTCTGACGCTCGAAATGGCGGCGTAACGCCAGTGGAATTTGTTCCTCCAGAAAACTTGCCTGCGCGGCGAGGTCTGGGGTGGACGCAACCAGCTCGGGTGCGATGTTGCTGTCAATATCGAGCGACTGCCGGCTGTCCCCAAGATGCAGATTCAAAATCCGTGCGCCCTTGAAAATAAGTGCATTGCGGAGTGGCTCCCAGGCGATTACCGCCAGAAAAACCTCGTTGAGAATTTCGTTGATCCAGTGCTCTCGGCTTTCGCGGTTCATTTCAATCAAAGATTACGGTGTCCGAACCTTCCAAGTTTTGTTCGACTCCGGGAATTCAAAACCAGCCAAGAGCGGAATTTCAGGAACATCTTGTGTCAGCAATCGGTCTCTGACTGCATTCAGCCGCTGACCCAAAGTTGATGCTGTAAAATCAGCGCCGATCATTTCCAGAACAGCGCCCACGCGCCGGTCGAGATCATCACGTTGTATTTTCGACAGATGTTCGGCCATGCGGTCCGCGTCAATTTGCTTAACACCAGTTTCCCACGCCTCCAGAGCAACCGCTTCACCACCGCAACGAACCGGTTGCATCAGTGCATCCAGCAGGGTCTGCTCCAGTGTCGTGATTCGCAGCCAGCAACGCGGGGACACCACACGGAACTGGATGCCGGGAACAAGTGAGGCATCGCGTTTGTTCAGGTAATAACCAACATCCTCAAAATGAAAAATTTCTGTCCCGAGCGGGTTTCGCTCTATGGCTTCACCCGCCGGCTCCGTTGCGTCAACCGGCGCCAAACTATTTTTTGACCTCGGCGGGTTGAGCCGGGCGACATGGTGATGCGCGACAACCTGGGTGGTCAGTTCGTAATAGTTGATGGCACTGAAATAACAGACGACGCCGTCCGGCAAATATGCCTGAAGAAGTTCCAACGGGTAAATGGGTTCGCCTTTTCCGGCTTCCATATCCAGCAGGAGGAAATCATTCAACTCAGCGTCGCTCGGAGATTGCACCTTGATTGAGTGTATCCAGCCCATCCGCTTGAGCTGCTCAATGACCACATGAGCCGGCGGGAAAGTTGTCCGCAATATTTCCTGCTTCGATTTGGTAACCGCTCTGATCTCGCGGCGGAGGGTGGAAAGTTTCCAGCAACGGGCAGTCAGATTTTTTTCGCTGGCCGCTGACACGCGATCACCCAACGTCCGCAAAAAGACCTCCCATCGGTCCATCGGAACTTGTGTTGGTGGTTTAATGGTATTCACAGTGTCTTACCCGTATGCTCCTTTGGAGCATACGGGTAAGACACTGTGTTGTCAAGTCACAGGGAAGTCACGGGGATCGGGATGAATGATTAATATTCAATGGAGATACGCTTCCGCTGGCTTCGAGAAGCCAGCGGAAGCGTATCTCCATTTGACCGACTTGTCAAGCTCTGTTTGAAAGGATCAAACAAATGAAAAAGTGCCAGCAAAAGTGCCAGCACGGACCCTTTTAACGAGGCTAAAACCGGTAAGAAAAGATATGGCCGGATAAGGGTTGACAATTAACACAACTCGTTTATAGTCAAACAGTCAGCGATGCCATAGACGATTGATTTCGAGTGGCTTGTGGAAGACGAGACTCGGTCGATTCCGACCCTCGCCTCCATCCGAAAACCCAATGTTTTCGGGCTTTATGTGAGGTTCAGGGGGTCAACTGTGAGCGAAAGTGTGAGCAGCGAGTTTGACCCGAACCAGCACTGGAACTATTCGGTTCAACTCTCCCACCGCACCCTAACGCTCAGAGTGAAATATCTGCCATAATTATGTCATATGAAAAATACACACATCATTATGAGCAATCGTTATCGTATCTACATCCGTGGAAAGCATTCAGGCGGCAAGGTCTGGTGGATTGAGGACAACCAAACTGGCGAACGCGAAAGTTTGCGAACCAAGAACAAACAGGACGCCCAAGCCATTCTCCTGTTAAGAAATCGCCCGTGCGAACTAGCCGCCCACCACGCGCAAATAGCTAGGACTCACCTCCTACTGAGCAACCCGCAAGACGCCAACCGCACTTGGCAATACGTCATGGACGCCGCTGCCGTGAAAAAAACTGGCAATACCAAAATTCGCTGGGAGCGCGCTTGTTCCAGCAAGCCTTTTAGCCATATTCGCAACCTGATTGTCGCAAACACCAATTCCGACGATTTCAACAAGGTTTTGAACGCTGGCGGAAATTCCGCGAATATGTATTTGCGCCGACTGCATAATTACGCCTTGGACATGAATTGGCTGCTTGCCCCCATCATCGCCAAACGCGCTTGGCCGAAAGTCAAACACGCCAATAAACGAGCAATCACGCTGGCTGAACACCTGCGAATCTTGGAACGGGAGCAAAACCCTGAGCGCAAGGCGTTTTACGAGATTTGCTGGCATCTTGGGGGAGCGCAATCAGACATGGCAAAATTGAAGGCAGAGGACATTGATTGGCAGAGACGCACAATCAGCTACAACCGCCAGAAAACAGGGAAACCCTCAATTCTGGTTATCGGGAGCGAGCTGGAAAAGCTTCTGCGTTCACTTCCGGCTACTGGCAACTTGTTTCCTTACCTTGCTGGTGTTCGTGAGGCAGACCGCGCAACGGAATTCAAACAGCGTTGCAAGGGTCTGAACATTGAAAACGTGACGCTTCACAGTTACCGTTACGCATGGGCGGAACGCGCACAAGCGGCTGGCTATCCCGAACGATACGCGCAAAAAGCACTTGGACACGGCAGCAAGGCCGTTGCTCGCGCCTATGCCAGAAACGCCGATGTCTTGCTCCCCTCGCTCGAAAACTACCAGCGAGGCAACGCACAGCCTCAAAACAACTAGCCGGATAATAAATTAAATTAAAATTCAAAGCCGAGAGTGGAAACACTTTCGGCCTTTTTATTTTGCCATGCCATTAAACAAAAGAAGCCGGACGCAAAACGCTTCCTCCATTCAAAGAACGAGGCCCACCGCCAGCCCGTGCTTAACCTGCAAATCGCCCGGACGTATCTGACGGCCACCGACCCCGAAGTGGCGAGGCGCACTTGGCAGACGGCAATGGACGAGCTGACCAAGACTAAAAGCGACACCACACGCCACAGGCATGAGACGGCCATGAAGGATAAGGCATTCGACATCATCCGCAACCTGCCGATTCTGGAAACCCGTTCGGCGCATTTCCTGAAAGTGTTGGAACTCGGAACCGTCTCGACGAATGTTTATCTGCGGCGGATTCACAACTTCGCCTTGGACATGAACTGGCTGCCGTGGTCAATCCTGCCGAAACGTCAATGGCCGAAAGTGAAGTTCAAGGAAAAGCGGGCCATCACGCTGGAAGAACACCAGCGCATCATCGCCGCCGAGGTAAACCCGGAGCGGAAAACCCTATATCAGCTTTGCTGGCACTTGGGGGCGAGCTAGGGCGACATTGCCAGCTTGCGAGGCGAGGACGTGGACTGGACGAACAACACTGTTGGATTCACCCGCAAAAAGTCCGGCGTGCCAGTGCTGGTGCATTTGGGGCAGGAAGCTTTGAACCTGTTCAAAGACCTGCCCGCCGAGGGCGTTTTGTTTCCGTATCTGTCCCGCGTGCGGGCCGGGGACCGGGCCACCGAGTTCGGGCAACGGTGCCGCCAACTTGGCATCACCGGCATTACGTTGCACAGCTACCGCTACGCGTGGGCGGAACGCGCCAAGACCTGCGGCTACTGGACCCGCATCGGCGCGGCATGGGCACATGCCGACGGCAACGGTTACAACATGTGTGGCATGATGAACGTTTCCGGTTTATCTGTTCCGGCCAATTTCTCCAAATGTGCTTGCAAGTCAGGGTGAATGACAATGGTGACCTTTTCCCCGGTCTTGGCTTGGATATAGGCGAGCGTACCAGCACCAAAGTCCATATCCGCCCACTGCATCCGGCAACAGTCTGAACTTTACCGTACGTGCAGAAATGGTTTGGTGGTGTTTGCTGCCCTAAAAAGCACACTTTTTCCTAGCGTGATTTTCATCCGTTCCGTTACCACTTGTTCGGGTTTCACCCCATGGTTTCCCTGAGTTTGTCGGGGCATAGTATTATTCGTGAAACATAAAATATTGCTCATACCGTTCCTGGCCGCCACCGTCTGTTTGACAGGCTGCAACAAGGATCAAACCACCTCGCAACAAATTGACAAGGTTCAAACTGAAACGGCTCAAGCCGCCCAGAACATGAAGGATTACACTTATGCCGAGAAGGCTGAGTTCGTCAAATCCATGCAGGACCAGCTGGCGACCTTGAATGCGGATTTGGACAAGCTCTCAGCTAAAATCGACACCTCCAGCGACTCGCTCAAGGCCGAAGCCAAGCCCAAACTACAAGCATTACGCGACCAGGCGGCGCAGTTGAATCAGCAACTGGCTGATGCTCAAAATGCCACCGAATCCACCTGGGACAGTGTCAAGAACGGCACGAAAAAAGCCTATGCGTCCTTGCAAACCAGTTTTATGGATGCCCGCCAATGGGTGAGTGATAAAATTGCTCCGTGAACGATCTCCGCACCGGCCTGGGGGCTTGGGTGCGGCTAACATCAGGCCAACTTCCGCCGGATGAGGGGAGAGCAACTCGTCCGGCGGCCGGTTTCAAAGCTTGCCAACCATCTTGGTATAAACAAAACTTTATTGGTGACGCCATCTGTTTATGACGTATTGGTGATTGGTTGCGGCCCGGGCGGCAGCAGCGCGGCAACATTTCTCGCCCATGCGGGGCGGCGTGTGCTGGTGTTGGAGAAGGAAGTTTTCCCGCGGTTTCATATCGGTGAATCCTTGCTGCCGTGCAACATGACCATTTTCCGCGAGATGGGGGTGTTGCCAGCATTGCAGGCAGCGGGTTTTCCGGAAAAATTTGGAGCCCGGTTTGAGCTGGGCAACGAGTCGGTCGCCACGCGTTTCGTGTTCCGGGAGGGCAAGTTCAATCGGGAACCGCAGGCGATCCAGGTGGAACGCTCCAAGTTTGACCATATTTTGCTGAAGCACGCCCGGTCCTCAGGTGCGGATGTGCGCGAGGGCTGGTCCGTGGTGAAATTTGATTCGGACGCCGAGGGCGTGAATTTGGAGGCGCGCGATCCGGAAGGCAAAACCCATCAATTCCGCGCCAGTTACCTGATCGACGCCAGCGGACGTGGCAATCTCACCGGCAACCAAGAAAATTTGCGGGAGATGCATCCGAAATGGAAAAAGCTCGCGATCTTCGGGCATTTTGAGAATGTCCGGCGCGATGCTGGGGAGGCGGATGGCGACACGGTCATTGTCCGCCTCGAAAATAAGTGGTTCTGGGTCATCCCGATCTCCGCCGACAAGACCAGCGTGGGGCTGGTCATTGACAAGGATGAATTCGCCCAGTCCGAAGGCACGCCCGAGGAAATATTCAACCGCTGGGTGGAATCGAGTTCGGCGGTGAAGGAGCGCATGCAAAAGGCACGCCGGGTGAACACCATTCAAACCACGACCGATTTCAGTTATTACAACCGCAGTTTAATCAGCCATCGACTGCTGCGAGTGGGCGATGCCGCAGGATTCATGGACCCGATCTTTTCCGCGGGCGTTTTTCTGGCGATGTGGTCGGGTAAAATCGCCGCCGAAGTCACGTTGGCATCGTTGGCTGAAGGCAAACCCAACCTCCGTCATTTTGCTGATTATGAAAAACGCGTCCGCAAGGGCCTGATGTTTTACTGGCACGTGGTGGAAAATTATTACACCACGCCTTTCATGGAATTATTTTTGCAACCGCGTAAACACCACGATCTGCCCTCGGCTGTGAATGCCGTCCTCGCCGGCGAGCTGGAGGGAAGCTGGCGGCTGCGCTGGCGTCTAAAATATTTTTTCCTGCTGGTCAAACTTCAGAAGCACTGGCCCCTGGTGCCGCGCATTTCTTTTGCGCCGCGCCGCGCAAAGAAAGTCAACGTCACGGAAGGTACATCGAAAAATTGAAGCCCTCACCACAGCAAGGGCCGGCCCGTTGGTGGACATTCCGCTTATTTTTGACGCTGACTCTGCCCTTGCTTTGGGCTGGCTGCCGCACGGCGGGCCTGCTGCCGACCGCTGATTTTTCCGCACCCGGCTGGAAGATTCAACAAGGCGAGGCGGTCTGGAAGCCTTCGTCCAGCCGTCCGGAACTGGGCGGGGACCTGCTGCTAGCGACCAATGCGAATGGTGACTGCTTCGTGCAGTTTTCTAAAATTCCTTTTCCACTGGCGACCGCACAAGTTTCCGGCAACCAGTGGCGGATGGAATACGGCGCCGATAAATATTCCTGGCGAGGTCACGGTGCGCCGCCACAGCGTTTTTCCTGGTTGCTGCTGCCCCGTGCCCTGCTCGGGGCCAACCCCGGCGATAACTGGCGGTTTGCCCGCCCGGACACACATTCCTGGCGACTGGAAAATCCGCGTACGGGCGAAAGTTTGGAGGGAGAATTTTCGCCATGAAATGGTTTCGCTGGTGGTGGCTCGTACTGCTCATTCCAATCATCGCGGGACTGGCCCGGCTGCATTTTGATGTCGAAGTGCTCGACCTGCTGCCGGGGGATATTCCTGCCGTTCAAGGGCTTAAAATATATCAGGAGCACTTCGCCAACGCGCGCGAACTCATCATCACCGTCAGCGCACCAGATCGCGAGGCGGCCGCAGCGGCGGCGGAGACAATCGCGACCCAACTGCTGGGGCAAAGCAATCTGGTGGCGACGGTCACATGGCAGCCCCCGTGGCAGGAACATCCCGAACAAACTGCCGAACTTGTGGCATACCTCTGGATGAATCAACCACCGAAAATATTCAACCGTTTTGCCGCGCAACTTTCGCCCACAAATCTGGCCGGCATTCTGGCCGCCACACGAGACCAGCTTGCAACGTCCCTTTCGCCACAAGACATCGCCCGCGCCAGCTACGATCCGTTTGGGCTGACCCAACTGCCCGAAAACGTCGTCAATGCCGCGCCCGGATTTGGACAGGGACAGCAAATATTCTCATCGGCTGACGGCACCTTCCGACTTATATTCATCAAGGCCCGCACGGAACTGGCCGGTTACCGTGAATGCACCGATTGGTTCAACCAGATTAAAAAAATCACCGCTGCTGCCCTGCCACCTGGCGGGACAATTAAAATCGGCTACACCGGCCGCCCCGCCTTTGTCACTGAAATATCGGGCAGCATGAAGCACGACATCACGCTGTCGGTCGGCGGCACGTCGGTCATCATCGCCATTTTATTCTGGCTCGCCCACCGGCGCGTGAAACCGATGCTTTGGCTGCTGACGTTACTGGCGCTGATCCTGGCCGGCACGCTCGCCTTGGGCGGGCTCATTTTTGGAGCGATCAACGTCATCAGCATGGGATTCGCCGCCATTCTGCTGGGCCTGGCGGTGGATTACGCGGTGGTACATTATCAGGAGGCGCTCGCACAACCGGAACTGTCCATTCCCCGCATTCGCCGCGCCATCGCTCCGAGCATTTTTTGGGCGGCGGTCACCACCATTTCAGCGTTCCTCGTCTTGAATTTTGGCGGCCTGCCAGGTCTGGCACAACTGGGTTCGCTTGTTGGCATTGGCGTTGCAATGTCTGCGATCGTGATGATCTTCGCCTTTCTCCCACCGCTGTTTGCAGGCCGGATGCAGGAGCCGACAAAGGTCATCCAACCGCCAGTGGAGCCGCCTTCGCCGGCGCCGTTAAATCCGTTGCGCGCCAGCATCGTCTTCGGGGCCACGGTGGCATTGGTAATTTTTTGTGCCGCCATTTTAGCTTCGGGACTCCCCAAAATGGACGTGAGCGCAGACGCGCTGCAACCGCGCGACAGCCAGACGTATGCGACCCTGGCCGCCATCAAGGAAAAACTCGGGCAAAAACGTGAACCGCTCTGGCTCGTCATATCCGGCACGAATGAAACCGAAGTCGCGAATAAGCTGGATACTGTTTTGCCGGTACTCAACGCCGCTGTCTCCAATGAAACCCTCGCTGGCTTCACGCTGCCGAATAACCTCTGGCCACGACCGGAATACCAATCAGCGAACCGGGCCGCCGCCATAAGCCTCGTCGTAGAGCTCCCAGAATTCCGCGCCGCTGCTCTGGCCAATGGTTTTTCCGAAGGCGCCCTGGGCCTGACCCGGAGCATGGTTGAGACATGGCAACGCGCGGCCGCAACGACGAATGTATTCTGGCCCACTAATCCGCTCAGCGCCTGGATTTTCGACAAGCTTGCCGTGCGGGAACCGCACAGTTTTTATGCCGTCGGCTTCCTCTATCCCGCCGCCAAGGCGACTTCATTTATGTCCCTCCAGGCACAACTGCCGTCGGAGGGCGTCCGCCTCTCCGGCTGGGAACTGCTGGGGGAAACCGTTTTGGGCGCGGTCAAAAAAAATCTCTGGAAACTGCTGCTGCCCATGGCCGCTTTAATTTTGCTGTCCCTCTGGCTGGCTTTCCGGCGTTTTGCGGAAATTTTTGCCAGTCTGGCCGTACTGGCTTTGAGCGGCTTATGTCTTCTGGCGGCGATGAAACTTATCGGCTGGCAATGGAATCTGCTGAATCTCATGGCCCTCCCGCTGATCCTCGGCACCGGCGTGGACTACAGCATCTTCATGCAACTCGCCTTGCGCCGTTGCGGCGGCGACCTACAGCTGGCGCATCGCTCAGTCGGGCGCGCCCTGCTGCTCTGCGGCGGCACGGCCACTGCGGGTTTTGGCTCGCTTGGTTTTTCGAGCAACGCCGGCATGTCCAGCTTGGGCCGCGTCTGCGCCGTCGGAATTGCGGGCAACATGTTATTTTCCATTTTCCTGCTGCCCGTCTGGTGGAAATATTTTAATGGCGGCAAAAATCTAAAAGCACCGGCGAAGCCCGCCGCCGCACCCTCCCAACTCTACGGCGCGCGCCTCTGGCAACTCGGCCTGACCATCTCCCGGCTGACGCGTCGGACCGTTTCCCAGACGCTGGCAAAATTCGGCGCCGCCTTGTACTGGAGCCTGGCCGCGCACCGCCGCGAAATCGTCATCCAGAACATGCTGCCGGTGTTTGGCGGCGACCGCCGGCAGGCCGTGCAGGCCGCGCGACAAATGTTCACGCAATTTGTGCTCAAGCTGGCTGATCTGTGGCGCTACGAAGGCGCGCCGCTATCCGACAGCGGCATTGTGAAGTGGCAGGGCCGCGAAATTCTTGATGCCGCCCTGGCACCCGGACGCGGCGTGCTGCTGGTGACGCCGCATCTCGGCAACTGGGAACTCGGCGGCTCCTTCATGGCCAAGCATGGCTACAAACTGCTGGTGCTGACCCAGGCCGAACCCGACCCTCGTCTCACCGCCCTTCGCCAAGCGTCACGCACGCGCCGGGGCATAGAAACGCTCGTCGTGGGCGGCGATGCATTTGCCTTCATCGAAATCATCCGCCGGTTGCAGCAAGGTGCGACCGTTGCGCTCCTGGTGGATCGCCCGCCCGCGCCAACTTCGGTTGAGATCAATTTGTTCGGCCGGCCATTCCCGGCCTCCATCGCCGCCGCCGAACTGGCCCGTGCCACTGGCTGCGCCATCGTCCCCACCATTATTGTGCGCGAGACGGACGGTTATCGGGCGCAGATCATGCCAGAAATCTCTTACGACCGCACCGCCATTGGAAATCGCGCGGGGCGCATTCGCCTCACGCAGGAAATCCTGTGTGCGTTTGAACCTATTATCCGCCAGTATGCGTCGCAGTGGTTTCATTTCGTCCCCCTCTGGACCAATGAGCAGCCCCCAATTCCAACCGCCAAACACCTATGAAATTCCCCGCTTTTAACTCGAAAAAATTACGGCCAACACGATTCCGGGCCTGGAACCTGATACTCCTCTGCAGCATGTTGCTCGGCAGCCGGAGTTTGCCGTGCCAGGGCGCCGACACCAATGTCGTGTTGGACTCATGGTTTGCCGCGCAAGCAAAGGTGCACACCTGGTCGGCGGATTTCACCCAGACCCGCACGCTCAAAACCCTCACGCAACCGCTCGTGACCCAGGGGCATCTTGCTTTTGCCGCCCCCGGTGAATTTCGTTGGGAATTGGGCCGGCCCGCCCGGACCATGGCCGTGCGCAGCGACGATGAAATGTTTGTGGTTTATCCCCGGCTCAAGCGCGCGGAACATTATTCCCTCGGCAAAAGCATCCCGAAAGAAATGCGCGACACCCTGTCGCTGTTGCAAGCGGGCTTTCCTCGCGACCGCCAGGAGTTTGAGGCGCAGTTTCAGATCTTATCCCTCACGCCAATCAATGACGACTGGTTGCTGGCGCTCCAGCCCAAAAGCATGTTCGCCCGGCAGATGATGCCGGAACTGCTCCTTGGGCTGTCCACGAATGATTTTTCCCTCGCCAGCACCGAACTCGTATTTGTGGACGGCTCCCGCATGCGCAGTGATTTTACCAATGTGCTATCCAATTTATCCCTGGACCCGGGACTGTTTCAGTGGACCCCGCCGGCCGATTTTAAAGTCACCAAACCCTTTGACCAATGAACTCCAAAGAGCCGCTCCAACTTGCCCTGAGTCATTTGCCTCACGGCGTTGAATTCCGATTTATTGACCGGCTGACCCAATTAAATCCGGGCCACAGCGGTCTGGGCGAATATACCGTGCGCGGTGACGAACCGTTCCTGCGCGGACACTTCCCCGGCGATCCTATTTTTCCCGGCGTATTGCTGGTCGAGGCGGCGGCCCAAATGGCCGGGGTCATCGCCCAAAGCGACCCCCAGATTCCGCTTCTGAAAAACCTGAAGCTCACCGCCTTTCGCAACGTGAAAATTCTGGGCTCAGTCAAACCCGGCGAAACCATTTTGCTCGAAGCCACCATCGCCGGGAGGCTGGGGAATTTGGTCCAGGCCCACACCACCGCCCGTGTCAACGGCACCTTGGTTTTGACTGCGGAAATAACGTTGAGCGGCAATCTCTGATCGCTCCCGGCCCCTCAACGTTCGGCCACATACTCGCTCAGCACCGCGCCCGTGGTGGTGCGTTTGACATTCTTTAAACCGCTGGCGGCCAGTGCCGCGAGGATGACGGCGGGGGGGACGCATTCCTCGATCGTGGTCCAATAATACTGCATCAGTTTCGCCGTGGAGCGGTTCCGCCGGCGCAACCAGCCGAGCCGCGGCACCAGTGTCTGCATGTAGAAACGCATCAAATGCAGCGCCACCGCGCTTTTGGGCCGCGTGATCTCAAGAATCAGCATCCGGCCGCCCGGCCGCAAAACCCGGTGAAATTCGCTGAAGAGTTTGTTCAAATCTTCGGTGTGGCGCAGGGCATACCCCATGGAGACGAAATCGAATGATGCATCCGCGCACGGCAGCGCCTCCCCTTTGCCCTCCAGTAGAGTAACCGGATGATGCAGGCGATTCTGCGCCAGCATGCCCTGGCTGGGGTCCACCCCGGTCACCAACGCAGGCGCCACCCCCAGTTCCAGTGCGGCCTTGACCATCAGGCCCGTGCCGCTGGCCACGTCCAGCAACCGCATGCCCGGCTGTAAGCCAGCCTTACGCAAGGCGTCCCGGCGGTAAAACTGGTCGCTCCAAAACGACATCATGCCGCTCACCCAGTCATAATCCGGCGCAGCCTCATCGAACAGTTGATTGACAAACTCCTGCCGCGCGGCCGGAGCTGGATAATACTCCGGCAGCGGGCGGTGCGGCGACAGGGGCAAATCAGTTGAGGCGGGCTTATTCATCTCATCACCTTGGCACCAGTTGGAGGATTGTCAAATGCCTTAAGCATATTCTTGAACACATGGGAATTAATCCGGCACCAGTTTTCGCAAATCCGGCGGTAACCAACGGCGCAGCAGCGGCCCGCACATGACGGTGGTCAGGAGGGCCATAATCACCAACATGGTGAAGAGCGCGCGGGTAAGCAGTCCCAAATCGAGCCCGACATTGATGGCGATCAGGGCCATCAATGCGCGGGTGTTCATGAGCGCGGCAATGCAGCCGGCCGCCCGTGGCGTCTGGCCGGTGAGGAGCGCCCCCAGATAGCAACCGCCCAGCTTGCCCGCCACTGCGGCCACCAGCACCAGTCCGCAGGCAAGCCAGGCCGCCGGCGTCTGTAACAGGCCGATTTTGGTGTTCAAACCTGTGTTCGTAAAGAATATGGGCACAAAGGCCACCAGCACCATGCAGGAAAAACGCTCGCGCCAGGCCTTGACGAGCGCGGTCTCCTGATGCAGGCAAACACCGAATAAAAACGCCCCAAAAATAACAAAAATGCCCAGTTCATGGGTGACCAGACAACTGGCGAACAACCCGATGAGCAGCATCGCCAGAAAAGAGCCGGGCAGGCCATTTTCCGGTGAATCGGCCACGCTCTTCCGCCAAAACCAGCGCAGCGCCGGCCCGATGATTTTTACAGCACCTAGAAATATACGGCGATCGCGGCGAGCTGCCCGACCAGATGAATGACATTGAAACGGGTCGTCACCAAGGCAGTGGCCACGCCCAGCAGGATCCAGCCGATGACGTCATCAATGGCCGCCGCGCTGATGCTCATGGCGCCCAGGACGGTGCGCTCCAAGTTCATCTCCAAAAAGATCCGCCCCATAATCGGCAGCGCGGAAATGGAAAGCGCGATGCACAGAAAGAATTGAAAACCGAAGCGCGGTGTATCCGGAGCAAATTTTTCATGCAGCCATGGGCCGATTGCCAGACCAGCCAAAAATGGCGCGACGATGCCCAGCAGCGAAACCGCCGTAATGGTCCGGGAACGCGAACGCAGATGGCTGTAGTCAAATTCCATTCCCACTTGAAACAGCAGAAAGATAAGGCCAAGCTTGCCCAGCAGTTGCAGTGATTGCTGGGTCTCCGGCGGAAACAGTACCGGCCAGCCTGCCGGCCAGATGAGCCCCAGCGCGGACGGGCCGAGGAGGATTCCCGCCGTGATTTCGCCGACGGCCAGAGGCTGGCCAAAGCGCTTGCCAAGGCGTCCCAGCGCCTAGGCCGAAGCGATGATGACCATCCATTGGAGCAAAACCAGCTTGAGATGTCCTTCTATGGCAGCAGGGTTCATAGTTCGCCCGGACGGATTCTTGGCCGATGGAAGCGCATAAGCAAGCACAATGACTTGATCAGCGCGCCTTAGTCTGAGCTCCTTCTGAAATGTGCCGGCGCCATTCCGCCCGGGAAATTTTCCCCCGGGCGCCGGCGTGGAGCGAATCGACAAAATGCCATTCCCGCGGAACCTGCCAGGCCGGCAGACTTTGCAAAAGAAACTGCTTCAATGCCGCTTCCGTCCCGCCGGACACCACCACAGCCACTATGGTCTCGGTCCGCGCGGCATCTCTGCTGGGAATACCAAGCACGAGGCATTCGCGCACTTCGGGATGCCGAAGCAACACTTGTTCGACGGTTTCAGGGGACACTTTGCGTCCGGCCACATTGATCTCATCACTCAAACGGCCGCGCAGGTAAACGCAGCCGTCCCTTAATTCCGCCAGGTCGACGGACTGCAACGTGCCTGCGCCAAGCAGCGTGGATTTTTGGGGCCAATATGTTTCCCCCACAGCGGTGCTCTGCACGACCAGACAGCCCGCGGTGTTGAGCGAACAGGTGACGTTTTGTAACGGTGATCCGGCGAGGGACGGATTGGTGCGCGGGGCGGTACCGGCGTCGTAGACAATGCCGCCACATTCCGAAGCGCCCAGGAAATTATGGATTTTGAGGCCGTGGGCGGCAAAAACTTCCTGTTCCAAACTCACTGGCAGCGGCGCCCCAGCGGAAATTGCCAGCCGGACATTGGCCGGGATGGCGCGGGTCTGATGCCAGGCACGCCACATGGGCGGCACTGCGGGCAAGGTGATGGCCGCCTCAGTTTCGGCCGCCTGACGGATGATTTCCGGCAGCGGTGCCGGCACCAGAATCAGTGGAATACCGTTCAATAAAAGCGGTAATACCAGATTGGAAAAACCATACGAATGTGCCAGCGAGATGACCCCCAAGTTTGGCCAGTCCGCCCGCAAGCCCATGGTGGCGACAATATTGTCCGCATCGGCCATGAGTTGCGGGGCGGTGAACGCAACGAACCGCGCCTTGCCACCGGTGCCGGAAGTGGATTTTAGATGAATGCAAGGCGCGGGTGGTGCGGGAATGGCCGGCGGAGCCTGGCCGGATTCCAGCGGACAAACCATCCGATTTTCCCGCCAGGCCGCCAGCAGGTCAAAAATAAATTCAGGGACGGGTCCGGCCGGGCAGACCAGACCGGTGCCGGCGGCGGTCCGGGTTTCTCCCAGGGCTGCCAGTTGGGCGAACGTCCAGCGTCGTCCCGAGGCGAAATCCCTTAGGGCAATTTCACCGGACCGTTCTGCCGCCACTTTCCGCCAACGTTCGTAAAGCATTGTCAGTTTGTTAAGCTACCCGTAACTTCCTCCGCAAGCGAATTGATGAGCTCAACCCCAATAATATCGGAGGCCGCGAACGGACAACGCTTTGACTTTAACAGCGACAGCTTCGCCTTTGCCAATGAATTACTCTGGGAATATCAATTCGACCCGCAAACCGACCGGATGAAATTTAACCGGCGCAAACCAAAGCCGGCCTTTGCGCTCCGGTGTTTTGTGCTGGTACGGGCAGCTCGCCAGTTTCTTTATCATGCGCATTTTGATACCGGTCATGCGGTCGCAAGCGATGTAATCTACCGGACATTAATCGGCCGGGTGCTTTCCCGCAGCCCGCGACTGCCCTGTGCTCCGGAGCGGCGCATTGTGATTCCCGGCCATGCCAATTTACGCGAATTCAGCGCGGCGCACGAACCGCTGGTGAAGGCGGCCTGCGGCGGCGCCTGGCAGTCGTATGTGTTGCGGAGCCACTGGCGCATGGTTTTGCCCCTTTCGCGCGCCCACCAAAGACGCACGGCGGCATCCTTGGTCGCCGCGCTGGAACAGAACCAATCGCCTATCATCCACCTCGTGCGTTTTCCGGCGCTGACCATCAACCACGGCATGATCTTGTTCGCCGTGACGGCCAGCCCGGATGGATTTAAATTTCAGGCTTACGACCCTAATGATCCCAAGGCCCCGGTGGAAGTGACATTTGACCGTCGGACCGGTTCATTTTCCCTTCCCCCCAAGGCCTACTGGGCGGGTGGCGAGCTGAAGATCATTGAGATTTTCCGCAACTGGTTCATGTAACCGGCCGGGCGCGCGGACGCCAGAATATCGGCCCGAAGAACGCCAGTCCGCAGACATTGATGCCGCAGATGTAGCCGATTTTATAGATCCGGCCCAAATTATTGGCGTCGTAAATCGGCACGTCCTTGCCAATTACCAGGCTGGGAAGCGAGAGCGGCATCATCGCGCCATGCAACATGCCATGGAAAAATCCGGCGGGCCGGGTGCCGGCATAAGCCCAGGGAGCGGCCCAGCCATATAACCACCCAAACACCAGCGTGACGATGGCCACCGTCGCCGCCTTGTGCAGCAGGGTTTTGATCAACGAAGATTTTTTCGTTGCCCGATTTTTTGTTGAATCCATGCTTTTAATGGTTGGCATCATGATTTTTTACCGGCATTCCACGCAAGCAGAATATTCGGATGAACCCGCCCGGCCGCGTTGTGCTCGCCGCCCATTATTTGGAACCCAGATTTGGCACCGAGGGGGTTTTAACTGAGGCCTCAGGCACGGCCTGAAGCGGAATGGCGGGCGACCATTTCGCCCAATCATCCGCCGGTTTGTCATTCAGGATAAATTCAACACCATTAGTCGCCACCGGTTGAAAATCAGGCGGGGTGGCAAAGGCGATGCCACCGCTGATGAGGGTCTGGGCGGATTCAGCGCTGATATTCGCACCGCTGAACAAGCCAACATGAATGTTGATGCCGCCGGCATTCCAAAACTGTGAATTCATCCGCACGAGCGGAGTGTATTCCTCGCCAACCCGAACGCGGAGGATGACTTGCCGGGCGTCGTCACTCCGGCGGCAGGACACCACTTCATGGCTTGCCTGCCATGCCCATTGCGCCCAACCAACGAAAGTTTCTTTTGGGATGAGCCTTCTCTCAGAAGGTGAAAGCTGCTTTCCAAATTTCTGCTTTTTCCTCATTACCTTCCATAATAATTTCCCCTCTTTTTTCCGTATATTCCACCTTAAAAATTAAACCCCCTTCGCCCTTCAAAACGCTATACGTAATTTCATATGTAATTATCTTTTAGCAAGTTACACATATTTTACATCCTAAAAATACTTAAATCGTTGTCTTTCTTATATTTACGCCATATTTTAATATTATTTATATAATTATACACACTCACCGGAGGCCCGTCGTACGGGATTTCCGACTATTCCGGCCTAAAAAAATCTGGGATCCGGTTTTTCATTAAAAAATCGAATCAAACCCGGACTGGACGAACGACGGATAATGATTTAGTCATCTCTGCCATGAGTGTCGCCCCACATCTGTTTGAACCGCTGACCATCAAGTCCGTCACGCTGCGCAACCGCATCGGCGTCTCGCCCATGTGCCAGTACTCCTCCCTCGACGGCCAGGCGACCGACTGGCACCTGGTCCATCTCGGTTCCCGCGCCGTGGGCGGCGCCGCCCTGGTGATCGCCGAGGCCACCGCCGTGTCCCCTGAAGGCCGCATCACCCCCGGTTGCGCCGGCCTCTGGTCCGAGCGACACATCGAGCCCCTGGCCCGCATCAATCGCTTCATCAAACAACAAGGCGCGGTGCCCGGCATCCAGATCGCCCACGCCGGCCGCAAAGGCTCGGCCGCTTTACCCTGGAACGGCGGCGCGCATCTGCCGGACGACGCCGGCGGCTGGCCCACGCTCGGGCCCAGCACCCTGCCCTTTGGCGGACCACTCCCCAAGGTGCCGCGCGCGATGACCGCCGCGGACATCCTCCGCGTGCAAAGTGAATTCGTGGCGACCGCCCAACGCGCGCTCGCCGCCGGTTATGAATGGCTGGAACTGCACGCCGCGCATGGCTACCTGTTCCATGAATTCCTCTCCCCGCTGTCCAATCATCGCACAGACAGTTATGGCGGCAGTCTGGATAACCGGATGCGTTTCCTCCTGGACACCACCCGCGCCGTGCGGGCCGCATGGCCCGACCGTCTGCCCTTGACGGTGCGCTTGTCCTGCACCGACTGGACGCCCGACGGATGGGGCATCGAGGAGTGTGTTGAACTGTCGCGACAGCTCAAATCTGCGGGCGTGGACTTGATCGATTGCAGCACCGGCGGCAATGTGCCGGATGCAAAAATCCCGCTGGGCCCGGGTTATCAGGTGCCCTTTGCCACGCGCATCCGGCAGGAGGCCGGCGTGGCCACGGCGGCCGTGGGTTTGATCACCGAACCCCGGCAGGCGGATGACATCATCCGCCAAGGACGGGCGGATCTGGTGCTCCTGGCCCGCGCCTTTTTGCGGGACGCCTACTGGCCCGCCCACGCAAAAAAAACCTTGGGTGAGACCGGCGTGCTCACGCCACCGGTGCAATACGCGCGGGCCGGGTGATTGCCGGTTATAAATAAAAATCACCTCACAAAAATATTACGCTGTCAACTTGGAACAGCCAAAAAAACAAAAATTTATTGCTTGAGAAAAAGCTGAAAACGGACGATTGGTATCACAGAGCAAATGACCGACGGATTGATCTTTGAAACAAAAAAATTTCCCTGCCCTGTTCGTGATTCGTACAACCCTTGAACCGTAGATTGAAAAATCACCGGAGCCAATTTTAGGTTGTGGCCGACATGCCTTCACTGGAAGTCGAAAGCAGCCGGAGGGGTTCCACATGTTATATAACATGTTCAAAGGGTCAGTCGCACACGGCAATGGCGGGGTCTCTTTAATTCCCATCCGTTTAATTCGCCACCTTGCGCGGAGTCGGACCTGGGAATGGCAGTAGCTAAAGTCCCACAACTCAGCCCGCCTTTTGGCGGGCTTTTTTCTTTTGGGCAATGGCCGGCCTGATGTTAATCTTTGGGCATGGCGCTCGATGATTTATTTGGCACACCGGCAGAAGCTGGGCCGGAACCTTCTGCGCCGGCGGACCGCCGCCATGCCCCGCTGGCGGCACGAATGCGCCCGCAATCCCTGGCCGAATATGCCGGCCAGCAGCACATCCTCGGGCCCGGACAATTGCTGCGCCGGGCCATCGAGGCGGACCGCATCGAATCATTGCTCTTCTACGGCCCGCCGGGCACGGGCAAAACCTCCCTCGCCCAGATCATCGCCCGCCAGACCCGGTGCAAATTTGAGCGCCTGAGCGGCGTCGAATCCAACGTGGCGGATATGCGGCGCGTATTGGCCGGTGCCCATCACCGACTCGAGAACACCGGGGCCCGGACAATCCTCTTCATTGACGAAATCCACCGGTTCAACAAGCCACAACAAGATGTCCTGCTGCCCGATGTGGAGAGCGGCGTCATCCGGCTCATCGGGGCGACCACACATAATCCGTTTTTCTTCGTCAACGCGCCGCTTGTGTCCCGCTCGCAGATTTTTGAACTGCAACCGTTGGGCGAAGCGGACCTGCTGGTCTTGATTGAACGTGCCCTGGCCGATACGGAACGGGGGCTGGGTTATTTAAAGCTCGAGGTCCATGAAGATGCCCGCCGGCATCTGGCCCGGCTGGCCGATGGCGACGCCCGCAAGGCGCTGAATTCACTGGAGATTGCCGCCCTGACGACCCCGCCGGGGCCGGATGGGCTCATCGTGGTGGACCTCGCCACCGCTGAACAAAGCATCCAGAAAAAGGCGGTGGTATATGACGGCGATGGCGATGCGCATTACGACACAATTTCCGCCTTCATCAAGTCCATGCGCGGCAGCGATCCGGATGCGGCGTTGTACTGGCTGGCAAAAATGATCCACGCCGGGGAGGACCCAAGGTTCATCACCCGCCGCATTCTGATTTGCGCGGCGGAAGATGTCGGCCTGGCGGATCCGATGGCGCTGGTGCTGGCCAATGCGGCGCATCAGACGGCAGAATTCACCGGCTGGCCTGAGGCCCGCATCCCGATCGCGGAGGCGACGATTTACATTGCGACCGCCCTGAAAAGTAACAGCACCATTCTGGCCATTGATGCCGCGCTGGCCGATGTGCGGTCCGGACGCACGCTGGCTGTGCCGGAACAACTGCGCGACACCCATTATGCAGGCTCGGAACGGCTGGGCCATGGGCAGGGTTACCAATACGCGCATGAGGGCGAGGGTCATTTTGTGGCACAGGATTATCTGGGCGCGGTCAGGCGTTATTATGAACCCACCGCGCAAGGTGTGGAAAAGAAAATCAAAGAGCGGCTGGAACAGTGGCGGGCGGAATTTGCAAAAGTAAGGGAGGGCGGTCAACGGTGAATCAACCGGTGCCCAAGTCGGATTGGCGGCGGGAACTTCGGTCCCGCTGGCAAAGTCTTTCTGATGAGGAACGCAGCGTCGGAGCGGTTCTGATTTGCCGGCGGCTGAAGGAACAAGCTTGCTGGCAACAGGCCCGGACGGTGCTGCTCTTCGCCCCATTGCCGGATGAAGTGAACCTCTGGCCGCTGCTGGAAGACGCCCTGGCCGAAGGCAAAAACGTCGCCCTGCCCCGCCATGATCCAGCCCAAAAACATTATGTGGCGTCACCGGTGATTAATTTGCAACGAGACCTGAGTACCGGAGCATTCGGCATTCGCGAACCCGCCAGCCATTGCCAGAAAATTGACCTCTCAACCGTTGATCTGGCGCTGGTCCCGGGCGTCGGGTTTGATTTAAATGGAAACCGGCTGGGCCGGGGCAAGGGTTTCTATGACCGGTTGCTGGCGGACTTAGGGGGAATCAAATGCGGCGTCGCATTGGATGAACAAATCACAGAAATCCTCCCTACAGAGGGGCATGATGTACAGATGGATTTGGTCCTGACCGGGACCAGAATCGTTTGGAGGAAATAACTTACTTGTGCTGGCCAGTATCAATGGGCATCCCATTTTCCCAACCGACCGGGGCGTCCCAAGGGCGCACTGAGACATTTTCAGGATCATCCGTCTGACAACCACTGACGGTCATCAACGTCACGCCAAGGGCAAGCAGCAGAAGCAATCTGGCGGCTGAAATTTTCATGTCAGGTTGGGGGAGCTGGATGGGCCGGGCTGACCTTGTCGCCCTCGACCACCGGACCAAAAGTCCAACCAGGAACCAGATTGGCAATGCTGCGGTCCTTTTCCACATCGCGAATGACCACCTTGGAAACCAGCTTGCCGTCCCGGCTGACGAGCAGTTCGCCATTTTTAATCACGCCTTGCTCTTCCCCCACATCCACCACGACAAAATTCCATTTGGGATCGACCACCACGATTTTGCCCCGCAAATCCGCTGGCAATTTGACATCCGCGTCCGGAGTGGTTAGTTGGGCCAGCTCATTGGTGAGACGGCCGATGGTGCGCATCAATATCCCACGTTCATCGGTCATGGCCGCAATCGTATTATCGTCATCCTTGACCTCGCGGGACAGCTTGATGATCTGATCCGGGGTCAAACCGATGACAGTATATGTGTTGAGCTGGCTCTTGGCGTCATCACGGTCTTGGGTGACCTGGGTCAGTTTGTCATTGAGATCATTGGCGCGTTGGGTTTGGGTGGTGGCATCGGCCACGGCTTTGTCACGCTGGGCCTGGGCATCGGCCAGATCCTGCTCGGTCTGGGCGAGTTTGACCTTGGTTTGAACTAACATCTTGTTGGTTTTGCTAAGCTGATCCATAGCAAAATGCTTGGCCTTGGTTTGATCATCGCGCTGTTGGGTGAGCGTGGGAATTTGCTGGGAAACTTCAAAGTAACCCAACGTGCCTGCGCCTAGCGCTGCAATGATGGCCACAATCAGACTGATGCGAATTAACATGGCTTGTTGTGCTGTTTTCTGAACATTAAACTTTCATCGGTTACGTGTCAACGCCGGTTTATGCTTTTGTCGGTTTGGACTTTGCAAACACAGGTTTTCGTTTCATGTTCCGGGGATGGAATTAAACCACGGGCTCCATCTGGCCTATTGCACGAATATCCACCGGGGTGAATCTTGGCCGGAGACGTTGGCAGCATTACAAACGCACACTCTGGCCGTGCGGGACGTGGTTTGCCCGCACCGGCCGTTTGCCATCGGACTGCGGTTAAGCCGGACGGCGGCCGGTGACCTGGCCAACTCCGCGACCCGTTTGGAATTCCAGCGCTGGCTGGATAAGAATGATTGTTATATATTTACCATCAATGGCTTCCCCTATGGTCAATTTCATGGGGGCCGGGTGAAAGAGGCGGTATATCAACCAGACTGGACGACGCCGGAACGGCTGGCGTATACCAACCAGTTGTTTGATTTGCTGGCCGAACTCGTGCCGTCGGGCGTGGCCGGCAGTGTGAGCACCCTGCCCGGCTCATTCAAGACTTTCATCCAAGAACCGCAACAAGTAATAGCCATCCGGAACAACCTCTGGCATTGCGTGGATCACATATCCCAACTGAGCCGGACCAGCGGACGAACTCTGCATCTGGGGCTGGAACCGGAACCACTTTGCTTTCTGGAATACACCCGGGAAACGGTGGCGTTTTTTCATGAACTGCGTCAGGACCGGCCGCAGGACGGGCGGCTGGATGAGTTTCTGGGCGTTAATTATGACACCTGCCATCTGGCCGTTGAATATGAGGAACCGGGAGAGGCATTGGGCCGGCTGCAGGAGGCAGGGATAAAAATCAGCAAAATCCACCTCAGTTCCGCGCTGAAGACCAAGCCCACGGTGGCGGCACTGGCAGCCTTACAGAACTTTGCCGACGAGGTCTATCTGCATCAGGTGATTGCCCGACACCCGGATGGAAAATTATCCTGCCACCGGGATTTGCCGGACGCGCTGGCAGATGCAGCGGCGGCAATGGCGGCGGAGTGGCGGATACATTTCCATGTGCCGTTGCATGCGCCCGCCGCCGTGCCGTTTGAGAACACCAACGATCATCTGTTAGGCACATTGGCGGTATTGGCGGAAAACCCGGCCTTGTGCCAGCACCTCGAAATGGAGACCTATACTTGGGAGGTGCTGCCACCGGAACTAAAAAGCCGGAGTGTGGTGGATCAACTGGCGGCGGAATACGTCTGGACGCTGGGTCAGTTGGCGGGGTGTGGACTGGCCAAAGCCTGATTTTTGTGGTTTGCTGGGGAACATGAATCGCCAATTGACCAGCCGGCTTCGCACTCTGCTCATTTTGGGCCGCGTGTCGAATCTGCCCACCATCTGGTCCAATTGCCTGGCCGCGTGGTGGCTGGCGGGCGGTGGCAATGGGTGGAAACTGGCGCTTTTAATTGCAGGTGCCAGCGTACTTTACATCGGGGGGATGTTTTTGAATGACGCCTTTGACCAGGAATTTGACCGGCAACGCCGGGCCGGACGACCGATTCCATCCGGACAAATTTCCGCGCGGGAGGTCTGGCATTTTGGCTGGGGCTGGCTGGGGTTAGGCACGATATTGCTTTGGCTGACCGGTCCGGCGGCGGGTGTTCTGTCCCTGTTGCTGGTGGCCAGCATCCTGACGTATAACGCGACCCATAAATTCACCACGGCGGCATCGTGGCTGATGGGTTTGTGCCGGTTTTGGGTTTATGTGATTGCCGGAACCACGGGAGTCAACGAATTGGATGGCCAACCCGTCTGGTGCGGGCTGGCACTGGCATTTTATATTGTCGGGCTGAGTTATGTCGCCCGTCGGGAGACTTATCGGGGGACAGTTCCTTGGTGGCCGTTGATTTTACTGGCCTCACCCTTCGTGCTGGCTTGGTTGATGAACCGGGCGGAGTACCGTCTACCGGTGCTTTGGCCGGCACTGGTGCTGGGGCTTTGGGTGGCCCGGTGCATCCGACCAGTCTTTATACCAAGCCCGATCAATGTGGGCCGGGTGGTCTCCGGGTTGCTGGCGGGCATTGTGTTGGTGGACTGGCTGGCGGTGGCCCCGGTGTGTCCCTGGGAAATGAGCCTGCTCTTTCTGATTCTGTTCGGAGCGACCCAGGCGTTGCAGCAGTTCATTCCAGCAACCTGACCGGGCCGGTGAATCACCGCATTTTTGGGAAAAAATCGGCGGCCGTACGGCAGGTTTCATCGCTTAATTCCGCCATGGAATAGTTCCGGACCTGCGCGACGGTTTCGGAGATTTCCCGTATATACGACGGTTCACAGCGCTTGCCACGGTATGGGACCGGTGCCAAATAGGGGCAGTCGGTTTCCAGCATGAACCGGCCGGCTGGCACGGCGGCCACGACCTCCCGTACTGACTGCGCATTTTTGAACGTGACCAGACCCGTGAAACTCACCAGCCAGCCCAGGTCCAAAATCTGCCGCAAACGGTCCGGGTTTTCGCCAAAACAATGAAACACCCCGCGCACTTTGTCCGCCCAAGGTTTGATTTGGGCCAAGGTGTCGTCAAAGGATGCGCGCTGGTGGATCACGCAGTTCAACTTAAATTCGGCGGCCACCTCGAGCTGTTGTTCAAAGAGTTCGGCCTGACGCACCTTGTCAGCCTGGTCATCGGCCGCGGTGCCGCCGGTGGAACTGGGCGGACGATAGTAATCCAGCCCCGTTTCGCCAATGGCCACCACCTTGGGATGGCGCGCCAGCTCGCGCAAGGCCGGGCGCACATCGGCCGGCGCCGCCTGCGCCTCGGTGGGATGCCAGCCGACAGCGGCATAGACGCCCGGAAACCGTTCCGCCAACCGGATGGCCCGCTCGCTGGCGGCCAGACTGGTGCCAATCGAGATGATTTTCTCAATGCCTGCCTCCCGGGCCCGCTCGATAACCTCCGCAAGGTCCGGCTCGTATTCCGGGTAATCCAGGTGCGCGTGGGTGTCAAAAAAAGTGGGCATGACTGATTGCGTTCACCACGATTAAATCATTACCTCGGCGGTCTGGCCAGTTTCGGCTCCAATTGCACCAGGAGGTCCTCGATTTTTGCCTTGTCGGGATAATCCGGAGCCTCGCGCAGCAATTGCCGGTAATCATCAGCCGCCTCGGCCGCCCGGTTTTGCGTGGTCAGATCGGTCCCGAGCGTCAGGCGGAGGCGGATACGTTGCTGGAGCGACGGGTTCAGCTTCAACGCTTGTTCATAATAATCGATGGCCGAAGCAGGCTTGCCCAGGTCTTCGTTCAGGTCCGCCAGCTTCTCGCTAAGCACCGCACTGTTGGTGGTGGCGGGCAGTTCTTCGAGAAAGCCGGCCAGCCGCCGGAGCGGCCCACCACGGGCTTGATCCATGTCCACCAGTTGCAACCACGACCATTCCAGCAACGGGCTGTTACGCTTCTGCAACTCTTCATGCAATTGCCCCGGGGACCTGCCATAGGGACGATACAGGGGATCCCCCACCACGGTGGTTTGCCAGGACAAGGCGGCCTGGGCGGCCCAGGCGGCCTCCCCAAACGTCCAGCCCCGGGCCAGATTTCCGAAGAATATAATGAGGTTGGGCGTGTAGCCAAGATATGGTTCATTCACACAACCCATGGTGCAGGTGGCGCCTTTGGCCAGCAACGGTCCCACCCAGTTGTTGGAGTAACTGCGGATGTCGGCGGCGCTGAAGGAATGCAAATGATAGGCGATGGCCCCGGGCATGAATTCGACCTGCGGCCGGGTGAAGGGGCCGGAGGCGCTCCAATCGTACCAGCCACAATAGACGGCCACCTGGCTGAGCGGATAACTGGCCGGAAACGTGGCGCTATTCGTGTCCACGCTGACTTCGTATCCCATATGGGCGCAGATTTCTGAGGCACCCAAAATCACCTTGTCGCCATAATAATACGAGTCGGTCGGCGCCAACCCGCGGGTGTCAAAGTAAGCCCGGCCCCACAGGCCGTCCCGCTCGGCGGTCATCGCCTTGTCCACCAACCCACGGGCAATATCCGCCGAAGGTCCGTCCAGACGCGCCACCAGCAAAATGCCATTGGTGGGGGAGAGCATCAGTTGATTGGTCGCGCCATAAATCCAATTATTCATCGGCCCATCCAGAGGTGGATTGGTCTTCAGCGCCGGCAGCCAGACGAGCTCAGAATCCACGGATGCCGTGTTGGGCCGGAACTGCGGCGGCAGGTTGGTTGCGAAGCTTTCTTGCAAGGAGTCATCCTGGGGGATCCGTTCCGGCACCCCATAACACAACACCAGATAACGGATGCGGGTGGACACCACCCCGTGCACCATGTGGGCCGGCCGGCCCTTGTATTCCGGCACGAAGATATCACCCGGCCGCCATAAATTTTTGGCCACCAGCTTGTCGGCCAAAGGTACCTGAAGTTTTTCCTGAAAATCTTTACGGGTGATCTCCAGCCCCGTCGGCAGTGAAAAACCGAACTCCTGATCCTTGGGAACGTTGCGGGCATGGACATAATAATCGGCCACGGCCTTGGATTCCGGGAGGGCGGAATTGTAAACCACCACGACTTCATTGCCATCCGCGTGCACGAGGCCAGGGCAAACCATCCCCGCCAAGATTGCCAGCGGAATAATCAGGTTTAATCCCAATAATAACTTCATCTCCCTATTGGACGCGATGCGGGGTGTCCGGTTCAAGGCAATTAATGAATTACCACCTTCAGGCCGTCATACGCCAGCTTCACGCCCACAGGCAGTTCCGCCTCGGCGCGATCATGATCATAGTCATGCGTCAGATGGGTGAAATAGGTCTGCCCGGCCCCAATCCGACGGGCGGCCGTCAGCGCCTCATCCAGACACATATGGGTGGGATGCGGTTTATAACGCAAGGCATCCAGCACCGCGATGTCCACGCCCCGAACCTGCTCCAGCGCGGCCTCAGGAACCTCCTTGCAATCGCTCAAATAGGCCAGCCGCTTGCGGCCACCCTGCGTAAACAGATAGCCGTTGGTGTTGATCCGCCCGTGCGGGAGAGTCAACGGGGTGATCTCCAAATCCCCGAGAATGAACGGCCCGGTGACCACATGCGGTTCGGGAATGAAATAGCCCTTGGGCCACGGGCCGTTGTGAAAGGCATACTTGAACACGCGCTGCAAATCATTCATGGTCAACTCGTTGGCGTAGACGGGGAGTGCCGTCCCGCCGCGCAGATCGCAGAAGCGCCGGCAATCATCCAGACCCATGATGTGGTCCGCGTGGGAATGGGTGAAGATCACGGCATCCAGCCAGCGGAGGTTTTCCCGGAGGCATTGCATGCGAAAATCCGGTGGGGTGTCCACGACGAACCGCACCTGCTCCGTGACCACATAAATGGCCGGGCGGGTGCGCCAGTTTTTGGGATTGGCCAGGAATTCCGGGGGGTAATCCACGCCAATGAGCGGCACGCCCTGCGACGTGCCGCTGCCGAGAAAGGTCAGGGTAAGCGACATGGTTAAACTTTTCTTTTGCCGAATGACTTGGTAACCGTCAAATTCATGTGTCTCGATTTTAACGATGTTAACGACGTTGCGCATTAAAAACCTCGCCCTCGTGGCCGACCTCACGCTTGAGCTCCGGCCGGGCTGTAATGTCATCACCGGCGAGACCGGGGCCGGCAAGTCCATCATCATCGGCGCGCTGAACCTCGTGCTGGGCGAACGCGCCGACCGGACGCTCATCCGCAACGGCAGCGACAGTTGCTCGGTGGAGGCGGTCTTCACGGTCGCCGGCCTGCGCGCCCCCCTGCCGTCCTTGCTGGAGGAAAATGGGCTCGAACCGTGTGACGATCAGCAACTGGTCCTCAAGCGCACCTTCACCCTGGCCGGCACCAACCGCCAGTTCGTGAACGGTTCGCCCACGACCCTCAACATCCTGGCCGAGATCGGCCAATGGCTTGTGGACATGCACGGCCCGCATGATCATCAATCCCTGCTGCACCCCGCCCGGCAGCTTGCCATTCTGGATGCCTACGGCGGCCTGGCGCCCGACCGCACGGCCTTCGCCGCCCTGCTCCACCAGCGGACGGCATTGGAAGCGGAAAAGTCCGCCCTCATCGTGGATGAGAAAACCTACGCGCAACAGCTTGATCTGCTCCGGTTCCAAGTTAAGGAGATTGAAACCGCCCGGTTGCAGCCGGACGAGGAGGCGTCCGTCACGGCCGAATTCAACCGCGCCAGCAATGCCGCCCGGCTGCTGCAACTCAGCCAGACCGTGCTGGACGGCCTGAGCGAGGGGGACGACGCCCTGCTGACCCGCGCCGGGGTCATCGGCCGGGCGCTGCAGGAATTGCAACGCGTGGACCCGGGGGCCAATCCGCTGCTGGAACTGCATGCCACCGCCCTGGTCAATTACCGTGAGTTGCAGGCCGAGCTGACGCATTACGCCGAGAAGGTGGATGTGGATCCCGCCCGGCTGGCCGAACTGGAAGAGCGCCTTGATCTCATTCACTCCCTTAAACGCAAGTACGGGGCCACGCTGGCGGAGGTGCTGACGTTTGGCGAGGAGGCCCGGCACCAGTTGCAGACCCTGGAATCCCGCGACGCGGAGCTGGAACGGCTCAATCTCGCGCTGGCCAAACAGGACGCCGTGCTGGTGTGCGCCGGCAATGACCTGACCGCCCGCCGCCGCAAAATCATTCCCCAACTCGCAAAGGCCGCGACCCGGCAATTGGAGGACCTCGGGTTCAAACAAAGCAAATTCGAGATTTCCCTGGCGACTGCCCTCCAGCCGCAGGCGACCGGCTGGGATGAGATTGAGTTCCAATTTGCCCCCAATCCCGGCGAACCAGCCAAGCCCCTGCGGGCCATCGCCTCCTCGGGAGAAATGGCGCGAGTGATGCTCGCCCTCAAAACCGTCCTGGCCACCGAGGACGAAATCCCGGTGCTGGTTTTTGACGAAGTGGATGCCAATGTTGGCGGCGAAACGGCGCACACCGTCGGGGAAAAGATGCGGCAGATCGGACTGAAACGGCAGGTCCTGTGCATCACCCACCTGCCGCAGGTAGCGGCCCCGGCGGATGCCCATTACGTTGTGACCAAACAAGTGCGGGACGGCCGGACCATTTCTGAGATCTCCCTGCTGTGCCCCGAGGACCGCATCACCGAACTGGCGCGGATGCTCGGCGGCCAGAGCGCCGCCGCCCGCCAACATGCGGAAGAACTGCTGGGCCAGAACCGGCATTGACTGTTTGCCTGGACTCAGCCGGACTGGGTTTTTATTCGCAACTTTCTCATTTGCATAATCTTACGATAAACCGAATGAAGCTTTTCAACCATTGATCGCGAAAATGGTGAACCGGGGTATTGGTTTGATTTCCCATTTCAACGGTCGGATTACACTGTCATCTGATAAGCCGCCAGTGAGGTTTTTGACTATGTCATATTTTCCAAAAGCTCCACCAGTGATGCACACAATCCATCCGTGTCATCCTGCACTCCGTGGTTAAATACCGGGTCTTGGCATTGAGTTCTCTGCGCCCTCTGCGCGATTAAAACCGGATTTTATTTGAAAAATCCGGTCTCAAAAAAGTTATTACCATGGACCATAGATGTCCCCCCCCGTGCATAATAAAATTAAAAACTCTTGTTTTAAGAGGGTGTTCCGAAAGTTTTTGCAAGTGTTTCCGTTAACGGTGGCTACGCCAATACAAGTGGGGTGTTTCGCCTGAGTGTTTGAGTTCGAGTTCAGACATGAGTTTGACATTGCCTCCCGTTGGC
>Ga0302319_10000822_pt1 | contig 69774 bp, 56 predicted proteins | sample Bog_T0_2_FD_203319 | JGI IMG/M metagenome (GOLD analysis project Ga0302319, IMG submission 203319) | Peat permafrost microbial communities from Stordalen Mire near Abisko, Sweden - Bog_T0_2 | ecosystem: Environmental > Terrestrial > Soil > Wetlands > Peat | place: Sweden: Abisko, Stordalen Mire...
CTCCCAGCAGGGGTGGTTTCTCGGGCTCCGCGAAGGCAAACGGAGATCCGCCAGGAGTGGGCGCAAGGCGGGCGTTGGAATTTTCATCGTCGTCTTCGTCGTCATTCTTTTTCGACGGCGGCAACTGCGGCTGCGGGGCGCTGAGATCGACCTTGATGCCGGTGGGCGGATGATCGCGCCAGGAGCCGACGGGGTAAAGATCGGCGATGAGTTGCGGGTCGTTCAGCTTGGCCTCAACGTGGGCGCGCGTGATCTTGGTGGTCATGCGCGAGTCGAGAGTTTCGACCATCATCAAGCCCGCGCTGACGGAGTCCACGCCGGTCCATGGCTCCGGACGGTAGCCGAGGAGGCGGAATTCGGCGGGCAGTGTGTTGGATTTTTCGGACTGCGCCATGTAGAGGTTCACGCCTCGGGCGTAGGCGTCGAGTGCTGCGCGTGTGGTGGCAGGCAAACGATCGTAAACGCGTTGCGCCGTGAGACGAATCTGCAATACGCGTTGCGTCTTGTCGTTTTGGACAAGCGCGGGGCCAAGGATCTGGGCCAGGTCGCCGTTGGCGGCGCGTCGAGAGGCGTCCATCTGCCACAGGCGGTCCTGGGCGGTGACATAGCCCTGGGCGACGAACAGGTCGGTTTGCGTGGAGGCTTCGATGTGGGGAACGCCGTGGGCATCGCGACGGACGGTGACGGGCGCGGAGAGGCCGGCAAGATGAACGTTGCCATCGAGCTGCGGCAAAGAGGCCTGGGCCACGGAACGCAGCCAGAAGACGCCGACGGCCGCCGCGATGAGCACGAGGAGCAGAAGGCTGGCGGCGGTCCATAGCAGGATGCGCAGCCAGCGGCGTTTGCGGCGCTGCGGTGCGGGCTTAGTGGATGAAGACGAGTCGGACATCGGCAAGAAACAGGATACGCTGGCCGGACAGCTGAGGATGCGCGGGATTATTACCCCTGCTTGATGAGTTCAAGTGTGCGCTTCGCGCGATTGTCGGCACCGGCCGCACTCGCATAACGTGGGTCAGTCTGAATCCACGAGTAAATCAGTGGACTGGCCGCTGGCGCTTGCCCATGATTTGCTACGCCTTCGGGCCGCTTGCACCTAAGAGAAAACGGCAAGGAGATTGTCAAGGCTGAACGGAGCGGAGCTTGCCGGTCAGCTGTTGGCCGGGAGCAAGGTAGAGAAGGTGTTCGGGCTGGTCATCCCCGATTAGGACAGCCCCGGCGGCGCCGAAGAAAAAGAAAGCTGCGATGCCCGTGGCCGCGGCGCACACAGGGCATGTTGCCGCGAGCACGACGGTGCCCCAGATTGCTGCGCCTAACCCGCCGTTCGCCAAAAGCACAAATCGAAGTTTGAAGCCGCCGTCGCCAGGAAGAATGAGGGCGAGGACTTGTCGTGGGAGGTAAGTGCGAGGGGCGCCGATGGCGCGGGCGCAGACGAGCTTGTCCAAGGTGAATGACCGGATGTGGCAGGTTTGGCGGCGCTCGGGCTGGTCAAGGGTGACGACAAAGATCTTGCCTTTGGAGGGGCCGACTGATTGCGCGACTTGCCAGGTATTGCCTGTGTTGATGGGGATAACGAAGGTTTCGGATGAGGTCGGGGCGGCTTCCCCGCGCTGTTGCGCTGCGAGCAGAGGACAGAGGCTAAAGAAGAGAATGGTCTGAATCATCGAGCGGTTCATCGAATGTCCTTTGGGATTACAGGAGCGATGTTAGGCCGAATGCACACGTGTGTGGTGGCCGATTGGGACACTTTCGCAAGTGTCACAGTGGCGGAGTTCCGAGTGAATGCATTACCGAGCGGCGGCTAAGAAGTGCGGGTCGGGAGACCCGCACTACAGCCGGTCAGGAGACCGGCGGTACAGAGAAGCAAGCGTTAGGAATTGGCTTGCGCGGCGGCGGAATGTTCCGCTTCTATCGCGCGGAGTTGCGCGATGGAGGCTTCGTTGAGCAGGTGGAAGACGATGGGAAAGCACTTCTTCGGCAACTGTTGCGCCGTCACGATGTCGCAGATGACGCCTGAGGTGGATTCGAGGCCGCGCTTCCATCCGGGGCGGGTCGCGTCGCGCACCAGAAGATTCTCAGGCTTGAGTCCCGCCGCAACAATCATGGTGCGTCCGATGCGCTGGAATTCGCTCCAATGCGAGGCGATGCCAACAAGATCGGCAGAGTGCTCGGGCAGATAGCGCTCGAGATTGGCCTCGAGCGCGGAGGCCACGGGATTCACCTGGAAGACGGTGAGCGCAGTTCCTGCGGGAAGGAGTTTGCGCACCATGGCGGCCTTGCTGGGCAGACAGACGGGAATCGAACGCTCAAGGACACTGGCCGCGCCGCATTCTTCGGGAGTGCAAGAAGCCACCGGAAGGGCGAGGCTCGATTCCATTTCGACGGTGACGATTTTGCGCAGCTCGGGATCGGGCTCGATCACGAGCCAGCGCGCCAGCGGTGCCAGCGAAAGCCAGCGGCGTAGGCGCGCGCGTAGTAATGAGTCGGTCGCGCCGATTTTGCGCGCCCTGGCGGCCAGCTCGCCGATCAACTGATCGACTGCCATCTCCGGGCTGAGAGGCGTGGCGGGGCGCGCGTTGGCCACAAAGACGCCGCTGCCATGGCGGAATTCGAGCCAGCCGTCGCGTTCGAGCTCGCGATAGCAGGCGCTGGCCGTGTTGGGATGAATGCCGAAGCGGCGCGCCAGCTCGCGCGCGCTGGGCAGCCTTTGGCCGGGAAGGATCTCGCGGGTGAGTATGCCGAGCACAACCTGAGTAATCAATTGCTCACGAAGGGAGATTTCGGCGCTTCGATTGAGCCACAGACGCATCGCACTATCTCAATCCGCTGCTGCAAGCGCTGCCGGTGCACCTTGCACGCGGGCGCTCAAGCGGGAGTAAACCAGAACCAAAACCAGAAGAAACAAAATTGCGGCCAGTACCAACAGACTACCCTCCGGGCCGACGGCGCCGCCGCTCCACAAGGGATTGCCCGCCGGAGTGCAGGTGAGGTAGCAGCCGTGGGCTGTGAGCCCGCTATCGGAGGTTCCGTAGAAATAAGTCTCGCCCCAATCCCAGGCGGCATGGCAGCCAATGGCCCACCAAGCCGAACGAGTGACGCGCACGCTCACGCAAAAGACGAAGCCGATGAAGGCTGCAGCGAAAATGCCGATCCAGGTTTCGCCGGGGTTGGATGTGTGGACATAACCGAAATAGGCTGACGTAACCCATGCCGCGCACCAGAACCCACTGCGTGGGGCAGCCCTTTGGTGAAGGATGTAGCAAGGGACAAGACCAACCAAAACGGCGGCATATACGCCCCATACGTCGCTCTCGTGGTGAAACCTCACCGCGAGGCGCGTGCAGAAGTATGCGCAGACTCCCAGCGCCCACCAGAAGTTGATTCCGCGGTTGAGCGTGAAGAGCAGGTAGCAGCGGAACATTCCTTCTTCCAAACAGGCCCCTATGAGAAAGACGCAGGCCCATAACAGGCCATAGCGGAGGATGGCCGCGCCAGAGAGCGCAACCGGGCCGAATTGCAGCCAGCCACCTGCTGCCAGCGCCCCTATCAGCGCGGAAAGGGCAAGAAAGCCGGTGGCCAGGCCGAAGAGAAAATGCTGGGACCGCCGCGGACCGGTGAGGTTATACGCCGGAATCCGCCGACCCTCGATGAGGCCCACGAGCGCGACCGCAATAAGCAGCGCGAGGAGGCCCCCCGCTTCTTCGAAGAACACAGACTTGGGAGAAAAATCGTCCGAGTTCCCAATCAGATGTGCACTAAACAGAATGGTGCCAATACCAATGTTGAGATACCTGAGCAGAAGGAAAAACACAGCCACCGACCAGCCGGCGCGCAATCCCTGGGGACCCACAAAGATCGACTGCAAGACACGGAAGAGCTCATCCCCGGTACCGGGTTCCGTTGGCCCTGGAGTCAGAACCGGCTCAGTCGGGTTTGCGGCAGACGCCATCGACGGCAGGGGTTGATTCTCCGGCTCCATGAAGTCTCCTTGATCGCAAGGATTTGGTGCACTGCGTTTTCGTAAAGGAGGTACATTGGCATTCTACGCAGACTGGAGCCGTTTGGTTTCAGGGGTATCGATGCGGTTAAACGGAAGACACAACGGCCCAGGAGATAGGTTTATCTCCCGGGCCGCGGGTGAATGGGGCGGATTGTGACGGCAGCTGAGCCTTATTTCTGCTTTTCGCCGTGTTGATTGGCCACTTGAATGTAGTTCTTCACGCTGAAGACGCCGGAAACACCGTTGGCGCGAATGTTGGCAGCGTCCTTGTCGGCCTCAGAATCCACCATGCCGTAGAGCTCTACATTTCCGTTCTGCACGGAGATGCGAATGGGCATTTGGGGATCGATGGCATAACGGTTGAGCGACGGAAAGCTATAGATGGCACGGGCTACTTCTACCCGGATGCGGTCGTCCATGGGCGAAACCGGATCGACGCTGATCTCGTCAACCACGTCTCTTACACCGGGAGTGGTGGACACGAGGCCCAGTGCGGAGTCGCGGTTCGGGTAATCGTGCGTGTGACCACCCAAGGTAACCACTCCGTTCTGCACATCCAGTGTGATGGCGTCGAAGACATTGCCGTAACCTACGCGATCATAGGCCAGCTTTTCTCCAAGGCTTTTCTCCAACTGGCCGTCGGACACCGTGGCGCCGGCGACTTCAATGTCGTTGCGCACAGCAGTGACGCCTTTCACCTTGTGCACGGTCTTGTCGGCATCGGCCTTGTATTCATACAGACCGACAGATCCCGTCAGAGTGGCAACACCATTCGGGTCCACACGGACCTGGATATTCTTGTATTGCGATTTTCCGAGTTTGGCTCGGACGGCACCAGCCACATCCTGCGCGTCAGCCGCCGATGCAACGGGGGAAAGGGTGAAAAGGGCTGCAAACAGCACTGCAGCCAATACCAGGAGCTTGCGGGAATCAATGGTTCTTGTCATAGGGGAGTCCTCCATGGGGACGTTCTTTGCGCTTGCCGGGGCAGCCGCACAGCCTAAGTGTCGATCGGCGGCGTGGCCACTGTCTGCGCATATATAGACACATCAGAAGGCAATTTGGTTGCTGGAGGCAGGCCGATTTTTAGTGAAGGACTGACGATGCTCGCGAGCCTAAAAGGATTCAGGCCATTGCCGCGCGCCATGCAGGACGGCGAGAACGTGACTCGCGTCTTCCAGGACGCGATAGGCGACGATGTAAGACGTTCCGGGCACATTCACTTCCCGCGTGCCAGCGACGCGGCCGACTCTGCCGGCATAGGGCATGCGGGAGGCTTGACGAACGGAGAGCCGAATGCGCTGGATCGACCGGAGGGCGGCGGCGGCGTTTTCGTCTGCGATGTAATCGAAGATTTCATGGAGCTGCTCGACCGCTGGCAGGGACCACCGAAGCCTCACGATCTTGCCCGGGCTTTCGCTTGCCTCTCTTTGGAGGGTTTCACCTTGGCCCACGAGCCGATCAGATCGTCGAGATCCTCATCGGCAATCGTCTTCCCGCTCTTTGACGCGCGCAGGCCGTCATTGATCATCGCGACAAAACGGCGCTGCTGGTCCAGCCAGGACTTCACAGCTTCATTGAGCAGGTGACTGTGATCCCGATCCAACGACTTAGCAATCGCGTCGAGTTCAGCGACCCTTTCGGGTTCGATGCGGAAGCTGATGATGCGCGGTGAAGTCATATTACAAGAAAATACGCTGTACTCTCTCGTAATACAGATTTGTTTTTTGCGATACCGCGCACCGGAGGTTGAGGCGGGAGTCGTGCCGAATTGTTCTAGCGAAATCGCCGCGTCGCCTTGATGACCATAGAGAAGACGCCCGATTCATCGCGGGCTATGACGACCGAGACGTGGCGATTGATGGCAACTTCGGCCTGGAGCAACTGCTGGCTGGTGGTGTTCACGTCTGTAGCGTAGGTGAGGGTCACGCTGCGGCCAAACTGCTCCTGCATGGTGATGCGGGAGGTGGAGTTACCGAAGGCACCGAGGTAATTGGGGTCAACTTTCACGGAGCCCGCGCCAAAGAGCTTCTGCACACGATTGCTGACGGTGGCGTTGAGGGCTCCGCCGAGCAAAGCGTCGGTGGGATTCGCGAGGGCCTGCTCCTGCTGCTGCGTGTAGAGGCGTTGCTGGCTGGCGGTGTGGCCGAGGGCCAACAGCGAGACCACGTCGGCCTCGGGCAATGGAGGATCGCTGCGGTAACTGACGGAGAGTTTTTGCGGCGAACCGTGCAGGCCGAGGGAGATGTCGTAGTCCTCAACGTGCGCCGTGGCGCTGAGATCGATGATGGGCTCAATGCGCACCGGGTTGGTGAAGGTGACGTCACCGCGCTCGAGGTCGTAACGAGTTCCGGCGATGAGGGCGCTGCCTTCCGTGATGGAGACGCGGCCTAGAAGTGATGGCGAAGCGAGAGTTCCGCGAAGGTTCAGATCCACGTTGCCGGCAAGTTTTGCAAAAGCGTTCTGGAAGCTCAATTGCGGAGAAGAGACGATGTGCACGTCGAGGCGCACGTGATTCGAGGGCGCTTCGGGCGGCGCGATGGTTTGCACCGAGGCGCCGGCCTGGAGGGCGAGCGCCGCGAGATCGAGATCCGGACTGACGGAAAAACGCGTGATGAAGACGTTGCCGCTGAGGAACAGGTTGTCCTGAGCACCCTGCAGGTGGAACGCTGCGTCAGCGAGAGAGCTGACGCCCTCGGGGTAGCGAATGTGCACCTGTTTGCCCGTGACGGACAGGTCGGCATAGATGCCATGCTGATATGCCAAGTAGCCCCCCACGGTCAGCAGGCCGCCGCCGCTCATGGCGGTCAGGCTCTTTACTTCCAGCCGGTTCTCGTTGAACTCGAGCGTGCCGTGGAGCTGACTGAGGCCATTGGGCAGATCTTCAAGCGAGAGCGCGGCATTCTGAAAATCGATGCGTCCTTCGAGATTGGGATGCTGGAGCGGGCCGTGCGCCTCGACTTGGAATGTCGTTGAGCCGCTGGCCGTCAAATCGGAGTCGAGGGTCTCGGCGAGTTTGAGGTTGACGGAGCCGCTGGCGGCGAGATCGAGCTGCCGTGCACCCTGGAGCGACAGATCGCCCTGCACGTGCAGGTCGGTATCTTCGCCGGTCACGTGGAGCAGATCGAGATGGATGCGGCTGTTGGCCAGCGTGGCGTGCAATCCGCCCTGGCCCTGGAGTTGAACTCCAGAGATGGTGAACGACAATTCGCGGAGTTGCGCTTCACCGCGAAGCTGCTCGGGATGCGCGAGCGGGCCGTCGACCGAAACCGTGCCAGCCAGCGCCGACTCCCCATTGAATGCCCCCATGTGCGTCATGCGGAGAAGCGTGCCGAGATTGAAGCGGGAGAATTCGAGCTGGGCGTGCGTCGGATTGTCGCCGCGGAGCTCGGTCTGTCCATGCAAAGTGAGTGCGGCCTGCTCCAATTGCGTGGTGGCGTTGTATGCGATGGTAGGCCCTGTGGAATGCGCCGAAGCCTGGAGCACGCCGAATGGCTGTCCGCCAAATGTGAACGCGGTGAGCGTTGCATGGCCTTCGAGGTTCGGGTCGCCGAACGTGCCGGAACCGGTAACAGCAAACGCAAGCTTGCCGGTGGCATCGAGACCGCGGCTGCGGATCAATTCGAGGCGGGCAATGTCGATATTTTGGGCGCGCGCGTCCACTTGGAAGCGCTGGGCTTTGAAGTCGTAACTTCCCGAAGCAGTGAGACTGCCGCTCGCCGTGTTGAGCGTGGCTGTCGTCAGCTTGAATACCTGACCAGCCATCGCGCCCTGGACGCGAAGGCTTGAGACCGGCTCGCCAAAGAATGTGCCTCGCTCCATTTGCGCGGAACCGGAGGCAGAGAGTGCGCGAAGCGGCCCGTCGGCCTCGATGCGGGCGTACAACGCGCCGGCGAGCGGAAGTTGTGGACCGCCCGCCGCGGTAAGGAGCGACTGCACGTCGGCAACTTCGAGGTTGATGGCGTCGAATTGCGCATGAAGCACCGAGTTCGCATCGAATTCCGGGAGGCGGCCGGGCACGGCCCCGGGCGATGCATCGAGCGTGCCGCTCAGCACGATGCGCGAGTCGCCGCGCAGGAGCTGCGCCTGCTGGATGGCGATTTGCGACGGCGAATAGCTGCCGGCGGTCGAGACGGAGTCGAAGCGCAGAAATTGAGCTGGACCAGAACTGCCGGCGGCGGCTGGCATTTCGAGAGCGATTTGCGTGGCTTGCAGCGTGCCTGCGATGTGCGGACGTGCGAGCGAGCCGGTCCACGATCCGTGAAAGTCGGCCTGTCCCGCCAAGGACACGGGCAGCGCAGCGGTTCCGGCGGTGCCGTTGCGCTGCAGGCCGAGACTGCGCAGTGCGGTGTCAAATTCGCTCAGGTTGTGCGAGTGAAAATCGACGGTGAGGGCCGAAGGAGTCGTGATCGGATAGGCGCCCAGCGCGCCATGCGCTTCAACGTCGCTTTGGGGCAGGCGCAGGTCGAACTTACGCAACTGGACGGAGCCGTTGTGTTGCGCATAGGTGGCATCGATCGCGCCCGTCGTGGGCACTTCGCCGGCAGGAGACTGCTTTGAGGGGCTCAAGCCAAACTGCGCGTCGACGGAGACAGTATTGCCGTCACCTTTCGTCCAGACGGCGGTTGCTGGACCATTCAGACGCGCATCCAGCCCTAGACGCCGGTAATACGGCGGGCTGACCATATCGAGCACCGTGTCGAGCGCGACATCTTTGAAATTGGCAGTGATTTTGCCGTTGACGGGGATGCTCCAAAGAGTGGCGCGGCGGAGAGTATTGCGGCTGGCGAAAGACTCTTCAGTGCTTTGAACGGTTTCCTGCTTGTGTGCTGAGGCGTCCAGGGGAAGCCATGGTTCAAGCGCGACCGTTCCTTCAATCTGGCCTCCCTGGCGGAGGCGGGCCACGATTTGCGTGATGAGCAACTGCTTGCCATCAGCGTGGACGCGCGTGTCGAGGGTGAGGCCAGCGGCGGTGACGCCATTGCCGACGTACGAGCCATTGTCAATGTGCACACCGCCATCGATTTGGAATGCGGCTTCCTGGCCAGCCGCGATGAGATTGAGGCGAGCCAGACCATCGGGTGCTTCGTTATAGCCGGTGATGGGATCAAGGAGCCGCATATCGAGATCGCCCTGGAGGCGCGCGTGCCAGTGGGGGTGCGCGAAGTCCTGAAGGTCACCTGTAATTTCGAGGGAGTGCTTCTGGCCGCCGTGCCTCTCGGCCGTGATGCGCAGGGAGCGCAGAAACACCTTCGCATGCTCGAGGTCGAGCGTGGCCTGCACGGTTCCTTGCACCGGAGGCGGGTTACGCGGAACCGTGCGGGAGAGATTGAGGTCCGCGGCCCCAGCTTCGATGCGATAGGAAGCGGGAGTGCGCAGCGTCGCGGGAACATAAAGCATAACGAGCGATGCATCGTTGGCCGAAAAATCGAGCGGTGCGTTTCGGTTCTGATAGTCGAAGTCGGCATTGCGAGAGTCGTAGTGGAAGTTGCCCTGCTCGACCGTTATGCGGCTGGCATGAAGCTCGAATAGTTTGTTTATTGCCGACGTCGACGAGGTTTGCGTCCGGTGCGGATGCGGCTGATTCGTCGATCCGTTGGGGTAGACAATGAAATGGAAGCTGGGCCGGTCGATTTCCAGGCTGCGGAGTCGAACGCTGGGGCTGAAGAGATTGCGCAAGCTCAAGACCACGCGCAACCGGTCGATCTTTGCGTAGGGCGCTTCGCCCGGATCTTCAAGACCGTGAATCACGACTCCGTCGGCTTCGGCTTCAAAATGCAACAGACGCCAGTGGAAGGAGGCAATCTCAGTCCGGCCGCCGGTGAGTTCTTCGATGGATGTGATGAGACGCCCGCGCACCGCGTCTTCAAAGGCGGAGGAACTGGCAATGAAATAGAGGGCGACGGCCAAAATGACGATAGAAATAGCCGTGAATGAAACCGCGAGTGGGAGGTGGCGCATGAAGAAACGACGCAGACGACTGCGCACGCTGCGGTGCGGCGGCCGGGGCTCGGCCACTTGCGGCTCTTCATTGACGAACGTTTTGTCGTTGTCCGTCATCGGCTCCCCCTTTCCGCATCGCCCGAATGGGCCGGAGTTTCCGCAGCCGGTCCAGATTGCGGGGTTGATTGCGGAGCCAGCTCCGGATCGAGCACTTCGACATCGCCCTGCTGGCGCAAATTGGTGAGCCATGCGTCAAACAGCACGTTGACCTGTTGTTGCAACAGGATCTCCTGAATGCGCGGCGCTACCTGCTCGAGCGGTGGAATGGCTTCGCCAGACACAAATTGCGGCACCAGTGTTTCCCGGTAGTAGAGATCGATTTGCTGCGGGGAGATTTGAATGCCCTGCCGAAAGCGCTGCTCAATGAAGCGCAGAATCTCCAAGCGGTAACGGAGATAGGCCTCAACGCGGCCCTCCGTGAGCCCATGCGCTGCGAGAAATGCCTTCCATCCGGAATCGGAGGCACAGTTCTGGCGGACGCAGATGGGCAGTTCCGCCCGGATCTCGTGCAGGCGCGCATTGACTTCCTGTAAAGAGGGCTCGATGGCTTGCATGTCCTGCTGGCGGATCTGCTGCTCGATAAGAGCACGGCTAATCAACTGATCGACGGCCTGCTGCCTGGTGACCTCGACCTGCGGAACCGTGTTGGGATCGAGAACGGAGAGGCGGATCTCGTCGTCAAGATCGCTGGCGAGGATGACGTGTTTGTTGACGACGGCGACCGCGCGGTCGAGAACGATAGGCGAACCGGATAAAGACTCCTGGGCACAACATGGCGCAACCGCAGCTGCAGCAAGCGAAGCTGCGAGCAGCCAAACTCTGCTTCTGAGAAAGAACAGAGTGCGAGTTGGGGCGCGTTTACTCATCAGAATGCCTGCCCCAGACTGAAGAAGAAGTTGATGTGCGGCGCCTGGCCGAGATATGGACCCGTTGCGAAGCCGGGGATCAAGGCGCCCTGCGCTGTGGGGATCGAGTAGTTAATATTCACCGGATAAATCGGCGGGTTCAGGTTATAGCTGAAATCGAATCGAATGGGGCCGACCGGCGTATGGTAGCGCAGACCTGCGCCCAGCGAATGAGAAAAATTGTTGAAACTGCAGGGACCCTGTTGGCCTGTCGAGGTCGATGGACCGGTGCCGGTTGGATCGTAGCCATTTGGATAGCCGCTTGTGTTCGTGACGACTGCGGCTTTGCACGCTGCGCCGTCGGGCTGGCGCGTGCGAAAAATGCTGCCCCATGCGTCACCGGCATTGGTAAACACGTTGCCCATGTCATGAAAGACGACGAAGCTCACCGTGTTTGCGAACCAGGGCAGAGTGGGAGGCGGCAGGCGCAATTCTGTGCTGTTGATCAAGGCTCCCGCGCCGCCAATTTGAAAGCCGGTCTCGGGATCGCGAGGTCCGGCGGCGTTCTGCGAAAAACCGCGCAGCGAAACGGGGCCGCCGGCATAGAGGCGCTCAGGCAGAGGAATCAACTGGCTGGAACCTTTGCCGAAGGCGCGAATCTGCCCGTAGCGCGTGTTGCGCGCCACTACGAAACGATTCTTGTCAAAGCTGTAGTAGCTGGAGTTCGAAGTGTCGATGCGGTTGAACTCTGCCTGTGCGCCAAAGAGACGGTCGGAGAGGAACTCCTGAAAGCTTGTGTAGGTGCCGCGGTGCGCATCCAGGGGTACGTCGCGCGTGTCGCGAATCCAGGTGAATGCGGGTCCACTCACGCGCGTCGCCGTCGCCAACTCGGAGATTGAGCCGGGATAGACCTGCAAGCTGCTGGCTTCCACTTTCACTCTGCGGAAGTCGATCTCGTAGATGAAGGTGTTGGCCCGGGAGAGCCAGGAGCCCGTATGGTTGAAGTTCTCGGTTCCGCGGAATGCGCCCTCGAGGCGCGACGCGACATAGGTCGACACATCCTCGCTGTTGGCATAGCCACCGGAAAATGTGAATCCGAAATTCGGGTTGCCCTCAACATGTGGCACCTGATAGAGCAGGCCGATGCTTTGCTCGAGCAAACCGTAGGTGCCACGCAGTGAGACCGATTGCTCGCGGCCGAATAGCCCGTTGCGCGTGACAGCGGCGAGCACGCGCGGGCTGACGCCGGTCTTTCCATTGGGACTGCAGGCAACTTTGGCCGCGATCGCGCCCGAACAGTTGTTCTGCGGCTGGCCGGTCTGTGCCTCAAAGCCGAAGCCATAGGTCAACGTCCAGCGCCGCGCCTCGGTGGCTTGTATCAGCACGGTCTTTTCGGGGGCATCGCCGGCGGGATTCACGACCGCGGTGTCCACTTGATTGAAGAGCGCGAACGCGTACAGGTTGCTTTGCGTGGTGGCTAGCGTGTTCTGGTTGAGTGGATCACCGGCATGCACGGTGATGGCCCGCGCCACGGTCTGCGGGCGTGTGTATTCGAGGCCCGTCATCAGCACATTGCGAACAAAGGTCTGGGGTCCTTCGTCGATATGGAAGACGACATCGACTTTGCTTGAATCGGCGGGCTCGGGCTGCTGGCTCACGGTGACGGCCGTCTGCTCGAAACCGCGGCTCAGGTATGCCGTGACCAATGCATCGTGGTCGCCGGCGAGGTTTCGCGGCGAAAGCATCTGGCCGGGCGCGGTGTTGAGCAACGCGGTCAGAGTCGCGGCGGGGACGTGTTCGTTGCCGTCTAACTCGAGGCTGCCGACGCGAAGCTGCCGGCCCTCTTGAATGCGATAGACGACTTTGAGCGGCGCGGTGTAGGGGCCGGCCTGCTGGGGAGTGGCGGCGCCGGGCGAGGAGCTGTCCGCGGTCTCCGGGGTGCTGGTTTCGGGCGTGACCTTCACCTGAAAAAAGCCGTTGTTGCGGTATTCGCTCTCGAGGGCGTTCACATCGGCTGAGACCAGCGCCTGGCTATAGAGGCCGTGACGATCGAGAACGTCAGCGGCATGGACGCTGAGCACGTCCATGAGCGTGGCTGCCGAGAAATAGTGGTTGCCCGTGATCGCGACCTGGTTCACGCGACGCCGCGTCCCCAGTTGCACGGTGTAAAGAATGGTGACTTCGTCGCTGCTCGCGGACTTTCGCTCGTGGTCGACGCGCGCATCGAAGTATCCGAGACGTTGATAGTAGTCGCGCAGGCGGCGATTGCCCTCATTGAGCAGGTCTTCGTCAACGCTCCCTTCCTGAAAGATGGGAATGATGTGCTTGACGCGATCGGGGCTGATGCTTGCGCCGTGCACCTCGACGCGAACCACCGGGCCGCGATTGGCGGAAAAATGATAGTCGACCGCTTTCGCGACGCGATCGTAGACCGCGGATTCGAGTTTGACTTCGGCTTCGAGGCAATCCTGTTTCTGGTAAGCGCGCAACACGCCATCGAGAGCGCGATTGTCCGTGTCATGATCGACGTGCGCGATCTTCCAGAGGTGGGCATGGGTGCGAAACTCGTCCAGGGTCATTCCGGAATCGCCCGTGACCGTGACCCTGCCGACACGTGCGCGCGGCCCTGAGACGACGTGAAAGGAGATGTCGGCGAGCTGTTGCCCGGGGCGCGGCACGATGTTTTGCGCGATGACCGATTCGTAATAGCCGTTTTGCTCGAGGGTAGAGCGCATCTGCTCGCCTGCGCGGAGCATTTTTTCCTGGGTGAGGCGGGTTCCGGCATCGAGTTGGCCGGCGCGCTCGAGTTGCATGTTCATGGTGGCGCCGGTGGCTCCATCCACACCCACGGTTGCGATAAAGGTGCGCGGGGTACCCGCAAAAACCAGAGCCACTCCGTCCGCGAGGCGGGAGCCGCGGGCTTCGATGGTGTCGTAGAGGCCGGTGGCATACAACTGGCGCAAACTGCGTTTCAGATTCTCTTCGGTCAGCGGCGCTCCTTCAACCTGGGCCAGGTGGCCGGGAAGTGGATGCAGTTGATCGGCGGAAACGCCCTCAAAAGAAATGCTCAGAACGGACTGGCCCTCCCATTGGAGAACAGAGTTGGGCGGCGGCGCTGTAGAGAATGGCGAAGACGCAGAAGCGGCTGCAGGCCGCTGGCACCATGCGCTGCCTGAGCTGTCATTTGCGACTAAAACGCCAGTTGCAACCAGGAGGGCGAATGCGAGCAGAGTTCCGGAAGACGCTCGACGATGAGCCAGTCGTTGCAGGCCGAGAGAAGTTAGAAAGGGAGAAGTTGAAAAGAACCTGCATTGAGGGGCCGGGGCAACATCGCATCTCTTTACCGGCTTTGTATGCAAGATCATATTTTAGAAAAAGTACGCGATAGCCGCTTGCCAAATCAGGACAATGTAGCTCACCGCGCGAAGTTGCAGGGCACCGACTGCGGTCGGTTTGTGTACCGATTCAGCCGACAACCACGCTCACCCTTATACTAACGAGTTAAGAAGCCAGGGCAAAACCTGGAGAGCAATGACAGGGTTTGCTGTGGTCAAAGCTGGTGGATCGCCCTGGTGAGAGGCGCGATTCCTCACCAGAAGGACGGTCAAGTTGGGGGGATGAAAGCAGCCCGCGGTTCCGACCCCGAAATTGCGAACCGTCTCCCGGCGCGCGGCTGGAATGCCGGTTTCTCAGGGCCGTTCCGGAATGAGAGACGCGGTTTCAGGAACGGTAGTTCCCCACATCGCGATTGTGCATCCAAGCGTAAAGCAGCAACTCCAAGGAAGCGCATGGCAGACGCCCCCAGTCCGACGCAATCGCCCCACGGCACCCGTGCCAGCGGCAACGGGGAGACAACCCATGGAACGGCAACCGGCGCGGTGAATGGTGGATTGGAAGCGCAAGCAGCATCTGCGGCACCCAATGCAGCTGACGCCGCGATTCTGGCGCGCGCCCAGGCGGGCGACCATCAGGCTTTTGCCGATCTATACGCCCTGCACAAACGGCGCATCTACTCCCTTTGCCTGCGCATGGTGGGCAACGTGGCAGAGGCTGAGGACTTGACGCAGGAGGCTTTCCTGCAATTGCATCGCAAGATCGCGACCTTCCGTGGCGACTCAGCTTTTTCTACGTGGCTGCACCGGTTGGCCGTCAATGTGGTCTTGATGCAGTTGCGCAAGAAAGGCCTGTCGCTGATCTCTCTCGACGAGGCCATGGAGCCGAACCCGGACGAAGGCCCCAGCCGCAGCTTTGGCGCGCCTGACCTGATGCTTTCAGGAGCCATTGACCGCCTGGTCCTGGAGCGCGCGATTGCCGAGCTCCCGGCGGGTTACCGCCTCATCTTTATCCTTCACGATGTGGAGGGATTTGAGCATAATGAGATTGCATCGATGCTCGACTGTTCGATCGGCAACAGCAAGTCGCAATTGCACAAGGCGCGCCTGAAATTACGCGACGCCTTGCGGGCCCAGAACCGCCAGGAGGCGCGGCCATGAACGGCGATCCTAGCAAAATGAGCTGTGTTGAATTTCAAGCTCAAATGGCCGAGCTGATCGGTTCGAGAGAAGATCTCTCTGCGCATCCTCACCTTAAGGACTGCGAAGACTGCCGCGCCCTGCTGGGCGATTTGAAGACCATCGCTGACGCGGCACGACAGCTGTTTCCGAGCGCGGAACCGCCGGACCAGGTGTGGGAGAACATTGAGTCGGCCATCAGACGAGAAAAAGAGGCGACTTCGAAGGCGGGTTAACACCGCACCTGTGGAGAGCGCCCATACGCTCTGCTGCCCCGATAAATCAACGGCCCCTCTTGTTCCCGAGCCCAAAGCAATCCCGCTCACACGCAGTCGCCCTCGCGCGTACGCCCGGATCCCTCACATTCCCCGGCAATCAGCCGATAGACCCGTGAGATGACAGCCCATGGGGAGGTTAAATCTACCCGAGTCCCAGAGTGCTGCATCGGTCCGCAGAAGGCATTCCAGAGAGCATTTTGACACCTGGTAAGTTACTTCATTGCAGCCAGTTAACGCGGGAAGGAACCACAGCAGGAGCGGGAACGTAGTATTAGGTCGCGCCAAACAAAGGGCATACGACTAGGAAGGCCAAACTTGCATCTTTTCTCTTTCTGCGCTATCTAATGATAGAAAAGTTGATACGGGGACACTCAATGCAAAATCAGTCAGCCTCACCCTCTCTAGAATCCAAACCGAAGGGCACACCGGGACTACGCTTGATTCCTGTCCTGCCGGTGCGCGATACAGTTCTGTTTCCTCACGCAGTTCTGCCGCTGACAGTGGGCCGCGAAAGCTCCATCCAGCTGATCGAATCGCTGGGCGAAGAGCGGACAATTGTGGTGGCGACGCAGTTGGATGCGCGCGTTGACTCGCCCAAGCCCTCTGACCTGCACGGAGTGGGCACCCTGGCCACCGTGCATAAGGTTGTGCGTATGCCCAACCAGAGCCGGTTTGTGTTTACCGAAGGCGTGAGCCGGGTACGACTGTTGCGCTTCGTGCAGTCCGAGCCGTTTATGGTGGCCGAAGTGGAGACGCTGGAGGATATAGCGCCGGCAACTTCGCCGGAGTTCGAAGCCCTGGTGCGGAATGTGATCGGCCAGTTCCAGCAGATCGTTTCTGAGTCGCCCACGCTCTCCGATGAGCTGCGCACGATCGCCGCGAACATCGAAGAGCCCACGCGGCTGATCGATTTTGTGGCCTCTTCTCTGCCATTTCTGACCACGGACGACAAGCAGCAGATGCTTGAAAAAGCGAGCGTGGTGGAACGGCTGGAGCAGCTGAACAAACTGTTGGCCAAGGAGATCGAGGTGCAGCAGTTGCGCGCCAAGATCCAGACCGAGGTGCAGGACCAGGTGCAGCAGTCGCAGCGCGACTACTACCTGCGCGAACAAATGAAGGCCATCCAGAAGGAGCTTGGCGAGCAGGATGAGGGGCAGCGCGACGTGGAGGATCTGCGCCAGAAGATTGAAGCTGCGGGCATGCCTGAGGATGTAAAGAAAGAGGCGCTAAAAGAGCTGGCACGGTTGCAGCGCATGTCGCCCATGGCCGCGGATTACGGACTCACGCGCAACTATATCGAGTGGCTGGCCGTATTGCCCTGGAACACGAGCTCGGGATCGAAGATCGATATCGCCAAAGCAAAAGAGATTTTGGACGAGGATCACTACGAGCTGACGAAGGTGAAAGACCGGATTCTCGATTACCTGAGCGTGCTGGAGCTGAAGCCGGACATGAAGGGACCCATTCTTTGCTTTGTGGGGCCTCCCGGCGTGGGCAAAACCAGCCTGGGCCGGTCGATCGCGCGTGCGCTGGGCCGTAAGTTCCAACGCGTCTCGCTGGGCGGCATGCACGACGAGGCGGAGATTCGCGGCCATCGCCGGACGTATATCGGCGCTCTGCCGGGACAGATCATCCAGAGCATTCGCCGGGCGGAAACCAACGACCCGGTGATCATGCTGGACGAAGTAGATAAGCTAGGCCGCGATTTCAGGGGCGATCCGGCGTCGGCGTTGCTCGAGACGCTGGATCCGGAGCAGAACAACACTTTCCGCGACAACTACCTGGACGTGCCGTTCGATCTGTCAAAGGTGCTTTTCATCTGCACGGCGAACATGCTGGACACGGTACCGGCGCCGTTGATCGATCGCATGGAGATCATCCCCCTTCAGGGATACAGCGAAGAAGAGAAAGTGCACATCGCCAATCGCTATCTGATACCGCGCCAGATCAAGGAAAACGGCATTACGGCGGAGCAGATCGAATTTCCGGAAGAGGCGGTGCGGCACATCATCCGCCACTATACGCGCGAGGCAGGCGTGAGGAAGCTCGAACAAACCATCGGGACGGTATGCCGCAAACAGGCGCGGCGCGTGGTGGAGGGGAAAACGGAAAAACTCGTGGTGACACGCGAGATGCTGAAGGAATTTCTGGGCGGAATCCAGGTGCGCGTGGAAACCGAAGTTGCGGAGCGCGTGAAGCGGCCGGGCGTGGCCGTGGGCTTGGCATGGACGCCAGCCGGCGGCGACATCCTCTTCATCGAGGCCAACAAGATGAAGGGCAAGGGCGGCTTTACGATGACCGGCCAGATCGGCGAGGTGATGCAGGAGTCGATGCAGGCCGCGCTGACCTGGGTGCGCTCGAACGCCTTGCGGTTAGGGCTTGCCGAGGACTTTACCAAGGATCTTGACATCCACATCCACGTGCCTGCGGGCGCTATTCCCAAAGACGGCCCTTCGGCGGGCGTCACCATGACGACGGTGCTGGTGTCGTTGCTGACCGATACGCCGGTGCGGCCGCTGACGGCCATGACCGGCGAGATCACGCTCAGCGGCAACGTGCTGCCCGTGGGCGGCATCAAGGAGAAGTTTCTGGCGGCGCGCAGGGCTGGAGTGGACACGATCATTCTGCCTGCGGAAAATCGCCAGAGCGTGGAAGAAGACCTGACGCCGGAGATGATGAAGGGCGTGGATGTGCATTACGCGAGCGAGATTGAAGACGTGCTGGCAGTGGCTCTGCCCAAGCTGGCCATGCGGCCACAGCCGCAACCTGTTGCAGCCGAACTCCCGGTGGGCGCGGCGGCATGAGCGAAGAGGACCGGGTCAAAAGGTGCTGCGGTGTGCCGCGCTAGGGTTCCGGATGGTGAAGTTTAGTCATCTCCGCTTCCGCTGTCTTCGTATCAACGATCTCCAGCTTGTTGCCATTCTTATCGTCTGAGAACCGAAGATAGTATGTCTTGCCCCTTTCCGCGTAGAACTCCACACGGGGCACTGACTTCCTGTACCCAGACTGAATATCGATGTCCGAAAGGGCATTGAGAATGCCCGCCAGGAAGTTATGGCAATAGAGTGCGTCCTGTCTGCTGTAGTAATTCACATACCCAGAGGTTGATTCAAGATGCAGGCTACAGAACCGTACAACATCGTCTGTTGGAGTATTGCTTTGCAGCGCTCGGTCAACCGCCGAAATACGCTCGCGGTATGAATCGATGCAGCGCATCAACCGTGTCCGTTCTTCGTCGCCGGACAGTCCCCAGATTGCGATGCGGTCCAAACTCAATCCCGCGCAATCCGCGACGCGAGCAATTTCTGGAAAGGAAAAGTCGCCGGATAGAACATAGGTTTTCCCTTCCGGCACCGTTGCTTCGACGTAACTGGATTTAGGCTGTACGAAAAACTGCTTGCCGTTGACCAGAATGTCCGAAGGAAGATCGCGTTTCTTCAGTGTGTAGATATCGATTGTCGCGACATCGGTCGGCGGGCCCTTTACATTTGTTTGAAAAACGTCGAAGGAGCCGTCGGCAACCTTCTCGCCGTCGATAGAAATCTCTAAGCGGTACTCGCCTGGAGCAAATGTGTCTCCGCTTTGATTTCTGAACCCATGTATCTCCCCATAAGATTGAGTCCACCACGAATACTTCCAAGACTGGTCTTCGGGGACATATTGCTTCGATGTTTGGCGTCGAACAGCCTTCCCGTCCGGACCGTACCAGACGGCAACGCTCTTGTAGCTGAAAGCTTTGTTTCCTTTCGGGAGAGCAAGGGCCAATTCATAATAGATATACTGCGTAGTCCCTGATGCGAATCGATCCATATATTGCCGCTTATCGCCGGGAGATATATCGATTCCACCCGCAAAGAATCGCAGATTCTCTACATTGCCGATTTTCCGCTCGAGAGCAGGTGACGGGCGAGTGTAATGACGGGGATGTGCATCGGAAGTTGCTGCCACGTTCGTTGCATTCTGCCCGCGTCCCGCCGGCGTTAGCCCAAACGCGAAGCAAACCACCAACGCGCTCGCAGCTAAAACCCGCTTTATTCTCGCCATGCGGCTGACCTCCGACAGACTCTTAGGATTCGCCTCAACAGGGGATTGGAGGAAGAATAGCAGGGATTTGCGCAGCATGCGATTACGATGTGGGCTCGCTCCACCGCCAACCGAAGCCACTCAAGACTCTTGCATCCCGTCTTGGTCTGAGACATCTACAAAAAGACCTGATCGCTCTGAAAGCTCAACCACCTCTCCGGAGAGTCCGGCCGAAAACTGTCGCTGACCCGGATCGACATCTCCGGCGTGACGGCAGCAGTTCATTTCACATGCGAAGGGAAACTCGCGTGCGCTTCGGGGTCGGATTCCCGCATTGGTCTCGGTTTGGGAATGGCTCGCGCTCTGGTTCGCGTCACGGGAAATGGTGCGAATGCAGTGGAGATTGACCGAAGCGTGCCGATAGGCCGGGTAGAACCTGGTGCGTTTTGACGCCATCGAGGTTCTACAAGCGCCGTGCGTGAAAGATGCCTCTGCGGAGTGGCATCCTCCTGCAATCGCCGCGGCGTCTGCTCGAAGAAATACCAACTGCAGACCCACGCGGAGAGTAAAAACATGGCAGCCACACACACAATCGTTCCTCTGCATCTTTCAGGAAATACCACAGACAAGCAGAACCAACTGCTGCAGGACTGCCTTAACGACGCCGTGCGCAATGCGTATCTGACATCGATCGAGCGGCTCGACCGGCAAAGTGCGCAGGCCGTGCTCGAGGTGGAGAGCCAGGTCAAGTCCGAAGTTACCAAGGCGGTCTCGGAGATCGTCCACAATCACACGGTGAGCAGCAAGTTTGAGGATGAAGAGGTGGGTTCGGATCGCGGCTATCCGCCCACCTATCGTGTGCGGCCGGTGGAAGCGCAAGTGACTGAGCTCAGAAAGCTCTTTCCGGGGCTCGGCGCGTGTCATGAGAGGCTGGGCCGGCTTCCGCTCCCGGAAGAACCTGAAGCCTGGTTTGCCATTCCTCGCTGGCAGGCCGTGGCGCCCACCTACAACGAAGCGGTGGAGAAGATTCTTGAGGTCCTGGCCACACGTCGCCGGTTTTCAAACCGCATCGTCGGACGCCTGGGCAAGGAGTATCTGCGTCAGACCGAGCGCACCCGGCTTGCGGAAACGGTTCTTGAAGATCAGCAGCAGGGGAACGACATCTTGATGGTGCCTGCGCAGGCCGGCATACTGCATCGCGGCTGCTCGGCCCGGCGCACACGCGCCAGCCTGGCCGGCAACGAATTCTGCCTCGGCGTTTTTGCCATTTCCAGCATCCTGCTTACCCATCCCGAACGTCTATCGACGGGCGATGCTCTGATGCTCGACTGCGGGGGCGACGAGTACTCTCCGCGGGCCGACTACAACTTCGACCGTGTGCCTCTCTTCGACTTCGACATATCTGGAATCGAGTTCAGCATCTTTTACGAGGACCGCGCCCGCAACCTGTGGGGAACGCCTACAGGCTTTCTGTACAAGCTATCCTGATCCGCCGCTCCGCTGGCTCCGGATTTCCGCCTGCCGCGTCTAACGAACTAGCTGTATTCTTTTTCGAGTGATGCGTGTGCAAGTAATCCCATTTGGGATGTTGAAGGACTGGCTGGGCTCCTCTGCCACCACCGTGGAGTTGCCGGATGGCGCCTCGGTGGCCGCGCTGCTGGAGCGCCTGCGCACCACACTGCCTGCGGGCGCCGCGGCCGGTACCCTGGCCAGCATCGCGGTGAGCGTCAACGCCGAGTACGCCCAGGCAGCGCAAATCCTGCACGATGGCGACGAGGTGGGCCTGTTGCCCCCGGTCTCCGGAGGCAGTCCGGCGCGGACGGGCGCTGCGCGCTCAGCGGACCCTGTGGACAAGAATAGTGGCGAGGAGGATGTCGTCGTCGCACTCACGCGCGATCGCATCGATGCGGAAAAGATCGTTGCCGAAGCCAAGAGCGGCGAGGATGGCGCGGTGGTGGTCTTCGACGGCATTGTGCGCAACCACACGCGCGGACGCCGCACTCTTCATCTCGATTATGAAGCCTATGAAGAAATGGCCCTGCGGCAGATGCGGGAGCTGGGATTGAAGGCGCGCGAGCGTTTCGCCATCCGGCAGGTGACGATGGTGCACCGGCTGGGTCGTTTGGAGATTGGCGAAAGCAGTGTGTTGATCGTAGTGGCTGCGGCGCATCGCAGTCCGGCCTTCGAGGCCTGCCGTTGGCTCATCGATTCGCTCAAGCAGACTGTGCCCATCTGGAAGAAGGAGACCTTTGCCGATGGCGCGGTGTGGGCGCCGGGTGATCCGTTCCCGAAGGAGATCGCCATCGAGTCAATCGGGTCCGGGGAGGCGCCGCATGAAGCTTAGTGGCGTTCCCGGTATCTCAAAGCGCATCTGCCTCGTTGCGCTTCTGGCGTTTGTGCCCATTACGCTGGCCGCGCAAGATCCAGTCGCTACCTTTCGCGTGGACGTAAAGCTGGTAAACATTTTCGTCAACGTGACAGACAAGAACGGCGCGCTCGTGGGCGGTCTGACGCGGGACGATTTTGCGGTATACGAAGATGGACGCGCACAGGAGATCGCCGTATTCGAGCGGCAGTCGGAGTTGCCGTTGAACCTGACGCTGGCCATCGACACGTCGGGCAGCGTGCACAAGGATATGAGCGAGGAGGCAGGCGCGGCTCGGCGGTTTGTGCGCGCGATTTTGCGGCCACAGGACCAGATGAGCGTTCTCCAGTTCGCCACCAAGGTCGACGTCCTGGCGCCGTTTACAAACAATGTGTCTACCATTGATCGCAGTCTCGGCCATCTTCAGCCCGACTGGTCCTCCGCAGTCTACGACGCCATCTGCCAGGGCTCAGCGCAACTCGGCGGAAAACAGGGTCGAAAGGTGCTGGTGATCATCTCGGACGGAGAGGATACCGCGAAAAGCTCCACCTACGAGCAGGCTTTGGAAGCGGCTCTGCGCAATGAGGTGATGATCTATTCCCTGATCGACGTGCCGATCGAGGCCAGCGCCGGCCGCTCGATCGGCGGCGAACACGCGCTGATCACCATCTCAGAACAGACCGGTGGCAAATATTTCTACGTGAACGACGGCGGCCTGGACAAAGCCTTTGCCAAGGTAAGTGACGACCTGCGCACGCAATACCTGCTTGGCTATTATCCAAAGAACCAGGAGCCCGGAAGGGCTTTTCACCGTTTGACGGTGACCATCCCGCGCGCTGCCGCCGACCAGTTCGATGTCCGCAACAAGACCGGGTATTTCGCGAACCCCATGCCGCGAGGGAATTGACCGGCCCATGCGCGCATAGAATTTCATCGTGCAGATCAAGCAACTTTATCCCGGAGCAATTCTAGGGGCGGTCTTGTTCGTGGTCGCCTTGGGAATTGGAATCTTTGGCACGATTCTGGGCGGCTCGGCCAAAGTCCGCTTGTGGTCGTGGTGCCATGCTTTGATCGGCGTAAGCGTTTGCGTCTTCGGCGTGGCCGACCTGATTTTGCAATGGAAACTTCCGATGGTGGAGGTTTCCGGCGTCATTCAGAAAGTGGGCATTCAAAGCACCGGCCGCGGTTCTGAACTAACCAATCTCGTGCTTCTTCTTCCGTCGGGACAAACGCTCAAACTCAGCGCCTCCGGCCGAAACGGGTTTTTTCGTCCCGGTGAGCAGATAAATGCACGCTACCAGACCGAAACGGGCATGATTGAATCGGCTCGCTTCAACACCGCTTCGGGCCAGGAGGAGGGGCACTATCGCAGCTACCTGTGGATCGTGCCCTATTGCCTGCTTGGGTTAGGGCTATTGGTCATCCGGTCGGCCAGAAAAGAGCTGGTGCGGAGATGAACTCAAAGCGAGCAATCGGCCTGAAACGCGCGGTTCGTGAGCCACGCGAATAATTCCGTCCCGCGAACCAATTCATCCCGCCTTGCATCTAAAATGGCAACATGACTTCCCCACTCTCGTCGCGCCGCCGCTCCAAGACGCCGCCGCCAGGTGAAACCGGCCAGGAAGGTCTCTACCTGCGCTCCCTGAGCGATCGACAGGTCGTTGTGAACATAAAACTGCGCGACGGCGAGACGGTGCGCGGCTGGATCGAGTACTTCGATGACTCGATGCTGCGCCTGACCCGCGAGAATCAGCCTAACCTCTTTATCTACAAGCACCAGATCCGCAGCATCAGCGAAGTGGGCCGGCGGCGCGTGACGCGTTACGAGACCGCGGAGATGCCAGGCCCGGTCGAGAAGGTCCTGTGAGCAGCGTGCCGGAGGCGGCAATCGCAAAGGAATTCATTTTTGTTCCTAAGGCGGCAGAGATCGCGCGCGAAGCGGGTGCGCGACTGCGCGAGTACTTCATTGCGGGCGTGGAGACCGAGTACAAGGGCGACGTGGACCTGGTGACGGTGGCGGATCGCACGGTGGAAAAGCTGATTCGCAGCCGATTGGGCGAGGTATTTCCGGAGCACGGTGTCTACGGCGAAGAGGGCACGCGCGAACGCATGGACAGCGAGTATCGCTGGTACGTGGACCCGCTCGATGGCACCACCAACTTTGCCCACGGATTCCCGCAGTTTTGCGTTTCGATGGGGCTGGAGCACCGGCCAAAGGGCGCCAAGCCCGATGAAGATGGAACCCTGGTGGCCGGAGTGATCTACGACCCCATGCGCGGCGAGCTATTTTCAGCTGAGCGCGGACGGGGAGCGCAGGTGAATGGCAAGCCGGCAAAGGTTTCCGGCGTTAGCGATTTGGCCGAGGCACTCATCGCGACGGGGTTTCCCAGCCGCAAGCGGCATGCAAGCCCGAACATCCACTTCTATCACGAGTTCACATTGCGCTCGCACGGGGTGCGGCGGGCGGGTTCGGCCGCGTTAGATCTCGCTTACGTGGCGTGCGGCCGCCTGGAAGGCTTCTGGGAGTTCAATCTCAATCCATGGGACACTGCTGCGGGGATTCTGCTGGTGGAAGAGGCGGGCGGGCGCGTGACGGATTTTGCCGGCGGACACTTCCGGCTGGCGAGCGACGAGATTCTGGCCTCGAATGGTCTGATTCACACGGAGCTAGTTGGATTTTTCGACGACATGTTCGCCGGACGCGGCCTAAGGCCCATCCCCACGCCCGAAGAGTTCGCGCGACAAAGGGCGACGCGGAAAGCCGCGGTTTCATAGGCCATCTTCCGCTTCACAGTACGCATTTCATGTGGTAGTCTCAGGGCTCAAATCCTCAGTTGCGAGTAATTTGCGCGCGCCTCCTCCGGTCGCGTGAGTGCGGCTTCCATTACGCAGAACCAAGGCGACGACATGAGACAAATCCTGATTGTGCTTGTGCTGATTACATTTCCATCCGCGTTTGCCTGCGGACAAAGCGCCTGCGCCCAGCTCGGCGTCGATTGCAGCCACCCCAACATTCAACAAAGGCCGTCGGCTCCGCCTTGCGATCAGGCATGCCGCGATTTGGCGCGCCAAAGAAACGAACAGTATTGGGAGCAGCGCGAGGAGTACGAGAAGCAGAGGGCAGAAGCGAAGCAGCAGCGGAACGAGCAAAAAGCGGAGGAGAAGGCCGCAGAGCAAGAGAAAAGGCGGATCGCAGAGGCGAACCGGCTATCCGATCAGGCCTGGGCGGAGATGCAGAAGGGTAATTGCGAAAAAGCTGTGGAACTTTACGGCCAGGCGCTCAAGCTGACTAAGTTTCTGCAGTGGTCAAAAAATCAGACGGTCTGTCTGGCGACGCTGCACCGGTTCGACCAGGCATACGCCCAATGGGAGTCGATGATCAAAGACCCCAAAACACCTGACGCGGACATTCGGGCCATGCGGCTGGCGGAATGGGGCATAGAGTACGACCGAGGGTACATCTGCCCGGTTCCCCCGTTTTTTAACGGCACAGAGGGTTGCTATAGAAGGCCAGACCATAAGACGCTTGACTCCACGTACGTCCCGCTCCCGTATATCGAAGGCAAGACATGGACGGCGATGGACGTCATCAGTTCGGGCAACTTCACCGTCACGACCAAAGATGGGCACGTGTGGCACAACGGCGAGGTGAACATGACCACGCTGAACCTCCTCGACGCCCGTATCAAGACCGACAAAGGTACAGTGGTGCGGTTCCTTCTGCCGGACATGACCACGTTTGCGCTTGGGCCGGAATCGGACATGACGTTTGACAGCTTCGTCTACGACCCCAACGAAAGTCACTCCGATATGGCGGTGAACCTCGTGGCAGGCAGCTTCAGGTTCGTCTCTGGCAAACTGTCGCATCCCGACCCCGCGAGCAAAACCGTCGCCCTGCCCACAGGCTCGCTCCTCGAAAAATTCAACTGGACGATGGAAATCATCGCAGGAGGCAAGTTGGCCTGCATGGACGACGCGCACCCCTGCATTCTCACTCTGGGTACGCGAGGCACAGATGTCGAATTGCAGCACGACCCCAACGGCAAAGGAACCATGAATGAGGGCGAAGATCGGTGGTGGGCTTGTGCCTATGAAGGCGACATTCATGTGACGGCGAATCAGGACTATGCCGTGCCGATTGGGCAGTGTTTCGTGAAGGTTGCCCACGCCGATGGCTGGCCGGTGACATACGCAAACAACCACGCCAACATGTATCTGAACCCCAACTATGACGACAGCCCAGGAGCGGCGGCGACGGCGATTCAGCAGAAAGCGAATCTGAGCGTCACCGACTTCTGGGATGACAGCATAACGCCTCCCATTACGGGCCGTCAGTAGGCCGGATGTTTCCCGCGTCCGTTTATTTGGGTGCGGCAAATCGGCTTCCCGCATAGCAAAACTCAGCTTGACGGGAACGAGTCAGCCTTTGGGGTGGTGTGCTACTATCAGCGTCGAGAGTTTGTCTCCCGGAGTGAATCAAAGATGGCATACGTCATTGCAGAACCCTGTATCGGCACCAAGGACACCGCCTGCGTGGACGCCTGTCCCGTCGATTGCATCCACCCCAAGAAAGATGAAGCCGGTCATGGCGATGCCGATCAGCTCTTCATCGACCCGGTCGAGTGCATCGACTGCGGCGCGTGCGTACCGGTTTGCCCGGTATCGGCCATCTTCGCGCAGGACGACCTGCCGGAGAAGTGGGCCCACTTTGCCGAGAAGAACGCCAAGCACTTCGGCCGCTAACCGGCGGGCTTGGTCCCGATTCATCTGAAGTGTGACTCAACGCGCGTCCTGCTCTAAGCGGGACGCGCGTTTGTGTCTTCTGGGTGCGGTTTCTGACCAAAGAGACTCCGGCCTGGATTAGGGCGGTTTCGATTCACATGTTGACATTTGAAGAGCGTGCATGGCGGCATTTTCTTGAGGAAAATGCCACTCGGCATCGAGGTTCCTGTAAAGAGCAGAATCGAAACCGCTGTAGGGAGAACTACTTGATCAATTGCATGCCCAGATCGCGCGCGGCAACTTCATCAAGCGTTGCCACGGTGGTGCACCCTGCCGACCGCGCGGAGACCGCGATGACACAGTCGGCAAAATCCGTCCTCGTGGTGGCATAGAGACGGAGGGCTTGGCGCGCAATCTCTTCCTGCTCAATCACCACTTCCTGGCTGTTGAGCAGTTTCGCTATCATTCCAGCGATTTCACTGCGGCTCAGCTTGAAGACACGGCGCAAGGTCCAGATCAACTCTGCGAGAACCAGGAGCGCAATCCAACCGGGCTCCTGCGGTGACAGGCTGTGCATGGTTTGGACGGCCAAAGGCGTTTGGTCGGGGTCGCCCTTGACGAAATATCGAAGCAGAATATTGGTGTCGATCCCAATCACTTCGTTTCTTCCTTCGACGCATCGTCTTCGAGTCCTGCCAGCGTGCCTACGCTTCTCAGGAAGCTTTCGGCGACGGCGTCCGCAATACCTTCGTTCATCTCTTCAATCGTCACGATATGGTCGAGCTTGGTGACGCAGCCCTCAAGATCCCGGATCGGGCGATTCTTGGGAAATAAGATATATTCTCCGTCGGGGCTCTTGAAGAAATCGACGCGATCCCCCGCCTTCAAATGGAGTGCCTTTCTTACTGCACTCGGAATCGTGATTTGCCCCTTCGATGTGACAGTAGCGGTTGGCATCGTCACTCCTTACTAATTAGAATATAGCTTACTTATGTAATATAGCATTGCTTTATTTGTGAATACTTACTTTTCATAATAATCCTTACATCTGTGTAATTCGTGCAATATCAATAACAACGCCGGATTGGATGGCGAGCGAGGATAATAGCTCCATGGCCGTCCTCACCTCGGAAGCGGTGGTCCTGCGCACCTGGCCGGTGCATGAGGCCGACCTGATCGTGAGCTTTTTCACGCGTGACTACGGTCGGATGCGCGGCGTGGCCAAGGCAGCGCTCAAGAGCCGCAAGCGCTTTGGTGGGGCGCTGGAGCCGATGACGCTGGCGCGGGCCTGGTTTGCCGAGCGGCCGCGCCAGGAACTCGTCCGCCTCGACCAGCTGGAGATCGTGCGCTCGCCACTTTCGGCGGCGGTGGATCACACCCGCATGACGGTGCTGAGCTTTTATGCCGAGGTGCTGGACGAAGCGTTGCCCGAGCGCGATCCGCAGGACGCCGTCTTCCGGCTGCTGGTTTCTGTGCTGGAGCAGACCGCAGCCGTCCAGCCGGAAACCGGCGAATCCCAGGCAACGCAGCCATGGATGGCGCTCACTTATTTTTCTCTCTGGATGACGCGCCTGATGGGCCTCTTACCCGACACGAGCCGCTGCATGGTCTGCGGCGAGGCGCTGGCACTGCGGCCGGAAGAGGTTTCGTTCAGCAATTATGCGGACGGGCTGTTTTGCGGGCTGCACGCGAACGGCTCGGCGAGCGGGCTCTCGGCAGATTCGTGGCAGCTTGCCCAGCGGATGTTGCGCGCGCCGGCTTCAAGCTTTGCCGCCGAGCCCTGGCCGCGTAAGCGCGGGCAGGAATTGCGACGCTTCACGCTGCAAACGCTGGAACGTCATTTGGAGAGGAAGCTCAAAAGCGCAGAGGCACTGGCGCGGCTGGGCGGGTGAACTGCCGACAACGGCCCCTTGTCGGAGCGAAAATGGCTTAGAATTCCAATATGCCTAACGCGCAGAGAATGACGGCCATCATTGAGCGTGAAGACGACGGATTCGTCTCGCTATGCCCGGAACTCGACATTGCCAGCCAAGGCTCGACGATTGAGGAGGCGCGCGCCAATCTCATCGAGGCCCTTACACTTTTCTTCGAGACCGCTTCCCCTTCGGAAGTTGCGCGCCGGCTGCATGGCGAGGTATTTGTGACGCAGGTCGAGGTGCCCGTTGGGTAAGCTGCGAGTCCTTTCGGGCTCGGAAGTTTGCCGGATTCTCGAACAGCACGGATTTGTCGCAGTCCGCCAGCGTGGAAGCCATTGCATCATGCAGCTCAAGACGGAGGAGACCACCGTCACCGTCCCCGTGCCGCTCCACGACGAACTCCGGCGTGGAACCCTCCAGAGCATCATTCGGCAATCGGGGTTGGCCAAATCCCTTTTCGAATGCGAATAGGCCGCCGGCAATATGCGGAGCTATGGGTATTGCTCGGAATCGGACGCGTCGTCGTACAATTCTCATCGTGAGAGTTCGAGCTACATTGTTCGCAGCCCTGCTTTGCACCTCGACGGCTCCGTTGCTTGCCCAAAGAAACAGTTGCCCAACGGATCGCCCCCACACGCTCTACTCTCGTTTTGCTGCCGACCTTGAAAACGATGGCAAGCCTATTGTTGTTCGGTCGCCCGACCGCAAGAGCTCAGTCATTGCGGTTGATGTCGAGAAGAGCAAAGCGCCCGAAGGAGTTATTGCGCGCTATACAGTCCATCGAGGCGGCGACCGGTTTGTCGCAGAACTGGATGGCTGGGACGCCGAAATTCTGTGGTCGCCGGATTCGTCTGCATTTGCGGTGACGCAAACTGAGGGCGGCGGCGGAATCGGATATCGCGTCTACGTGTTCTATCTGGAGCAGAAAGGCGTTCAGAAGGTCGACGTTTCTCGCGCAGTCGAGGCCTCGACGGGGTTATCAAGCCATTGCGACGGCGGGAAGTTCCTGCCGAATACCGCGGTGATCACGTGGTTGGGTCCGCAGAGGCTGCTGGTGGCTGCAGAAACCTTTCCCGTGGGCGGCTGCAAATGCCCCGGCTCATTCGTAGCCTACGAGGTGAACTTGCCAGACGCAAAAATTGAGCAGTCTTATTCGCAGCAAGAGGCAAAAAAGAAGTTTTGGAGCCAACTAGGTTGCGAACTACGCGATGCGGATGACCGTTGCGCGCCGACCATTCCAGCAACGCAAGCGAGCCACTGAGCCCGGCATCTCCCAGCCCAACTGCTAAAATCGGTCTTTAGTTCAGACAAGAGAGAAAAGCCTGTGTCCGCTGCCCAAGCCGCACCGCGTGTGAAGCCTACTTCGCTTACCTTTCAGGATTTGCTGTTCCGCCTGCAGCGCTTCTGGGCAGAGCGCGGTTGCGTCATCCAGCAGCCCTATGACGTGGAAGTGGGCGCCGGCACCATGTGTCCGGAGACGTTTTTGCGCGTGCTGGGTCCCAAGCCCTACAGGGTGGGCTACGCGCAGCCCTCGCGGCGACCGGCCGACGGGCGCTACGGCGAGAATCCCAACCGGCTCTTCAAGCACACCCAATTCCAACTGATCCTGAAGCCGCCGCCGGTGAACGTGCAGGAGCTGTATCTCGAGTCGCTCGAGGCCATGGGCATCGACCTGAAGCACCACGATCTTAAATTTGAAGAAGACAACTGGGAGTGGCCCGCCGGCGGCGCGTGGGGCGTGGGCTGGCAGGTGATGCTGGACGGGCTGGAAATCACGCAGTTCACCTACTTCCAGCAGTGCGGCGGGATGGATCTCGATCCCATCTGCGCCGAGCTCACGTATGGCATGGAGCGCATCGCGGCTTTCTTGCAGGATGTCGACTCGATCTATGACATTGTGTGGGCGCGCGATCCCGAAACGGGCGCGGCGGTGACCTACGGCGACGTGCGCCTCGCCGAAGAGTTGCAGTTCTCGGTCTACAACTTTGAAATGGCCGATGTGCCACGGCTCTGGGAGCACTTCAATAGCTACGAAGCCGAAGCGCAGGCGTTGCTCGCAAAGGCGAATGCGCTGTTGCAAGACGAAAACGCGAGCGCCGTGGAGAAGAAGCGATTCCCGCTGCTGGCGACGTACGAACTGGCATTGAAATGCTCGAACCTGTTCAATCTGCTGGATGCGCGCGGCGCGATCAGCGTGACGGAGCGCGTAGGCGTGATTGGCAGGATTCGTAATCTAGTGGTGGGCGTGGCGAAGGCGTGGGCGCTGCAGCAAGAGGCGGGTTAGCAAGTTAACGATCCGGGCGACTCCGCTGCACGCTGTGAACTACGAACTGGGAACTACATAAATGTCTGACTTTTTATTGGAAATCGGTCTCGAAGAGGTTCCGGCGCGGATGATGGCCGGGGCCGAGGCCGAACTGGGCCGCCGCGTGGGCGATCTGCTCATACGCGAGCGGCTGCTTGCGCCTGAAGCTAAAGTGACGACTTACTCCACGGCGCGGCGCCTGGCCGCGCTGGCTGAGGGCGTGTTGGCGAAACAGGCCGATACCGAGGAACAGTTGACGGGCCCGTCATGGAAGATTGCGTTCAAGGACGGCGAGCCTACTCCCGCTGCACAGGCATTTGCGAAAAAGGCCGGCGTGGCCGTGGCCGAACTCCAAAAAGTAGAAACGCCGAAGGGCGAGTACGTGGGCGCAACCGTGAAGCGGCTGGGCCGCACGGCGGCGGAGATTCTCGCCGGCGAGTTGCCGAAAGAAGTGCTGGCAATTTACTGGGCGAAAAATATGTATTGGCGCGCAGGCAAGCCGGAGCGGTTTGTGCGCCCGGTGCGCTGGGTTGTGGCGCTGATGGATGCGACTGTCGTGCCGCTCGAAATCGCCGGCATCGCGGCGGGCAATGCGAGCCGCGGGCATCGTGTGCTGCACGGCGAGGCGCCGGTCTCGATTGCGTCGGCGGGAGCGTATAAAGAGACGCTGCGGAAGGCGTTTGCGGTTGTTGATGTTGCTGAACGGAGACAGATCATTCGCAAGGCGCTGGATGCGGCCACACGCACGGTCGCCGGCGCGCGCTGGCGCGAAGACGAAGCGCTGGTTGAGACCGTCACGCACCTTACCGAGTGGCCCTCTGTGATTCTGGGCGACTTTGAGCCCGAATACCTGGCGTTGCCCGAAGAAGTTCTTGTGACCGTGATGCGCGACCATCAGAAGTACTTTGCGGTGGAAGACGAGAAGGGCAAACTTGCGCCGCACTTTCTGGCAGTGCTGAATACGCAAACCGACGCGGAAGGCGCGGCAATCATCCGCCATGGCAATGCGCGTGTGCTGCGAGCGCGGTTCAAGGATGCGCGGTTCTTCTGGGATGTGGACCAGAAGACACCGCTCGCCGCGCGTATGGAAAGCCTGAAGACTGTGACCTTCCAGAAGGAGCTGGGCAGCTACTACTGGAAGACCGAGCAGAATCTTGCTGTGGCCAGTTCGCTTGCCGGCACGTTGAAAGCGGTGGACTTTCCGTTCAGCGAAGAAGCCCTATTCAAGGCCGTGGAGCTGGCCAAGACCGACCTCACGGCCGAGCTCGTGAAAGAGTTCACAGAGCTGCAGGGCGTGATTGGCGGGCTCTATGCGCGGGCGCAGGGGCTGGGCGAGCATGTGGCGCTGGCGATCTATGAGCAGTACACGCCGGCGTCGACGGAAGATGAGATTCCCGTGTCGGTGGAGGGCCGGCTTCTCGGCCTCGCCGACCGCATCCAGACCATCGTGGCGATGTTCGGCATCGGCATGGCGCCCACGGGATCGAAAGATCCGTTTGCGCTGCGCCGCGCCGCCAACGCCATTGTGAAGATTCTAGCCGAAGCCGGGTTGCCACTGACGCTGGGCGACGTGCTCGCGGCCTCAAGCGCGGAGGGCGGAAACAAAGCGCAGGTGGAAGAATTCCTCCGCGAGCGCGTCCAGTTCTATCTCAAGGACGTGCGCGGATTTGCTTACGACGTGGTGAACGCGGTGGTAGCTGCTGGTTTCGACGACGTGCGCGACGCCATTGCGCGCGCCGATGCGCTCAAAGCCGCGCGCGGCTCCGAAGATTTCCTCGCGGTTTCCGCGGCGTTCAAGCGCATCAAGAACATTTTGAAGCAAGCCGAGGAAAAGGGCTTTGCCCTTGGCTCGCCGACGAGCGTAAAGCTGGCGGCAGAGGCGCAGCAACTGGCCGATGCCGCGGCTGCGCTGGCGCCGAAAGTGGCTGCGCTTCGCGAACAGCGCAAGTACGGCGAGGCGCTGGCAGCGATCGCCACGCTGCGGCCCGCGGTGGACGCATTCTTCGACAAGGTGATGGTGCTCGGTCCCGACGCGAATCTGCGCGGCGCGCACCTGGGCCTGATTGACGAGGTGCTGCGCGGTTTCTCCGGCATCGCCGACTTCAGTGAAATCGTCGCGGGATAATTCCCGCATTCCCAGGCGTCATTCGCACCGTCCAGAGAGACGTTGGTACTCCTGTCAGGCCAATCCCTTTCGACTGGAGCGCGTCTACAATCAATAGAGATGCCTGACACGCTTTATTTGAGCCTGTGGTACCCGAATCTGCGCCTGGAGGCGCTCCCCGACAAGCTGACGGCGGTGCTGGGCGCTTTTGCTGCACACGGCGGCGAGGAGAAGGTGTACGCCGCCACGGTGTGGCCAGTGAACTGGAGCGAGGCGCCGGTGTTTCAGCGCGTTTACGGCAGGATGGGCGCCGGTCCCGGTGGGAGCCCGGGCTCAATTCCAGGAGCCGAGCCTCGGCTGGCCGTTGAAGAAGCTCTCGAAATGATCCACGACGACTATGCCTACGAGTTTCAGATGGGGTGGAATCTCTGGGAGTGGGAAGATGCGAGTTCCGCAGCCCCAGTTGCCGGTGCAGATCCGGCCCAGAGTGAGCGCATTTTAGGCCGTTGGGCGCGGGGGCCGCGATTGGTGCGCGTCACCGGCTACGGGCCGCTCTTCGATGAGGGCGCATATGAGCAAGACGGGCATATCCGCGTCGATTTTGGAAGCGATGCGCCGTTCCTCGAAGAGGAGGCCGATCTGGACCAGGTGGGCGCGCGGCACGTGGAAGAGAACGTGCGGCAACTGGTGGAACTGGCCGGCGGAGTGGAAAAGGCCTCGGGCGCAACGGCGCGCCTGCTGTGGAGCGAGTTGGGCGAGAGCCTGGCGCAGCGGCTGGCCGAGCGGCTGGGAATGAGGAACTGAGCCGTGGGCTTCACGATCGAGCGAATTCGCACATTGGTGCTGGTGGCGGCAGCGCTGCTGCTAGTGGCGCTGGGAGCATTTCTGGCGCGCGCGAAGTGGAGGAACCTGCTGAGCGGGCGCGATATTCCCATGCGGCTCCCCAAGGGCATCACCGAAGAGTCAAACGGCTACAGCTATTCGCACAATCTCGGCGCTCATTCCAAGTTCAAAATTCACGCCTCGAAGGCGGTGCAACTCAAGAACGATCACGTGGAGCTGCACGACGTCCAGATCGAGATCTACGGCGCCGACGGGACCGAGGCCGACAAGATTGCCGGCGACGAGTTCGAGTACGACCAGAAGAGCGGCATCGCCTCAGCAAAGGGGCCGGTAGAGATGATGTTGACGCGGCCGGCGAGCGCGCCTGACGGTGACAAGAAGGCGAAGCACCCTCGGTTTGCGGCAATTGCTTCCGGCCCGGCCGAGCAGGTCGAGGTGAAAACCAGTGGAGTCACCTTCGATAGGAACACCGGCATTGTGACGACGGCGCAACCCGTGAACTTCTCGATGAGGCAGGGATCGGGGAGCGCAGTGGGCGCATCGTACGACTCGCAGCGCGGATACCTGACGCTGGCGCAAACCGTGGAGCTGACGACGCATCGCGGCCAGGAAGAGGTGCGAATCCATGCGCAGCACGCGGAATTCGATCGCAATGCGCAACTGTGTCTGCTGCGAGCGGCCCAGCTGGAGTATCGCAACGGCGAAGCCAACGCGGCACAGGCCACGATCCTATTTCGCAACGATGGATCGGCCGCGCGCCTGGACGCGATGGGCGGCTTTGCGCTGACCACGGCGGCGGGCGGGCGCCTGGCGTCGCCGGTGGCCGCAATCGAATTCGACGAGCACAACCAACCGCATCACGGGCATTTGCAAGGTGGGGTAACAATGGACTCCGTGAACGAGGGCCGCACGGTGCACGGCGCCTCGCCCACGGCGGAGCTGGATTTCACCGCCAAGGGCCAGTTGCGCCACGCGCACCTGGAGCGCGGAGTGACGTTTGCGAGCGAGGAAACCAGTGCAGAGGCCGCCGGACAGACGATGCACGTGAGCCGCGCCTGGCGCTCGCCGGTTGCGGATGTGGATTTCCGCACCGTATTGGGCGGGGGCTCAAGCGCGGGCAAGACCCAGCTGGAACCGGAGACCATTCGCGGCACAGGCGGGGTCACGATTACGAGTGAAAGCCGGCGCGGCGATGCCGGCGCGGCGCCCTCACAGATGACCGCCGATGAGGTGACAGGCACATTTGGCGCAGGACCGGCGCTGCGCACGCTGGTGGGCACGGGGCACGCGACGATGGAGCAGACCACCGCGACAGGAGCGCGCCAGACGGCAAGCGGAGACCGACTGGTGGCTGAGTTTTCGGCTCCGAACGGAGTTGCCGGGACCAAAGCAAAAAACGGAACGGAAACAACCGGTGCTCCAGATGTGCAGACGGCGGAGTTGGATGGGCATGTGGTGCTCTACGAGTTGCCGGCGCAAAAACCCGGAACGCAACCGCAGCAGCCGCTGCGTGCCACGGCCGGCAAAGCGGTCTACGAGGGTGCGGGCGAGTGGTTGCACCTGACGATCAATCCGAGAATCGTGAATGGCGGCTTGGAATTGACTGCGGAGAAAGTGGATGTGTCGCGGCAGTCGGGCGATGCCTTTGCACACAACAACGTCAAGGCGACCTGGAGCGGGGGCGCACCGAACGGCGGCCAAAAACAGGGCGGCACGGCTCTGGGCGGCAATGGCCCGGCGCACGTGATTGCCAACGAAGCGCAAGTCAACCAGTCAACAGAAGAAGCCACATTCCGCGGACACGCGCGGCTGTGGCAGCAGGCAAATTCCGTCGCCGCGCCTGAGATCGTGCTCAACCAGCATCAACAAACGCTCACGGCGCGCACCACCGATGCGAGCGATCCTGTGCGCGCGGTGCTATTGAGCCCGGGTGCGCCGGGAGTGGGTATTGGTGCGGGAAATGCGCACGGCCAAAGCCCGGCAGGAAGCACAGCGGCAAAGCCAACGACGCCTTCTGTGATTCGTGTGCGCGGAGGCGATCTGTGGTACTCCGATGCGGAGCACCGCGCCGTGATGCGTGGCGGCGTGGCGAGCGCGGTAGAGGCGGAGACGGGAACCGCTACGTCGACATCCGATAACGTGGAGTTACGCCTGATTCCCGCTGGAAAGATCGACAGCAACACCGGCCAGGCACAGGTGGATCGCATGACGGCAACGGGACACGTGGTACTGGTGTCGCAAGCACGGCGCGGAACCGGAGAGCAGCTTGTGTATTCAAGCGCAACAGGAGACTACGTATTAACCGGCAGCGCTACAGCGCCGCCAAGAATGACGGACCCCGAGCAAGGCAGCGTGACCGGAGAAGCTTTGATTTTTCATAGCCGCGATGATAGCGTCAGTATCGAAGGCGGCGGGCACCAGACACGAACAGAAACAACTGCGCCGCAAGCGCATCGAAGATAGCGGCGGAAGCGAGCCTGAAAACTGAATGCAAACACTGATTGCCGAGGGAATCGGCAAGAGTTACAAGGGAAGACAGGTTGTTCGCGGCGTCAATCTTTCCATCTCCCGCGGTGAGGTGGTGGGACTGCTGGGGCCGAACGGCGCCGGCAAAACCACCAGTTTTTACATCATTGTTGGCCTGGTTGCTCCCGAGACCGGTCGCGTACTCGTAGACGATAACGACATCACGCGGCTGCCTATGTATTTGCGCGCGCGTAACTACGGCATCAGCTACCTTCCTCAGGAGCCGTCGGTTTTCCGCAAGCTGACCGTGGAAGAAAACATCCTGGCGGTGCTTGAAGCGCAGCCAATGGGTAACAAGGAGCGGCGGGCGCGCACGGAGAAGCTGATCAACCAGCTCAATCTCGGCCACATTCGCACCACGCGCGGCTACGCGCTCTCAGGCGGCGAACGGCGGCGCGTGGAGATTGCACGGGCCCTTTGCATTCAGCCTAACTTCATTTTGCTCGATGAGCCGTTCAGCGGCATCGATCCGATCGCGGTGCTGGAGCTACAGAAAATCATCTTCGATCTTAAGGCCGGCGGCATCGGCGTGCTCATCACCGACCATACCGTGCGCGAAACCTTGAGCGTGACCGACCGGGCCTACATTATTGCCGAAGGCAAGATCTTTCGCTCCGGAACGCCGCGTGAACTTAGCAATGACCTGGAAGTGCGGCGTATCTACCTGGGAGAGGGATTCTCGCTAGGGTAAGGCCTGTTTATCATGATCTAAATTAATTTGTGCGACCAATGGGTTGAAGCTAAAGGTAACCGCTGTGGCAACCCGACCACTGGCGCGCCAGCGCGGTACTGGACTATAAACTTCATACGGAGATTCCGGAAATGAGCCATGGCCCAATCTGGGACGGACGGCTCGAAATTGATCTGCTTTCTCCTTTAAGATTTTTCTTACATGTTCGACTCGTGGGTACACTCGCATTGGGCCGAACAAGGGATGGACTGCATCGATGGCGCTGCTCGAACCAAGACTGAATATAAAAGTTTCACAACGCCAGATCCTGACGCCAGGACTGATGCAGATGGTGAGCGTTCTCGCCCTGAATAAGCTCGAACTGAAGGAGATGATCGATGCTGAGATGGTGGAGAACCCCGTCCTGGAGGAAATTGACGAATCCGTTCCCATGCTGGATGAAGTGGCGGGTCGCGAGGAGCGGCTGGAACGCGGTGTGGAGGAAACGGCCGCGCCGCCCAAGGACATCTTCAACGAGATTGATTTTGGCTCCTACTTCCAGGACTATCTTGATCCCGGCTACCGCACGCAGCCGGAGTATGAAGACAGTGAAAAGCCCTCGTTTGAGAATTTTCTCTCCCAGCCTACAACTCTCTCCCATCACCTGGCGTGGCAGCTGGGATCTCTGAGTCTCGAAGCCGAGCTTGAAGAGGCCGCCGACTTTGTGGTCGGCAACCTGGATGGGGACGGATACCTGACCGCGAGCGAAGAGGAGATGGTCGCGGCCTTGCGCGCGGTTCCGAAAGGTGCGCCATCGGGGAACGGCCATCTGCCGGATGAAGCGGTGACGCTCGATCTCGTCCGCCAGGCCATCGACCTGGTGCAACATCTTGATCCGGCAGGCGTGGGCGCGCGCGACTTGCGCCAGTGCCTGGCTCTTCAGATTGCGGCCCAGCAGCAAGAGTTTGACCAACTTTACGGCGGACCTGTGGAGGCGACAGACACGGACGCGCACGGCAGCTTCCGCGACGCGGCCGAAGCCCAGGTCGAGGAGCGGCGGCGCTCTATGGAGATTGCGGCGCTGATTGTGGACCATCACTTGCCTCTCCTGCAAAAGCGCGACATCAAGGACCTGGCGCGCGCGGCGCAGGTGACGTCCGAAGAGGCACACGCGGCGATTGAATTTATCCGCACGCTCGATCCGCGCCCCGGGCGCATCTACAACCGCGATCAGGCGAGGCTGATCGAGCCCGATGTCTTCTTTGTGAAGCGGGGCGGCGAGTGGGTGGTCTCGATGAACGAGGAGGACCTGCCCAGTTTGCGCCTTAGCCAGCGCTACCGGCGCATGCTGGTCTCCCGGGAGACCGACAAGGAGGTAAAGGAGTACGTGAAGGAGCGCTTCCGCTCGGCGCTGCAACTGATGCGCAACATCGCGCAGAGGAAAAGCACCATCCTGCGCACGTGCGAAGTGATCGTGCGCCGGCAGCAGGAGTTTTTTGACAAGGGCGTGGAAGGGCTGCGGCCCATGATGATCAAGGAGGTGGCCGAGGAGATTGGGGTCCACCCCTCCACGGTGAGCCGCGCCGTGGCCAACAAGTACGCGCACACGCCACAGGGTGTGCTGGAGCTGCGCTTCTTCTTCTCAGAAGGCGCAAACGGTCCGGAGGGTGCCGACACGCCGCTGCTCGTCCTCAAGCGCAAGGTGAAAAAATTCATCGAAGACGAAGACCCCCGGCATCCGCTCACCGACGACCAGCTCGCCGCCCTCCTGCAGTCGCAGGGCATCCAGCTCACCCGCCGCACCGTGGCCAAGTACCGCGAGGACATGAACATTCCCTCGACGCATCAGCGGCGGAAGAGAGAGTAGCTCTCCATAGTCAACTTTCTGCTGTCGCCATCTACGGGCACGGGCGCGCATTAGTCTTCTAAGATGACTGTCCTGGCAGACGAGCCGTGCGGGCACGCTTGCGTAACGGCTAGCGGCAATTCCTGAAACATAGATTCTGGCTGAAGAACGGCAGGACGTGGTTCTGGAAGCGGTCTGCGACGGCGCTGGTGTGCGTGCCGTGGTAGATCTCGAAGTGGTTGGCGATGCCGTAACGATCGAGCGCGTCATGGAGCTTGCCTGCGTCGAGGCGAGTCATGTCCTGATCGCCGGCATCGATGGCGATGGCGCGATATTGGCGCAAATTCCCAATGTACTGGTCGATGAAGGCGAGAGGCGCATTGGCCGCAAACTTGGCGAGCACCTCGGGCTGCGGCGCGCCGTCTTTTGTGGGCGGATCGAGATAAAGCGGCGGGTTTTTCGGATCGGGGGACCATGCGGCGGCCGAGGCAAGCTGTGCGCGAAGAGGGAATGGCAGGGCTGCCACTTCGGCTGTCGTTTTGACCGCTGCCAACGCTTTATCGAAATCCGGATTCGCTGGTCCGGCGGCCCGCGGCGAGAGACAACACGGGCTCATGATGTAGACGCTGCCAAAGACGTCGGGATGTTTCATGGCGATGCGGGTAGCGCCGTAGCCGCCCATGGAGTGGCCGGCGAGTCCGCGGCTGGCGCGAACGGGAATGGTGCGGTAGTGCGCGTCAATATAGGCGACAAGGTCGCGCGCGACAAACCGCTCGAAGTCGCCGGTGGTAACGGAACTGGAATACATGGAGCCGCCATAGAGGGTTTTGGAGTCGGGCAGCACCACGATCATTTCCTGGGAGCCGAGGGCGAAGGCGCCTTCGGCGGTTTGCGGAACGCGAATTTCGTGCGTCCATTGCTCGGCGCCGATAGAGTAGCCGTGCAACGCATACACCACTGGATATCGACGAGTCTTGCTGGCGGCATAGCTGGGCGGCAGGAAGACGATCACGTCGCGATCCACGGCGTCACCCTCGAGGTTGCCTTCAAGGGATGTTCCGTGGACCTTGATCCGATCCACCTGAACGGGCTTGGCGCCGGGTACGACGGGTGGCATGTCAGTATTGACCTGCGCCGAAGACGGCGAGCAGGCAAGAGTAGCGAGCAAAATCGCCGTGGCAGGCGCGAAGAACATTTTCATCTTCATTTTCAGAAGTTCCTCTACAGAGTTACGCTGTTGTTCAGCGTAGTGATTTCGGGTAAGTCACCGCCGCATTCAATACTGACGGTGGCGCCTTTGAGATCAGCGCCCGCGGGCACGGCGAGCGTCACCTGCGCTGTCTTCGGCGTGAGGTCAAGCGGCGCCTTCAGAGCTGGCACTTCAGCCGAGGCCAGCGTCTTGCCCGCCATGTCGCGCAGGACCACCTTGGAAGCTGGCGCGTCAACGGAACCGAGACTGTGGACGGTGACGGTAATTTTCCCGCCCTCTAGCTTCACATCGTCCGCGCCGATCCCCAAATCGGGTCTCGACCAGTAAGGCACACCCTTCTCCTTCAGCTTGAGTTCCAACACGGTCGTTGTGTGCGGGGCAAATGTGAAGTCAAGGCTTGTGCTTCGTTCAAAACTCGCCGTCCTGATGCTCACATTCTTCGCTGGAGCGGTATCCGCGTTGCCGCGCGTGCCCTGCGTGATCTCCCACTTGCCCGGATCGATCTCCCATCCGGTCATTCGCGTCTTCACTGGAACGGTATCCAGGTTGTAAACGACGATCTTCAGATGATTCGGCGTAGCCACCGGAACGAGAATGCCGAGACTGGTTGGCTTGGCCGGCGCCACAAATCGCCAACTGACCGCGTTGCCCGGATAAATGTGATTGCGGATCAGCGCGATGCCGCCAAAGCGCGCACGCTGCAGTTCTGTATTGACGAACATGGGGCCTGCGGAGTCCGTCACGCGATCGATCCAGAGACTGCCTTCGGTATTGATCCATTCCCGGTTCGATTCCGCCTGCAACTGCGCACGGTAGAGCCGGACTAGATAGCTGGTTTGACCGCTGACTTGCCAGGCGAAGGTCTCGGCAGACCCTGTAATGGATTGCGCTCCGGTTGGCGCCACTCCGGTTGTGGAGTCAATCGTTCCTGCCGCCGCCACCAACTGCTTGCCCCACGTATCGCGCAAGTCCAGCATGTCCAGTCCGTCGGAGCTGATTTGCGCGAGCGAAGACGGGCCCACATCCATGAATGGCAGTAGATACTTCTTGTCTCCGGTCCAGCGATATGCGGCCCAGAACATGAAGTCAGGCGAGGCGTCGCCGCCAGGTATATCTTCATCGGTCTTGAAGTTGATGTCTGTTCGAGTGACCCACCTGCCGTCCGCTTCCTGCTTGCGGTGCGCCAACATGCCGTCAACGGTCTCGAGCACCATCTTGCGCGTCCCCGGCGCGCCGTTAAACAGCACCAGATCGAGCGCCGGATGAAAGTCCATGTAGGATCGGGCCTTGGTCCATCCCCATACGCCGCCTTCGGCCATCTTTGCGCCGCTGAAATAGGAAGAGCGGACATGCCGATGCCCGGCGGCGTTGATGCCCGTCAGCCACTCCAGCCTGCGGGCTGTCAGCATCGCGCGCTCCAAGTCTCGTGGATTGCCGAAATCCATCAGGAGCGACTGGCCGAGAACATTCAGTCCATCCTCGTAGCTGTGCAGTTCGTCAAACTGTCCTGTGGCCAGTCCGTTGGTCCACATCTTGTTTTCGTACATGGCCTCCAGTTCTCTGGAAAGCGCCGTCTTCATCTTCTCCGGCTCCGTGCCCATCAGGGCGAGGGAAGGAAGCAGATTGGTGAAGTCGCTGTCGTCGCCGAGGCCGCCTCCGAATTCGCCGTCCCAAGCCTGGCGCTTGTCGATATAGAAGTCGGCGATGCGCTGGAAGTAGTCAACGTCCTTCGTTTGGAGATAGGCCCACTCCGGTACACCGGCCGGCGCCGTCGGTTGCGTGTAATCCGGAACTGCCGTCTCCGGGTTCCATTCGTGCCAGTATTTGCGGCCGAGATCGTTCTGAGGATCGACGCGCAGCAGATCGGTAATGTCGGCAAAGAAGCGGTTGTACGCGTTCAACCGCTTGCTGTTGACGTGCTCTTCGGTCATGTTTGAAAAATTGTCGCGCACCTGGGTCAGGCGGTCGGCGACGTGCTCTTTAAGTGCGTCCTTATACGGCTTGAAAATCAGCCGCACCTCCGCGCCTTCAAGAGAGCCCGCATTGAACTCCGCGCTGGCAGACGCGATGGTGATCAGCAGGCTCTTGTCGTTGGGCAGAATGCGGTCGCGTGTGTCCAGCCACAAGGTGTGCGCCTCGCCCGGCTTCACTGAAAATGTGAAGTTGAGCATGTCGCGCATCAGCCAAAGAGGGTCGCGTACTTCGATGTTCATCGGCACATAATCGCCGTGCGTCGGCTTCACGTTCAATGCGGGCAGGTCGATGGCAATGCCGTCCAAGCCCGCATACATGTCGTCCCAGGTATAGGAGGGAATATGTGTCGTGGTTGCCGGCATTCCGCGCAAATCGGCGGGAATGAGGATGTGCACGATCGGCAGGCCGGGCGCGTTCTCTTTGCTGCCGGATGCTCTCGACCTTACGGCTGCAAGCCGGCCGCGGCCACCACCTCCGCCCGGCATGGCCACGATCAGCGAGCGCTCGTCCGCTGGATAGCGATCGTGAATAAAGGCGACAAGCGGCGTCAGGCTTGGATTGTCATCCGGAGACGTGGCTGTCGAAAGCCTGTACTTGAGTTGGACAGTCCCTTGAGGCGGATCGCCTGGATGGACATAGTAGGCGGAGAATTCGCCGATGGGCGTCTCCTGCTCCACATTGGTGAAGCGCAGCTTGCCGCCGGTCATCGGCGTAGAGAAATCGTGAAAGGTGGTCTCCAGTCCGCTGGGCCGCTCGAAGAGCTTCTTCCCCGGCAGCGTCGTCCCATCAAGCCCGCTGCGGCGAACCGCATCCACGGAGACATCCGGCGTAAGCAACGTCATGTTCCCGAACGCGCCGCCGCTGAACTCCAGGTGGTTCCAGGGCTCGTCCGGCATGATGAAGGTGACGGTCTTGCCGGAGATCGCATAGCAATCCCAATCCGGCAGTTGGAAGTAATCGAAGCGCCCAACCAGGCGCGAGCGATTGTAAACGCCCGGCCATGTGGTTTCGCGGATGCCGTCGTTGGCGCGCCACCACCAGCGCCCTATATCGTATGCGTCATTGATCTGCACCTTGCGAATCGTTGTGCTGGCAGCGGGAAGCGGAGCGGGAATATCGCCGGGCCGGTTCCAGCCGTAATGGAACCACCACTCCTTCTGCGTGCCGGCGTCTGCAAGGGTCCGTGTGACAGGCGGAATATTTTGCGGCGTTTCGCCTTTGAACAGCCCAGCCACGTTTTCATCAGAAAGCGCCCGGTCGTAGATGCGTACTTCGTCGATGTCGCCGCCGCGGTCGTAGCTGTAGGAGCTTTCCACGCCGGTCGGCCCAATGATGCGGGAGTGCGGCCCGAGCTGATCCAGCGCGGCATCGAACATGCCCGTAGCAGCTTTTTCGGCCACCATCTTGCCGTCGACGTAAAAGCGGATGCCCGTGGCCTCATCCCATGTCAGCGTCAGAAGCGTCCATTGATCTGCCTTGGGAAAGTTCGGCATGTCAAAGGAGATGCGCGTTCGGCCCAGGTTCACGTCTGTCACAAAGGCATCGAAACCATGGCCGTTGTAATCGATGCGCAGCCATGTCTGGTCCCAACTGGAGTGGTCCGCGTAGCCCACGCGGAAGATGGGAAACGCCGTCTCGTCCACGGGGTCGCGCGAACGCCAATAGAACGAGAGCGTGCCACGCTGCGCGTAGATATTGCCCGGTGCCCAGTAGGAAAGCAGTTGATTGTTACCGCATTGCAGATAGGAACCCTTCGCTCCTCCGGGAAGAATCTTAACGTCGGAGAGGTAGTTGGGCAGGGGGTTGCCGCCGGCCGCGTAATCGGCGTTGAAGCCGTGATCACCGGAGAGATAAAAGAGCAGGCCGGGCTCGGAGGCATGCGGGTTAGGAGGCAGAAGCGAGGTAGTAATGGGTGGTGCATACTCGGCGGTGACCTGGGGTTGCGCGGACGCGGCGAAAAGAATCGAGGCGAAGACACAAGTTAGCGAAACAAGGCACGAAGGTCGCATAGCAGACTCTCCCGACCGGATGATGGGACCTCAAGCGCATTCGTGACCGCGCAAACTGGTCAGACCACCCCAAAGCATTGTCCACGGCGAGACGCAGGGTTGGCAACTGGAAAGGCAGCTGTCAGCTATCAGCGTTCAGTGACCTTGTCCACGCTAAATTGGGTGCCCCACGTCTCGCTTTTGAAACGTGAAAAACCGATACACTCGCTTCGGCACGAAAAAGCTGGTAGCTGACGGCTGATAGCCGTTCTTACATCGCTTCGGGGCTTTCGATGCCAAGCAAGGCGAGTGACGCGATCAGTTCGCGCAGCGCGATTGCGGCTGTCGCGAGCAAGAACGTCTTGCGCGCGGGATCCTCTTCCGTAAGGATGTGGTGGCGATGGTAAAAGTTGGCGAACTCCTGCGCAAGTTGGAAAGCGTGCTTGGCGAGATTGGCAGGCTCCGATGTCGCGATGCATTGATCGAGCACCTGGGAAAACCGCCCGGCGCGCAACCACAGCGACCAGATATCTTCGTTTTCTTCTCCACTGAGATATTCCGAAAGGCCGCTGCACGCAGCGCCCGCAAACTCAGCCAACACCGCTTCGGGGTTCATCGCGCCCTTGCGGAAAATGTTGCGAATGCGCACCACGGCGTACTGAATGTACGGTCCTGTCTCGCCCTCAAAGCTGAGCGCATCTTTGAAGTCGAAGGCGATGACGGAGTTCCGCGTGACCTTGAGCATGAAGTAGCGCAGCGCGCCGATGGCGATCTGGCGAGCGATCTCGCGACGGACCGGCTCGGGACTCGATGCCTGCTTCTCATCGACGAGCGGCTGAACAGAAGCGATGAGCTTGTCGATCAGGTCGTCTGCCTTGACGCCAAAACCCTTGCGGCCGCTCACCTCAATGTAGGACTTTTTCTTGTCCTCGTCAGAGATCTCGTAACCCAATTCGACCGCGCAACGCGGCGTGAGCGCGACCATTTCGTAGCTGAAGTGCGTGTAGTGGTCGGCCTGATCAGCGTATCCCATCCCGCGCAGCGCCTGGATCACGTTGGCCTGCGGATCGGATTGGCGCGAGTCAATGACGTTATAAATCGCCGTCGCGCCGCCGAATTGCGGGTGATCTTCCCGCCCATGGACGGCCGAGATCCAGCACTCGTGATCGGGATAAGTGAAGAACGGATTGTAGCCAAAGTCGCGGCCCAGCAGCCCAAACTTCCAAAGGTGGTAGGCGATGTCCTTGCCGACATACGTGACTGTGCCGTTCGAGCGCACAATCACCTTCGCATCGTCGTCCGTCTCACCTTCCGCGGTCTCCGCGCCCGGACGTGTCATCACCCAGCAGCCATTGTTCTTGCCCTCGTTTTCGAAATAGAGCACGCCCGTTTGCTTGAGCTTCTCGAAGGCCGCTTCCCAGAACTTGAGGTGCAGAATCTCGCTCTCGCGCGGCAAGAAATCATATTCGATGTCGAGGCGCAGCATGGTTTCCAGATGCCGGCGCAGAACAGCAATGGAGATGAGATCGGCGATTTCCGCGGTTTCGTTGCCGCCATCCTCGATCTCATGCAGCGTGCTGTAGCGTAGCTTCTTGCGTGCCTCATTCTCTTCCGGCGAGCCGCTTGTATACCACTGTGAGGTATTTGCGTAGAGATCCCAGCAGTAATAGTCGACACGCCGGCCGCTGCGCTGCAACTCATCGAGCAGCGCGTGCACCTCGGCGGGCGTTTTCTTTTCAAGATGCAGGAATCCCACGACGACATCGGCCACCTGCACGCCGGTGTTGTCGATGTAGTTCTGCACGTCGACCTTGTATCCGGCAGCGCGCAACAGGCGCACAAAGGTGTCACCGAGAATCGCGTTGCGCAAATGGCCGATGTGCGCAGCCTTGTTGGGGTTGATGGAAGTGTGCTCAACAAGCACATGGCCCTTGGTTGACGAAGCGGGACTCCCAGCTCGCGCCACCAATTGCGCGGCCTCGCCGCGATCGAGAAACGCATTAATATAGCCCGCGCCGGCCACTTCGAATCGCGCGAATCCCTCGACCGAGCCGAGTGCGGCGACAATCTCCTGCGCAATGATCTTGGGCGCCTTGCGCAAAGTGCGCGCCAATTGCAGGGCGACTGGCGTGGCGATTTCGCCCAGACGCAATTCAGGCGGCGTCTCCATAGGGATATTCGCAATGTCCAAATCGTATTTTTCTTTCAGGACGGCGCGAAGTCGATCGGCGAGCCGTTTTTCCAGTTCCAGAACCACGTCAAAATGCCTCGAATTTCCGCTGATTTCAGTGTTAAGTTTAACAGGGCCATCATTTCGATCCGTTCTCGTAGCAAGACAGGTTTCCCTGAACGTCCTTGCGGAACCGTGAGAGGAGCGCCGGCATGTTTGAGCGGTATACGGAACAAGCTAAACGGGCGATCGAAAACGCACGGTCTGAAGCGGTGCTCCGCGGAGCCGAGCATATCGCGCCGTCGCACTTGCTCATGGGCCTTGGCCAGGACTCGACCTCCCGTGCCGCCCAGATCGCGGCGTTAAGAGGCCGTCTGGGCGATTTGTGGACCGGCACAGTGAGTCCGGATCGCGCCGCTATGGCCGACCAGGCCGGCGGCCAGCGCAATATTCCCCTGCACCCCGAGACGAAGATAGCGCTAATCAACGCGGAGCACGAAGCCAACCGCGAGTGGTGCCAACACATCGACACGGACCATTTGCTTCGCGGCTTGCTGCACTCCTCGAACGAAGCGTCCGACGCGCTGAAGTCGAAGGGCATCAACCTTGCCGATGTGCGCGCCGCGGCGAAAAACCATCGCATTCAATTCCCGTCCGCGCGGTCGTCGTTTTTCTGGTTGTTCAAGCAGATGTGGAAGCTCGCGTGGCCCATGGTGTGGAGGATCGCGCTATTGGCGGCATTGATTTGCGCAGCGGTCTACGCTATCGATCGCTTCAGGCCATAAGTCTGGTGCATTGATTCGCGCGGGCAGGGCAGCAATTCCAGCGGAGCGTGCATCCATGCGGGCCGCACTCCAGGTCACGCATTACCTTCGGACAATTTTTCGCCACGAGGTCCTCGCGCGGCCTTCCGGCAGAGCCGATGAGCCAATCACATTGCCATGCATGACAATGACACGCCACGCTGCGTGTATCGCAGCGAAACGGATGTGTTACGCAATGGCGGGTACCGGAAGGAGTCACTCATGCGCCGGATGGTTGGTTTGGCTTCAGTGGTTATTGCTGCGGTCCTCTGCGGCTGCAGCGGAGCGAGTCGCAACGATCCTGGTTTGACCAATCCCGGTGAGCCGCCGCCGACCAATACTGTCACAGGCACGGTCACTTTCAAGGGTGCGCCACTGGCAGGCGCGACCGTAACCCTCTGGCTTACCAATAGCAACGTAGTGGTGTCGACAGCGACTACCGATGCGAACGGGATGTACAGCTTCTCAGGGCTCTCGACCTCCGGCAATGCTGCGGCCGACTACCAGATCTGGGTGAACAAAAAGGGATACGGTTTTTATCCGTCGCTGGGCAGCGTGAATGCCAACGCAAAGGTGGAACGCTTCGATCATACGGGCCAGTTTATCGAGTCGCAAACGCTCGGCACTGCGATGTACTTTACGCTGATCGATTTCGTCTCTCTCCCCAATGACTCTCTTTCCGGCGCCAACTTTGCCGCCTATGACGGCACCAATCCTCCGGTGAGCCTGGCCGCAACAGGACAACAAACCAGCTACGCGAGCGGCGATGACGGTGCGTTGCACAAAGGCCTGGCTTGGCCGCAGGCCCGCTTCACCGACAATCAGAACGGTACAGTAACCGACAATCTGACGGGGCTGATTTGGTTAAAGAACGCGAGTTGCTTCGCGCCGGACAACTGGCCGACTGCTTTGGCCGATGCGAATCAGTTGGCAAGCGGCGCGTGCGGTTTGAGCGACGGCTCGGCCGCGGGCCAGTGGCGGCTGCCCAACGTGAATGAACTGGAAAGCGTAGTCGACGTTTCCGCGAGCAATCCTGCGGTGACGCCGGGGAGTCCCTTCGCCAACGTCGCCGGCATTGTTTACTGGACCTCGACCGGCTACTTTGGTGGCGACAAGGGCTCGCCGACCGCGTGGGCCATCAGCATGAGCGACGGGCGCTACATCAACGACGGGGTGCAGAACGTCAAGTCGGTTTCGAAAGATGGCATCTGGGCGGTACGCGGCATAGGCAGCGGAGCAGGCAGGCTGCAGGCCACAGGACTCTTCCAGCCACCCCTCACTGCCGGCGACGACGGATCGCTGCAAATGGGCATAGGGCTGATTTCTCCGCGCTTCATTGACAATGGAAATGGCACGATCACCGACACGATGACGGGATTGGTGTGGCTGAAGAAAGCTGACTGCATCCAGGGCAACTGGACGACGGCGGTGGCTGCGGCCGCGCAACTTGCCAGCGGCCAATGCGGATTGACCGATGGCTCGGCGGCCGGAAATTGGCGCATGCCGAATCGCAATGAGATGCAGTCCCTGGCGGACAGAGACCAGAACAACGAAGCAGACGCCTTCGACTTCACTTACTTGAATCTCGATGGGACGGTCTACCAGGCGGCGATCTTTACCAACTTCATCGGTTACCAGTACTACTGGACCTCGACGACCGACGCATCTGACACTACGCAGGCGTGGACGGTATTCAGTTGCGATTATGGCGTGTATGACACACCGAAGTCGGACACCGGCTACACGCTCGCGGTGAGGACCCCGGTGAATTGATCGGGGCTCATGAATAGCGGCGCGAAGCGATGCCATAAGATGGAAGAGGGATTGTCTCCAGACTTTCGCCCGCTGACGCGGGTTCGAGACTGAAGCAACCGATCGATTTATGGCCAGCGAAACTTCCAGCACCCATCGTTTTTATTTGACCACGCCGATTTACTACGTAAATGCGCGTCCGCACCTGGGGCACGCGTACTCGACGATCGTGTGCGACGCCATTGCGCGGCGCAAGCGGGCGCTCGGCATTGAGACGTGGTTCCTTACGGGCACCGATGAGCACGGGCAGAAGATTGAGCGCTCGGCCAAGCTGGCGGGATGCTCGCCGCAGGAATATGCAACCAAGATCTCCAGCGAGTTTCGCGGCTTGTGGGACCGGCTGGGGCTCACTTACGACGATTTCATCCGCACCACGGAACCGCGCCACGTCCGCGGTGTGCAGAAACTGTTCGCCACGCTGCGCGATCGCGGTTACATCTACAAGGGCTCCTACACGGGCCAGTATTGCGTCTCCGATGAGGCATACGTGGACGGCCCTCCGGGAACGATCTGCCCAGACTGCGGCCGGCCCACCGAAACCGTGAGCGAGGAGAATTATTTCTTCAAGCTCTCGGCCTTCGAGCGCAAGCTGCTGGAGTTCTATGAAGCGAACCCGGAGTTCATGGGGCCGGAATCGACACGGCGCGAGGTGGTCAGCTTTGTGCGCAGCGGACTGAAGGATCTTTCCGTGAGCCGCACAACGTTTGACTGGGGCATTCCCGTGCCCGGCGACGAAAAGCACGTGGTGTACGTATGGCTGGACGCGCTCGCCAACTACATCACCGCTCTCGGCTACGGCTCGGACGACCCGATGGACCAGGAAAAATTCAAGAAGTTCTGGCCGGCCGACATTCATCTGATAGGCAAAGAGATCAGCCGCTTCCACTGCGTCTACTGGCCGGCGTTTCTGATGGCGGCGGGAATTCCCGTGCCGCGCTCGGTACGCGCCAACGGCTGGCTGCTCTTCGATCAGGGCAAGATGTCGAAGTCGCGCGGCAACATTGTGCGTGCCGAAACCGTTCACGAGATTTTGGGCGCGGATGCGTTGCGCTATTTCCTGTTACGCGAGATTCCCTTCGGGCAGGATGGAAATTTTTCTTTCGATGCACTCGTGCAACGCTACAACGGCGATCTCGCCAACGGCTACGGCAATCTTGTAAGCCGCGTGGTGAACATGGTGCACAAGTACTTCGAAGGCGTGTCGCCGGAAGCGGGCGCGGAGACGCAGGCCGAAGCCTCATTGCGCGAACAAGCCGAAAATGCGATTGCCGCATTCGGGCCGGCCTTCGACGAGCTGAACTTTTCAGAGGCACTGAAAGCGTTGTGGGCCCTTGTAGCGGAGACCGATGGCTACCTGACCGCGAATGCGCCCTGGAAGAAACCGCCGGAGCGAAGCGATGCGGATCATGCAAAACTGCAAGCGCGCGTGCTGGCCACGGCGGCAGAGGCCATCCGCGTGATTACGGCGCTTGCGTATCCTATTGTGCCGGACGCCGCCGCAAAGGTTTGGTGCCAGTTGGGCCAGGGCGAGTTAGCCGACGCGGCCAAGAACGGATTCTTACTACATCTCGCGTGGGGCGGATTGAAGGCGGGCACGAAGTTTGGCGAGCCCGCGCCGCTGTTTCCCCGCGCGGAGAAGGACACAGTGGAACGTATGCAGAACCTTGAAGATGAGAACAATCGCTCGGCCGTGGAGGCAGCGAGCGCGAATGGCGTGAACGCCGCGAAGAGCGCACCGGTGCCCGCTCCGCCCGCAGCAGCTTCGGCTGCCGCGCCCAAATCACCCGTGTCCGCGGCCAAGCCCGCAGTTCCGGTTGCCGCAAAGGCTGAAGCTGAACCCGCGACTCCGGCTGCTGCGGCGAAACCATCGTTACAGCCGGTCCAAGACTCCGCAGCACCGCAGGCGGCGCAGGTGGCACAGGAGCCGCAGCACATTACGATCGATGATTTTGTCAAAGTGGATTTGCGCGTGGCGCAGATTCTAGTGGCCGAACGCGTCCCCAAGGCCGACAAACTGCTGCGTCTCGAGGTCGACCTTGGCTACGAAAAGCGGCAGATCCTGGCCGGCATCGCGCAGTATTACGAGCCGGAAAAGCTCATCGGCCGCAAAATCGTGATCGTGGCCAATCTGGCGCCGCGCAAGATGCGAGGACTCGAGTCGAATGGCATGCTGCTCGCGGCCTCGCTCGAAGGCGGAGCGCCAGTGCTGGCTGGATTCCTGGAGGAGGCTCCGCTGGGAGCGCGGCTTAAATAAGCGCTACCACCTTCTTGGACCAAAATTGTCGAAGCCCCCATTTGCGTTTCACCTACCCACGGTGTTTCAATTGGGTTAGTGAAACAGGGGTGCTCCGCGGGATTGCGGGGCTGAGAAATACCCTCGAACCCGATCCGGGTAATACCGGCGTGGGAAGCTTTCGAAGCCGAGCAGCAATTCTTCCTTCCATCGCAGCTCACGCTCCTTTGTTTCAGGAATTACGAAGCAAAGGAAGCCCATGCCATTCGCTACCGTTCTCGCCTGCGACCCCAAGTCACTGTCGCGATCCATTCTCACTTCGCTTGCCGGTTCCTTTCTGTTGTCCGTCTGCCTTGCCGCGCCGCTGACCGCGCAAACCGCGCAACAGAATCCCGCTCCGGCCCCGCAAAAACCTGCTCCCGTCACAACCACCGTCATCGTGCACGGCGAAATTGAAGACAACTATCTTCCCGAATCCGTCACCGTCGGAACGCTCGATGGAGCACCACTTAAGGAGTCGCCGCTCTCCGCGACCGTTGTCACCCGCGACCTGCTCAACGACCAGATTTCGCACCTGCTTTCTGACGTGGTTAGAAACGATGCATCCGTCGGCGACGATTATGTTCCCGTGGGCTATTACGGCGACTACCAGATTCGCGGCTTTCCCATCGATCTCGCGACCGGCCTTGAAATCAACGGCATGACTATCGCCGGCGAACAGGATGTGCCACTCGAAAACAAGGAGCAGGTCGAGTTCCTCAAGGGCATTGCCGCGGTTGAAAGCGGTGTCGCCTCGGCCGGCGGCCTTATCGATTACGTCACCAAGCGGCCGGCCAACATCAAGTCCATCGACATCGCCACCGATCATCGCGGCTCGGCCTTCGGCGCCGCCGATCTCGGTCACTTCTTCGGCAGCCGCAAGCAGGTGGGTGCGCGCCTCAATCTTGCCGCCGAGCGCATCGTCCCCTACATGAACGACACCGACGGCTGGCGCGCCATGGGCGCTGCTGCCGCCGACTGGAAGATCGACCCCGCCACCACGCTCAAAGGCGACTTCGAGTACCAGCACAAGACCGAGCGCGACGGCAGCGGCTATCAGTTGCTGGGCGGCACAACATTGCCCGATATCAATCGCATTTATCGCTCCACCATGCTCGGCGATCAGTCCTGGGCTCCTCCCGACACCTACGACACCCTGAACACCGGCACGCGCATCGAGCACAGTTTCTCGCCGAAGTGGACCGCCTTCGCCGCCGCCAGCTTCAGTCACTCGCTCATCCAGGACAACGTGATTTATGCCTACGGTTGCTACTACGAGGCCGAGTGCAACACTGGCTCAGCGCCTGACCCGTTCTTCTTTGCGCCCGACGGCACGTACGACATTTACGACTATCGCGATCCCGGCGAGCTGCGCATTGATGCCGAAGCCGAAGCCATGCTGACTGGTCACATTCACACCGGCGCGGTCACCCAGGATATCACTGCGGGCGGCGTAGTCTTTCTGCGCAGCGTGCAGCAGCCCGGCTACTATCAGCTCAACCAGACTTCGACGGACGCAATTGCTGACGGCGCGGTTTACGACTATATCGGCTCCGAAAATATCTACCAATCCATGTCTGCCTTTCCCAGTCCGGGCAGTGCGAACTCACTCGAACCAACCTTCCAAAACGCCGGCCCCCGCCGCCTGTGGGAAGACAGCCATCAATCTTCCGCCGTGATTCAGGATCGCGTGCATCTTCCCGGCCGCATTCAACTCACTGCCGGCGGCCGCTACGATTCGCTGCGCGATCACAACTACTCCGCGTACGCAAGCTGCGCGGACTTCACTGTGCCCGACGCATGCGATCCCACATTCACCGACAGGGGCGTCTGGCTTCCGCAATTCGCCGCCACTTACAGTCCTGTCGAGAGCCTCACCCTCTACTCGAATTACGGTGTCATGTTGTCACTCGGTCCGCAGAGCCCGTTCTGGACCGACAACGGCAGCCAGTTTCTCGCGCCCTTCTTCACGCGCCAAGCCGAAGTGGGAGCAAAGTACCAACCCGGTCAGCGTATTTTGCTCACCACCGCGTTCTTCCACATGCACGCGCCCTTCTTCTATCCGGAAGACGATGGAGCGGGCGGCTTCCTGTTCGTCTCTCAGGGCCGCGAAGCCCATAATGGCGTTGAGTTCAGTGCAGAAGGCAACGCCGCCAGCTGGCTGCGCCTCAACGGCTCCGTCGCCTATATGAACGCGACCTCGAACAACACCGGTACTCTTGCCTTCAATAACAAGCAGGTAATCAATGTGCCGCACGCGCAGGCAGATCTCTTTGCCGATGTCACCATCCCGCGCGTACGCGGCCTGCACCTCATGCCCGGCCTCAACTTCTCGTCGCGCAAGCAAGCCCTGCGCGACGACACCGTAAGCGTACCCAGCTACAATCTCTTCAACCTGGGAGCGCGTTACACTCCGGGCGGCGAACAGGGCCGCATCACCTTCCGCATCTACGCCGATAATCTCGCCAACAAGCGTTACTGGTCAGACACCGGCGCAAGTTACGGCGATACGTTTATCTGGGAAGGCGCCCCCGCGACACTGCGCCTCTCCGCGCATTACAGGTTTTAGAAGCCCGCGTAGCGGGCGAAAGATGGTAGCCCCAAGGCGCAAACCTGGGGGCGATGATTGTCAATCAATTTCCAGCCCGCTTAAGCGGGCGTAAGATCGTCGGAAAGCAGTTTGCAAACATGACTCCAACCGCAATAGCCCACGGCATGGACGGTACGCTCGTTCCGCCCGATTGGCTCCCGCTCACGCTCGATGAAGTGTGCGCGCTTCTCGCCCAGTTCCCAGCTCTCGGCGAGCCCACGCGCATTCTCACCGTGAGCCCGCGACCGTTCTCTGCCGCAGGTGTTGTCTCCACAAGCAAGTCGAACGTCTTCATCAAGCGCCATCATCATTCCGTGCGCGATCGCGAAGGCCTGCTCGAGGAGCATCGCTTTCTCGCGCACTTATTCGCCCACGGAGCGCCCGTCCCGCGCGTTCATGTATCAATCGCCGGAGAAAGCGCCATCGCGCTCGGCGACTCCTTCTACGAAGTGCACGAACCCGCCGCCGGAATCGATCTCTACGAAGACGCAATCTCCTGGACGCCCTTTCGCGTCGTGGCCCACGCGTATTCTGCTGGACAGGCCCTCGCGCGCCTCCATTTGGCCGCGCACGATTTCGCTTCTCCGCCCCGCAGGCCCCGTCAACTTGTCGCCAGCTTCACCATCTTTGCCGCGCTCGATCCCATCGCCGCCATGGCGCGCTACCTTGCCGCGCGTCATGCCCTCGCCGTCCACAAGGGCATTCGTGTTTGCGCAGCGCAGGCTATCGACATCCTCACGCCCTTCCATGCCGAGCTGGCCCCGCTCCTTCCTGCGCTCGCGCCACTTTGGACCCACAACGACCTGCACGCCTCCAATCTTTTCTGGAGTAATGAAACCGCCGACGCTCGCGCCACAGCCATCATCGACTTCGGCCTCGCCGACCGCACCAACGCCGTCCACGATCTGGCCCACGCCATCGAGCGCAACATCGTAGAGTGGCTGACACTTGTCGACGATCCCGTGTATCCGGACAATGTGTCCATCCATTTTGACCACCTCGACGCCCTTCTCGACGGCTACGAATCCATCCGCCCACTCTCGGCGGAAGAGGCCGCCGCGCTCGCACCGATGACCGCCCTCTGCCACGCCGAATTCGCACTCTCTGAAGCGGATTACTTCCTCGGCGTCCTGCACTCCGAAGAAAAAGCTGTAGCAGCCTACGATGGCTGGCTCGTCGGTCACGCACAATGGTTCCTGAGCGACGCCGGTCGCAATCTGCTCGACGTCCTCCGTCGTCGCGCCGAAGCCCGCAGCCCCCGCGGAGCGTTTCTCCAATGACCTGGTCGCTCATCTCCGCCTGGCTCATCGCGCGCGGTCTCGAGTACGCAGCTGCCGTGACTACGATCATCGGCATCTGGCTCACGACCAAGCGTCTGCTCATCTGCTGGCCCATTACTCTGATAGCCGACTTTTTGTACCTCGTGGTCTTCTACCAAGCGGGGTTTTTCTCGGATACGCTGCTGCAAGTCTTCTTCGTTGTGTTCACGATTTACGGCTGGTGGCACTGGTGGCGCGGCGTTCGCGTCGAAGGCGAAGTGCGCGTAGTGCCGCTCGGTATAAAGGCCTGTGTTGTGGCCCTTGTTGCGGGCGCTATCGGCAGCTTGCTTCTGGGCCCCGTTATGATCTGGCTCGGCGGCATACTGCACAAGACCGTGGCATTACCGCACCTTGATGCCACGCTCGCCAGCTATTCACTCGTCGCCAGTTGGTGGGGCGCCCGCAAGCATATCGCCAACTGGTGGCTATGGATCGTCGTGGATCTCGTCTACATCGGCGAATACATCTACAAGGATCTGTGGCCCACGGCACTGCTCTACGCGGGTCTGGTCGGTCTGGCCATTCTCGGTCTGCGCGACTGGCGCCGCGTAAAGCTCCCCGATGCCTAGTCTCTGCCTTGCTGCACGACGTTCTTCAACGGCTCGCCCCTCATGTACCTCCGCAACTCATCCGCGACCGTGCGCAGTGCACGCGGCGCAGCTTGCGGCGTCGAAGCGGCAACATGCGGCGTAATCAGCAGATTCGGACAGCTCCACAGCGGATGCCCCTCCGGCAGCGGCTCGGGATCGGTCACGTCAATCGCGGCGCGAATCCGCCCCTCCTTCAGCGCCCCCACCAGCGCATCGGTATCCACAATCGGCCCGCGCGCGGCGTTCACCAGTAACGTCCCCTCTCGCATCAGCGCCAGCTGCGGCGCTCCGATCAGTCCCCTGGACTCGGCGGTGATGGGAAGAATCAGCACCACCACCTCGGCTTCCGGCAGCAACTGGTCCAGTTGATTCACCGCATGCACCTCAGGCGCAGTGCGTGGGCTGCGCGCCACCCGCAGCATCTTCACCTCGAATGGCGCCAGCATGCGCTCGATCTCCTTGCCTATCGCTCCGTATCCCACCAGCAGCACGGTCCTTCCCGTCAGCTCCTCCAGCATCACTTCGGGATGGTAAGGCCGCGTGTCACCGGTGATCGTCGCGTAGTGCTCGCCGGCCTCGAAGCGGCGCTTCCAGATTTCTGACTTCTGGATATCGAGGTACAGCGGAAAATACTTCAGCATCGCGAGAATCGCCCCGAGCGTCCACTCCGCCGTCGAAACATTGTGTGCCCCGCGCGCGTTGCAAATCGTCACGTGCGGGCCCACCGTTCCCGGAATCCAGTCCGTACCCGCCAGCATCGACAGCACCAGCTTCACGCCGTGCAGATGTGGCCAGGCCTGCATCGCCCGCTTCGGATAAAAATCGGGAATCCACACGTCAATCTCGACGTCGCGGTCCATTTCTTCTGACACGGGAATCAGCTCGATTCCCTCGGGGAAATCGCGCAGCAAATCTGCTGTGATATAGGCTGGGAATCCGACGCGCAGCATGGGAAGTTTGAGCCCAACCGGCCAAGGGCTCTATCTTCGTATGCTACTGCATGCAAGCTGCTTCGCCGCCAACTTGCTACTTCTTTCACACCTTCAGCAAATCCGTATACACGGCCATCCCCACCACGGCATCCGCGCCCAGCGCATCCAGTGCATCCACTTCCTGCTGGCTGCGGATGCCACCGGCAACGATCAGTTGTTTCTTCGTCAGCTTGCGCAACCGCGCGGCCACCTCGATGGGAAATCCCTGCATGGTTCCTTCCGTATCCACGTGCGTATAGAGAAACGCCGCCGCATGCGGCTCGAGCTGCGGCATCGCATCGTCCGCCGTCAGTTCAACCTGAGCCTTCCAGCCCTTCACTGCGATGCGTCCGTTTTTTGTGTCGATCCCTGCCACCACGCGTCCCGCGCCAACGCCTGCCGCAAGACTCGCGGCAAACTCCGTGTTCACCGTGCCCTCGGCAGAGAAAAGCGCCGACCCGACAATCACGCGTTGTGCGCCCGCATCCAACACCTGCCGTGCCCGCTCGATCGTATGGATGCCACCGCCCGCCTGCACCGGCAGCCGCTTCGCAATCTGCTCCACCAGCGCGGAGTTCTCCCCCTGCCGCATCGCTGCGTCCAGGTCGATCAGCTGCACCAGCGGAAACTTCGAAAACTTCTCGATCCAGTATTCAAAATCGTCGAACGCCAGGCGTAGCTTTTCGCCCTGCACCAGCTGCACAATGCGCCCGCCCAGCAAATCAATCGAAGGAATCAGCATGGCAGCCTCACCGGAACACCCGCTGCAGCGAGCTCCTCTTTAAGCGACCGCGAAGTGGACACTCCAAAATGAAAGATGCTCGCCGCCAACGCTGCGTGTGCCTGTCCGCGCGAGAAAACATCGGCAAAATGCGCCACCGTTCCCGCGCCGCCCGAAGCAATCACGGGAATCCCCACAGCCGCGCTTACTGCCGCAGTCAATTCGCAATCGAATCCCGCGCGCGTCCCGTCCGCGTCCATCGAGGTCAGCAGAATCTCGCCCGCGCCGCGCTCTTCGGCCTCGCGCGCCCACTCGACGACGGTTCGACCAACGGGGCGCCGTCCCCCTTGTGCGTACACCTGCGCATGGCGAACCGGGTCGGCAGCCTCGGGATCGCGCCGCGCGTCGATAGCGACAACGACAGCCTGCGCGCCGAAGCTCGAGCCGATCGCACCGATCAAATCAGGGTCAGCCAGCGCCGCCGAGTTGATGCTTACCTTGTCCGCGCCCGCCTCAAACACCTGTTCCGCGTCCCGCGCCGACTTGATCCCTCCGCCCACGCAAAACGGCACAAACAACTCGCGCGCCGTGCGCCGCACCGTATCGAGCAGCGTCTGCCGCCCTTCGTGTGTCGCCGTAATATCGAGCAGCACAATTTCGTCCGCGCCGTCGCGCGCATGCCGCGCCGCCTGTGTCGCCGGGTCGCCCGCGTCGATCAAATCGACAAACTGCACACCCTTCACCACGCGTCCCGCATGCACGTCGAGGCAGGCAATAATGCGCTTGGTTAGCATCGGCGAGCGCCCTCGATTTGAATTTCACTTACCAGTCGATCTGTCATCCTGAGCGAAGTCCGCCGCTGCGGACGGAGTCGAAGGACCTGCGGTTGCTTTTCGTCTTTCATCGCCCCACTTCCAGAAAATTCCGCAAGATCTTCAGCCCCGTCTCTCCCGATTTCTCCGGATGAAACTGCAAGCCCATCACATTCCCACGTTCGACAGCCGCCGCGAACGGCTCAATATACTCGGTCACTGCGGCCGTGTCCGCCGTGACCGGCCCTTTGAAAGAATGCGTGAAATAAACAAACTCGCCCGGCTCAACTCCAGCAAGCAACCGCGATCCCTCGCGCACCTCAAGCGAATTCCATCCCACATGCGGAACTTTCTCCGTGCTTTCGGCAAACCGCGTGCACGATTCCGGAAAATGTCCAAGCCCCGCCTGCTCGGGAGCCTCAGTCGATCCAGCATAGAGCCACTGCATCCCCACGCAGATTCCCAGGAACGGCACGCCGCGCGCAATCGCCACACGAATCGCGCCCGTTAGCCCCGAACGGTCCAGCCGCTCCGTCGCCGCAAAATGCCCGACGCCTGGCAGCACAATGCGCTCCGCCGACTCCACCAGCGACAAATCGCCGTCCGTCACGTCAGGCTCTGCGCCCAGATATCTGAGCGTCTTCAGCACCGAAGTAAGATTACCGGCCTTGTAGTCGATGACAGCAATGCGCATAATTCTCTAACTCCACACGCTAAAGTTCCGGATATTCTCTTTAGCCCAGTTCGGCGTCACTCAAGCCGTGCCCCTTTGAGAGCCCGCTCCCTCCCCGTCTTCCATTCACGTGCCATCTCTCCGCGGTGATCGCATAGATGCGTACTTCAATCGCCTTCGCCCCCCACCTGGCGTTTTGCGTGTACTCAAATCCCACGCGTTCCAGCAGCTTCTGCGAATTGTCGTGTCCAATTCCATGTCCGGCGACAATCGCCGGCAGGCCCAGCGTATCGAATCCATGCACGAGTACCGCACGCAAAGCCTCCTCGCCCAGACGCAGTCCCCATCCAGACCGCATGAGATGAACCCCCGCCTCGATCGTTCCGGGATCTAATTGCCACTTCCGCAGGCCGGCACACCCCGCGAACTCGCCTGTCTCCCGCAGAAACATCGGCCAATACTGGATACCGAGTCGGCTCTCACATTCGCGTTCCGTATACAGCCGATCATGTGCTTGTTCGCGCGTCATAGCGCCGCCGAAGTAATGAGTCACCTCCGGATCGCACCACAAAGCTTCTGCAAGCCCGGTATCGTCGGCAGCCCAGCTTCGAAATGTCAAACGAGCGGAAGACGGAGGTGTCACAGCAGTCCCTTCGTCGACGGCAACATCTCACCCAATTGCTTATCCCGCGAACACGCCACGCGCAGCGCCCGCGCAAACGCCTTGAAGATCGCCTCAATCTTGTGGTGGTTCGACCGCCCGTACATCGTCTTCACATGCACATTGGCCCGAGCCCCGCGCGCAAAGCCCTCGAAGAAGTCCGTCACCAGCTCGGTCTGCAAATCGCCCACCAGCCGCGTCCTCACCTTCGTATCCACCGCAAAGGCCGCCCGCCCGCTCAAATCCACGGCCGCAATCGCCAACGTCTCATCCATCGGCATCACAAAGTAGCCCGCGCGCAAAATGCCACGCTTGTCGCCCAGCGCTTTATTAAAAGCTTCACCGAGCGCGATCCCCACATCCTCCACCGTGTGATGCTGATCCACATCCAGATCTCCGTCGCATGCCAGCGTTAGATCGAACGCGCCATGCCGTGTAAACAACTCCAGCATGTGATCGAAAAAGCGAATGCCGGTGGAGACCTTGTACCGTCCGCTTCCCTCGATAGTCATCTCAAGTTCGATGCGTGTCTCCGTCGTGTTGCGCACAATGGTTGCCGTGCGCGCGCCCGCGCGTGCCGCCGTATTCTTGTTCTTTTTCGCAGTCATTGAGTCTCGCCTCCGCTCCGCAGTGCGGCCAGCGTCTCCCTCAGGGCCACCGCAGCCTGTCTCATTTGTTCACGCGTTCCAACCGTAATACGCACGCACCCGTCGCAGCCTGGATCGTTAGAGCGATCCCGCACCAGCACTCCTGCTGCGCGCATCAGTTTCACGAACTCGCCATGCCGTGCGCCAATGTCGACCAGAATAAAATTCGCCCGGCTCGGCCAGTGCCGCACTCCGGCCGCATCGAGAGCCGCCTCGAACTCCGTGCGCGCAGCCAGCACTTCGCCGACATACCAATCGAGATAGCCTTCGTCCGCAAGCGCCGCCTGCAAGCACACCAGCGCCAGCGAGTTCACGCTATACGGCGAAAGCACGCGCCGCATCCATCGCATCAAATCCACCGGCCCGGCGAGCAGTCCCAATCGCAACCCAGCAAGCCCATACGCCTTCGAGAACGTGCGCGCGACGATCAGATTCGGCGCCGTGCCCACCAGGTCCATCACGGTTTCGCCGTGGAAGTGAAAATACGCTTCATCCACTAGCAGCACCGCTTGCGGCGCGCACCGCGCCAACTCCAACAACTGCTCGCGCGTCGCCACCGACCCCGAAGGACTGTTCGGATTGGCAATCGCAATCACCTTGGTACGCGCCGTAATCGCCGCCAGCAGCCGCTCGAACGGAAATTGCAAATCGTCCGCCGCCTCGACCGCCACCACGCGCGCATCCGTCGCCGATGCATACACCTCATACATGGTGTAGGTCGGCACAGGCAGCAACAGCTCATCGGCCGTTTCGAGAAACGCCTCGAAGAGCACATGAATCGCCTCATCCACGCCATTGGTCAGCGCCACCTGTTCGGCCCGCAGCCCCAGGTGCGACGCCACAATCGCCTCCACCGGCGCGCGCTCGGGATAGCGCGTAAGCGATCCCATGGAAACGGCGGCCAGTACCTCTTTGACCTTCGGCGAGCAGGCCAGCGTATTCTCGTTGAAGTCCAGCCGCAAATTGTCGCGGCAGCCGAGTGGAGGGTGATATTCCTTCATCGCCTGCACGCGCGCACGCGGCACCGGAGAAGCAGTTTTCAGTGCTTCACCCACGGGACCTCCCATTGCGAGTGGATTTCGTGCCCAGCCTCATTCGAATCGCCTCGGCATGGCCGACAAGCCCCTCAGCCTCGGCGAGCAGCGCGGCTTTAGGCCCCAATGCCCCCAAGCCGTCTGCGGTATACTCCTGGACCGTGATCAATTTCACGAAATCGTTCACGCTCAACCCGCCGCGCACCCGCGCCATGCCGCCCGTAGGCAGCGTGTGATTCGGACCTGAGATGTAGTCGCCCATGGGCTGCGCAGACCAGCGGCCCACAAACACCGATCCGGCATTCTCGACCCACTCAAGATCGCTCGCCGCATCCACGGTGAGATGCTCGGCAGCAAGCCGGTTCGTAATTGCACGAGCCTCTGCAATCGAGCCCGCCACAATCACCAGTCCATTGCGCCTTAGCGCCAGACGCGCCACCGGGTTTCCGCGGCTGCGCTCCTTGGTCTCTGCAATCACCGCCTGCACCAACTGCTCGCGCGTCGTCACAAAGATCGCCAGCGCCTCAGGATCGTGCTCAGCCTGCGCAACCAAATCGCTCGCAATCGCGGCCGCATCCCCGCGCTCGCTCGTGACCACAATCTCCGTCGGCCCCGCGAGCATATCGATTGCGCAGTCGAACGCAACCAGCCGCTTGGCTGCAGTCACATATAAATTCCCCGGCCCCACAATCTTGTCCACACGCGGCAGCATCGCAGTTCCATAAGCGAGCGCCGCAATCGCATGTGCGCCGCCCAGCCTGTAGAACTCCGTAATGCCCAGCAGATGCGCCGCCGCCAAAGTCTCCGGCGCCGGCTTCGGTGAAACCACAACGATCCGCTCCACTCCCGCCACCTGCGCCGGAATCGCCGTCATCAGCAGTGTTGAAGGCAACGGATGCCGCCCACTGGGAACGTAGCAGCCCACAGAGCCAATCGCGCGCACAAGCTGTCCAGTCTTGAGTCCGCGCACCGGCACGACATTCCATGATCGCGCCATCTGCCGTTTGGCAAACCCGCGAATCTGCGCCGCTGCTGTGCGCAGTGCATCGCGCAAAGCCGGATTGAGCGCTTTCCATGCCGCGGCCATCTCCTCCGGAGTCACGCGCAGAGCATCTGGCCCGCTCAGCCCGTCGAATTCCGCCGCATAGCGCAGCAGCGCGCGATCGCCGCGCTTGCGCACGTCGCCGACGATACGTTTCACGGCCGGCAGCACAGCATCCAGCGCCGCGCCGCCGCGCCGTTCCAGCGCCGTCAGCGTCTCCGCCGCGGCTTGCGCTCCACGTCCCTTCGTTCGGATCAGCTTCATCGTGCCTCTCGCGCTTACAGCACCACTTTGTTCAGCGGATACTCCACAATCCCCGCGCCGCCTGCCGCCTTCAGCCGCGGAATCACATCGCGCGCCACCCGCTCTTCGAGAATCGTGTTCACGGCCACCCACTCGGAGTCGCTCAATTGCGAAACCGTCGGCGAGTTCAATGCCGGCAGCACCGCCAACACCGCTTGCAGGCTCTCGCGCTTCACGTTCAGCATCAACCCCACCTGTGCCTGCGCGTCAATCGCGCCTCGCAGCATGGTGGCAATCTGCTCGATCTTCTGTTTCTTCCATGGATCGGCCAACACGGCTTTGCTCGCGATCAGGTGCGTCTCGCTCTCCATCACCGTGTCGATAATCTTCAGGTGATTCGCCTTCAACGAGCTTCCCGTCTCCGTCACTTCCACAATCGCGTCGGCCAGCATCGGTGGCTTTACTTCCGTCGCGCCCCAGCTGAACTCCACTTTCACGTTCACGCCCTTGGCGGCAAAGTAGCGCTTGCTGGTCTCCACCAGTTCGGTGGCAATAATCTTGCCTTCCAAGTCCTCGGCCTTTTCGTAGCCGCTCGACTCCGGCACCGCCAGCACCCAGCGCACCTTGCGCCGGCTCTGCTTGGCATAGGTCAGAGTGGTCACGCTCTCTACACTCAGCCCGCTCTCGACGACCCAGTCGATGCCTGTCAGTCCGGCGTCGAGTACGCCGTGATCCACGTAGCGCGCCATCTCCTGCGCGCGAATCAGCATGCACTCAATCTCGCTGTCGTCAACGGACGGAAAATAGGAGCGCCCGTCGGCATAAATATTCCATCCCGCGCGCTTGAACAGCGCAATGGTAGCGTCCTGCAAACTGCCCTTGGGAATTCCCAGTCTCAGCTTGTTAGCCACGGTTCACCTCCGTATCAATCTCAATCGGCTTGGTAAAGCAGCTCACCGTGCCCTCGTGACACACCAGCCCGTCGCCTTCTACTTCCACCCGAAACAGCAGTGCATCGTTGTCGCAGTCGGTCGCAGCCGAAATCACGCGCAGGCGATTGCCGCTGGTCTCGCCCTTCATCCAAAGCTTCTGGCGCGTGCGGCTCCAGAAGGTCACAAACCCGGTTTCCAGCGTCTTCTGATAGCTCATCGCATTCAGAAAACCCAGCATCAGCATCTCGCCGGAGCGCGCGTCCTGCACGATCCCCGGCACCAGGCCATCCATCTTTTCAAAATCGATTGTCGGTAGAGTACTCATCTTCGTTTCTGTTTCCCTTCGCATTCTTGATTGCACATGAAAAAGCCCACCAGCGTCATTCGCCGGCGGGCTCACTAACTTCTTTCTGATCTCTCTGGCCGCTTACTTCAGGCCATGGCAGTCCGCCGGCATGGATGTCCCATGATGATGGTGGTGGCCGTGATGGCGGAGGCTCTGCATCTCTTTACAAACTACGGGCAAACCCCTGATGGTGTCAAATGATTCTTGCAACCACAAATCGGAGGGTCGTTATGTCCAGTTCTTCTTCACGGATTCTTGGCTTCACTTGCGAACGCGCCATGGCCGCACCCGCTGACGCGATCTATCGCGCCTGGACGGAGGAGTTCGACGTCTGGTTTGCCGTGCCCGGTTCAGTGTGGATGAAGCCAGAGCCCGGCGCAGCTTTCTTTTTTGAAACCGAGTTCGAAGGCGCCCGCCATCCTCACTACGGCCGATTTCTCCGCCTCGAGCGTCCTCACCTTGTTGAACTCACATGGGTTACTGCCTCCACTCTCGGCGCGGAGACGCGCGTGACGGTCGAGTTATCGGCTAAAGGTGGTGGCACGCTTGTCCGCCTTTCACACGGCGGCTTTCCCAATCAAGAGTCGAAGAAGCGCCACGAGGAGGCGTGGCCGCGCGTGCTCGAGCACCTCGACCGTTCGACTGCGCACGAAGCGTGATTCGATTGCCCAAGCGGAGTGGCGTTGCCGCATCACGAAACGATTTCGCTTTGCAAGAATCACTCCGTCCGCTTGCGGCCTCGCCCGCACAGGCGGAGAATGATTGCGTGCAACTCCACAGACAATCCACGTCGCTCTCCGCGGCACTTCTGGTTTTCCTTCTGGTCGCCATGGCGAAAACGGTCCCGGTCCGCGCGCAATCCATCCCCCCGCAAGCCACGCCGAAGACCAAACCTGCTCCACCGCCGGAAGATCGGGTCGACATCAATCACGCCAGCATGGAAGAGCTCCTCAAGATTCCCGGCATGACCTCCAGTTGGGCCGGCCGCATCATCCGCTACCGCCCCTACCGCACCAAGGCGGATCTGCTCGAGCACGGCATACTTCCCGGCGACGTCTACGACCGCGTCAAGGATTACGTCATCGCGCATCGCAGCGAGCAGTAATCGCCGCACCCAAGTCCCATAGCCCCGCAGCCCCAGCTTTTGGATACACTGATCACTGACAGGAGGCACATCCAATGCAAGCCCGCATACTCGGCACCACCATGCCGGTTCTCGAAGTCGACCTCAATCCTGATGAAAGCGTGTTTTCTGAGAGCGGCGAACTCTCTTGGATGACAGCATCCATCGGGATGACGACGCACACTCAGATGGGAGGGGGCGGCGGTTTCTTTGGCGTCCTCAAGCGCGCCGCTGCCGGCGCCAGCATCTTTATGACCGAGTACCGCGCCCTCCAGTATCCGGGCTCGGTCTCCTTCGCAGCCAAAGTCCCCGGCCACATTGTGCCGGTCGAACTCGGCCAGGGGCAGGAGTACCTGGTTCACCGCCACGGCTTTCTGTGCGCCACGCCGCAGGTCACCATCACCCTGGGCTTCCAGCAGTCCCTCGGCGCAGGCATCTTTGGCGGCGATGGATTTCTTCTTCAGCGCATCGGCGGCATGGGCACGGCCTGGCTCGAGCTTTCCGGCGAACTCGTCCAGAAGAATCTCGCACCCGGCGAAGTCCTGCGCGTGCATCCGGGCCACGTGGGCGCGTTCCAGGCCTCAGTAGGTTTCACGATTACGATGGTTCCCGGCATCAAGAACATGATCTTTGGCGCCGATGGAATCTTTCTCGCACAAATGGTCGGCCCGGGTGCAGTCTGGCTGCAGACGCTACCCATCTCGCGCCTCGCCCACCAGATCTACGAATATCTGCCCAAGCCTCAGATGGAGCAGGCGGGCGGCGCCGGATTGGTTGGCGGCATCCTGGGTTCCATCATCAGCGGGGGTCAGTAAGAACAGCGGAGCGAGCGGGGTTAGCGATGCTAGCGTGATTACAGCAGACTAACCCCGCTAGCTCCGCCAATACCGCTAGCCCCGCTAACTCGCAAGGATCGCCTAGCATGAATCAATCCGCATCAGGCTCGACACAAAGCGCTCGCGGCCTCATCGTTTTCGCCTTCGCTCTTGCCTTCGCCATCTACGTTGCGTGGCTTCTGCGCAGCGTCCTTCTTCTTCTCTACGTCTCGGCGCTCTTCGCAGTTATTCTGACGCCGGTGGTGCACGCCACGTCAGGGTTGCACATCGGCAGGTGGCATCCGTTTCAGGGCGCGGCAGCCGTATTTTTCCTCCTGTTGCTCGTGGCCGGCGCACTCGCGGCGTTTGGTTTTCTTGCCTTCCCGCCCGTCATTCGCGATCTCAATGCTCTGAACGGCGAGATGCCCACGCGCCTTCCTCCGTTGCTGGCCCGGCTCCGGCAAATTCCGCTCGTCGATCGCCTGAACTCCAGCGAAATCATTGACTGGATTCAGGGCTCTGTCAATCAGACCGCCGCCTCTTTGCTGACCTCACTTACAGGCTGGGCCCACGCGCTCGTGCAAATCCTCGCAGGATTCGTGCTCACGCTCTATTTCATCCTTGAAGGCCATAGCGCTTACCGCTGGTTCCTCTCGTTTCTTCCCCTTGAGCCCCGTCACCGCCTCGACAAAACCCTGCAGCGCGCGGCCGTCCGCATGGGAAAGTGGCTCGTCGGCCAGCTCAGCCTCATGCTCATTCTGGGAACGGCCAGCACCATCCTCTATCTCTCGCTTGGTGTTCGTTACGCCTACGGTCTCGGTGTGCTCACCGGTCTGCTCAACATTGTTCCTGTGCTGGGCGTGCTCGTCTCCATCGTGCTTGCCGTCCTGGTGGCGGCCATCGATTCCTGGAGCCGCGTGCTCGGCGTCTTCCTCTTCTTCGCCATCTGGATGCAAATCGAGAACTCCTGGCTCATTCCCCGCATCATGAAGCACCGCGTGGATCTGCCCGCGCTTTCGATCTTCGTCGCTCTCCTGCTCGGCACCGCGCTGGGAGGAATTCCCGGCGCCATGGTCTCGATACCCACCGCAGTTCTTGTCGCTGTGCTGATCGACGAGTATTTCGTCCGCAAGGACCCGGCAGAGACCGCCAATGTTCACCCTGTTAAGGGAAAAGTTCAAGAGTGATGGAGTGACTCTGTCGTTGCAAAGGCGGCACTGAAGTGTCAGCTTCTATGACCGCTGACCACTTGCCACTGCTTCACGCCGGCATCCGCATCGCTTCCAGCGCTGCCTTCAGGTCCCTGCCCAGGGTTTCCTGCGCCTCCGCGGTCAGCTTCTCATCGTGGCTCGTCAGGTAGAAGACGTCAATCGCCGTCTCGCCTTCCGTATCGATGAGCGCAATCTTGATGTTGCACTGATGCGAGCTCAGGGTGAGCGCAATCTGCCTTAGCAGGCCGGGAAGGTCCTGCGCGATCACTTGCAGAAGCGTGGAGTGGCTGGAAGCCTCGTTGTCGAATTCGAGCTTCGTCGCGACCTCTACTTTGAGATTGGTGGGATGATTCAGGTGGCGGCGTGCGTCGAGCAACTGTTGGACCGAAATCTTCTGGGCCACCACTTCATGAACATTGGCAAGAAAGCGTTCCTTCTCGCTGGGATTCAGTTCCAGGGTCCGGAAAACATCGGAAAAATAAAAGCTGTCGACGATCACACCCGCATCGTTCGAGTAGGCGCCGGCGCGCACGATATTCATGCCCCACGCCGCCAGAACCCCGGCCACGTCGGCGAACAGTCGCGTGCGGTCGCGCGTTATGACCGTTAAGTCAAAGAGCTGCCGGTTCGGCCTGATATCCAGCTGCACCGGGTTTTCGTCCAGGTTCAATGCCATCTGGAAGTGATTGCGTATCTGTTCGGGAAGGCGCACCTGCAGGTAGCGCTGCGGCAGGCCTTCCAGAAACTGCTTCAGCGCATCGTGCTGCGCTGGCGGAACCATTGATCGAATGCGGTTGAGCAGTGTGGGATCGATGGCCGCGTGATATCGCGTCTCGTCCACTGAGCGGTCCATGAAGTTCGAGGTGGACATGTAGAACTGCCACAGGTTCTCGGCCTTCCATGGCGTCAGCGCGTCGGGGTTGACTGCCTTGATGTCGGCAAATGTCATCAGGGTCAGCATCTTCAGCAACTGCGGGCTGCCAATCTTCTCTGAGAACGCTTTCACGTTGTCCATATCGAAGATATCCCGTCGCATCGCTACAGACATCTCCAGATGCAGCTTGATCAACTTCAGGACGGCTTCTTTCTCTTCGGCATCAAAGTCCAGACGCGCCAGGAAACTATCCGCCAATTCCACGCTCTGCCCCGCATGCTCGCCGTTGCGCCGCGCCTTGCCCGTGTCATGCAGCAGCAGCGCCAGCAAGAACAGATCCATGCGGTCGATCTCCGGCAGCAATTGCGCCAGCCGCTGCTCGTAATCGTGCTCAGGCGTGCGCAATCCGTGCACGTTGTTGATGGTCAAAAACGTGTGCTCGTCTACGGTGTAGCGGTGATAGCTGTCGCGGATCACCAGCGCATCGATGCCGTGGAACTCCGGAATCAGCATCTCCAGAACGCCCAGCGCGTGCATCGTCCGCAATGCGTGCGCCGCGTGCGGCCCCAGCAGAGCTTCGCGCAGTGCATTCCAAAGGTACGGCCCTTCGGGAATCGAAATCGCCAGAACCGGCAATGCGTCCGTAATGCGATCTTCGGCTGCCTGCGACAGCGTATAGCCGTGCGTCGCCATCAGCGAGAAGATGCGCAGAATCGCCGCTGTGTCGTTGAACTGTGCGCCGGGCTGGATGTCGATACGTCCCTGGTCGAGCAGAAAATCGGTTCCGGCGATGGGCGTGCGTCGTCGCCGGAATTGCCGGTAGAAACTCACAGGCGCAGGCAGGTGCTCCATCAGCAACGCCGCACGCCGGTAAATCACGCGCGCATGCCGGTAATAGGTGCGCATCCAGTACGAGGGATCGGCCGTTCCCCGCGTCTCCAGGCCGATCGATCGCGCCGCAGCCTCGTCCTGCGACTGCCAATCGAGCGTGTTGTCGTCGCGCCCGTGCCGGAAGTGCAGAAAGCACCGTGCTGCGGCCAGAAAATCGAAGGCCGCTTCCGCATCGCCGCGCGCGCTCTGGAAGACTCCACCGCGTTGCCGCGGCCACTCCTTGGTCTCTTTCAAATGGAACAGCACCGCGAACCACACCGCGAGCGAGTAGTCGCGCAACCCGCCGGGGCAGTCCTTGATGTTCGGCTCAAGATGAAAGATGGTGTTGCCAAACTTCGCATGCCTCGCACGGGCAACCTCGCCCAGTTTCTGGGTAATCGTCGTCCACTCGCTCAGCACTAGTCCGGGAAAAGTCACGTTGTGCAGTTGCTGGTACAGCGGAAACTGGCCAGCCAGAAAACGCCGGTCGAGCGTGGCCAGCGTGAATTCCAGGTTGTCGGGATCGAACCGGCCAGATTCTTTCACGGTGCGCGAAGTGGGGCTGGCGCGCAGGCCAATGTCCCACATGCCCTGAATAATCGCCCGCACCGCCTCCCTCGACTGCTCTTCGGTCTTCTCATCGGCAAACGCGAACAGCACGTCAATGTCCGAAAAGGGGAACAGATCCTTGCGCCCATAGCCGCCCAGCGCCAGCAGGGCTACGTTTTGCCCAGGCAATTCGGCAAACGCCCTGCGCCACATCTCAATCAGGATGCGATCCACCACCGCCGAGCGCCGCCGGATGGCCGCCGTCCCGTCTCCGGTACGGTCGCAGGTCTGGCGCACCAGCGCCATCTCCCGCGTATATTGCTCCCGAAGATCGTCCACCGTCAAAACCACTGCACTCATAGGTTTTTTTGTTTGGCCTGCCGAAGCAAGAAAGGAATTGTTACAAGCATAAGCGATCTTTCCCGGAGGCAGGGAGTTTTCGTGCCAAAGCAAGAGAATCGCCGCGGCCAAGGGCAGCAACCGCCTGCAATCGCACCGCCAACTCAGCAAGAAGGTGGTCGCCCCATCCTAAACGCGCTCTATGCGTTTGGGGTGGGATAGCACAACC